>ERZ778018.1147-NODE-1147-length-25141-cov-135.774137_pt1 | contig 25141 bp, 24 predicted proteins | sample MGYA00375748_ERZ778018 | MGnify/ENA primary metagenome ERZ778018 (study PRJEB29350, sample SAMN05509839) | bioreactor metagenome | biome: bioreactor; material: wastewater | place: South Africa: University of Cape Town | collected 2014-04-22 ... | reverse complement strand
AACTCCGATTGCCCCGCTCGCTCAGGCTCATGTGTGAATTGGAAAATACTGCCCTTGGCGCGCATCCGAATTGCGCATCGTCATCGACACTCAATCGGGGAAAAGCTTGCCGGGGTTGAGCAGGCCGTGCGGATCGAATTGGCGTTTGATCGCGCGCATCAGATCGAGCGTGGGGGGATCGATTTCCTGCGACACGAAACGGCGTTTTTCGGTGCCGATGCCGTGCTCCCCGGACAGGGTGCCGCCCAGTGCCAGCACGCGCGACATGATGGCGTCGAGTGCCTGGTGTGCGCGCGTCATTTCGTCGACGTCAGCGGGATGCACCATCAGGTTGATATGCAGGTTTCCATTGCCGGCATGGCCGAACGAGACGATCGGTAACTGGTGTGTCTGGGCGGTGTGATCGAGAAAGTCGACGAAATCGGCAAGCCTGGACACCGGCACCACGACATCTTCGTTGATCTTGAGCGGCGCAATCCGTTTGACCGCATGCGACAGGGACTTGCGTGCCATCCACAGTCGCGCGATGTCCTGGCGTTCGAAGCCGCTGCGTATTTCGAGCAGGCCCGCGCCGTCGAGCGCCTGTTCCAGGGCGGCAATCTGGCGCGGCAGGTCCTGCGCGGCACCGTCGGCCTCGACCATCAGAAGGGCCTGTGTCCCGGCCGGAAGATCGCTCGCCGCACCGGTCGGGCGGATGGCGTCGATGGCGTGCCGATCCATGAATTCGAGCGCACTGGGCACGACGGCCTGGCGCATGACGCGACCGACCGCATCGAGTGCGGCCCGGTTGCTGACAAAGCACACGCGCAACGTGGCGACGGCTTCCGGTGCGGGCAGCAGTTTGAGGGTGGCCTCCGTGATGAGGGCGAGGGTGCCGCCGGAGCCGACCAGCAGGCGGGTCAGGTCGTAGCCGGTGACGCCCTTGGTGGTGCGGCAGCCGGTACGGATTTCGCGACCGTCTCCGGTGACGGCGCGCAACCCCAGCACGTAATCGCGGGTGACGCCATACTTGACGGCGCGTGGCCCGGCGGCATTCATCGCGAGGTTGCCGCCGATGCGGCAATAGGCGGCGCTGCCGGGGTCGGGCGGGTAGAACAGGCCGGCGCCGCGCGCCGTGCGATCGATTTCTTCAGTGACTACGCCGGGTTCAACCACGATGAGGCGGTTGGCCGGGTCGAATTCGAGCACGCGTCGCATGCATTCGAAACTGATCACCACGCTATCCGGCGCGGGCAGTGCGCCCCCGACATTGCCGGAGCCGGCGCCGCGCGGAGTCAGCGCAATACGGTGTTCGCAGGCAATGCGCACGAGTGCCGCCACTTCGTCGTGCGAAGTCGGGAACAGCACGGCGTCGGGCACGACCTGGCGGGGTGTTTCATCGCTGGCATGGAGCATGCGAGCAGCCATGTCGTCAAAGACGCGGTCGGCGCCGAGGGCGGAGCGGAATGCGGCAAGCGCGGCTTCGGGCAGCATTGCAGTCGGGTGTGGGTCAGGCCGAATGCTCGGGTGGAAGTTGCGCAACCAGCTGGGCGGTCATGTCGGCATCGAAATCCATGCCGACGTCCCAGCCTGGGTTCAGTGCAATCGGCACCCCGCCGCCAATGCGGCGCAGCAGCCAGGAAAACTCGGTCAGCAGGCCGCCCGAGAAATCGGGAAAATGCTCGACAAAGGGTTTGGCGCGTTCGGGACTGGTGAACAGCACCAGCACGCGCTCGCCGTCCTCGTCCTCGATAATCAGCGGCTCCGCCTGGGTCGAACGCTGGAAGCCCTGGATGGCATTCTTCTCGTCGCGTACCGGCATGAATAGCTGCTGGTCGATCAGATGCAGCACGAAGGTCTCGGGGTCGAGCGTGCCGGCATGGACGGCGGCAAGCTGCTCTTCTATCGTGTTGTGGGGGATGAAATTCATGGCGGATATCCAGGACTGGGGCGGTGTATGAGCCAGTGTAACGTATGCGGAGGCGCTTGCGCATGGAAAGGACTCGGGGCGCATGCCTGTCATTCCGTTCCGGGATCCGTCTGCGAAGGGAGATGGGTTTTTCAGGGTTCCCAGCGTTCGGGATGCGCCCAGAAGCGGGCGTTGAGCCAGTCCGGCACCATCTTGTAGGTATCCAGATCGTAATAGTAGAAATGCATGCCTTCTGTCGGCGCCGTCATTTCCCGGGTAAAGCCGAGCGCGCGGAAGGCCGCGTCGTCCAACGGGCAGCTGGGCGGCGCGGCAATCAGGAGACGCGAGGCGACATAGAGGCGTACCCGACTGATCAGGTGTTGGGCCTGCCGCGTATCGAGAGGGGTCAGTGCGTCGATCCCCAGCGCCAGCGCACAGGGGCGGTCGTGCGGACTGTCGGGCGCATGCACCGGGATGCCAGGCAGAGCGGCGCAGGCCAGTTGATGGGCCGTGGCATCGAGCGCGTACACACTGTCCGGCCCGATGGCCTGGAGACGGGTTTGCAAATAGTCGCGCCAGCTCATGCCTCAGCCCTTGCGCGGCACGCGAACCAGGCGGGTGCCCGCAATCCGGTCATGCAGGAACTGGTGGTCGCGGTCGAACAGCGCCCACCAGAAGCCGACGCCTGCCAGGGCGAGTCCTGCCAGAGCGAGTACGAAGCGCAACGCGGATTGCTTGAGGCTGGGGCGGCCGCCGTTCAGGTCGGTCAGACGGATACGCCAGGTTTTCATGGCCAGAGTCTGGCCGCTGCGTCGCCAGAATGCGCTGAAATAGGCGAACAGCACGCCGACCAGATACAACTGGAAGACATGATGCCGCCAGCCGGTTTCGGCATTGCCGACCAGATAGAGGAAAGGGAGCGAGGCGACAAACAGGACTGCAGTGACCAGCAGCAGCTCGTAGATCATCGCGGCGACGCGCACCAGAAAAGAGGCAGGGAAAGTGGCTATTGCATTGTTTTGCATGGAGGCTCTATATTGCGACTTAGGTGCGGTACTTTGCCATAACGCGCCGCAAGCCAATCAAAACCAAGAGGGGGCTCGATGCACATCCTGAAGCAGCTCATGGCAATCCCTGGCGTGATCGCAGCTGGAGAATATGCCTATCGTGGCGACCGGTTCTCCTATCAAGGCGCACTGACCGACGAGTTTGCCCGCATGGCGTCCATCCTGTGCCGCGCCAATACCCTGGCGGTCAACATGCAGTCAGAAATCCTCGAATCCTTTGCCGATGGATGCGGATGCCGCCCGACGCAAGGCTGGATCGTGCGTGGCGAGAAGCTGACGATATGCGCAGTCGGCAACTATTTTTCCTTCATCGAAAACCATGACGAACTGCTCAACGATGTCATGACCATCATGCGTGCCAAAGTCGGCGATGTGGAGAGCGACCTGCTGGTCAATCTGTATGCCAGGCTGGGGGGCAATACCAAAGAAGCACTGTACTGAAAACCGATGTCGACACTACGGGGGAGATAAGATGGATCTGCGGAAAATGATGGATTTGCCTGGCGCGCTCGCGGCATTCACCTATGCCGACAAGGGGGATCTGGAATCGCATGTGCTGCGCGAAGGAACCGAGCTGACCCCTCAGGTGCTGGATTTGCTGGCACGATCCTGCGTGGCCAATCTGGCGATTGCCGGAATGGAAGCGCGGGGTTGGGAAGCGCTCACCGGACAGGGCGGATTCCAGCCGGTCAAGGGCTTCTCGATGGTGGGACTGGAATGGTCGGTGGTCGTGAACGGCAACTGCGGCGTGGTGGTCAGGAATCATGACGCCGACTACGAAGCCACGTTCAATGCCCTGCAGGCCTGAGGTGCGCGTATGTCGCTGAGAAAAATCCTGGTACTCGACGGGGTGACGGCCGTATGCCGCTTTCGGGATGACGGCGTGGTCATGGAAGCCGAAGGCATGCTGCCTCTTGAATTGATCGAGCGTATGGCCAGATTTGCCCAGTGGTATCGCCGCATGGTGTCGGGCAATACCGATTTGCTGTCCCTGTTTTCACAAATGCGCGGCTGGTCCCCGTCGCAGGGTTGGGTCGTCCGGGGGGGGGCAACGACGGCATGCAGCGTCGGCAACATGGTCTGCCTGTTCGAGAATGCAGAAGGGTCGTTGAACGAAATCATGCGGGTGCTGCGCGAAGCCGCACACGAGTAATTTCCCCAGTCTTCGCGTGGGGCTTGATTGAGCGGTTCACCGCTCGCGCCTCCTTGCCGGTGGGGGGTTCATCCGATCAGGGCAGGAATGCCTGCCGGTTCCGGCGTGGAAAAAGACGCGAAAATCTGCCGAATGATCATTGCGGCATGATTTCTTGACCGTTGCCGGGCAAAACGATTACCCTCACAGGTTCACCAACGAATTGATTTTTTGCCAGTTTATGGAAGCCACGGGCGCCGAGATCGTCGTACGTTGTCTGGCCGAAGAGGGGGTCGAGTTCGTGTTCGGCTATCCCGGCGGGGCCGTGCTCAACATCTACGACGAAATCTTCAAGCAGAACAAATTCAAGCATGTGCTGGTGCGCCACGAGCAGGCCGCGGTGCACGCCGCCGACGCCTATGCGCGCGCCACCGGCCGTGTCGGCGTGGCGCTGGTCACCTCCGGCCCGGGCGTCACCAACGCGGTGACCGGCATCGCCACCGCCTACATGGATTCGATTCCCATCGTCGTGGTCACCGGCCAGGTGCCGACCCCGGCGATCGGCCTCGACGCGTTCCAGGAAGTCGACACCGTCGGCATCACGCGCCCCTGCGTCAAGCACAATTTTCTCGTCAAGGATGTCAAGGATCTGGCGGTGACGATGAAGAAGGCTTTCCTCATTGCCTCCACCGGCCGCCCCGGCCCCGTCGTGGTCGATGTGCCCAAGGATGTGACCTCGCACATCACGGATTTTGTCTATCCCGATACGCTCGAGATGCGTTCGTACAATCCGGTGGTGAAGGGGCATGGCGGCCAGATGAAGCGTGCCGTGCAGATGCTGCTGGAAGCCCGGCGTCCGATGATCTATACCGGCGGCGGCGTGATACTGGGCGATGCCGCGGGACAACTGGCCGAATTGACGCACCTGCTGGGTTTTCCCGTCACGAATACCCTGATGGGACTGGGCGGCTATCCTGCGACCGACCGGCAGAATCTCGGCATGCTGGGGATGCACGGCACCTACGAGGCCAACATGGCGATGCAGCACTGCGACGTGCTGCTGGCCGTCGGCGCGCGTTTCGACGACCGCGTGATCGGCAACCCCGCGCATTTCGCGCGTGAGCAGCGCCGCATCATCCATATCGACGTCGATCCCTCGTCGATATCGAAACGCGTCAAGGTCGACGTCCCGATCGTCGGCGACGTCAAGAATGTACTGACCGACATGCTGGCGCTGCTGAAACAGGCCAAGGAAAAGCCGGATGCGCCGGCGCTGAATACCTGGTGGACGCAGATCGAGTTGTGGCGCTCGAAGAACTGCCTCAAGTACAACCGCAACAGCCCGCTCATCAAGCCGCAGTACGTGGTCGAGAAGTTGTGGGAAGTCACCGGGGGTGATGCCTTCGTGACCTCCGACGTGGGCCAGCACCAGATGTGGGCGGCGCAGTACTACAAATTCGACCAGCCGCGCCGCTGGATCAATTCCGGCGGTCTCGGCACCATGGGCGTCGGCCTGCCGTACGCCATGGGGGTGCAGCTCGCCTTCCCCGACGCGCAGGTCGCCTGCATCACCGGCGAATCGAGCATCCAGATGAACATTCAGGAGCTCTCGACCTGCAAGCAGTACCGCATTCCGGTCAAGGTCGTCACGCTCAACAATGGCTACATGGGCATGGTGCGGCAGTGGCAGGAATTCTTCTATGGCAGCCGCTACGCCGAATCCTACATGGAGTCGCTGCCCGATTTCGTCAAGCTGGCGGAGTCCTACGGCCACATCGGCATGCGTATCGACAAGCCCGAGGACGTCGAAGCCGCGCTGAAGGAGGCGTTCTCGCCCGCATTGAAGGAAAGAATGGTGTTCATGGACTTCCAGACCGACCCGACCGAAAACGTCTTCCCCATGGTCGAAGGCGGCAAGGGCCTGTCGGAAATGATCCTGGCGGAGGAGTTGTGATGAGCCGGCGCCATATCATTTCACTGTTGATGGAAAACGAGGCAGGCGCGCTGTCGCGCGTGGCCGGGCTGTTCTCCGCGAGGGCCTACAATATCGAGTCGCTCACCGTGGCGCCGACCGAGGACGCCACGATGTCGCGCATGACCATCGTGAGCGTGGGTTCCGAAGACATCATCGAACAGATCACCAAGCAGCTGAATAAACTGGTCGACGTCATCAAGGTGATGGATCTGACCGAAGGCAGCCATATCGAGCGTGAATTGATGCTGGTCAAGGTGCGGGCGGTGGGGGGGGATCGCGAAGAGATCAAGCGTACCGCCGACATCTTCCGTGGCAGCATCATCGACGTTACCGAATCAACCTATACCATCGAACTGACCGGCGCCGGTTCCAAGCTCGACGCCTTTCTGGAAGCGATCGACTCCGGCTTCATCATCGAAACCGTGCGCACCGGCGCGTCCGGCATCGGACGCGGCGAGCGCAGCCTCAAACTCTGATTTCCATCCGTACTTCTACAATTTTTTCCCGGGAACACACACCATGAGAGTTTTTTACGACAAGGATGCCGATCTTTCCCTCATCAAGAAACGCAAGGTCGCCATCATCGGCTACGGCTCGCAGGGCCATGCCCACGCCAACAACCTGAAGGATTCCGGCGTGAAAGTCACCGTCGGTCTGCGCAAGGGCGGCGCCTCGTGGGACAAGGCCAGGAAGGCCAAGCTTGACGTCAAGGAAATCGCCGACGCCGTGAAGGCCGCCGACTTCGTGATGATCCTGATCCCCGACGAGTTGATGGCCGCGACGTATTACAGCGATATCGAACCCAACCTGAAGCAGGGCGCGACGCTCGCTTTCGCCCACGGCTTCAACGTGCACTACAACCAGATCACCCCGCGCGCCGATCTCGACGTCGTGATGATCGCGCCCAAGGGCCCCGGCCACCTGGTGCGCTCGACCTACACCCAGGGCGGCGGCGTGCCGTCGCTGATCGCGGTGTACCAGGACAAGTCCGGCAAGGCGCGCGACCTCGCCCTGTCGTATTCCTGCGCCAACGGCGGCACCAAGGGCGGCGTGATCGAAACCTCCTTCCGCGAAGAAACCGAGACCGACCTGTTCGGCGAGCAGGCGGTGCTGTGCGGCGGCTGCGTCGACCTGGTGAAGGCCGGCTTCGAAACCCTGACCGAAGCGGGCTACGCGCCGGAAATGGCCTACTTCGAGTGCCTGCACGAACTGAAGCTGATCGTCGACCTGATGTACGAAGGCGGCATCGCCAACATGAACTACTCGATCTCCAACAACGCGGAATACGGCGAATACGTGACCGGCCCCAAGGTCATCAACGCGCAGTCGAAAGCCGCAATGAAGGAATGCCTCGACAACATCCAGAACGGCAATTACGCCAAGCAGTTCATCCTCGAAGGCCGCACCAACTACCCCGAGATGACCGCCCGCCGCCGTCTCAACGCCGAGCACCAGATCGAGGTCGTCGGCGCCAAGCTGCGCGCGATGATGCCGTGGATCAGCAAGAACAAGCTGGTCGACCAGTCGAAGAACTAAAAGGGGCCAGGGGTCGGGATTCAGGGGTCAGGGGTTTTTGTGCGGCTGCGCCGCGCTGACCTTTGCGTTCCGTCCCCTGAATCCTGATCCCTGAATCCTGACCCCTGAAATGACACATCCCCTTATCGCCCGCGAGGGCTGGCTGGTTTTGCTGGCCGCGTTTGCTGCTGCCCTGATCGCCACCTGGCTCATCGGCTGGTGGTCGATTCCGTTCTGGATCTGGGCGGCGTTCGCGCTGCAGTTCTTCCGCGATCCGGCGCGGGTGCCGCCGCCCGACGCCGACGCGGTCATCGCGCCGGCCGATGGCCGCATCGTCGTGGTGGAGAAGGTGCGCGACGAATACCTTGACCGCGAGGCGCTGAAGATCAGCGTGTTCATGAACGTGTTCAACGTGCACTCGAACAAGAGTCCGGTCGACGGCGAGGTCAAGGGCCACTGGTACACGCCGGGCAGCTTCGTCAACGCCGACCTCGACAAGGCCTCCACCGAAAACGAGCGCAACGCACTCCACATCGCCACTGCGCGCGGCGACGTCACCTGCGTGCAGATCGCCGGCCTGATCGCGCGCCGCATCCTGTGCTACGTCAAGGCCGGCGACGCGCTTGCGCGCGGCCAGCGCTACGGCTTCATCCGCTTCGGCTCGCGGGTCGATGTGTATCTGCCGACGACGGCGCGCGCCGAAGTCTCGATCGGGCAAAAAGTCACGGGCGGACGTACTATATTGGCTCGCTGGTAACGCGGGCGAATACGCCTCAGTCCTCTTCATGCTCGACTTCCATCACCGAAAAACCGAATCGAAGCGCCCCCGGATACGTGACCGCGGCATCTATCTGCTGCCCAACCTGTTCACCACCGGTGCGCTGTTCGCCGGCTTCTTCGCGATCGTGCAGGCGATGAACGGCCGCTTCGAACTCGCGGCGGTAGCGATTTTCATCGCCATGGTGCTCGACGGACTCGACGGCCGCGTCGCCCGCATGACGCATACGCAGAGCGCCTTCGGCGCCGAGTACGACAGCCTCTCCGACATGGTGTCGTTCGGCGTGGCGCCGGCGCTGGTGATCTACGAATTCGCCATGCAGGGCATGGGCAAGTTCGGCTGGATCGCCGCTTTCGTCTATTGCTCGGGTGCGGCGCTGCGGCTGGCGCGTTTCAATACCCAGATCGACACGGTCACCGACAAGCGCTTCTTCCAGGGGCTGCCCAGCCCGTCGGCTGCGGCCCTGGTGGCCGGCTTCGTCTGGGTCATGACCGAATACGGTATCGCGGGTCACGACGTGCGCTGGCTGGCTGCCGTGATCGCGCTGTTCGGCGGGCTCACCATGGTCAGCAACTTCCGCTATTACAGCGGCAAGGAAATCAACCTCAGGCGCAGTGTGCCGTTCTTCGTCATCCTGCTGATCGTGCTGGCCTTCATCCTGGTGTCGACCAGCCCGCCCGAAGTGCTGTTCGGCGTATTCGTGCTGTATGGCCTGTCGGGGTATGTCGACGCGCTGTTGCGGCGGATTCGCCACAAAAAATCGCTCGAGACGGCTGCCCCCTTGCAGGGTGGCGAAAAATAGATAGAATTTGAGCCATGTCCAGCCCGTCGCACCCATCCTGTCTTTTCTGCCTGTCGAACGTCCTGTTCGGCGGCCTGCTGCTGCGCGTCGCGCGCACATACTGAACCCCCTCCCCCCGCAGTACCCCGCGCCGCCTGCTTCTCGCGGCAACCCATTTATAATGCGTCGGCCCGAGACGACATTGAAGTCGGCCCGACCCTCCATGGAGCCTGCCATGAACGACCGTTTGTTTATTTTCGACACCACCTTGCGCGACGGCGAGCAAAGCCCCGGCGCGTCGATGACCCGGGAGGAGAAACTGCGCATCGCGCGCCAGCTGGAAAAGCTCGGCGTCGACGTGATCGAAGCGGGATTCGCCGCCGCCAGCCCGGGCGATGCCGAGGCGATCCGAACCATTGCCGAAACGATCCAGAATTCGACCGTGTGTTCGCTGGCGCGCGCCAACGAACGCGATATCCACGCGGCGGGCGGCGCGATCAAGCCGGCCAGATCGGGGCGCATCCACACCTTCATCGCCACCAGCCCCCTCCACATGGAGAAGAAGCTGCGCATGCAGCCGGAGCAGGTGGTCGAGGCCGCCGTCAAGGCAGTCAGGCTCGCGCTCGAATACACCGACGACGTCGAGTTTTCGGCCGAGGACGCGGTGCGCTCGGACATGGACTTTCTCGTACGGATTTTCGACGAAGTGATCAAGGCCGGCGCCAAAACCATCAACGTCCCTGACACGGTCGGCTACTCGATTCCGGCCTTGTGGGGCGAGCGCATGAAGCAGCTGATCGAGCGCGTGCCCGGCGCCGACACGGTGATCTGGTCGACCCACTGCCACAACGACCTCGGCATGGCGGTCGCCAATTCGCTCGCCGCGGTGATGAACGGCGCGCGCCAGGTCGAGTGCACCATCAATGGTCTCGGCGAGCGCGCGGGCAATGCCTCGCTGGAGGAAATCGTGATGGCGGTGCGTACCCGCCGCGACGTGTTCAACTGCGACACGCGCATCGACGCCACCCAGATCGTGCCGGCGTCCAAGCTCGTTTCCACCATCACCGGCTATCCGGTGCAGCCGAACAAGGCCATCGTCGGCGCCAACGCCTTTGCCCACGAATCCGGCATTCATCAGGACGGGGTGCTGAAACATCGCGAGACCTATGAAATCATGCGGGCCGAGGATGTGGGCTGGAATGCCAACCGTCTGACGCTCGGCAAGCTTTCCGGGCGCAATGCCTTCAAGACCAAGCTTGCCGAGCTTGGCATCGTGCTCGACAGCGAGGAAGCGCTCAATACAGCGTTCGCCCGCTTCAAGGATCTCGCCGACAAGAAGCGCGAAATCTTCGACGATGACCTGCAGGCGCTGGTGTCCGACGAAGGCTATGCCGCCGAGCACGAACGCTTCAAGCTGGTATCGATGAAGGTGTGTTCGGAGACCGGCGAGATTCCGCGCGCGCAACTCGTATTCACTGACGACGGCGCCGAATGGCAGGCCGATGGCCAGGGTTCAGGCCCGGTCGACGCGACCTTCAGAGCGCTGGAGTCGGTGGTCCATAGCGGCGCGGACCTGTTGCTCTATTCGGTCAGCAACATCACCAGCGGCACCGATGCGCAGGGCGAGGTGACCGTGCGGCTGGCGCAGGATGGGCGCGTGGTGAACGGACAGGGAGCCGACACCGACATCGTGGTGGCCTCGGCCAAGGCCTATCTGCACGCGCTCAACAAGCTCAACAGCAAGCGCGAGCGCGCGCATCCGCAGGTGTGAGCCATCCCGGGTAAAAAGCGCCCCGCGGGGCGTTTTTTACCGCGCCTGCCGCGACGGTGCGCTGAACCGGGCGTAGTAGATCGCGGCGAAGAAGAACGCCACCGACAGCATCACCTCGCCGCCGGCCAGCCACGCCGACAGGCCGCTGTCCGACCAGGCGCGCACCACCCCTTCGGTGAAATAGGCCAGTATCAGCATCGGCGCCCATTGGTAGGTGTAGCGGCGGCCTTTCAGGATGCCCATCAGCGGCAGCAGCAAGGGCAGGGTCTTCAGCACCAGCAGCGAGCCGCCCGGGCGAATCGGCGCCAGCCACAATTCCCACACCAGACAGAGAAAAATCAGTGCGATCAGGCTGGTGATGGAGATGGTCTGCAGGATTTTCATGGGCGTACGGCCACCACGCCGTGGAGCGGCCGCTTCACGCCGCGAGCTTCACGGCCGCTTCGGCGAGGCGTTTGCCCAACGCCAGGCACAACGTGCGTTCGTCATCGCTGAGCGGTTTGTCGTCGGCCGTGCCGGCCCAGTGGCTGGCGCCGTAGGGGCCGCCGCCGCTGGCGGTATGGTTCACCTCGGGCAGGGTGTAGGGCAGGCCGACGATCAGCATGCCGTGGTGCAGCAATGGCAGCATCATGCTGGTGAGCGTGGTTTCCTGACCGCCGTGCAGGCTGGCGGTGGACGTGAACACGGCGGCGGGTTTGCCGGCCAGCGTGCCCTTGGCCCACAACGCGCCGGTGGTGTCGAGGAAATACTTCAGCGGCGCGGCCATGTTGCCGAAGCGGGTGGGCGAGCCGAGCGCGAGGCCGCTGCACTGTTCCAGGTCGGTGAGTTCCACATAGGGCGCACCTTCGTCGGGCACCGGCGGCTCGGTCACCTGGGTGCGCGGCGCCACCGGCGGCACCGTGCGCAGCCGGGCGGACGCCCCCGTCACCTGGTTGATGCCGCGTGCGATCAGATGCGCCATGTCGCGCACGCTGCCACCGGCACTGTAATACAGGACAAGAATCTCGGTCATAGCGGTTCGTCTGCAATCAGGGTGAAATCGATCAGGTCGAAGCCTGGCGTATGTTCCAGCAGCCGGCCGAAGCTGAGCGTGTACTGGCGCGGCGTATGCAGGACCTCGGCATCCATGCCGGTCTCATACAGATGACGCGGCAGCAGCAGGCGGTCGGTCTGCTTCAGGGCTGTCAGACCGGACAGGAACAAGGCGGGTTCCGGACTCGACTTGCGATGCCCGCGCAGCGGACGCACCCACACCGGCTGGATCTGCGGCGCCAGCCGCTCGACGCCCAGTTCGACCTGGCGCGCATCGCGCATGCGGATCCAGCGGATCGCCCCCAACGACCATCCTGGCGCCGTGTCGTCATGCAGCGCCAGCGGGTCACCTACCTTCAGGTTCAGCGGTGACACCGGCGCGCCGGTAAGGGCAATGCCGGCCGCGCTGTCGTTGATGACGGACCATACGGAGGTGCTGACAACGACCGGCGAGGCGAACATTCCCTGGACATCATGGATCGGCTGGCTCTCGTCAGGCTCCGCCGGTTCCGTACCGGCGGGCTGTTCCAGGAGTCGATGGATGGCACTCACGCCGGCCACGATCTGCACCGTGCTGTCGGGCGCGGTCGGATAGCGTTTGTACGTGCGCCGGGCGGTGCTGCCCCATTCCTTGAGCAGCCGCTTGCACAGCGTCAGGCTGAGCGCGCGGTCCATTCCCGGCGGCAGGTCGATCTGCTGCGGTGTCTCACCCTTGCGCAGCCGCATCGCGGTTTCGTGCACGTGGCGGCACAGCGTATCGGTATCCAGCCACAGACCGCCCGGCGCGGCCTGGGTCGGTGCAAGGTCGCCGTCGGCAGGCACCGGAAACCCGCGATGGCCGGCGACCGGCCCGGAGGCCAGGTCGGCGAGGGCGGCGAAGCGGTCCAGGTAGAGCCGGGTATGGGCGAGCTCGACCGGGCTCAGGTGCGGCGGATCGGCCAGCGCGATCAGCACGGCTTGGCGGTAGCTCAGGCTGGTCGTCGGCATGCCGTCGGTCGGCAGTTCCGCCACATTCGAAACCTGCGCATACGCATGCAGCTGGTGCAGCTCCTGCCACAGGCCGGCGGGCGGCGGCGTGTAGGTCATGAAACAGGCGGTCTGCAGGTCGCGCAGCGCAACCGCCACCTGGGCGCTGAATTCGGCCAGGCGCCGGGGATTGGCGCGGCCGAAACGCTGATCGGTCAGCGCCATCAGCAGATGCTTGTAGCCAATACTGCGCTCGTGCTGCAGGTCGCGCAGCAGGGCGCCGGCCTGCCGTTGCTGGGCATAGGGCGGCACCCCCGATTCGGCGAGCAGCGTTTCCAGGCTGGCGGCCACGCGCACGAGTACGGGGCGGTACAGCGTCAGCAGGGCATGGCGCTCGTCGGCACCCAGCGAATGGCGGTTGAGCGCATACAGGACGGCGAGCAGTTGCTGGGCCGCGTCCACCGGGCTGGCGTAGGGCAGACGGCCCAGCCACGCGGTCACCTCCTTCGGGCGGGTTTCGACCGGGGGCTGGCCGAGCGGATCGACCTGGGGAAGGCTGAACGCGAGCATGCCGGTTCAGTCGAACACGACGGTCTTGTTGGCGTACACCAGCACGCGGTTGTCGAGATGCCACTTCACCGCGCGCGACAGCACCACCTTCTCCAGGTCGGCGCCCTTGTTGATCAGGTCGTCGAGGCTGTCGCGGTGCGAGATGCGCGCCACGTCCTGCTCGATGATGGGGCCGTCGTCCAGCGTTTCGGTGACGTAGTGCGCGGTCGCGCCGATCAGCTTGACGCCGCGCTCGAATGCCCGGTGATAGGGTTTGGCGCCATGGAAGGCCGGCAGGAAGGAATGGTGGATGTTGATGATGTGGTGGGGAAAGTGACGGATGAAATCGGCTGACAGCACCTGCATGTAGCGCGCTAGCACGATGAAATCGATCTTCTGGTCACGCAGGATGGCCAGTTGCGTGTGCTCGGCTTCGCGCTTGGTGTCCTGGTGCACCGCCAGGTGCTGGAAAGGGACCCGGTAGGCCTCGGCCAGCCAGCGCGTGTCCTCGTGGTTGCTGAGGATGATCGGCAGTTCGCAGTGCAACTCGCCGCTCTGGTAGCGGTAGAGCAGATCGGCCAGGCAATGATCGAATTTCGATACGAATATGGCCAGACGCGGCTTGCGGCTCGATTCGGCGAGCCGCCAGACCATCCCGAAGCGGTTCGCGATGGGTCCGAAAGCCGCGGCGAAGTCGGCCAGATCGAGGCTGAAGTCCGCCAGTTCCCATTCCATCCGCATCAGGAACAGTTTCAGTTCGGCATCCTGATGCTGGTCGGCATGCAGGATATTGGCGTTGTGCGCCAGCAGAAAATCGGCGATGGCGGCGACCAGCCCTCGCTGGTCGGGACAGGAAATCAGCAGGACGGCGGTATGACGCATGGGAGAACCGGGAAAGATGCAGTTTTTTGCCATCATAACCAAAATTTCCCCGATCCTCATTCAGGGGAAATGCTCGCCAGGTCATATCGGGGCGTGGCTCCACACGCGTTTTTCGTCAGCTCGCGCAAAGATTCAGCAGTCTTTGCGCGGCCCGAACAACATTTGTGCATGCGAATAAACTGAATTTCAACGCTTTCATCGGCCGGAGCGGGTGTTTCATCGCGCCAGGCCTGCCCCCGCGCGGTGCTGTGCAAATTTCAGGCATCCCGTTCAATGAAAATATTGATTTGTCTCGGGATTTTCAGGACGCCGAAAAATCTTTTCCCGACTATCCGGATCCGGGTTGACATAGCGGGCAGGACACCTAGAATTTGTATCCAGCCTTCTCCAGCACCACAATATGTTGTGTATAAAACTGTTGGCGGGGGCCGGACAAGCTGTGCATAAGGTGTGGATGTTTCACCCCTGCAGGCGAGCCCGTATTGTCGTGATACCCACTACCAAGGAGCTTCCCCGATGCTGAACGTCGCCACCGAATCCGCGGCATCCATGCCCATTCCTCCCCTCGAAACCGCCGAGGTGGCGGTGATCGACACGCGCTACGCCGACTACAAGATCATCCGTCGTAACGGCGCCGTAGTCGGTTTTGCGCCGAACAAGATCGCCATCGCCGTGACCAAGGCCTTCATCGCGGTGCAGGGCGGGCAGGCCGCGGCGTCGGCGCGCATCCGCGAACTGGTCGAGGCCATCACCGGTCAGGTGACCGCCGCCCTGCTGCGGCGCACCCCCAACGGCGGCACCTTCCATATCGAGGACATCCAGGACCAGGTCGAACTGGCGCTGATGCGCTCGGGCGAGCACGAAGTCGCGCGCGCCTACGTGCTGTACCGCGAAAAGCGCGCGCAGGAGCGTGCCGCGCAAAAAGCCGCCGGTGCCCCCGACGTTCCGCTGCACGTGATCGAGGACGGCCAGAAAAAGCCGCTCGACACCGCGCGTCTCGCCGCGCTGTTGGCCGACGCCTGCAGCGGGCTGGGCGATAACGTCCGTGCCGAGCCGATCATGCACAGCGTGCTGCGCGACCTCTACGACGGCGTGCCGATGATGGAGGTGGAAAAGGCGCTGGTGCTGGCCGCGCGTTCGATGATCGAGCAGGACCCGGGCTATTCCTTCGTCAGCGCGCGCTTGCTGCTCAACTCGATCCGCCACGAAGTGCTGGGCGAGGCGGTGACGCAGGCGCAGATGGGCGCCCGCTACGCCGAGTATTTCCCCGCCTACATCAAGCAGGGCATCGGCGCCGAACTGCTCGACGAAAAGCTCGGCCAGTTCGACCTCGCGCGCCTCGCCGCCGTGCTCGACGCCGGCCGCGACTACCAGTTCGGCTACCTCGGCCTGCAGACCCTGTACGACCGCTATTTCCTGCACATTGAGGAGCGCCGCATCGAACTGCCGCAGGCCTTCTTCATGCGCGTGGCGATGGGGCTGGCGATCAACGAGATCGACCGCGAGGCGCGCGCCATCGAGTTCTACCAGGTGCTGTCCTCGTTCGACTTCATGAGCTCGACGCCGACCCTGTTCAACGCCGGCACCCGGCATTCGCAGCTGTCGTCGTGCTACCTCACCACCGTCACCGACGACCTCGACGGCATCTACCAGGCGATCAAGGAAAACGCCATGCTGCAGAAATACGCCGGCGGGCTGGGCAACGACTGGACCCCGGTGCGCGCCATGGGTGCCCGCATCAAGGGCACGAATGGTAAATCGCAGGGCGTCGTGCCCTTCCTCAAGGTGGTCAACGACACCGCCGTCGCGGTGAACCAGGGCGGCAAGCGCAAGGGCGCGGTGTGCGCCTACCTGGAAACCTGGCACCTCGACATCGAGGAATTCCTCGACCTGCGCAAGAACACCGGCGACGACCGCCGCCGCACCCACGACATGAACACCGCGAACTGGATTCCGGACCTCTTCATGCAGCGCGTGATGGAGAACGGCGACTGGACGCTGTTCTCGCCCAACGACGTGCCCGACCTGCACGACCTCTACGGCCGCAAGTTCGCCGAGGCGTATGGTGAATACGAGCGCCGCGCCGACCGCGGCGAGATCAAGGTGTTCAAGCGCATTCCCGCCGTGCAGTTGTGGCGCAAGATGCTGTCGATGCTGTTCGAAACCGGCCATCCCTGGATCACCTTCAAGGATCCCTGCAACATCCGCAGCCCGCAGCAGCACGTCGGCGTCGTCCACAGCTCCAACCTGTGCACCGAGATCACGCTCAACACCGGCGACACCGAAATCGCCGTGTGCAACCTCGGCTCGGTCAACCTCGTCAATCACCTGAAACGTGATTCTGATTCGGGGCAGCTCAAGCTCGATCTGGACAAGCTGAAGGCCACCATCCACACCGCGATGCGCATGCTCGACAACGTGGTCGACGTCAACTACTACGCCGTCGGCAAGGCGCGCAATTCCAACCTCAAGCACCGCCCGGTCGGCCTCGGCATCATGGGCTTCCAGGACGCGCTGCAGGAACTGCGCGTGGCCTACGCGTCGAACGAGGCGGTCGAATTCGCCGACCGCTCGATGGAGGCGGTGGCCTACTATGCCTTCTGGGCATCGACCGAACTGGCGCAGGAGCGTGGTCGCTATTCCAGCTACGAAGGCAGCTTGTGGAGCCGCGGCATCCTGCCGCAGGATTCGCTGAAGCTCTTGATGGAGGAACGCGGCGGCCACCTCGAAGTGGACAGCTCCAGCACGCTCGACTGGGACGCGCTGCGTGCCCGCATCGCCGAGCACGGCATGCGCAACTCCAACTGCCTGGCGATCGCGCCGACCGCGACCATCGCCAACATCGTCGGCGTGTCGGCGTCGATCGAGCCGACGTACCAGAACATCTACGTCAAATCCAACCTGTCGGGCGAATTCACCGTCGCCAACAAATACCTGGTCGCCGACCTGAAGAAGCTCGGCCTGTGGGACGAGGTCATGGTCGCCGACATCAAGTATTTCGACGGTTCGCTGGCGAAGATCGACCGCATTCCGGCCGACATCCGCACGCTCTACGCCACCGCGTTCGAGATGGAAACCCACTGGCTGGTCGAGTGCGCCAGCCGCCGCCAGAAGTGGATCGACCAGGCGCAGAGCCTGAACATCTACATGGCGGGTGCCTCCGGCAAGAAGCTCGACGAGACCTACAAACTGGCGTGGATACGCGGCTTGAAGACCACGTATTACCTGCGCACGCTGGGCGCGACCTCGGCCGAGAAATCCACCGGCAAGGGCGGCGAACTGAATGCGGTGTCGGCGGGCGGTGGCGCGGGCGTCATGGGCAGCAGCGCGATGAGCAGGGCCACGGCGAATCTGCCGGAGCCGGAGATGGAGGGCAAGGTCTGCACCATGCGGCCGGGGGATCCGGGCTTCGAGGAATGCGAGGCGTGTCAGTAAAGGAGTAGGAGGATAACCAGCGACTTGCCCGCTTGCGGGCTTAGTCGAATGGTTAGGGGCTTTATCAGGAGGGCAGGAGCAGCAAAGAAGAGGCAGACCTGGCCAATGGATATTGACGCGATGTGCGCGAGTTCGTTGGCCGGGAGCGGCCCGGCAGCCCGGTTACTTTTCTTGCTTGCCCAAGAAAAGTAACCCAAAGAAGGGCACCCCGCTGCGCCACCCCTTCGGGGCGGGCCTCGACTGAACCGATCCATCGGGGCGGCTGCGCAACTCGCCCCCGTGGGGCTCAGACAGTGCTCGCCGAATTCCCCCGCCGGCTCGATCCAGTCGAGGTGGCGCAGAAGGGGAGCCAGGGGGCTGAGGTGGCGAAGCTGGTTTTAGGTTGACCGTTCGCCCTGAGCCTGTCGAAGGGAGCCGGCCAAAGGCCGGTTGGAAACGAGGTGGGGAACGCCCGCCAACAGATTAAAAGCAGTGTGGGCCCAGCCCACTTTGGGACAACCAAAGGAGATAGATAACGATGCTGAATTTTGAAGAAGACTTCACCCCCGCCGCCAAGCCCCTGGACGTGCCGTCCTTCCTGCGCAAGGAATCCGCGCCGGCCGGGGCTGACGTTGCCGATGCCCCCGCCGCGCCGCAAGCGCGCCGCGTGCAGGCCGCCGACAAACGCGTGATCAACGGCGCGACGGACGTGAACCAGCTCGTCCCCTTCAAGTACAAATGGGCGTGGGAGAAATACCTCGCCGGCTGCGCCAACCACTGGATGCCGCAGGAAATCAACATGAGCCGCGACATCGCGCAGTGGAAGGATCCGACCGCGCTGACCGAAGACGAGCGCCGTCTGGTCAAGCGCAACCTCGGCTTCTTCGTGACGGCGGATTCCCTGGCCGCCAACAACATCGTGCTCGGCACCTACCGCCACATCACTGCGCCCGAGTGCCGGCAATATCTTTTGCGCCAGGCCTTCGAAGAGGCGATCCACACCCACGCCTACCAGTACATCGTCGAATCGCTGGGCCTCGACGAAGGCGAGATCTTCAACGCCTACCACGAAGTCGCCAGCATCCGCGACAAGGACGACTTCCTCATCCCCTTCATCGACACGCTCACCAACCCCGAATTCAGGACCGGCACCCCCGAGGCCGACCAGGCCCTGCTGAAGTCGCTGATCGTCTTCGCCTGCATCATGGAAGGCATCTTCTTCTACGTCGGCTTCGTGCAGATCCTCGCCCTGGGCCGCCAGAACAAGATGACCGGCGCCGCCGAGCAGTACCAGTACATCCTGCGCGACGAGTCCATGCACTGCAACTTCGGCATCGACCTCATCAACACCATCAAGCTGGAAAACCCCCACCTGTGGACCAGCGAGTTCAAGGCCGACATCCGCGGCCTGATCCAGAAGGGCGTCGAGCTCGAATACCGCTACGCCGAAGACACCATGCCGCGCGGCGTGTTGGGCCTCAACTCCGCCCAGTTCAAGGAATACCTGCGCTTCATCGCCAACCGCCGCTGCCAGCAGATCGGGCTGGACGAGATGTTCCCCGGCGTCACCAACCCCTTCCCCTGGATGGCCGAGATGATCGACCTGAAGAAGGAGAAGAACTTCTTCGAGACGCGCGTCACCGAGTACCAGACGGGCGGGGCGTTGAGCTGGGATTGATGCCGGATGGCAAAGCTCAAGAAGCTGATCGAGCAAATCCTGCTCGGCCGCAGCGATGCCAATATCGGCTTCGACGAGTTGTGCCCTGTTCTGGCCAGCTTGGGCTTCTCGCAGCGAATCCGGGGCGGCCATCACATCTTCAGTCATCCCGACGTTCTGGAGTTGGTCAACCCCCAGCGGGATGGCAGCAAGGCTAAGCCCTACAGGTTCGCCAAGTCCGCGCCATAATTCTCCAATACAAGCTTGGAGCCGATGAATGAATCCGAAGTACGAAATTATTTTGTATTGGAGCGAGGATGATCAGGCCTTCGTCGCCGAGGTGCCCGAACTGCCCGGCTGCATGGCACATGGAGACTCGCAGGAATCCGCGCTCGCCAGCGTCAATGAGGCGATCGCCCTCTGGATTGCGACGGCGGAGGAGCTCGGACGGGCCGTGCCGACAACGAAGGGCAGGCGTCTTGCTTTCGCTTGACGTGGGCTCGGTCAAAGTCCGAGTCAGGTCTCAACATTGGAGGCCGGCCATCCCTGCGTGAGCGGGGAACACAACTCGGTGGTGGCGACGTCGCGGCCGGTGTACGGTTCATCCCCGCGTGTGCGGGGAACACCTCGTCCAGCGCGGCCAGCGACATCGCCCAGGCGGTTCATCCCCGCGTGTGCGGGGAACACGACTGCGTTACCGAGTACGACAGCCCATGGTTCGGTTCATCCCCGCGTGTGCGGGGAACACGCTTACAGGGTCGAAGCCATTCGTGATGATTTCGGTTCATCCCCGCGTGTGCGGGGAACACACTCGCGGTAAATTCGGCGATGCAACTACTGTCGGTTCATCCCCGCGTGTGCGGGGAACACGCCGAAGCCAGCGCCCCCACCGACAGCCTGGTCCGGTTCATCCCCGCGTGTGCGGGGAACACGCATTTGCGCGGCCCGCATTACGGATTCAAACCCGGTTCATCCCCGCGTGTGCGGGGAACACGTTTGCCTATGTGGGCAGCGGCTGGGATTGGTGCGGTTCATCCCCGCGTGTGCGGGGAACACGAGAATTTTCAACACTAGACTGCGAAACAGACCGGTTCATCCCCGCGTGTGCGGGGAACACCACCACAGGAAGGCCATTATCGTGTCGATCGACGGTTCATCCCCGCGTGTGCGGGGAACACTGTACCGTTCAGTTGTTGCAGGATTTGTTCAGCGGTTCATCCCCGCGTGTGCGGGGAACACTGACCGTGCTCTACGCCGATACCCGGCAGGAACGGTTCATCCCCGCGTGTGCGGGGAACACATAATGGCGCGTTCACGCAATATCAAGCCGGGCGGTTCATCCCCGCGTGTGCGGGGAACACGCATGGTCCGACGGAAAAGACAGTTCGGCAACCGGTTCATCCCCGCGTGTGCGGGGAACACTTGCGATTGATTCTTCATACGGATGATTTCGTCGGTTCATCCCCGCGTGTGCGGGGAACACCGGGCAGGGGCGTGAATCGTGACGTGGCTGTATGGTTCATCCCCGCGTGTGCGGGGAACACAGGCCGGAGCGGTGCCCGTCGAGCCCTGCGCGCGGTTCATCCCCGCGTGTGCGGGGAACACGCCTTCGTCATGTGCCCTGCTGGTGAGGCCGCTGGTTCATCCCCGCGTGTGCGGGGAACACAACTTCCGTGAACAAGAGGCGTGGGGCTATTTCGGTTCATCCCCGCGTGTGCGGGGAACACATCGAATGCGCCGTCGGCATATTCATCAAGCTCGGTTCATCCCCGCGTGTGCGGGGAACACCCGAGGGCGAATCCCATGTCGGTGCGCTCGATCGGTTCATCCCCGCGTGTGCGGGGAACACTCGTCGTGGCCGACGCGATGCAGGCCGACCTGCGGTTCATCCCCGCGTGTGCGGGGAACACCGGTGGAAGCTAAGCCTGATCATTCGCTGACGCGGTTCATCCCCGCGTGTGCGGGGAACACAGGAACTCGCCGAGGTCGCGCGTCGCATAATTCGGTTCATCCCCGCGTGTGCGGGGAACACTCCTGGTTGCGCTGATACAGCCGGTTCACCTGCGGTTCATCCCCGCGTGTGCGGGGAACACTTGATGACGGCCTGGTCGTCGGCGGGGAGGGCCGGTTCATCCCCGCGTGTGCGGGGAACACACAAAGCGCGGCACGCCGGTCGGCCCCACCAGCGGTTCATCCCCGCGTGTGCGGGGAACACAAGTCCAGTGAGAAGGGTAATCATGCAGCAACCGGTTCATCCCCGCGTGTGCGGGGAACACGTCCGTTGTCCGAGGCGTCGGCCAGTTGCACACGGTTCATCCCCGCGTGTGCGGGGAACACTGTCCGGCGCCGATCGCGCCGTCGAAGAATGCCGGTTCATCCCCGCGTGTGCGGGGAACACACTGCCCAGCGCACGATGTCGCGGGTGTGCGGCGGTTCATCCCCGCGTGTGCGGGGAACACATACCCCGGAGGTCGCGGGTTCGATCCCCGCCCGGTTCATCCCCGCGTGTGCGGGGAACACGCCGATGCCGAAGAGCTGCAGCAGACCATCGACGGTTCATCCCCGCGTGTGCGGGGAACACCGTCCCCACCCCGGTGCAGATCGAGGCCAAACCGGTTCATCCCCGCGTGTGCGGGGAACACAGGCCAAGGCCATATACGCCACGAAGTCGATTCGGTTCATCCCCGCGTGTGCGGGGAACACATAAAGATCAAGAGGCATCATCGGAGAAGGGCCGGTTCATCCCCGCGTGTGCGGGGAACACGCGAGTCGGGAACCTACCTCACCCGTATTGACCGGTTCATCCCCGCGTGTGCGGGGAACACCAGCGACGGCATGGACACCTCGCGCTCGGCCGCGGTTCATCCCCGCGTGTGCGGGGAACACTTCGTTCGCCCGCCGTCGATTTCCTCCAGCACCGGTTCATCCCCGCGTGTGCGGGGAACACTCGTATAGCTCGATGTCTGCATCAGATGAAACCGGTTCATCCCCGCGTGTGCGGGGAACACTCGTTCTGTTGCGCGATGGCGAGCTGCAGCGCCGGTTCATCCCCGCGTGTGCGGGGAACACGATCTCGGTCGCGTTCGCGCCAGACAGGCCATGCGGTTCATCCCCGCGTGTGCGGGGAACACATCAGCATGGAAGCCGTCCACGCCGGCCGCACCGGTTCATCCCCGCGTGTGCGGGGAACACCACCCGAGCATGGCATTCCAGATCTGGGACGACGGTTCATCCCCGCGTGTGCGGGGAACACGCTTCCTTCGCGTGGGTCGGGTTCAGCCCCTGCGGTTCATCCCCGCGTGTGCGGGGAACACGTGAGCAGGATTTCCGGTACGGCGACCGAGAGCGGTTCATCCCCGCGTGTGCGGGGAACACGATTGACAAAGAATGGCAACAAGTCTCTACCACGGTTCATCCCCGCGTGTGCGGGGAACACGTGTCGCCGATCCGGGCCGGTATAGGCGGGTTCCGGTTCATCCCCGCGTGTGCGGGGAACACTTTTTGATCGGCTCAAGGCCGAACGTAAGAGACGGTTCATCCCCGCGTGTGCGGGGAACACGGAACTCGGCGGAGAGATAGGCGTAACCCTTGTTCGGTTCATCCCCGCGTGTGCGGGGAACACTCCATCTCGCGCTGCGCGGTAAGCGTGGCGCGCGGTTCATCCCCGCGTGTGCGGGGAACACGCTCGCCGACCTACAGGACAAACGCCATGCCGCGGTTCATCCCCGCGTGTGCGGGGAACACTGCTCACCCACGCTCAGGCCGACGGCTGGACGCGGTTCATCCCCGCGTGTGCGGGGAACACACTTAGTGCCCCGCTATACGCGTCTGTGACCCCGGTTCATCCCCGCGTGTGCGGGGAACACTCCATGCCCTGAAGCTGATCCGACGTAACGCGCGGTTCATCCCCGCGTGTGCGGGGAACACTCCTTTTCGGCTGGATCATCGCGGCGGTTCTGCGGTTCATCCCCGCGTGTGCGGGGAACACTTGATGACGGAAGAACGTCGCACGGGACATGACGGTTCATCCCCGCGTGTGCGGGGAACACTACGCCCATCGATCCCGAACAAGGCGAAACGCCGGTTCATCCCCGCGTGTGCGGGGAACACGACGCTGCGGCCTTTGGATCAACGGGTGATTCGGTTCATCCCCGCGTGTGCGGGGAACACATGAGTAGACAATTCACTGACGAACTCAGGAACGGTTCATCCCCGCGTGTGCGGGGAACACTTCTCGTAGCGGTAGCGGCCAAGGTAACTGCTCGGTTCATCCCCGCGTGTGCGGGGAACACTGCTGATGTGACGACTAGTCATTTCGGCATCACGGTTCATCCCCGCGTGTGCGGGGAACACCAGAAACTCGGAAAGGTTGCCGCATGATTACCCGGTTCATCCCCGCGTGTGCGGGGAACACTTTGAGCCACTGACCATTAACCCACTCCATACCGGTTCATCCCCGCGTGTGCGGGGAACACCGAGGTGAGGTAACAGGAGTTGCAGACAGCGGCGGTTCATCCCCGCGTGTGCGGGGAACACTTTTTTTCTGGTCTGAAGCGCAAAGCGCACGTCGGTTCATCCCCGCGTGTGCGGGGAACACCCAAGTTATTACACCGCGCGGCCGAGCAGTTTCGGTTCATCCCCGCGTGTGCGGGGAACACGGTTTATAGCTCTGGCGGGGGTACCTATATTTCGGTTCATCCCCGCGTGTGCGGGGAACACGCTATCTGCCCTCTCAGTGTGGTTGTACACCTCGGTTCATCCCCGCGTGTGCGGGGAACACCGTTGCGATGCCGCCGAGGGTGGCAGCATCGGCGGTTCATCCCCGCGTGTGCGGGGAACACAGCGGCTACCCGACTATCCCACTGCCGAAAGTCGGTTCATCCCCGCGTGTGCGGGGAACACGCCTTCTCCGGCATGGCGTCCGGCAGACGGCCCGGTTCATCCCCGCGTGTGCGGGGAACACCGCCACGGCTGGCAGGAGGTGAAGGGCACCGGCGGTTCATCCCCGCGTGTGCGGGGAACACGGTGGCGATGAGCTGGTCCTTGGCCGCCAGGTCGGTTCATCCCCGCGTGTGCGGGGAACACACTGTCGCGACGATTACGACAAACGGCAGCCGCGGTTCATCCCCGCGTGTGCGGGGAACACGCTACAGTCAACAGCAGACTCCCGTATGGCTGCCGGTTCATCCCCGCGTGTGCGGGGAACACGCCATTGACGGTGCTGGCGTTGCCGCACTGGCCGGTTCATCCCCGCGTGTGCGGGGAACACATCGAATGCGCCGTCTGCATATTCATCGAGCTCGGTTCATCCCCGCGTGTGCGGGGAACACACTGCATGCATCGATCAAGGCGCGTGCAGAGCCGGTTCATCCCCGCGTGTGCGGGGAACACTGCATTCAAGGCATCCATATAATTATCAATACCGGTTCATCCCCGCGTGTGCGGGGAACACACTCGGAAAGTACCTATATTCTGCCCATCGCTCGGTTCATCCCCGCGTGTGCGGGGAACACCTGACCAAGAGCACGATCACGAATAGAAAAAACGGTTCATCCCCGCGTGTGCGGGGAACACTCATCCGAAGAAGAACCATCACAATAAATTTCCGGTTCATCCCCGCGTGTGCGGGGAACACGACTTACCTAAACTAGACAAAAAACCCATGATAGGTTCATCCCCGGGTAATCCCCCCATTTTTAGCAGCAGCCAGAAATGGAGTCAGTTGGTGAGCATC
>ERZ778018.1127-NODE-1127-length-25763-cov-4.419480_pt1 | contig 25763 bp, 18 predicted proteins | sample MGYA00375748_ERZ778018 | MGnify/ENA primary metagenome ERZ778018 (study PRJEB29350, sample SAMN05509839) | bioreactor metagenome | biome: bioreactor; material: wastewater | place: South Africa: University of Cape Town | collected 2014-04-22 ... | reverse complement strand
AGACATCAACAAGTGTTGCTCGGGCACGCGGTTTCGGGACCTCGATGCCATCTGCGCGCAGGGCTTCGATGTGCCAGCCGATGGCTTCTCGGATATTCTTGGTGACTTCGTCGATCGTCGCTCCGGTCGCGACGCAGCCCGGAAGATCCGGGACGAACGCGGCATAGTTCTGGGGTGCTTCTTCGATGAAGACCATGTATGTCATGACCGATTCTCTTCCTTCCAGCCAGCTTGTTTTTGGATGCTATGCCAGGTTCCCGGGGGAATTTCGTCGCGCGGATGACCTGCAATCGTGACGATGGCGCCGCGTCGCTGCGGATGCTTGTATTGCCGGTGATCTCCTCGCATCCGACTGAGAATCCAGCCTTCTTGTTTCAAGCTGCCGGATCACATCACGGACTTTCGGCATACGACTCCACCGCTTGGACGCGACGATTGTTCCATTAAGGATACGTTCCCGAGGAGCGTGGAAATTCTACATGGATGTGAACAATCTCAGTGCGCTCCAATGCCGAATCCTCGTCTCTTCACAGAATGACGAGTTCCCGGGTGACCGCAATCTCACCAGTTCGCGCGAGCCGCGGCACCCAATTTTGACAATTGGTCGACGGACCCCTTGACAACCAGGAAGATGTACGTACAATAGGGGTATGGCGAGTGTACGTACAGGTAGTTGACGGATCAGTCGTCCCCCTCTCAGGTAGGGGTGAACCGGAGGGCACATGGGTGACTCAACCCGGTCTCGGTGTCGCAGACACCCGACACGCGAGTCGCGTTGCCGCCGGATTTGGGCCAACGCACGTCGTCCCGAGATGGCGTTGCGCCTGACCCGGGAACTTCCGACCACGGACATCGGCCAACACCGTTCAGACTTCGCGGTGAGGTCCCCATCCAGCCGCGAATGGCTCATGGCGCGTAGTGCCCGCCTAGAGCTAGCTGGCCAGCAACGCTGGCAGAGCTAAACCTGAACCATTCTTCCCTCCCTCCCTGTCTGCGGGGCCGCCAACCACGGCCCCGTTTTTTTATCCTATCTCTCCGCCCTGCTTGATTCACGGCGCGCTTACTGCGACGATCTGACTGCCGTATACGCGTTGTCGCTGGTGAAGTGGGTCAAGTGGACAAGACGACAGAGCCGATTATCGAGTGGTTTCGCAACCAGGGGTTCCGCATCGTGTACGTTTCGAGCGCGGTCTGCCTGCTGGCGCATACCGATCTGCCGGGCCTCGAAGCGCGCATCGGAACCGTCTACAGCGTCGTCGAGCGCGACGGCGTTGAGATTTTCCGCACGCAGCATCGCGACTTTGATCCGGAACACGCCCATGACCGCATCTTCGGCGGTAAGCCGTAATACTTTTGTTAGATGAGTAACGCAGACTTCATCCAATGTGGCGGGTCGCAGCGTAGAATCAATTGAACGGGTTCTTGGTCACGAATAGGGCCGCCGGAACCATCTGATAAGGTACTGGTTATGCGTCGACTCACGTTTTCCAGCGATGGATACCTGCCGGGCATCTCCGCCGGACTTATTGCTTCGGTCATTATGTTGCTGCTCGGTCGTATCTGGAGCGCGCCGGTTCCGGCTCAGCTTTTGTCTGACCGGCTCACCTCACTCATACCGCTCAGCGTCTTCAGCAACGTTCTGGGGCAGCTGGAAGGCTCTGCCAAACCGTTGCTGTTTGCGTGCATCTTCGTCGGTCAGATCGCGATCGGCGGGCTGGTTGGCGGTCTGCTGGCGGGTTATCTGAAACGCGGCGAAGCTCCCGCGAAGCTCTTTGGAATTACATCCGGAGCGATGTTCGTTCTGCTCGGTGCGGTCTTATCTCCGCTTGGCCTGGCCGGGTTCTTTGGTGCGGATTCCAACGCCGGTACGACGCGATCGGTTCTCAGCTTTGCCATCATCGCGCTCCTCTTTGCCGGGCTGATGATCGCCTGGATCACGGCGAATATGAGTCTGACGAGCACGTTCGATGAATCGCGCCGTCGCGTCGTCGCCTTTGTCGGCGTTGGTGTGCCGGTGCTGCTCGCCTTCGCCTACCTCGGAAAATTCTTCGTCGCGCTGTCACAGAAGAGCCAGGTTCCCTCATCGCCGAATACGCCGGACGGGATCTCGTCACCGCTCACGCCGATCGAAGACTTCTATGTCGTCTCGAAGAACTTCGTCGATCCGTCGGTCGCGGCCAGTGGCTGGAATCTCACGATCGATGGCCTGGTCGAACATCCGAAGAGCTACACATACGACGAAATCAAGTCCCGGCACGCGACCAAACACATTGCCACGTTGGAGTGCATTAGCAACGAGGTCGGTGGCGAATATATCAGCACCGGCGAATGGACCGGCTTCCCCTTCCATGAACTGCTGGATGAAGCGGGTGTGAAGCCGGGGGTGGTCGACGTCGAATTGCACGCGGCCGACGGCTACACTGAGTCGTTCCCGATCGAGAAGGCGATGGATCCGAACACGTTCCTCGTGTACGAAATCGACGGCCAGCCGCTACCGAAAGAACATGGCTTTCCGGTTCGCCTGCTGGTCCCCAACATCTACGGCATGAAGAACGTCAAATGGTTGACGAAGATCAATCTGGTAGACAGCGACATCAAGGGTTTCTGGCAGCATCAGGGCTGGAGCGACGTCGCGATCGAGCAGACGATGTCGCGCATCGACTACCCGCGACCAGGGACCGATCTCGTGGCAGGCGTGCCGGTCAAGGCCGGCGGGGTGGCGTTCGCCGGGAGTCGCGGCATCAAGCGGGTCGAATTCTCGAGCGATAATGGTCGCAGTTGGAACGACGCCAAGCTGGAGAAACCGCTGTCACCGCTCGCCTGGACGATTTGGACCTACAACTGGACGCCACCATCCGAGGGCCGCTTTTCGATCATGGTACGTGCGACTGACGGCACTGGCGAAACACAGACGAACCAGGAAAATCCGCCCGCGCCAGATGGCTCCACGGGGTATCATACGGTTCAGGTTCACGCGGCCAAGGCAACCGCCTAGCAGCGCGAACCCATGACCTCCGTTGGCAGCTTGAGGCGGGTTCGCAGGTGTCGGATTTCGATCTCTACCAGATCGGCGTGGTTGAGTCGCCGGTGAGCGACCGGCGTTTAATGTCGCCGCAGGGTGTGCCCGCGAAGGTTCACCTCTTCTCGGAGTACGCCGACGGCCTCTATTTGATCGAAGAGAACACCCACCTCTGGATTACCGGCTGGCTGGAGGACGCTGATCGCGAGCGTCTGCAGATTGTGCGGCCGAACTACCGGCCGACGCACCGCAGGCGTGGCATTTTCGGCCTCCGGTCCACGACGCGTCCCAATTCGCTGGCCAGTACACCGGCCCGACTGTTGAGCGTGAGTGGTACGACGCTGGAGTTCGAAGCACTGGATTTCATTGACGGAACGCCGGTCGTCGATGTTCGACGCTACGCTCCGACCAACGACATCGTCTTCTCAGCACGCGGCGCGCGTGACCGTTATGTGCTCGATAAAGAAGATCCGACCTGGTTAGGCGAACTGGAAACCGAAGCGGGCCATTTCCACGGCGCGATCACCGGCGGGGTGATTGCCGGAGCGCGGTTGGTGCAATACATCGCGATCGAGTGGGATATTTTGCCGAAGGATCCGGAGTTACGGATCGCGGCCGGTTCGGACGTCCAGAGTGCAATTTTGATCGATGCCGTGCAAGCGCTGACGGGCGCGACCTTCGGTACCGGTCGCCTGCGGGCCGGTAGCGAGCCGGGCATTCGCTTCGAATACCAGAAGCGTCGCTTGACCGCCCTCCCCCATCCTTGCGTCCAGGCGGAACGCGAAAATCTGCGCCGCCGTCCGTTCGAAGAGCTTTTCATTCTTCACGAAGAGGAATAGCGCGTCGCGCTACTCCCAGCGAAACGTCCGGCTGGCGATGACAAGCGTCACCACTCCCCAGGCAGCCAGGATCAGGATGTTCCAGAGCGAGAAGCTGGGGTTTTTGGCGAGCGAATCACGCAGGGCGTCGGCGAAGGCGCTCGACGGGAAGATGCGCGCCGGAACCGAGAGGAACGACGGCAGTTTATCCAGCGGCCAGGCGATTCCGCCGAGCAGCAAAAAGAGAAAGAAGAGCGTGTTGGCCGCCGCCAGCGTCGTTTCTGGTCGGACCGAACCGGCCAGCATCAGGCCAAAGCTGGAGAAGGTGGCTGTTCCGAGAATCAGCGCGAAGATCGCGATCGGCAACGCACCGGTTGGGTGCCAACCGAAGAGGAAGAAGGCGATCGCGATCAGAATGACGATATCGAGGATATTAATGGCGATAACCGAGATGATCTTGGCGATGAGGAGTTGCCCGCGCGAGAGTGGGGTGCTGCCGAGCCGTTTCAGGACGCCGTAGTTGCGTTCGTAGGCGGTGCGGATGCTGAGGCTGACGAGGCCGGTCGACATGACGGCGAGTGCCAGCATCCCAGGAAGCAGGAAGTCAATCGGTCGATCGGCGCTTGAAGGCTTGACCCCGATACCGGCGAAGAAAATGAGCAGAACCGGAGGGAAGATAACGGTGATCAGCATTCCCTCGAACTGACGCAGGGTCAGCATCAGTTCCATTTTCGTCTGGGCGATGAGCGCTTTCATCGGTTTGTCTCTCGATCTGGTTATTCGCGAAGCTCGTGTCCGGTCAGGCGGAGGAAGACCTCCTCCAACGATTCGTGACCGACGCGCAGGTCGTTGAGCAATATCCCCCGGTCGCGTCCCCAGGTCGTCAGTTCGACGAGCAGATCAAGCGGCCGTGCCGTCTGCATAACGTAGAAGCCGGGGCGTTCCTCGCGGGCACCATGCGCTGAGGGCAAGCGGTTGAGCAGCGCCATGTCGAGCCCACCCGGGCCGCTGAACTGCACCTCTTCGGCGCTCGTCTGCGTCAGGACGCGTGGCTCTTCGAGCGCCAGCAGCCGGCCGTGGTCAATGATGGCGACGCGGTCGGCGAGTCGCTCGGCTTCTTCCATGAAATGTGTCGTGAGCAAGATCGTCAGACCCCGGTCGCGCAGCGTTTGCAGGATATCCCAGGTCATGTGGCGCGCCTGCGGGTCCATCGCGGTGGTCGGTTCGTCGAGGAACAGCAGCTCCGGTTTGCCGATGAGCGCGGCGGCCAGGGCGAGTCGGCGTTGCTGCCCGCCGGAAAGCTGGCGGAAGCGCGTATGGGCTGATTCTTCGAGTCCGACGAGCTCGATCAGTTCGTGTGGATCTTCGGCATCGCGATAGAAATCATGGAAGAGTTTCAATATTTCGAGTGGGGTAACGGTCGGATAGACACCGGCACTTTGCAACATGACGCCGATGCGCTGTTTGAGTTCGGCGCCATCGCGGATTGGGTCGAGCCCGAGGACGCGCACCTCGCCGGAATCGGGGGTTCGGTAGCCCTCCAGCATCTCGACCGTCGTTGTCTTGCCGGCGCCGTTTGGCCCGAGCAGGGCGAAGATTTCGCCGCGCCAGACGCTGAAGCTCAGTTCATCGACCGCGCGTCGATCGCCGTAGTTTTTGACCAGCGCGCGGACGGTTATGGCATCGTGCAACGTATTCGTTTCGTTCTCTCCTGCTTCGCACAGGGGTGCGTCTTACGTCCCGGAAAAATTGATCTGGTAGAGCGCCATATAAATTATCCAGCCGGTCAACGCAACGTACAACCAGAGCGGCAGCGTCTTGCGCGCCAGCCGTTTGTGCCGCGCATACTGCTTCGTCAACGCCCGATAGAGCACGATCAGGACGAGCGGGATGATGGCCGTCGCCAGGATCGTATGCGTAATAAGAATCGCGAGATAGACGCCACGGACGACACCCGATCCAGCGAAGACCTTGGTCGGCTCGGTCAGATAACGATAGATATAGACGACGAGAAAAAGCGCGGCGAAGGTGCAGGCCGTCAGCATCGCGTTTCGGTGCCGCGTGATCTGCTTGTGGCGGATGAAGTAATAGCCGAAGAGAAGCGACACTCCGCTAATGAGAATCAGGGTGGTGTCGATCAGTGCAAGCCAGTTCGCCATCGAGATGTGTGGCCCTTACACGCCCGCCGCGAGTCGTCCACGCATTGTAGGTTTATGCGCAAGCGAGAGGCGGTCAGGAAAAACCCGCGCCGGTTCCGGACGAACTCTGGTTTAGCTTTGCGTGTGTAAGATCGCCGAAGTTGCGCGCTTCCGAGGCAGCGCTTCATCGAGCAGTGGTTGCAGCACGCAAATCATGCGTGTCAGCTCCTGGCTGACCTCGGCGGTAAGCTCGTCGGTCAACGGTTGGTAGGGGATGAGCCGGAAGAGATGTCCCCAGGAATTGGTCCAGCGTTCCAGTTCGACAGCGGGTCCGAGTTCATGCTTGATTTCAACGATGCGAGCATCGAAGAAGCGCAGCAGCCGCTCGGTACTCTCCGGTCCATCCTCGAAGTGCAGGCCGACCTCGATGTGGCGGTCGCGTCCGTTCGTCCAGATCTCGTAATGCACACGCGGACGGCCGTAATTCAGCTTGAAGTTTTCGGCACCGGTCCAGAACTCGAAACCCCGGAGCGGTTCGGGCAGCGACTGACGCAGCGCATCGGCGACATCGTGGAAGAAATCGCGTCGGGTGAGCGCGTTTGCTTGTGGTCGTTTCGCGGCGCGGCCGGCAACGGTTGGCATGGCTCGCTCGATACATTCGTTCAGGGACCGATGACGATGGGACGGCGGCGGCTAACGATAATGCGTGTGCCGCGTGCCGTCCGAAGCATACGCCGCTCGGGCGGCGTTGCCGATGCGGCCAGCAAATCGATGGTGGCACGATTCGCGACGAGATGCGCTTTGGCGGTGAGGCGCAGATGCTCGCCGTGTGCCGTTTCGTCCGGCACTTCGGTCACCCAGGACGCGACCGTCACTGCGGGGTAGCGCGCCGCCGGGCTGCGTCGAGCGCGTTCCTGCCCGGCCGGGTAACCGCCGAAGTACCAGATCATGTCGCGATGAGTGGTAGCCGGAAAGCGCTCGGGCACCCAGCGTGTTCCCCAGCTGACATACCGTTCGCGATAGCAGCGATTCCACTGAAGCAATTCGGCATCTGACGAGACCGCGCGAGACACTTCTTCACGTAGCGCATGGGCGGCGTGACGATGCTCGGGGAACTGCTCGCTTTCCATGAAAAAGAGAATGCCGTAAATCATGGCCTGCACCTGCCAGTAGCTGGTGCGGAAGCGTGGCGGTGAGCCGAACCCGGCGAAAATCTGCGCCCATTCGTGCGAGGGGACGCCATGATTATCGACCACAATATCGGGCAGCCAGCGCTGCCAGATGCGCCGGCGCACGCGCGACTCACCGAACGGCGTATCCGGGTTGTTGTTGTCCTCGGCGAATTCGTAGCCAACGGCGTTATACCGCGCTGGATGGTGCTTCCAGGTCGGATGTTCGCGTTGCAGGCGATCGTGGAGCGCGGCGCCATCGGCGTTCTCGAACGGGAGCATGACGATATTGACGCGACTGAGCAAGCGCCGCCACTTGTTGTCGCTGACCAAGCGCTCGACCAGCTTGAGTGCAGCCGTGGTGCTTGCGACCTCGTTCGCGTGATGCCGGGCGATGATGAAAAATGTCGGCTTGAAGATCGAGAGTTTCTTGCGTGACCAGACGGCGCTGGTGATCGGCGCGGTCACCTCAATACCGGGGATCGGGCGGCCCTGATACGACCAGTCGACGGCCGGTTCGATACGGACCTCGGGATGCGCGGCGAGCCGCTGCAACTGAGCCGCGAGCGAGGTTTCGTTGAGAAAGCGGGACTCCGAAACTGGTTCACCGGCGGCGCTTGTCTGGGGCACGTCTCGCGGGCTCGGCCAGCCGAGGGCGACCGGCGCGGCGTTGCCGGCATGCACAAAGAGGGCGGGGAACGCGGGATCGGCCGGGACGACTCGGCTTAACGCGATCAGTCGCCGCTGGAGCACCTCATCGATCGATTCAAACCGAAACGTCAATTGGGCTTCAGCTCCCATCATCGCGATCGAGCGAACAGTTGGCGCGAGCGGTGGAGTGGCCAGGATCTCACCGATCGGGGTCGTGCCGCTTTCCGTTTCCAGTCGCGCGACGGAGCGGGCGCGTCCGCGCAGCCGGATGCGCGCGTGTGGCGGCATCCCCGGCCGCACGTGCACGATCGGAATGATGCCGCCCGGTGCACCAAGCTTCGCGCCGGTTGTTTCGGCACCAAGCGTCTCGACATAATCGAGAATGTTGAAATAGATGTCCTCGTGCAACGCCTCGGCCGCTGAATTCATCTCCTCGCGAATCCCGAACGGTTCATTCGTTTCGCTCATCGTCACCTCGATGAGCAGTTCATCGAAGAACGGCTGATCCTCGGCCCGCGGCTCGCCGCCGGTTTCCTGCATGATGGCGCTGCCGATGGCCGGTAATACCTCTTCGTGCAGATAATCCCAGAACGCCTCGGCATCGGTGGGTAGCGGCTCGACGAGCGTCAGGTCGGCCTGCCTTGCCTGAATCCCACCGGAGACGACATGTACCTGCCCGGCGCTTGGGAACGGGCCGATATACGGCCGCCGGTTCCAGATCGGTGAAAACTCGTCGTAGGCGAGGAGCGTGCCGCTCTCGTCGTAGGCGTTGACGCGGTAGATCTCCTCGCCGTCGTATTCATCGAGCTTCACGCGTTCGAGCGGAAGGCCAAAGGCCGCGGCCAGTATCTCGTCGGCCGGAAAGAGTTCCTGTAGCCAGCGGATGCGAAGATCGAGTGCGTTCTCCCCTTCAGCTGTTTCCAGCGGCTGGAAGAGGAGTTCGATCCTGGCGATACCTCCGATGTGGCGCCAGGCAGGCAGAACGACCTCGCGCAGCCAGCTGAGCCCGGTCTTGTAGGCGTCGAGAACGTGAACACGGCTCTGCTCGCGCTTGAAGCCGGCCTGTACGAGTTCCCGCGTGATCCGGTCTCGCAACCGTTGCCGAACCTGCGCCGGTTCGGAGACGATGACCATGAGATCAAGCGGCAGGCGGCGATCGAGTTCCGGCACGACGCGCTCGTGCAGCAGATCGAGCGCGCGATCGACTTCCCAGCGTCCTGACCATTCCTGGGTGAACAGTGCCAGCGCACGACCCGGCCCGGAGATTTCCAGCCGTTCCCCGGCTGCCTGGCGAGCGAGTCTCGTCTGCGTCTTGAGTTCGTCGGGGTCGGAGCCGAGCAGCCGGAGCGCGCCGGTCGTGCGTGCCGGAGGCGCTTCGAGGTCGGCGATGAGTGCGGCCGTCTGGCCCTCGGGCGTCCAGGCAGCCAGGCTCCAGCGGAGCCAGTTGGCGATTTCCGGCGCGTCCATGCGCGTCGTTGACGCGGGCGGGGCCGGCCAGTTGAACGCCAGGCGATCGAGGAGCGCCGCGACCGCGTTCGAATCGCCGACCAGTTCGAGCGCGGGCCGATTCGCGACCGTCGTGACGGCCAGCGTCGCGGCGGCGGAGTTGTCGAAACGCATGATGAGTGGGATGGAGCCGGTGAACGGTTGCGCGGCGGTCGTCGCGATCGGCAGATCGACGCCGGAACTTTCGATACCGAGACGCACGACGAAATGCGCGAGCGCCATGCCTACGCAGCGAGGGAGATCCTCGGGTACCATGACGCAGAGTCGGCTGCCATCGGGAATCTGATTGTCGTCGGTGTCGATGAGCAGTCCGTCGCGCTCGAATAGCCGGGCTAGATCGAGCGTTTCTGGCTGCTGGCTGCTCTTCGCGGAATTGCTTTCGACGCAGCGCCCCCGCAGCGTGAGATCGCGGATGGAATCGACCCCTTCGAGAATGACGGCCGGTCGATCGTGCCAGCCGTCGGCGACGAGGTGGGGGCGAATGCTCCGGCCACGACGCACGACGATCGGGAGCCGGTCCAACGCCGGATTATCGTTGAAGAGCGGCGGGGTGAATCCGGACGTTTCGACGCCGAGCCTCGCCGCCAGATCGAGCAGTGCGGACCACATCTCGGCATCGGGTTCATCTTCAAGTACGATGCAGGCACGAATGGAATCGGGGAGTGAATCTCCATTGGTATCGATCAGGAAGCCGCCGGGCGCGAACAGATCGTCAACATCTAGTGCGGGACCTCGCTCCTGCACGCCGCCTCCTTCTGAATTAGCGACCACGAATGGCGACCGCATTGTACCGGAGTCATCCCGCATCTGTCGCTCTCGTGGAGCCGGAATCGGGATGTGACACGTCGCGAAAGGGGATGGAACGATGACGACCGTCAATGGTGCCCAGTTGCTGGTGCGCGCGCTGCATGATGCCGGGGTGACGCGCCTCTTCAGCCTCTCGGGGAATCAGATTCTACCAGTTTACGACGCCTGTCTCGACGTGGAGATCGACATCACGGACACCCGTCATGAGTCGGCTGCCGCCCATATGGCCGATGCCTGGGCGAAGGTGCGCGGTGAACCGGGCGTCTGCCTCGTGACAGCCGGTCCGGGGCATACGAATACGGTGACGGGAATCGCCAATGCGATGGCGTCGGAGACGCCGGTTCTCTGGTTGAGCGGCGCGAGCGAGCAGGCGACCGTCGGGCTCGGTGGGTTTCAGGAGCTTGATCAGGCGGGAGTGGCCCGGCCGGTCTGTAAGGCGGCCTGGACGGTGGAACGGGCGGTCGACATCCCCGGTTTCGTGTCGCGCGCCTGGCGCACGATGCTGGAGGGGCGGCCTGGGCCGGTTTACCTCGGACTCCCGTCCGACGTGCTGGCCGAGACGGTGGACGACGCGAACACGCATTTGCAACCGTGGACGTTTCGCCCGGCGCTCCGCTTTGCCGAGCCATCGTTGATCCAGGCGGCGATCTCGCTCTTGCAAGGGGCGCGCTGTCCGCTGGTGCTGGTCAGCCCCTCGGTTGCACGTGGTGGAGCGGGCGCGCGTTTACGCCAGTTCGTGCAACGGACCGGCATCCCCTGGCTGGCGCTCGAAAGCTCGCGTGGCCTGGCGGATCCGGCCTTCAACGGCACCGGTGCGGCGGTCTCGCGGGCGGATGTCGTGTTGCTGGTGGCGCCACAGGATTACATCGTCCGGTTCGGAAGAGAAGAGGCGTTCGCCGAAGGTGCCCGAGTGATTCATGTGGCGCCCCGCTCGGCCGATGTTGGGCGCAACGCCTCGGTGGCGCTCGGCGTGGCCGGTGACTCGGCGGCGGTGTTAACCCAACTGGCCGACGCCGTCACGGCGATTCGCTGGAACCATCACCGTTGGGCCAAAGATGTCGAGGCCCTGCGACAGAGCAACCTGCAGGAATTGGAGTCGTTCGGCCAGTCTGACGGAACGCCGATTCACCCGCTGCGGCTGGCGATGGAGCTGCGGTCGTTCCTGCCGTCGGGATCGCAAGTCTCCCAGGATGGCGGTGAGTTTTCACAGTGGATGCGTTGGGGGCTGGCCGGAGCGCCGTTCATGCCGCTCTTGCACGGCAAGTTCGGCTCGATCGGCTCGTCGATCCCGCTGGCGATCGGCGCGAAGATCGCCAATCCCGATGCGCCGACCTTCGCCATCCTCGGCGATGGCACGTTTGGCTTCCATGGGATGGAGTTCGATACCGCCGTACGCCACGGCGTTCCGTTTGTCGCGATCGTTGGGAATGATGCGACCTGGGCAGCCGAGCGTCACCGGCAGGTGCGCATCTATGGCGAAGATCGGGTGATCGCCAGCGATCTCCTGCCGACGCGCTATGACCGGGTGGTTGAAGCGCTCGGCGGGCATGGCGAGTATGTCGAGCGCCCCGAGGAGATTCTCCCAGCGCTCGAACGGGCGATGACGAGCGGCAAACCGGCCTGCGTGAACGTCATGATCGCCAGCGTGCCGAGTCCGGCTGCGCTGCCTTAACGGGGATTGTCTCTCGCTGAGGCGCGGAGCACGCAAAGTTCGTAGTCTTTGAAAATCTCCGCGTTCTCTGCGTCTCTGCGAGAGATCAATACCTTGTGGATCGGATTGGGGATGAGCTATCTGCTCGGCGGGATATTGATCGCGCTGGCCGCGACATTGGGCGGCGCCGCGGGGTTTGCGTCCTCGTTGGTGAGCGCGCCGTTTTTGCTGCTGCTCGGCTTTCCACTGCCGTTCGTGGTTACGCTCAACCTGTCGATGAATATGCTGACGCGCGTCGCGACGACGGTGAGGCTGCGCCGTGCCATCACGCGGCGTTCGTCCTGGCTCATCGTCGGGAGTATCCCCGGACTCGTGCTGGGGGTGCTCGTGCTGGCCAGCGTTTCGTCGCATGCGATCAAGTTCGGCACCGGTGTGGTCGTTCTCGTGCTGACGCTGGTTCTTGCCCGCACGATTAGTGGCCCACCACCCAGACCGCTGAAGGGCGGGCCGATCATCGCCGGTTTCGCCGGTGGTTTTCTCGGCGCCACGACATCGCTCAACGGGATGCCGGCCGTACTCTTGCTGGCGCGAGATAAAGTCGCCCCGGCGAGCTTTCTGGCCGACCTGGCGTTCTATTTCGTGGCTTCGAACGCGATCGCGCTCAGCATTCTCTGGCTGAGCGATACGCTCAATACGCGAGCGCTCTTTCCAGCGCTCCTTCTCTGGTTACCCGGCTCGCTGATCGGCAATCAGATCGGCATCGCGCTCGGAACGCGCCTGCCGGAGCGTATCTTTCGCTGGTTTATCATCGTCGTCGCCTTCGTCGCCGGTGTCATGACAGTGGCCACGGCCTGAAGATGGATCAAGAACGCTATCGCACGCTGCTTCGTTCGGCCCGGCCCGACCTATCGCCGAAGCGGTTTGACGATCTCGGTGCAGGTTGGGACAACGTGGTCTTCGTCGTTGACGATGAGCGGATTGTACGCTTCGCGAAGGACGCGCGAACGACGACGATGTTGGAGATCGAGGCGGCACTGTTGCGGGCAATCGGTCCGTCGTTGTCGGTTCCGGTGCCCTATCCCGAGTTCGTCGCACGGCCGCCCGAATCGCCGGACATCGCGCTGATGATCTACCGGAGGATTCCCGGTGTAGCGCTGGATACGGTTGCGCTCGACGATGCGCTCATCGCGGGCATCGCTCCCGATCTGGCGCGCTTTCTCGATGCGCTGCACGAGATCGCCGCCGAAGAGCTGCGCTCACTCGAAATCCCGCGCTTCACGGCGGACGCCTGGATCGAGCGGCACCAGGTGCTGTACCGGCGAACGCAAGCCGATGTGCGACAGGGACTGAGCGTCGCGGCCTTCGAACGCTACGAGGCGTGGTGGCACGACTACCTGACGAATCCGGCCAGCCGGGCATTCGAACCGTGCCTGATCCATGGTGATCTCGTCCTGGAGCATATCGTGATCGAGCCTGACCCATGGCGACTGAGCGGCATCATCGACTTCGGCGACGCGATGTGGGCGGATCCGGCGCTCGATCTGGCAGGCTGGCCCGAACCGCTGGTCCAGGCGGTGGTTGAGCGGCTGCGAAGCCTGACGCCTGATCGCGCTTTCTGGATGCGCCGCGATGCGTACCGGCGATTCGCGCCATTGCACGCGGTCCTTGCCGGCCGAGATTTCGGCCGGCCCGATCTCCTCCGGAGCGGGATCGAGGCGTTACGTCGCCTGCTGTTCTCTTGAACCCCCGTGATGCATCCCTCTCCATATACCCGCCATCGTGCTCTGTGAGACGAAAAGGATTGACGGGTTTCACGGAAAGAACTCACCGAGATCGGGGGCCTGGCAGGCGTCGCGCAGGCAGTAGAAGCCCCAGACGTTTTCGATGGTGCGGAGCAGCGAGTAGTGATTGTACGGCTGCGTTGAAACGAAGCCTGCGGGTGTTTTGTGGGAGATGACGATGAGCGGCACCGTGCCGCCGCCACCGTTGTCGTTGCTCCCTTCATCCCAGGTGATGAAGATCGCGCTGTTCGAGTTCTTCCACGTCGCGGTATTGAGGATCTGTTGTGGTAGCCATTGTTGCAGCCAGTCATCGCCCTGTTTCACCGGGCAATCGTGCATATCGTGACAGAGATTCGGCACGATGAAGCTGAAGTCCGCGGCGGCCGCATCGAAATGGCTGAAGTCGGTGATGTGCTGGCTGCATCGGGCCGCGTCGCCAGTCAGGTTGGTGAAACTGATGGCCGGGTTGTGTTTGCGCGCGTAGGAACCGGAGCCGTCCGGGCCGCCGTGTGCGCTTGAATCGGTGTAGCACGTTTCGCCGGCGGGGTAGTTCTCCTCATAGACCCGCCAGGTCATGTTGGCCGCGTCGATCTGATCGGCCAGCGTCTCGCCGGTCAGGTTGTGGCTGCCGTCGTCGGTGACACGGAAGGTCGATCCGGCCCAGAGCGCGAGGTAATTTGGTTCCGATGGATGGGCGACGCCGGTGTAATCCCGCGCGACGCCGTACTGCTGAATGAGCGAGTTGATATAGGGCGCGTCACTGCTGCCGATGATCGACGTCGATTCCTTATTCTCCATGACGATGAGGTAGATGTGATCGAGCAGCGGGCGCTTCGTCGTGGCGACGCGGGTGGCCGTCGCGTCCGCTATGCCGACGTGTGTCGCGACCGGGGCGATCGTCGCCCGCGCGCTGATGGTGGCGGGCGGCGATGGCTTCGCCGTCCGCGTCGGAGTGACCGCTGGGGCTCCGCAGCCCGCCAGGACAAGGACTGCTATGAGGAGCGCCGCGCTCGTAACGGAGAACCGGCGCCGCATACTTCGACGTTGAGCGCTTTTATGGTGCCGCATGACAGTTTGCACTTCCTGAATCGGTGAAGCCGGAGCTTCCCGGTATCGTCACGTACTGCCAGTCATAACTCCCATCGTGCAGCGTCAGCTTGAGTACGCCGAAGTCGTCTGAATCGCGGGCCATGCTATTCGGGCGAATGCTATGGAAGCTGTCCAGGTCCTCGCCGCCGCTGCCGACCGTAAACTGCACGATACCGTGAGCCGGATCCGCCACACCGGTCGGCGTCTGCGGTCCGAAGCGTTCGTAGAGATGCGAGTGCCCGTTGAGAATGATGTCGGCACCACCTCGGTAGAGATCGTTCCAGAAGTCGAGGTAGAAGGTGCCCGAACCGTTTGGCCCGGAATCGAACTCCGGTTCATGCCAGACCGCGATCGTACACTGATTCGTGTGCGTAGCGAGATCGTTCTTGAGCCAGAGTTCTTCCGTACTTCCCTTAGTGCAGCCGCCGATCTCGGCGCACTCGCTGTTCAACGTGATGATATGCCACGAGCCGATATCGTAAGAGTAGTAGCCCTTCGTCGGATCGCCCGCTGCCGCGCCGAAGTATTCGAAGTATCCGGCCGCGTTAGGGGTGCGGTATTCGTGGTTTCCGAGCGCGGGATGGATGATTGACTTCAACCGCCCCCACGTTTTGTCGAAGACCGTCTCGAACTGTTCGATCGTGTTCTCCATGTACTGGTTATCGCCGAGTGTCAGCACTGCCGTCGGTTGCATGTTGATCAACAGGTTCGAGGTCGCCATTTGCTGGCAGTGTGTCGGATCGCCAAGCCCGTTGTTGAAATGCGAGCTGGTCGGATCACAGGAGATATCACCGGCCGCCGCAATAACGATACCGCCGGTCGGTGGAGACGTCGGCGTCGCGGTTGGCGTCGATGTCGCGGTTGCCGTCGCGGTCGGGGTCGCCGTCGGCGTTCCCGTCGCGGTGGCGGTTGGTGTTGGCGTCGGCGTGCCGTATATGCCGGTCACGATCGTCAGGACTGGTGGCGTGGAGTTCTCGCGTGAGGCATAGGTGACGCCGTCGCTGTTCGTCGAACTGATCGCGAAGCCGGCCGCTCCGTTGCCGGTAATCGCGGCGGTGACATCTTTGGTCACCGATTGATACGGGGCGACCGGTCCGATCGAGACCGTTGGCGGCGAGATCGCCGGACGGTTGTTATAGGTGAGGGTCGATTCGGTCCAACTTGTGTCGTTGACCTTCCCGATCGTCCCGCCGTCGACGCCGCCATCCCAGGTGGTGGTCAGTTTGAGCGTCGCGCTGATGATCGTTCCGCTCAATCCGGTCACATTGAAGATCATGTAATCGAGGCGATCGGGCGAGCCATCGACCGGGATTTCGTAGCCGGTGCCGGAGACGGTATCGGGCGCGCTGCTGTTGGCATAAGCGTCGGCCGACGGCCGGAAGATGTAGGTCTGGGTCGAGATCGGGGTGCCGGTCGGTGTCGGTGAAGGCGTTGCCGTGGCGGTGGTCGTCGCGGTCGGGGTCGGCGTGCTTGTCACCGTGGCGGTTGCCGTAGCGGTACTGGTGGCCGTGCTTGTCGCCGTCGCGGTCGGGGTGTCAGTCGCAGTCGCTGTCGCGGTCGGGGTGTTCGTCGCGGTGGCCGTAGTGGTTGGTGTGCTCGTTGGCGTGGACGTGCCAACCGTCACGGTCAGCAGTGGCGACATAGAACTTTCGCGGGAAGCGTAGGAAACGCCGTCACCGTTGGTTGACGCGACGGCCAGCCCCAGGATGCCGTTGGTTGTTACTGCCGATGTGACGTCGACCGTGACCGGCTGGTTGGCCGGTGCCGCGCCGATCGATACAACCGGAGCCGAGATCGCGGGCCGGTTGTTGTAGGTGAGCGTCGACTCGGTCCAACTCGTATCGCTGACGGAACTTACCGAGCCGCCGTCGACACTGCCATCGCCGGTTACCGAAAGTTTCAGCGTCGCGCTGATCACCGTGCCGGAGAGCGAGCTCAGATCGAAGGTGAAATACGCCACCTCGACCGGCGTTCCGTCCACCTTGAGCTCGTAACCGGTACCGGAAACCTTGTCGGGGGTACTCGCATTTACCCAGGCATCTGCAACCGGCTTGAACGTTTGGACGATCGTGCTGGCGGAGGCGGAACGAGCAGGGAATTCATTCGATGCGTTCACGACGATCATGACGGCAGCGATGGCCACCAGCGCCGCCATTACCCGCCGCAGCGTCTTCCAGTAGCTCATCCTGCCTCCTCAGCGTGCGTCGTCGTTCGGTCGTGACCTCGACCGCGTGTGATAATCGATCGACCAGTCAGTTTCAGTCTGAAGCGCACGCCTTCTCGTCATACTCAACCGCCGCTCGGGAGCGAACTGGTGTTGGTGAGGATCTGATCGTGCCAGCGATTCAGGATTGCCTCGGTCGAGGTTTGTTCGCGGATGCGATCGGCCGGCGCCTTGCTGCCGTCGTACGTCAGAACGCCGCGTTCGAAGTACTGGACGGTGAGGCCCGATTCCGGGTCGGTGAACTCCTCGGAGATCGGATAGCCGAAGAGCGCCAGCGATTCACGATAGGAGATGCCCGGATCGCCGAGATCGAGTCCCTGCGAGCGCCAGTAGTTCCTGAAGCCGCCACAGAGACGGTGGTGCGTTGCTCGCACGAACCAACAGTTGTCGTCGGCCTGCGTGGTGGCCGGCAATGGCTGGAAGGGAGCGCTTTGTTGCAGGTTATTGGCGCTCGCCAGCGCCACGCCGACGCGCGAGAGTTCGATCGCGTACGGCGTCCCCGCAAACTCGGGGTGATACTCAAGAACGGCGTTCACGAAGTACTGGCCGACGACGCCGTTCACGTTTGAGGTAAACGGCGTACTGGTGGAGGGGCCGAGATTGAGCGCCGTGCCGTTCTGCTGAACGAACCGGGTGATCGCGCTCGTCGCGTCGGCGGAGCCGCCCTCGGTAAATGCCGGGCTCGAGGGCGGCGTGACCGCCGGTGAACTGGCCGCGTCCGACAACGTCGATGTACTGGAGATCGCCGCCGGAGCCGGCTGGCGGGTCGGCTCCGGTGTGGCGATGCTCGCCACGGCGGTTGGTGACTTACTCACCGGGGTGACGCGCGTGGACGCCTGGGCGTTGTTGTTCTTGCTGGGTCCGTGCGCGAGCTGGGCACCGAAGGCGACAAGTACCACGGCGATGGCCAGGGTGAGCAGCATGGTGAGCCAGCGCCGCCCGCGGCCGGTCGAGTTCGTCGGTTGTCTACGCGTTTGTCCCGTCACGATCGTCTCTTTCGTTGTTCAACCACCGAAAACGACCTAGCGATAGAACGCCTGGCTCCAGTCGATCGTCGACTTGCCTGCCCAGAGGTTGGCAAGCGATCCGTCCATAACGGCTGTCGTATACCAGTAGGTTGTCTGGGCGTACAAATTGTTCTGGTCGGCACCCCAGAAATTGCCGCCGCTGCTGCCGTACCCGCGGAGAACGGATGTGGCATAGAGCTTCAGCGCCGTGGATTGCTGCCCGATCAAGAGGATCTGCGGGATCGCGCTCACCAGCGTCGACGCCGACGGTTGCGATGACGCCGGGGTGCCATCGAAGTTGTAGGCGGAGAGCGCTTGCCCGGTGCTCGAGATCTGCTTGGTGACGAAGTCGTCCATACGCAGTGTGTTGAGCGCGCGATCGTCGTGATTCCAGAGCCAGTCGATCGAGAGATTGAGCGCGATGCGCGATGCGTCACGTGCCGACTGCTTAACATCCGGCGTATTGATCGTTGCCGTGCTCAGATGACCATTCTTGACGTTCATCGCGACCCAGTCGGGGAAGAGTCCGTTCTTGCCGCCGAACGCTGGGTCGTTGTGAATCTGTTCGAGCACGTCGTACGACGAATCGACCAGGTTGTTCCATTCGTGCGTCGTATCGACATCGGCGAAGATGCGATAGACGAACGGTTGGAAGTACGACGGGTTGATGGTCGCGGGATCGTTGTTCGGCCCGCCGCCGCCAGCCCAGTTCCCGGCGACGATGACGCGCCGGCCGTTGATGACCGTTGTTTCGGTCGACCAGATGCGCGTCAGAAGTTGCTGGGCAGTCGCCAGGTAGTCGGATTGATTCCAGATCTTGCCGGCGAGAATCAGGCTGTAGGCGATCGTCTGGTCGGCATTGGCCGAGGTGTTGTTTTCGAGGATAGCCGGTGCCGCCGAGCTCTTGGCCGTCGCACCCCAGCGGGTGGCAAAGAGTCCGTTGTCGCTCCGCTGCAAGTGGCTTTGTGTCCAGCCCCAAAGCGCGGCGAACGACGCCTGGTCGTTCGCGTAGACCGCGCGCAGCATCGCGTCGGCCTGTTGCTGCGATGTTGTCTGACCGTTCGCTCCGGGATCGCTCACTCGTCCGTTGCTGATGAACGACGCCTTGTAGCTGTGCCAGGACGACTGGAGGATTGAATTATCGGCGGCCGGGGTGCGCGTCAGCTTGCGAATACGCATGATCTTCACAGTCCAGTTGCCCGAGGCGAAGTTAGCAACCTCGTCAGAGTTCTGGATCGCCTGTGCTAGGAGGGGTAGCGAGCTGCGCGCCGCGTCGGCCGTCGTATTTGGACTGATCAGCAGGTAGTCGATGCTGCGCCAATTGTCGTGCAACTGCGTATCGCGGATCGCCGGGTCAGAGAGCGCCGGCCAATAGTAGTTCGCCACGAACGTCTTACCGCCGGTGAACGACGGTTCGCGCAGATCGACCCACGGATATGAATCCATGATGATCTCGCTGCCGCTCGGGGCGTTCTGCACGATCCACTTGGCAGCCTGCACCTGCGGCGTGGTGCGGTCCGCACTGAAGTTGGTGTGATTCTTGGCGATCGCCTGCTGCCCGACCAGCACCGAGGCGGCCAGGACGAGTGCGCTTGCGGCCCACATGCTCCAGCGTTGGGGAGTCCAGCGCGTCAGCAGGTTCATCGCCGAACCGGTTAGCAGTCCGATGCAGATCGCGAGTAGTGCCAGAACCGGGATGATGTAGTAGTAGAGGACGATCCCGCCACGACCGAAGAAGATGACGAAGCAGAGGATCAGGATTCCGATTCCGAAGAAGAAACGATTCCAGTAGGCGGTGATCGCCCCGATTAGCGCGGCGAACAATCCACCGAGGATCAGCAGCGGGTCTGCGGCGCTCCACTGGTGGAAGAGCGCGCGCATGTCGCTGTGCGCCTGCAAGAGCGAGCCGTTGCCGCTGCGCTCGGCCTGCGATTCGTAGGTGCCCAGGATGCTGACGTGCGGCGCTGACGAACTCCACAGGATCCCCGGCGGGAAGAGCTCATCCTTCAGGACGGCGACCAGCACGAAGAGTGAGATGAGCGACATCGAGATGGTGAGCCACATCGCCATCGAATAGCGCCGGTTCGAGGGATGCGAGCGAATGTAGGCGAGATAGATCATGCCGGGCAAGAAGATGACGAAGATCTCCTTGCTCCAGAAGGCGAGACCGAAGGCGACGGCGCTCACGATGATCCGGTCGAGCCGGCCGGTGCCGCGACTGAGCATCAGGATCGCGATCAGCAGGAACATCGTTCCGATGTTGTCGAGGTAGACCTGACGATGCAGCCCCACGCCCAGCGGCGAGACGGTGAAGAGGATCGAGGCGAACGCCCCGGCCGCGATGTGGCCGGTGACGTCGCGGACGATCAGGTAGATCAGGAGAGCGGAGACAAGCGATATGGCCAGCATGAGCATGCGTCCGCTGTTGACCGCCATCCCGAACTCCGAGAAACCGCCGACGATCGTCGTCCAGACGCCGATAAGCAACCAGCCGAACGGCGGATGGCTGTAGGTATAGGTGTAGTAGAACGGCTTGCCGTGCTTGATCAGCGCCCAGGCCGATCCGACGTAGGTTCCTTCGTCCAGTTCGTACTGCGGATAGTGAAACATGTTATAGCCGGTGAAGAAGTCCGCCGTGACGAGCAACGCCAGGATCGTCGCGATGTGCGCGATTCGCGCGCCGTGCCTGACCAGCAGCCACTGCCCGCCACGCATCGCTTTCGCGATGGCGGGCGAATCACCGAATTGCCAAAATCGTCGTTGCCCCGGCGCTGAAGTCCCCGGTTCCCAGGTAGAGGTCAATCTCGAACTCTCAATCCCCGTAATGCCCGAATGTCCGTTCCCACCTCAGGATTAGTCGTCGGCGGCCTCGTTGATCACCTCCTGGCCACGCATCATGGCCGCGCCAGGCTGTGGTTGGAAGCGATCTCGCGTGACGCGATGCGCACCCGTGTGCGTCGTCTTTTCCCAGTTGGAATCGCCGCGGATGTGCCGCACAACGGCCCGCAAGGCGCTGATGTTGAGTAGCATTTGATACGGCAGGAAGCCGGCCGAGAAGATCGCGATGTCACGCGGCCGCAGCTTGAAGCCATACGAGCGGCAGAACTCCGACAGGCCGATCAGATCGGCGATGTACTTGAACAGCAGGAAATAGAACGGTGAGAGCGAGAGCATGGCGATCACGACCGGCGCCTTCAAGGTGACGGTCGTGATCAACGCCGGAAGCCAGAGGATGGCCAGGGCCGCTTGCACCAGCGGGTAGGCCAGCGTGTAGAGCGCCAGCGCACGCTGTTCGCGCGTCTCGAGCCGGCGCCAGTCACCGCTGCGTACGACCTGCAGGAAGCCCTGGTTCCAGCGCGTTCGCTGTCGGATGAAGTTCCCAAGGCTCGGCGGCGTCTCCTCGCGTGTCGCGTGATCGTGGTCGTAGGTGATGGCGATCGGTTCGCCGAGCGCGCTGAGACGGATACCGATATCGGCGTCTTCGGTCAGGCAGTGCTCATCCCAGCCGCCCGCTTCCTCGATCAGGCTGCGCTTTATGAAGACGGTATTGCCGCCGAGCGGCACGCTGCCGACTCGGGCGTGGAAATGCAGGCGCGACTTGAACCAGAAGAAATACTCCAGTACGTTGTGCGGCGCATACCAGCTTGAGCGGAAATCCATCAACTGGACGCCGGCCTGCACGATGCCGGCGTCGCCTTGCAGCATGATCGTGTTCACGACGTCGAAGATCTCGGGATGCACGTCATCTTCGGCGTCGAAGATCGTGACGACCTCGAAACTCGACTCCCGGAAGCCGACGTTGAGCCCGTGCGGCTTGTTGATCGGTCCGTCGTTGAAGGTGACGACACGGACCGTCGGACTGCTGATCTTGCGTGCCGCGCGATTCGCCTCGGCGATCGTCTCGGTGTCGCCTGCTTCGCAGATCACGATGACCTCGATCAGGTCTGATGGATAGCGCGTGTGGCAGACGCGTTCGATCGTCTGAGCAATCACGGCTTCTTCATGGCGAGCCGGAAGCAACGCCGTGAAGCTCAACACTGGTTCGGCGAAATGTTTCGGGCTGCGCGCGGTTTCGAGCCGATCCGGTCGCATCCAGGTGTAGAGCATCAGGTAAAGTGTGATGATCCCCTGGATGGCGAGCAGGAGCGACAGGATGCCAAGCCCAAGCGCGGCAATCGTCGCGGTCATGATCGCTGCCTCTCGTATATTCGCGGGTCGGTGCGCCGGTACGTCACGGAAGTCAAGCGCTTCATCCGTTTCCTCTACGTCGCCGCTGCCAGCGGTGCCGGGGCGGCCGTTGTGTGGGGCATACGTGGTTTGCTTGTGACGCCGGCGAGTTCGGGGATGCGCTGTGCCCAGTTCATCGAACTGCTGCGGACCAGTTTCGCCGGCAGGCCGGAGAGCGCCTGCGTGACGATGGTGCGCTCGGCCGTCTCCAGCGTCGGACCGTAGTACTGCGTCAGTCGCTTCTTGATGACGGAATATGGCGGGAAACCGTACGCGTCGTCCGAATTGGTCAGCAGTGTTTCGATCGCGGCGTGGTCACTCAACTGCGTCTCACCGTCTTCCCCTCGTTCAATGACGAAGACGCCGTGCAGATGGGCGGAGTTCAGTAGCCGGACATGCGGAACCAGACGCTGCACGTGATATTTCGGCGGCGGAACGAACCACTGGACGAATCCGTTAATCGTCGCGACCGGCAGGCCGGTTTCGACGAGGCGGAAGGCGAACTGGCGTCCTTCACGCGAGTGCAAACGGCTCTGAATGAAGAGCGTGATGCGCTCGAAGCGACTGAGAAGCGGCGTGCGCACGGCGGCGACGGTGTGCCGGCTGATCGTCATCGGCTTCGGGTAGGTGAGCGCCTGGCCGTCGGCCGACAGGAGGGTCAGATCATCGGAGAGGAATGATCCGGTGTCCTCCTGCCGCCGCTGCCGGTCGAGGATCTTGAGGATCGTGGTCGTCTTGCCGGTGTCGGTGCGCGCCGTAAGCAGGTAGGCATCGTCGTTGAACGCGATGCAGGCGCCATGGACGAGCGCATAGCCCTTCTGCGTGAACGTCCAGCGGAGGATCGGCTCGACGACGTTGGTGTAGAGGACATGAGGTGAACGGCGTAGCAGCGGCGTCGCTTTGATATCGATCGTTTCGCCCATGCGGATATCGATGCCAAACCCGAATGGGCCGAAGCCCTCGTTATAGACGAAGCGGCGACCGTCACCCTCATCCTGTACCTGCTCGAATCCTGTGCGATGAACGTGGACGTTGATCGACGGCCGCTCGATCGAACCGTCGATCAGGAAGCGCTCCAGTTCCGGCAGCCAGACCTCGGACTTGACGCTGAGAATGCCGTGGATATCGTAGGAGAACGGGCCATGCGCGCTGTTCTTCCGCTTGGCGCGCTCCCAGATCCAACTGTCGGCCACGCCGTAGCGCAGCAGAAGGAGTGCGACGAGCGAAATGATGTTTGACGCGACATAGTAGATGCCGAGAACGGAGGTCATGAACCAGATCAGCGGTGCGCGCACGACAAGGAGCGAACTGTTCATGCCGAAGAAGAGCGCGAATCGGGTGAGCCGGAGGCGTGCGCTGCTCCGATCAGGGAAGACCCAGAACTCCGTCAGACCAAAGTTCCAGATTGTCGATCCCCAACTCGCGAAGGCCGCCGAGATGAGATAGTGAACGCCCATGATGGACGTGAAGAGGTAGATCAGGACGGAGTTCACGATGAAGCCCGAGGCGCCGACCAGGATGAATTTCATGAAACGGAGAAATTCATCTCCGGCGCGCAAGCGACAGAGCTGAGAAAGGTAGGTCATTCCTTCGGCGAGCGATGCCTTGCTTTCACCGGCGTTCCGCTTGCCGAACTCGAAGCCGATCTCACTAATGGTGAGGTTCGGCGTCTTCGCCATGATTTCGAGCAAGATCTTGAACCCACGCGGCTTGAGTTCGTCGAGATCGAGCGCGCTCTGGCGAACGAGAAAGAAACCGCTCATCGGATCGGTCACGTGCAGCAACGTGCGCGGGAAGGCAACACGTGCCGAGAGTGCCGAGAGCCTTGACGCGCCTTTGCGCACGAGATTGAAATCGCCGACGCTGCCACGGTCGCGATAGCGACTGGCGATGACCAGGTCGGATTCGGTGGTGAGTGCCTGATTGAGGAGATCTTGAATGCGCTCGGGCGGATGCTGCAAATCGGCATCCATCACGCAGATCCAGGTGCCGCTGGCGACCTTTGCACCGGCGACGACGGCTCCTCCGAGTCCGTTCGTTCGCTCATCCGGAGTTCGTTGCAGGAGTGTGATGCGGATTGACGATTGCGAAATGAAGTGGCGAATGACCTCGGCGGTATTGTCGTCGCTGTCATCGGCGAAGATCACTTCGAGCGGTATGCTGTCGGCGAGTGCTTCGAGCCGGTTGATGAGCAGCGGGACGTTTTCTGCTTCATTCTTGGTTGGAACGACGATGGAAACGAGCGGCTTGACCGGCTCCTCGACCGGTTTGAAACGTGTGATGAGGAGTCGATCGTCCTCATCAGACGATGACAATTGCTCCTCGTCCATGGGCGGCATGGCCGAAGCGCTCGGCTGAGCGGGCTCGTGCTCACGAAGTGCCATATATCCCCCCAAAGTACGGCATCGGGAAATGTGGAAAGAGCGAGAAGGATTGGATACAGCCCGTCGACAGTTCCCTGGTAGTTCCAGTTAATCCTTCCTGCTAAAAGATCAGCCTAACGAGCCGGCGTTACAGGTTCCTGACAGTGGGAGGGGTAACTGTATGACAAATTCGTCTACGATTGAAAGATTCGGAAAGCAACGCTTTCAGATTTGTCATCCGAGGGGCGGTGACCGGACAAAGTAGCACGAACGTTCGGAAAATGGTAAAATCGTCGTCTCTTCACCGAGCTGGCCGGCCCTCTGAGCACTGGCCCGGCGGCGACTTGGACAGACTTGCGGAACGACCGTTTTCCGCATGAAATCGGCAGAAAGAACCTCAGGTAACTCCGGTCTGACGTTTCACACATTCGCGTGTCGCGTGTCTTCTTTAAGTGAATGGCGCTGGCGGCAGAAAGGATGTCTTGTGGCCGAAGTCACGATCTTCGAAGATCTCGTCGAGCGGCACCAAGCGGAGATTTTCGGTTACATCATCCGGATGGTACGCCACGATGGAGAGGCGCAAGATCTCTGTCAGGAGACCTTTCTGCGGGCGTATCGCGCGTTCGATCGCTTAGAGGGCGCGCCGAACTATCGGGCCTGGCTCTACAAGATCGCGACCAACACGACGCTCAACCATATACGTCAACGGCGGACCGGAGATCGAACGATGGCGGTACTCGCGAATAATCAGCCGACGGTCCACACCGATGACCCGGTCGAACGCCTCGGTCACGACCAGTTGCTCGGCAAGGTGCAGTGCGCCATCGACGATCTGCCTCCGAAGCAGCGGGCGGCGTTTACCCAGCGGAAGTTTCTCGGCACGTCCTACGGCGAGATCGCTGCCCGGCTCGATTGCAGCGAAGAAACGGCGCGCGCACACGTGTACCAGGCGGCCCAAAAATTGCGCAAGCGTTTCTCCGAGGAGCTCAAAGAGGTGGGGATATGAGAGAACTGAGCTGCGATGAGGTAATGGAGCAGCTGCCGCTGCTCGTCGTCGGTGATTTGGATCGGGATGCGGAACACGATCTCGACGTGCACGGGCGAGATTGTGCCTTTTGCGCCGCCGAGATCGCCGAGAGCCGCAAACTGGCCAAGATCATCGAGGATATTCCGCATGCCGAGTCATTGGACGAACGGATCGCTCAGGCGATGCCCGCCGTTCGGGCGCGCTTGTTGGCGGCGTTGCCGCGGCGAGCCGGTTATGGCCAGATGCAATCGCCGCTCGGCCCGCTCTATCTCGTCGTCTCCGATCA
>ERZ778018.1126-NODE-1126-length-25782-cov-93.878493_pt1 | contig 25782 bp, 26 predicted proteins | sample MGYA00375748_ERZ778018 | MGnify/ENA primary metagenome ERZ778018 (study PRJEB29350, sample SAMN05509839) | bioreactor metagenome | biome: bioreactor; material: wastewater | place: South Africa: University of Cape Town | collected 2014-04-22 ... | reverse complement strand
TCGCCCCACGACCAAACTGCCGCTCAATCTGCGACAAAGCCGCATCCAAGGCCTTAACGCGTTCCTTATCCATGATCCTGCCTCCAGTCGGGCGTGGGCAGGGCGGTGTGCCCGCAACTCCACTACCTCAGTGATACCTTAAATACTAAGGCACCGGGGTGGGGTCGCGCAAGCGCCAATTGCCTAGAAGCGCTAGGCAGTCAACACCCGTCGTACGGCAGCAAGAACGCGTTGCGCGTCGGGGCGATAGTGGTGCTCGAGCGTGGTGAACGGCGGGTAAGGAGCGTCCCAACCAGCCACCCTGACGATGGGCGCCTCCAAGTAGTAGAGCGCCCCCTCCGCCAGCCGCGCGACGACCTCGGCTCCGAAGCCACCGCTGCGCGGCGCCTCGTAGACCACTACCACTCGCCCGGTGCGCTTGACGGACTCCAAGATGGTCGCCTCGTCTAGCGGCACCAACGTCTCGAGGTCGATCACTTCTAGCTCCACGCCCTCGCGCGCCGCTACCTCGGCTGCCTTCAGGCAAACGTCGACCATGCCGCCATAACTCACCAGGGTGACGGCGTTGCCACCTCGCACCACCCGCGCCTGACCAAGTGGGTAGGTGTAGTAATCGGCCTCGATCACCTCGCGTTGCGAGCGGTAGAGCTTGATGGCCTCGAGGAAGAAGACGGGGTCCGGGTCGGCTATTGCGGCCAAGAGGAGCCCCTTGGCGCGCGCAGGAGACGACGGGATGACGACCTTGACGCCAGGCACGCTCGCCAACACGCCCTCAGGTGAGTCGGCGTGTTGCTCAGGCGTGTGAACACCGCCTCCGTAAGGTGCGCGCACGACGACGGGCAGCGAGAAGCGGCCGCGCGTGCGGTGCCGGTAACGGCCGAGGTGCGACATGATCTGGTCGAGAGCGGGGTACAAGAAGCCAGCGAACTGGAGCTCGGCAACCGGCCGCATGCCGCCTAGCGCTAGGCCGATCGCGAGCCCCATGATGCCTGACTCCGCCAACGGCGTGTCGAAGACGCGCTCGGGTCCGAAGCGTTCCTGAAGCCCGTCGCTGGCGCGAAAAACGCCGCCGAGCAACCCGACGTCCTCGCCGAAGAGGAGCGTGGTTGGGTCGCGTTCAAGGGCGAGGGCCAAGGCGTCGTTGATGGCCTGCACCATGGTCACGCCCGTCTGCGCACGGTCTGGGAGCGGCGTAGTGGCAGCTTCAGGCGCCATCGAGGGCCTCCATGGCACGGCGCTGGTCCGGCCACGGCTCCGCGAACACGTGCTCGACGATGCTGACGGCTCGCGGTTCAGGCGTGGCGTCGGCCACCGCCAGCGCCGCGCCCAGCTCCTCGTCCAGTTCGGCCATGAACGCCGTTTCGCGCTCGACGTCCCACAACCCGCGCGCCGACAAGACGGCACGCAGCCGGCCAAGCGGCTCCTCCGCCTCACGCCTTGCCGTCTCCACCTCGTCGCGATAACGGTGCGGATCGTCGCTGGTGGTATGGGGCGCCAAGCGGTAAGTCACCGCCTCGATGAGGGTCGGCCCGTCGCCCGCCCGCGCACGAGCGACGGCGGTCCGGGCCGTTACGAGGCAGGCCACGTAATCGTTGCCGTCGACCCTCACACCCGGCATGCCGTAACCAAGCGCACGGTCAGCAACGCGCACGTTGGCCATCTGACGCTCCGTCGGCACACTGATGGCCCAGCCGTTGTTCTGCACGACGAACACCACTGGCGCCCGGAGAACGGCCGCGAAGTTGAGCGCTTCGTGGAAGTCCCCCTCACTAGTGCCGCCATCACCCACGTACGCCATCACGACCCACGGCTCGCGGTGAAAGCGTCCGGCAACGGCGAGCCCGACCGCCTGGGGCAACTGCGTGGCGATTGGGATGTAGAAAGGCAGGACCCGCACGTCCTCCGGGTAGCGCCAACCCTCGGCGTGCGCCCGCCAATAGAGCACGAGTTGACTGAGCGGCAGGCCGTGGGTGAGGGCGGCAGCGCTCTCCCTGTAGCTCGGCACCAGCCAATCGTGCGGGGCGAGCGCCATGGCCGTCCCGACCTGGGCGGCCTCCTGGCCGCGGTACGGGGCATAAACGCCTAGCCGACCCTGGCGCTGCAACACCACCGCACGCTCGTCGAAGTGGCGCGCACGCGCAACGGCCATGTAGCCAGCCACCAGTTCATCGTCGCCGAGCGGCAACGAGCCAGCGACCTCCCCGTTAGCGGGAACGAAGCGGACCGTATCCATTGGCCCCTCCCTACCTGCCGCCGGTAGTCACAAGCTCAGGTGCACCCGAACTGGCGCACCTCGGGTAAGTACCCGCGGCCACGAATCAGTACGGCCAAGCTACCGCGAAGCGGCCCGTGAGGTGAGCTGCACGCGCACGGTGAGGGTCCGCTCGAAGTACCTGACCCCGGAGGCGGGCCTAGACTTACGGATATGGACATGGCAGCCATCGTCTCACTCTGTTGGTGGATGACTCTGCCGCTTGCCGTAGTCGGTTCTCTCCTGCACTTCCTCTACGACTTGACCGGTGAGAAGCGCTGGCCGTGCCGTACCTGCTTGGCAGTCGGCGCATAATACGGGCAGAGAGCGCCACCGGCGCCCTCGCTTGCCTGGCAGGCGCGGAGGTGATGAAGCTGCAATCAGAGAAACATCGTTCCGAGCGTATCGGGTGGCTGCGCGCCGCCGTGCTGGGCGCCAACGACGGGATTCTCTCGACCGCGAGTCTCGTGCTCGGCGTCGCCGGCGCTGGCGCTGCGAAGCCAGCCGTCATCGTTGCCGGGCTCGCAGGCCTGGTTGCTGGCGCGATGTCGATGGCGGCAGGCGAGTACGTTTCAGTCAGTTCTCAAGCCGACACCGAGGCCGCCGATCTGGAGCGGGAGCGCGGGGAGCTAGCCAGCGTCCCAGCCGCCGAACACAAGGAACTGGCAGACATCTACGTGTCGCGCGGCGTTAAGCCCGATCTAGCGGCGCAAGTCGCGACCCAGTTGATGGAACACGACGCGCTCGGCGCACATGCCCGCGACGAGTTGGGCCTCACGGAGGAACACCGCGCTAGGCCACTCACAGCCGCGGCGGCCTCGGCCGCGAGTTTCACCGTCGGAGCTGCGCTACCCTTGCTGGTGGTGGCCATAGTTTCGGAGGCCCGCGCACCCGTCGCGATCGCGCTGAGCACCTTGGTCAGCCTCACGCTCCTTGGGTGGCTGGCCGCCTGGGCGGGCGGCTCCCCGCCTGCGAAGGGGATCTTGCGCGTGACCGTGTGGGGCGCCATAGCGATGGCGCTGACTTACGCGATAGGCGTGTTGTTCGGCACGTCGGTGGGTTGAGTCTTTCACGGCGCTACCTGTGTACTAACCCCAAGAAGCGCGTGACCACGACGCCCGCGCGGCCACGTCCGTTGCGGTAGCGTGACAGGCACGATGACCGAGGTACAGGCCGCTCAACGAGCTGCGGCTTTCGAGGCGCGCATCGCTGCGGGCGAGAAGATCGAAGCTGGCGACTGGATGCCGGACGAATACCGCCGCCAGCTCATCCGCATGATCGGGCAGCACGCGCACAGCGAGTACGTCGGCATGCTTCCCGAGGGCGCCTGGATTGACGCGGCCCCAACCCTCAGGCGCAAACTCATCCTAGTGGCCAAGGTCCAGGATGAGGCCGGCCACGGACAGTACCTCTATCACGCTGCGGAAACGCTGGGCGCTACCCGCGCCGAGATGCTCGACGCCTTGCTCGAAGGCCGCGCCAAGTACTCCTCCGTCTTCAACTACCCTACGCTCACCTGGGCCGACGTCGGTATGATCGGGTGGCTGGTCGACGGCGCAGCCATCAAGAACCAGTTGATGCTCGCCCAATGCTCCTACGGCCCGTACTCGCGAGCGATGGTGCGCATCTGCGCCGAGGAGACGTTCCACCACCTGCAAGGCCGCGAGATGATCCTGACTTACGCCTCCGGAACGCCGCACCAGCGCGCCATGGCGCAAGACGCCCTCGACCGCTGGTGGTGGCCCGCGCTCATGATGCTCGGACCGCACGACGCAGACTCGCCGAACTCCCCGCAACTCAAGGCGTGGCGCGTGAAGACCAAGAGCAACGACGAGGTGCGCCAGGAGTTCCTCGACGAGCACGCCCCAGAACTACTGGCGGCCGGACTCACCATCCCGGACGACGACCTGCGCTTCGACGAGGAAACCCGCCACTGGCGCCACGGATCGATCGACTGGGCGGAGTTCTGGCGCGTAGTGAAGGGCGACGGACCGTGCAACGCGGAGCGCCTCGCCGCGCGCAGGGCCGCGCACGACGACGGCCGCTGGGTGCGCGAAGCGCTCGCAGCGCACGCCGCGCGCGCGTCGCAACGGGCAAGCGAATGACGGTCGACGGTCAGCTGCCACGCTGGGAGGTCTTCAAGCAAGACGCCAGCAGCAAGGCGCACGCTGCCGTGGGCTCGGTTCACGCCGCGGACGCAGAGCACGCGCTGCTCATGGCCCGCAGCGTGTTCGCGCGGCGGCCTTCCGCCGTGAGCTTGTGGTTGGCCCCGCGCTGGGCGGTGCATGAGTTCACGCGTGAGCAACTAGCGGAAGCGCTAGCGACCCCAGGCACGCAGCTGGCGGCCCCCATGCGCTACCGCGTCTTCATCAAGTCCTCCGATCGCCGCAGCATGGCTGCCTACGAGCACAGAGGAGAGGTAGTCGCCAGCGGCACGAGCGCTGCCTTGCGGGCGGCCACGCCAGACGAGCTGCCGCTCGGCATGTGGCTCGTCGAGGACGCGGCCGTCATAGCAAGCGCCCCAGCTGACGCGGAGGCTTGGTTCGCGCCGGCCAGCGACAAGCGCTACAAACAGCAGTCTGAGTACGCCGTTAGCGTCAAGCGCCACCCTGCAACGCGCGAGGGGACATGACCCTCGCCCCCGAGCTCAGCGCCGCCCTCGTCGAGCGCCTGACGGCGTTCGCGGACGACGAGCTCGTGCTCGGTCACCACCAAGCCGGCTGGACCGGTCACGCGCCGCTACTAGAGGAAGACATCGCCATCGCCAACGTGGCGCAAGACGAGATAGGCCACGCCGTTGCGTGGCTCGAGCTGCGCGCCGCACTCGACGGCTCCGACCCCGACCGGCTTGTGTTCTTCCGCGCAGCAAGCGACTACCGCAGCGCCTGGTTGAGTGAGCAGCCTCGCGGCGACTGGGCGTTCACGATGCTGCGGCAGTACCTGTTCGACGCTTACGAGGCCGAGCTCCTCGCGCGCCTCAGCGCCAGCTCCTACCGGCCGCTCGCAGACACGGCAGCGAAAGTGGCGCGCGAGGAGCTCTTCCACCTGCGCCACTCGCGGCTGTGGGTCGAGCGCTTGGCGCACGGCACGGACGAATCACGCGACCGGTTGGTTTCAGCGGTTGCGGTGGCGTGGCCACTCATGGCGCAGCTCCTAGCGCCGTTGCCTCAAGACGCGGCGTTGGAGGCCGCCGGCATCACCTACTCGTCGCGTGACTTGGAGGAGTCCGTGGTGGCCGCTACTAGCGCAGAGTTGGTTAGGCACGGCTTCGCCTTGCCGCCCTTCGCGCCGGTGCCAGCCGGCGACCCGCGCGCGCTGCGGACCGAGCACCTCGCGCCCACGCTTCTCGTGATGCAGTCGGTGGCACGGTCCGACGCAGACGCGCAGGCGTGGTGATGGCACCGCTGCCGGACGACGGCCGCACCGCGCTGGCATGGGAGGCGCTTAGCACCGTGCTCGACCCGGAGCTGCCTGCCGTCAACATCGTCGAGCTTGGCCTCGTCCGCGAAGTTACCGCCACTTCGGCTCCTGATGGGGTGCTGGTGGCGATCACGCCTACGTTCTCAGCGTGCCCGGCTTGGCACGTGATCGAACGTAACGCTGTGGCCGCACTGCAAGCGGCCGGGGTCGGGCGGGTCGTGGTCGAGAAGCGCATCGCGCCCGCCTGGTCGTCCGACGACATGACAGAAGGGGCGCGCGCGAAGCTGGAACGCTTCGGCATCGCCCCTCCTGCCGTGCACGGTGGCCTCGTCCAGTTGGCTATCGAGGCGCCCGTACGTTGCCCGCGGTGCGGTCACCCTGACACGCGGCTACGCAACGCCTTCGGCTCCACGTTGTGCCGCGAGATACGCACGTGCGCCGCCTGCCACGAGACTTTCGAGCGCTTCAAGCCCCTGTGACGCCACGGTTAGCTCAGCGGGTACCCGTCCGCGGCATAGACGGCGTCCGCGGCGCTGCGCCGCAACTCGATGAGGTCTACCCCATGATCCTTCAAGTACGCCTGGAACCGCGGCATGGCCTCGTTGCCGCGTGGGATGCGCCGCAACGCCTCCGTGCCGAGGTCGCGCGCCCGGTCGACGGCCGCGAACGCGTAGAGCCGCGCCATGACCGCCGCCGCCTCTCCACTGCCCGCGCCCTCTAGGCGCTCCGCGCGCAACAGGCCAGACTCCGCCAGGTAAGTAAGGCCAACCATGTCGGCCACGCGCGCCAGTAGTTCCTGCTCGCGCGCCAGGCCCTGCATGTACGCCATCGCTCCCATGCCGGCCACCATCAGGGTGCCTAGCTTGAGGTTCGCGAGGGCGAGTTCTGCGTCCGAAAGGACGCCAGTGGCCGCCACCGAGGTCACGGGGCTGCCCATCATGGCCTCCTGCGCCGGCCCTAGGAGGTCGAGGTCGCCGCGCATGGCGCGCTTCAGCAGCTGGTCGACGGTTAGCTCGCGGTTGATCTCGTTCGTGCCCTCGAAGATGCGGTTGATGCGGCTGTTCCGGTACGGCAGTTCGATGGGGTAATCGGCGGAGAAACCGTAGCCGCCGTAGATCTGCAGCGCCTCGTCCACGACGTAGTCGAGGATCTCGGAACCGAACACCTTGATGAACGAGTACTCGACCGCGTAGTCGTTGAGGGCGGCGAGTTGCGAGACGGCGTCGTCCTTGCCCCGCAGGGCGGCGTCCATGCTCCCGCCGAGGCGGTAGACGGCGCTCTCAAGCGCGAAGGTGTCGGACGCCATGCGCCCGATCTTCTCCTTGATGAGGCCGAAGGTGGCGATGGGCGCCTTGAACTGGATGCGTTCCTTCGCGTACGCCTGGCTGAGCCCGATGAGTTGCTTGGCGCCACCGGAAGCGCCGACGGCCAACTTGTAACGTCCGATGTTGAGGATGCCGAAGGCTATGTGGTGGCCCTTGCCGATCACCCCAAGCAGGTTGGCGCGCGGCACCCTCACGTTCTCGAGGATCACTTGGCGGGTGCTCGAGCCCTTGATGCCCATCTTGTGTTCTTCTGCCCCGAAGCTCAGCCCCGCGGTGCCCTTCTCGACGAGGAAGCAACTGAACTTATCGCCGTCGACTTGCGCGAACACCGTGAAGAGGTCCGCGAAGCCCGCGTTCGAGATCCACATCTTGGTGCCGTTGAGGACCCACTCGTCGCCCACTAGGTCGGCGCGCGTCTTGGCGGCAAGCGAGTCGGAGCCGGAGCCCGGTTCGCTCAGACAGTAGGCCGCCACCCATTCACCCGAGGCAAGTTTGGGCAAGTAGTGCGCCTTCTGCTCCTCCGTGCCGAAGTAGACGAGCGGCAGCGTGCCGATGCCGGCGTGAGCGTTGAAGGTGACGTTGAACGAGCCTGAGGCCGCGATGGCCTCCGTGACGACGGATGACGCCGCCTTGCCCTGACCGAGGCCGCCGTACGCTTCCGGGACCTCGACGCCCAACAGTCCGAGTTCACCTGCCCTTGCCATCTTGGCACGCGAGAGTTCGTAATCCAGACCCTCCAACTTGGCGAAGTCTGGCAGGATCTCGCGTTGCACGAAGGTCCGCGCTGTCTGCGCGAACATCTTGAGGTCGTCGTCGAACGCCTCGGGGATGAGCACCGTGTTGGCGTCCTGGCGCTCGATCAGGAAGGCGCCGCCCGTGGGCGCAACGACCTGCGGGTTGCTGTTCGCATCTGCCATCTGTGGCCTCCTTGGCGCTCCCGGCGAGCCGCGGTGCGCTTCGCCGGGCCAAGCTACAACTCTTGGACTGAGTACAAGTTTACCTCAGGCCGCGGCCAAGTTGCGCCCCAGCGCTCGCGGCTCAGGGCAGGTGCGGCCCGACGCTCGTGATGGCGCTTACGATAGCTAGGAGCAGCAGACCGACGCAGAACCAACCCGTCGCCTGAGCGAAGCGGCGCCCTAGCCCAGAGCGCAACCGCACCACCCCGTAGAGGAAGCCGCCGACTAGCCCGCCGACGTGACCCCACAACGAGACGCCGGGCACGGCAACGCTGAAGACGATGAGGAGCGCGACCCACTGTAAGAGACCGCGCAGCAGCAAGCGGTCGGAAGGCGCCCTGCTCAGGGCCGCCTCGGCCAGCAGAGCGCCCGCCACGCCAAGGATGCCGCCCGAGGCGCCGACGAGCACAAGCTGTTGGCCAGCCTGGAACACGGTGGTGGCAACCGCGCCGAGCGCCGTGCCAGCCGTGAACGCCGCCAACAAGTCGCCCCAACTACGCCGCCGCTCGTACAACCGCCCGATGTCGAAGAGCACCCACAGGTTGAGGCCGATGTGCAGGATGCTCCCATGGAGGAACGCGTACGTGAGGAAGCGCCACCAGGCGCCCGCGTCAGGCACGCCAGGAATGCCTTGAACGAACGCGGCAACGATGCTGCTCGCGTGCATCCCTTGGCCCCTCACCGACAGCACCCCGTAGTACTTGTCCACCAAGACCTGCGCGAGGTACGCGGCCGCTATCACCGCCGCCAACAAGTACGTGGCGAGCGGCCTGCGCGCGAGCGTTGCCGCAGACGTTGGCGGGGTGGCGCCAAGCGCACGCAGCCGCGCCGCGTAACGGGTGCGTTGCGTCCCACTCGACGACATGTACGCCGCCGCGTACGCCTTGACCGCCGCAGAAGGCCGCCCGCCACGCTCGGCTGCCGTCCCCAAGATGTCGTAGAGGGTTGCGGGCGTCACCCCCGCCAAAGGCTGCTCGAGTAGGCTCCTGGCGCCGTCGAAGTCGCCCTCGCGAGCAGCTAGTCGCGCTTGCGAAAGCACGACGGCGCGGAAGCCTAGCGGGCCCTGCTTGCCTGCCTCGAAGCGCGTCTTCAGGTTGGCCGTCTCATGCCGCGCCTGCTCGACGTGTCCGAGCGCCAGCAACGCCTCGATACGCGCGGCGGCAAGGAGGTGCGCGTTGTCGGCCTCCCACGCGCTTGGCGGCTGCTCGAGCTCGAGCACCTTCTGGTAGTCGCCGCTCAGGAGGTACGCCTGACCAAGTAGCACGGGGTCGTGGCGGGTGGTCAGCGCGAGCGCCGCCTCACCCTCACCGCGTTGCAGAGCTGCCTGCGCGAGGAGCCGCCCCACCGCCGCCCTACCACCCGCCGTCCAGTAGAGCAGCAGGTTGAGGACGCGGGCCACGCGCCACGCGCCCGCACGCACGAGGGCGAGGAGCGCGACGGGCCCGAAGACGAAGAGCGGCGTCAACACCAAGGTAGCCGCCAGGAGCCAGGTTGGCGCGCGCCACGCGCCGTAAGTCGCGTAAGCGACTACGGCGGCGGCGACGGCGGCGAGCAGCGTCTTGGCTGGGAACTCGTTAGGTAGTGGAGCTAGGCGCGTGGCCCAGCGCATCGACGAGACGCCCGCCACCGCCACTACGATCAGGAAGAGAGTCGCCGTTGTCATCGCCCCGATGGTACCGCCGCGCGCATGGTCGCTGCGTGGTACACCCTCGGGCGCGCGGCGCTCAGACACACTTCATGGCGACCGTTACAATCGAACACGGCCGCCACTCAGTGCCGGCACCTGGAGGCGTCACGTGCTCGACGTAATACTGGGGGCGGTAACCACCCTGATCGCCTACTTCCTCGGCACCATCCCATCTGGCCTCCTCGTCGCCAGGCTGCGCGGCGTGAACATCCAGCAAGTCGGTTCTGGCAACATCGGCGCGACTAACGTGCTGCGCGCACTCGGTGTCGTGCCGGCAGTCATCGTGGTCATCCTCGACCCACTCAAAGGCGCCATCGCCACCCTCATCCCCTCCCTCCTCGGGATAGGGCCGTGGGGCGTCGCGTTGGCTGGCCTCGCCGTAGTGCTAGGCAACAGCTTCAACATCCTGCTGCGCCTGCGTGGCGGTAAGGGGATCGCCACCAGCATCGGGGTGTTCCTCGTCATCGACCCGCTGGTCGCACTGATGTGCATCGTGCTCGGCGTCTTCACGATCCTCGTGAGCCGTTACGTTTCGCTCGGGTCGTTGGTCGGCATGGTGGCCCTGCCGCTCTTCATCATCGTTTCGGCCACGTGGGCGTGGCCTGAGATGCTGCTAGCCGCCGCCCTCGCCGCGTTGGCCATCTACCGGCACCGCGACAACATCCGTCGCCTGCTCGCCGGCGAGGAGCGCAGGCTTGGCGAGAAGGTCGCCGCCCGCCACTGACCGAGCGGCAGCGCCCTTGCCAAGGTTGACCATGACGATGCCGCCGATGGCGATCGCGCCACCGACGACCGTGATCAGCGCGGGCACCTCGCCGAGAAGCAGCCACGAGGACGCCAGGCCGAACACCGGTACGAGGTAGAGGAAGGCAGTCACGACGGTGACCCTGGCTTGCGAGAGCGCGAACGCATAGATGGTGTATGCGATGGCCGAGGGGAACACGCCGATGTAGAGCGTGGCACCAAGCGCCGCCCATGGGGCCGACGCCACCGAGCTGGCCAAACCGGGTAGGAACACGAGGAGCGGCAACGTGCCTGCCCAGGTGGCGAACGCGGCGACCTCGATCGGCTTGTACTTAGCGAACAGTGGCTTCTGAAGCACCGTGTAGAACGACGCGGCCGCGGCAGCGAGGACGATGAGCCACGCCCAAGCGTTGAAGGTTAGCCCAGTGCCGGAGTCGCCGAGCACGATGAGCACGACGCCGAGGAACGAGAGCAGCGAGCCAACCCAGCCGAGCGGGGCGAGCCTCTCCCCCATCATGAAAACGGCGAGCAGCGCCGTCATGGCAGGCGCCGTCGCGATCACGAGGCTGGCGGCACCCGCACTGACGTGCAACTCGCCGAAGTTGAGAGCGAGGTGATAGACGGTGTAACCGAGGAGCCCGACTAGGAAGAAGTACGGCACGTCCGCGCGGCGAGGACGGAGCCGCCCCTTGAACACGAGGAGCAATGGCAGAAACGCTGCCGATGCCACCAGGTGGCGTAGCAGCGTCAAGTGAGGGGCAGTGAAGCCCGTCAACCCCAGCTTGATCATGGGGTAGGCGCTGCCCCACAAGATCATCTGGAACAGCAGTAGGACAACCAAACCTGCTCGCATCCGAACGTCTCCTAATCACTCCGTAAGTCAGTTAGGCAGTTCGACCTTGCGACCGCAAGCGCATAGTTCCTGCTCGCGCACCATGCGCGTCTGACCGTCACGGAACCATAGCGTTGCGCAGTCCGGGCAGCGTACCTCGTTGCTGCTGATGCCGAGGATGGCCTCCGGTCCGAGCCAGCGCTTGTCACCGCACCAGTGGCACACGATCTCGGCTCCGCCGTCTTCTGCGATCATGGCCGCCCGTTCGGCGGGCGTGAAGTAGGCGAGCGCTTCGAGCGCCTTCTCTTCACTACAGCGGCAGGCGAAGCGCAGCTGCAACGGCGGGTCGGTGAGGATCTCGAAGTCCATCCCCCACATGAGTTCGTTACGCACGATGTCCGTGAGGGGCGCGCGGTGCATGGCGCTCGTCAGCTGACCGAGCGCCTTGATGTTCGCCTCGAGCAGCGGCAACGCCGCCTCGTCCGCCCCAGGCAGCGCCTGCAGAATGACGCCACCAGAGCTAGTTACGCGCCCCTTCGCGTCGAAGTGGACGCCGAGCAGTAGCGCGGAAGCGATCTGCTCAGAACGCGCGAGGTAGGTGGCGATGTCCTCCGCGATCTCGCCGCTGACGAGGTCGCTCGAGCTGCCGTATGGTTCGCCGTACGGCGCGTGAGCGCGGATGACGCTGATCTCGCCAACGTGCCCAACGCCGCCACCGACGTCGAGCTTGCCGTCTGGGCGCAGTGGCAGGTCGGCGTGAGGGTTGCTGACGTAGCCGCGCACGGTACCGTCGAGGCCGGCGTCTGCGATGACGCCGCCGAGGGGCCCGTCGCCGCGCAGCTTGAGGGTCACGCGGTCACGATGGTGCTTCAGGAGTACGTGCGAAAGCAGTAGGGCCCCAGTGAGGGTGCGGCCGAGGGCCGCGCCTGCCGTTGGGCTGGTGGCGTGCTTCTCGGTGGCGTGGCGCACCAACTCGGTGGTGTCTGCCGCCACCACGCGGATGCCGCCGCTGGCTCCAAGGCCGCGGATCAGGTGAGACATCTGTGGTTCCTCTCGTCGAACCGCTAGCGGGCGCCAGCGCCTAGCGCTCACGTCCTGCGGTACGCCCCCGAGTATATGGGCGCGCCTCATAGCGCCGCGTGCCGCAGCTTGCGCCGCCTTGCGCTGCGCTTACTCGACCGGCGCTTTCGACACGGAGAGTTTCTCGTTCAACCGCCGCAGGGTGGCTCGCGGCACGAGCTTAGCCACGTCAGCGCCGTAGTGCGCGATCTCCTTGACGCGGGTGCTCGACACGTAAGACCAGCGCGTTGCGGTCATGATGAACGTCGTTTCAGCGTTAGGGTTCAGTTGACGGTTGAGGTGCGCCATCTGCAGTTCGTACTCGAAATCGGAGATGGCCCTTAGGCCCTTGACGATGACGGTGGCTCCGATCCGGCGCGTGTAATCGGCAAGTAGTCCATCGAACGAGTCGACTTCCACGCCGTCGAGGCTCTCGATGACCTCCCGGATGATGGCCACCCGCTCCTCGGTGCTGAACAGTCCCGACTGCTTGGAGGCGTTATGCAGCACGGCCACGGTGAGGCGGTCGTAGATGCGCGCTGCGCGGCGGATGATGTCGACGTGACCGTTATGCAACGGGTCGAAACTGCCGGGATACACGGCGTGAATCATTGTCGGATAGTTTAGCCGCATATGCGCGCCGCTGGGAGCCACAAAAGCAGCGCCAGCTACTCAGTCAGCCCCCGGCTAGGAGTTCGTCCACGACCGCGCCAGGGCTCATGCGTCCCGAGAGGACCGCAGCTATCGCCTCATCTTCGTGGGCGCTGAGCTTGCGCCTCAAGCGCTCGCCGAGGATGGCGCTCACCTCCGCGCGCACGCGGCGCCTGCGCGCGGCGACGATCGCCCCGCTCTCCTCTAGGTAGGCGCGGTGTTCGTCTAGGCGCTGCAGCAACTCGTCGACGCCTTCTTCGCGGGACGCGACCGTGCCGACGATGGGCGCCGCCCAACCCTCTGGGTGCTCGCCTAGTTCCATCGCGGCGCGGATCTCACGCCGCAAGCGGTCGGCGCCAGGGTGGTCGTACTTGTTGATGCAGAAGATGTCAGCTATCTCCATGATGCCTGCCTTGAACGCCTGCACGCCGTCACCCTGGCCGGGCGTTAGCACGACGACTGTCGTGTCCGCCGCTTGCACGACGTCGACCTCCGACTGCCCTACCCCGACCGTCTCGACGAAGATCGTGTCGCAGCCCGCAGCGTCTAACAGTGCGACGACTTGGAGTGTGGCGGCCGCCAACCCTCCGAGGTGGCCACGGGTGGCCATCGAGCGGATGAACACCCCTGGGTCGTCGTGCCAGCGCGTCATGCGGATGCGGTCACCGAGGATGGCGCCGCCGCTGAACGGTGAGGTCGGATCGATGGCTACCACGCCAACGCGGCGACCAGTTGCCCGAACGCCAGCGATGAGGGCGTCGGTAAGGGTGCTCTTGCCGGCGCCTGGCGAGCCAGTGATGCCGATCACGGCGCCGCGCCCAGTCCGCTCACGCACGCTGCGGAGGAGTTCCTGCCCCTCTGGCGCGCCAGCCTCGATGAGGGTCATGCCGCGGGCGATGGCCCGTTCGTTACCCGCTAACAGCCGTTCCCTGAGCGACTCCACCATCCGAGGCTAACCCGCGCCGCGCGCCGCGCTGCTCCAGCGCCGCGCTAGCCCGATGACGGCCGCTTCCAGTGCAAGGTCTTGGTCGCGGCCTGTTTTGGCGGCGACGTCGGCCGCGAGTAGTTCGCGCAGCGCACCCTTGACGGACGCCTCATCGAGCCTGGCGGCGAGGGTCAGCGCTTTGTCCGCCGCGTACGGCGCCGCGCCGAGGATGCTGGCGGCTTGCCCACCGCTGATGCGCTTTCCGCCTTCTCGTCGCCGCAGGCCGGCGGCCTTGGCAACCAGCATGAACTGCCACGTCAGCGCCCCGAAGACGCGCGGCACGGCTTCACCGCTGTCGATGAGCCTGCGCGTTACGGTCACGGCACCCGTAATGTCGCCTGCCGCTATCCGTTCGATGATGTCGAACGCGTTGTGGGTTGCCGCGCGGTTGACGACGGCCTTGGCGCGCTCCAAGCCGATGCGTTCGTCAAGCGAGGCTAGTTTCTGGATCTCCGAGACTATGCCGGCAGCGTCCTCGCCGAAGAGTTCGGCTAGGTAACTCGGCACTTCGCGCTCGAAATCGACGCTTGCGTCCTTCAGTTCCGCGGCGACCCAGTCGCCTAGGCGCTCCCTGCGTGGAAGCGCCTGGTGGTGGTGCTTGCCGAGTTGCTGTAGCGCCTTCTGCCGCGCAGGTGTGGCGTCGGGGTCGAGTACGACGATGGTGGCGTTCCCGCCAGCCTCCTCCAGTACCTTCATGACCTCGTTGCGGGGCTTGACGCCTGCCACGCCGTGGAAGGCCGCCTCGAAATCAAGCAGCAGCGCGGTCTGGCCGAATAGGCCGCCTTGAGAGGCCAGCTCGCTGACGCTCTGCGCGGACATGCCCTCGCCCAACTCCGTGACGGCGCCGGGACCGAACCCGAGTTTGCCGAGTGCGGCGCGTGCGGCGCGGCGTGAGAGGAAGCTGTCTCCTGTGTAAGAGATGATCATGCTGGCTGCTGCTTCAGGCTACGGCTACCAAGCTGACCGCTCCCAGCGCTTGGCGGAACTCGTCTGCGCTAGCGAAGCGGTCATCCGGGTCGCGCGCCAGCGCCCGCAGCAAGACTTCAGAGTAGGCGCTCGCTGCTTCCGGGAGGGGCTCGAGTGGCACGCGGTCGTCTCCTGCTAGCCATCTGACGACTTGGGACCCATATGGGGGAGCACCGGTGAGCATGTGGTAGATGACGGCGCCGGTAGCGTAGAGGTCGGAGCGGTGATCGGTGCGCACGCCCTTGAACTGCTCAGGCGCCATGAAGCTCGGCGTGCCAAGGAGCATGTCTGGCGCGGTGATGGCCGTGAGGCCCAAGTCTTTCGCGAACCCGAAATCGGTGAGGAGCGCGCGCTCGCCTTTTACGAGGATGTTGGCTGGCTTGACGTCGTGGTGGATGACCCCTTGGGCGTGAGCGTAAGCGAGGGCGTCTAGCACGTCGTGCGCGATCTTCATGGCCCTGCGCGGCCGCAACGGGCCGCGGTCCAATGCCGATTCGAGCGAGACGCCCGGGCAGTATGCGTAGATGAGCGATGAGCCTTCCGCGAGACCGAGAAGTGGCACGATGTTGTCGTGCCGCAACCGGCCCACGACGGCTGCCTCGCGTTCCAGCCGCTGACTGGCGACAGGATGCGAGGAGCGCAGGCGCTTGACCACCACTAGGCGGTCTCCCCAACGAGCAAGTTCCACTCTCACGGGACCTTGCTCGGATAACACACGCACCGTAAGGAGCATTGTGAGCAATCTATCACGCCTGGCACGGTGTGAGTACCGCCTGAATGGTCATCTTGTACAGCCTTCCGCAACGCTCATCTGTTGGGCTGAAGTACTGTCCCGGCGCTGCCGCGGGAAGGCGCAGCTACGGCGGCGCCGCGCTCGCCGCTCGCGATTGCCTTCCAAGACGTTGGAGTTCCAAGCACTACCCTGATCGCGCCGTGCTCACGGGTCGTGAGGACCTGAGCTCCGTGCTCGGTGAGGCGCTCTACGACTTCGGGGACCGGGTGCCCGTAGGTGTTGCGACCGACCGAGATGACGGCTAGTCGTGGCCCGACTGCCCGTACGAGCTCAGGGCTGGTACTGCCGCGAGAGCCGTGATGGCCAACCATGAGGACGTCGAGTGGCGGCACCGGGAGGTCTGGCTCGACGGCTACGCCGAGGTCGCCAAGGAAGAGGGCGCGCGCTTCCCCGGCGTAGCGCAGAACGAACGCAACAGACCCGTCGTTGCTCCCGAGCTGGCTCGTCTGCGCTGGAGGGTTGACGAACTCGAGCAAGGCGTCGCCTACCTCGAGACGCTCTCCGCGCCGGGCCTCGTGGGTGGGGACCCCACGGGCCGCGGCGAGCGCCCGCAACTGCTCGTCAAGAGCGTTGCCTGGTTGGGGCGGCCCAGTGATGAACAAGCCGACCGAGAACGTCTCGAGTACGGCGATGAGGCCCTCTGCGTGATCGGCGTCGGCGTGGGTGTTGATGACTGCGCTGAGATGAGTGACGCCGAGCGCCCGCAGTGCCGGTACTACGACTCGTGCGCCGACGTCGTAGTCGGAGAAGGGCGACCCGCCACCGTCGACCAGCACGGTGGCGCCGGGACCGACACGCAGGAGGACGGCGTCTCCCTGGCCCACGTCGAGGAACCAGATGTCTGGCTGCGAGTACCTTGCTGGCAGCGCGTAGGTCGTGCCCCCGACGACGAGGCCTAGCGCAAGGACCTGGGCGAACCGCAACCGCCGCCGCGACCAGGCGGCCAGTGCCACGGCGAACAGCGCCCAGGCCACGTGCCCGACGGCGGTCACCTCCCCCCAGGCGAGGCGCGGTAAGCGCGCGCCAACCTCGGCCAGCCACACGAGGGCGCCAGCCAATGGCATGACGGCGAGGTTGACCATGCGCGCTAGCGGCTCGGCCACTAGGCCTACGAGGCCAGCCAGAAAGCCAAGCGGGACGAGCAGCCCCGCGATCGGCACGGCGAGCACGTTGACCAACGGCGAAGCCAGTGGGACTGAGAGGAAGGTGCCAGCGACCAGGGACAGGGTAGGGAGTTGAGCGGCGACGCTGACTAGGGCGCCGGTAACGGCGGCAGAGCCTGCAACACGCACCAACCGCCGCCAGCGGTCGAGCCCGATTGGGGCTGGGCCGACGTGGGTAGCTATGCGTTCGGTCCAGGGCGGCAGGTAAAGGAGCATGCCAGCGACAGCGAGGTAGGAGAGCTGGAAACCTAGGTCGAAGACCATCTGCGGAGCAGTAAGCACCCCAATGAGCAAGGCTAGGCTCAGCGTTGCCGTTGGACCTGCCCTACCCGCTCCGAGCGCGGTGGACGCCAACGCGGAGAGCGCCATGGTGGCGGCCCTCACCACACTCGGTGACGGACCGACAAGCGCAACGAACGCCGCGGTGCCAAGCGCGATCAGTGGCAACCTGGCGCGCGGCAAGCGGCCAAGGGCTTTGCCGAAGAAGACGAGCAGCACGCCGACGTGCAGGCCGGAGAGCGCCAACAAATGCGCCATGCCCGCGGCCCCGAAGGTGTCGCGCAGGTCGCCGAGGTCGTCACGGCGCCCGATGCTCATGGCGAGCATGAGCGCGGCGCTGTCTGGCGGAAGGCCGGCACGAATCCCGCTAGCCAACCGTTCGGTGACGCCGACGCGCGCGCGAACGACGTTCACCTCGCGGACGAACAGCTGGCCGGCAACGCCGCGGCGAGCGAGGTGGGCCGCGTAATCGAAACCGCCTGGGTTACGCGCGCCAGGCGCGGCTTCTGCCGTGCCAACGAGCCGCAACTGCCCGGTGGGTGGTCGCGCCCCTCCCGGCATGACGATCGCCAACCGGCCCTCGAACGGGGCGGTCGCGTGAAGCACCTCGCCGTCGGACCTTCCTACCCATTCGCGCTCCTCGCCTACCCAATCGGCGGTTAGTTGGGCGCGCGCCCGCTCGCCTACGCCCGTCTGCCACGCCTGCCACCGCAATGCACCGGCGCTAGCAGTCAGCAGGACGACGGGAAGGAACACCATCAGCGCCGCAGGGCGGATGCCGGTGAAGGCGTGTGGCCAGCGCCAACTGGCACGCCACCACAGCCCGATGCCGAGGGCGCAGAGTCCAATGGCGAACGCGGGCACGAGCGCCGCCTTTAGTTGAGCGGCGATTACAACGCCAAGGCAGGCGCCGATGGCGGGCACTAGCGGCCAAGGCACGAAGACGGGCGCTGTTCCAGGCTCATCTGGCGCCGTCATGGCGCCACCAGCGGCCGTAGCTGCTCGAGCTTCTTGGGACCGATGCCGGGAACGCGCAGCAGGTCGTCGATCCGCGAGTACGGCCTATGTTCCACGATGCGCTGAGCCGTGGCCGGCCCTACGCCCGGCAGTTCTTCGAGCTGGGCGCGCGTTGCACTGTTGAGCGAGACGCGCGGCACATGCGCAACGCTCGTCAGCGCCGGCACTTGCACGACCTGCCCGTCAGTAAGGGGTGCGGCGAGCGCCACCAGCGTGCGGGCTGCGCCAGGGAGGAACCCGCCTGCCAGGGCGACTAGGTCCGAAACGCGCGCGCCGAACTCTAGTTCGTGCGCCCCTGGGGTGACCACCAGCCCCTCGATCGATACGCGGATGCGCGGTTGGACGACGGTCGCCACGGCTGGCCGCGACCAGGCGCCAGGAAACAGCACCGCCACTACCAACGCAAGGCTGGCGCCAACGAGTATCTGCGTGAGGCGGTCGTGGCGGATGGCGTGCATGCCTCAGGTTATGAGAACGCCCAGGCAGGGTTGACCCCCACCTGGGCTGCTGCCCAGTGATCCTAGGCGTTCGCCTACCTGCCCGCTATGGCCGGGCCTTTCTCAGTGCAAGCTCTAAGCCAACCGAACGGACAGCGCTACTTCGCGGCGCTGTACTTGCCCGCTACCGCGTTCCAGTCAACTACGTTCCAGAAGGACTTGGCGTAGTCGGGGCGGCGGTTCTGGTAATGGAGGTAGTAAGCATGCTCCCAAACGTCGAGGCCGAGAATCGGCGTGTCGCCCTGCATGAGAGGAGAGTCCTGGTTGGCAGTCGAGTAGACCTTGAGCGCACCGCCGTTCGTCACGACGAGCCATGCCCAGCCGGAACCGAAGCGCGTGGCTGCCGCTGCCGCGAACTTCTCCTGGAACGCCGCGAACGAGCCGAACGCTTCGTCAATCGCGGCCGCGAGGGCGCCGCTAGGAACACCGCCGCCCTTCGGGCTCATGACTTCCCAGAAGAGGTTGTGGTTGAGGTACCCGCCGCCGTTGTTCTGGACGGCGGTGCGGATGTCCTCAGGGAGGCCTGGCACGTTCTGCACGAGCTCTTCTGCGCTCTTGCCCGCCAGCTCTGGGTGCTTGTCGATGGCAGCGTTGAGGTTGTTGGTGTAGGCGGCGTGGTGCTTGTCGTGATGGATCTCCATGGTGCGCGCATCGATGTGCGGCTCCAGTGCGTCGGTGGGGTACGGCAAGTCGGGAAGTTTGAAGGCCATGGTGTGAGGCTCCTTTCGATTTGCGTCGGCGACCGCCCTGACAGTAGGCGGCCCGAGCGCCCCGCACTCCCTAGAACTCAAAGGGGTGCGTTGGCTCACAGTTACTCATGGAGTCTAGCAGCGAACGGCGCCAACCCCCGTCTAGGCGTTACAGCTTCACCACCACGCGCCCAACGACTTCGCCAGCGAGGAGCTTGGCGATCCACAGCTCGAGCTCGTCGAGCGCCACCGTCCGCACGAGTTCTTCATCCGCGAGGAGTCCTCTCAAGTGCGCGTCGGCCGCCAAGCGCCCCCACAACGTGTCGCGCATCTCGGAGCTAGCGTGCTGCGAGTCGATCCCCATGAGTGACACGCCCCGCAGGATGAAGGGGAAGACGCTGGTCGTCAGTTCGGCGCCGCCTACCATGCCGCAGGAGGCGACGGCGCCGCCGATGGTCGTGTACTTGAGGAGGCCAGCGAGGGTGTCGCCCCCGACCGTGTCTACCCCACCCGCGTACTTCGCTGCCAACAGCGGCCGCTTGTCTGGCGCCGCCAGCTCCTCGCGCCGCAGGGTGCTAGCGGCTCCAAGCCGTGCCAGCAAGGCGGCGGCCTCGGCCTTCCCGGTGCTGGCGACCACCTCGAAGCCTGCGCCCGCCAGCAGTGCTACCGCCATCGTTCCAACGCCACCGGACGCACCGGTCACTACGACCGGCCCGAGGCGCGGCGCAACGCCAGCTACTCCCAAACGCTCGACCGCGAGCGCTGCGGTGAAGCCGGCAGTACCGAGCGCCATGGCGTCCCTGGCAGAGAGGCCGCTCGGGAGCTTCACCAACCACTCAGCTGGCGTCCTAACGTACTCAGCCAGCCCACCTGGGGTGCCCATGCCTAGGTCGTGGCCCGTGCACAGGACCTCGTCGCCCGGAGCGAAGCGCGCGTCCCGCGACTCCACCACCGTGCCGGCCGCGTCGATGCCCGGCGTGTGCGGGTAGTTGCGGCTAACGCCCCGGTTGCCGGTGGCGGATAGCGCGTCCTTATAGTTGACGCTCGAGTAGCTAACTCGCACGGTAACGTCGTGGTCCGGCAAGGTCTCCCACGGAACGCGAGTGACGCCGCGCTGCACGGCTCCGTCGGTAACCGCAACGCGCAACGCCCGAAAACTTGCGGGTGCAACGAACTCGCTCATGGCTAATGCTAGCCCGGAACCGTGAAACAACAGCCCTGGGGCCCGTTAGGTAAACTGACCGTCATGAACTCTCAACGCCTAACGTTGATCACGGTCGTCATCGCTGTGCTGGTAGTGCTAGCCGCCGTAATCGTGCCCCGCCTCGGCCCGAGCGCAACTCCGGCCACAGCCGAGATCGATTACGCGTCACAGCCGCACATAGGCAACCCCGACGCACCTGTCAAAGTGGCCGTGTTCTTCGACTTCCTCTGTCCGCACTGCGCTTCCTTCAGCGAGTCAGAGGCGCCCGCCATCATCCGCGATTTCGTCGACACCGGCATCGCGTCTTACTACTACGTCAACTTCCCCGTGATCGACCCGGCCGTCCGTTCGCGCTACATGGCGGTCCTCGGCGAGTGCGTCTACCAGCAGAGCAACGATGCGTTCTTCACGCTCGAGCCGATCTTCATGCGCGCGCAGAACGACATCGCTCGCAACACGAGCCGGGCCCTCGACCTGGCAACCCAGTACGCTCCCGAACTCAACGCCGCGCAACTACGCACCTGCATCTCGACGAGCGCGACGGGCCCAGACGTCAACGCAGACGAGGCCGCCGCCCGCGCAGCGCGCATCACCGGCACCCCGTCCGTGCTCGTGAACGGCGTCCTCGTCTCCAACCCATCCTTCGCAGCGATCAGCAGCGCCATCGAGGCCGCAGCGAAATGACCGAGGGCCAGGTTGGCCGCCTCTACCTGGCCTGGCTGGTGGCCATCGTCGCCACGCTAGGCTCGCTCTACTTCAGTGAGATCAGGCACTTCGTGCCGTGTGTACTCTGCTGGTACCAGCGCATCCTCATGTACCCATTAGTGCTGCTACTCGGGATCGCCACATTCCGTAAGGACGGCGGTGTCGTCAAGTACGCGCTGCCGCTGTCGATCCTCGGAGTTATCGTCGCGGGCTACCACGTGCTCATCGAGCAGTTCCCGTCGCTAGGCTCCTCCGTGTGTTCTTCCGGCGTGCCTTGCAGCCTCAAGTACATCAACTGGCTCGGCTTCATCACGATCCCGACGCTGTCACTCGCCGCGTTCGTGATCATCTGCGTGCTGCTCATCACGGCAACACGCCGTTCCAACTGAGTCAATCGCCTACCAACCGACAGGCGCCGAGGCCCGCACCGCAACTAGGTGCGGGTCTTGCCGTGCTCGTCGTCTCGGGTAACGAAACCGGCCGCCCACTGCCACCACAGCCACCAACCCTTGACCGGTCGGTAGAGGACCACGACGAACAAGGTCCCGGCGCCAGCCAGCACCCACTCGAGCCCCTCGAAGAGGCCGTAATTGAGGATGAGCACTAGCGCGAGGACGAGGAGCAACATGGTGGCCGCTACGTAAGTAAACACCCAGGAGCCAAGCCACGAACCGGACTCGCGTTCGAAGCGCACCCCGCACCGCGCGCAGGTTGGCCTAACGCTCCACAACGTGGCGAACGCCCCGGGAGCGCCACAGTTCGGACAGCGGCCCAGCATGGCACCCCACATGGCGCCGAGGTCACGCCAGCGCGAGCTGGCTGGAGCGCGTTCACTCATGGCTCTGGCGACGAACTGATCGTCTGTTCCATGATCGGGAGCGCGAAGCGCTCGGCACCGAGACGCTTGTACTCTTCCCAGCCGCGCCAATTGCGCTCCAGCCTGCCCTCTTCGCAACGCATGAGGAACGGCACCATGTAGGAGCGGGCGTGAACGAGTTCGTCGCGGAAGATGTGAGCGGAAAGGCCACCAGTGTCGAGCAGGCCCGTCGTGGCGTACGCCGCAACGGCGCTCTCGAGGTCGTACGGCACGCGCCTGAACTCCGCGCTCCACCCGCCGCCTTGCAGGGTGAGGACGAGATACTGCGCCCGCGGGTCGCCGTTGAATGGCGCCCCGACCGAACCGGTGTTCATGACGGTGTAGCGCGCCCAGCGCTGTAGGTGCGGCCGGTGCGTGTGTGACCCGATGAGCACGTCGGCTGGGTAGTCCTCGACTATCTCGGAGATCATCTCCGGCGTAAGCGACGGCCCGTAACCCTCGCGGTAGTGACGCGGGCTGCCGTGGGAGATGAGCAAGCTCGCAGAGTCAGGCTCACTGATCCTCACCGTCATCGGCAGCTCCTTGACGGCGGCAAGGTAGCCACCGGCGGCGAGGTTCTCAGCGGTCACGCGCGTCGCGGCCCAGAACGGGTCGTCCAACGTGTCACCGAGGTCCGGGTTGCGGTCATGCACCATGACCATGAGGTCATCGTGGTTGCCGAGCGTGGCCTCTAACGCGCGCCCAGCCAACAGGCGTGCCACCTCCACGCTTTGGGGGCCACGATTGACGGAGTCGCCGTTTACGATCACGCGGTCTACCCCGATCCGCCCGATGTCAGCGAGGACAGCTTCTAGGGCGGGTAGGTTCCCGTGAACGTCGGCGAGGATCGCGATGCGCACGACCCCGATAGTACCAAGTTGCACAACCTCGGCCCTACCCTGGGCGACCTGCTAAGCGCGGTGGAGATCGGCCGCCAGCGCCTCTTCTACGGCGCTGCGCATGACGCCAACGGGTGCCGTCACGTTCGTCCACGCCTGGAACGCGAGCGCTCCCTGCCCCACGAGCATGGCAACACCGTTCTGGTGCCTGAGCCCGAGGGCGGCGGCGGCTGCCAGCAGCGGCGTGACAGCCGGGCGATAGACGAGGTCAGACACCACGACGCTCGGGGCGAAGCGCTCGAGGTGCGCGCGCGTCAAGAGGGGCAGATCCGCGGGCGCCTTGCCGCCTTCCATGCCGACGCTCGTGCTGTTGACCACCAAGTCGGGCTCGACATCATCGAGCGCGCCGACCTTGGCCTTGCCGCTAGGCAAACCCGCCGCGACCAGACCGGCGAGCAGGTCAGCAGCGCGGGACTCGTCGCGGTTGACGATAACGACGTCGCCGCCAAGCGCCACGAGCGCCCACACCACCGCCCGCGCGGCGCCGCCCGCGCCGAGCACCAGGGTCCTGAAGCCCCCGCTCCGGAACTCCGGGGCTAGTTCCAGGAGCCCCGAGACGAAGCCCGCGCCGTCGGTGTTGCTCCCTACGAGCTGGCCTCCCTCGTTGACGACCGTGTTGACGGCGCCAAGCGCGGTCGCCTCCGGCGTCATGCGATCGACTAGCTTCGTGATGGCCTGCTTGTGCGGAACCGAAACGTTGGCGCCAAGCACGCCGTCGCGCCTTAGGTCGGCGGCGGCCGCCGCCAGCGCGGCGGGCGCCACGTCGCGGGCAGTGTAGGTGGCGGCGATACCGACGGCAGCGAAGGCCGCATTGTGCATGGCAGGGCTAAGCGAATGGCCGGCGGGATGAGCGAGAAGGAACACCCGCTTGCCACGCCCCACCTCGGTTGGGTCAGCCGTCACGCCGCCAAGCCCATGGCCTGCGCCTCACGCGCTATCACCTCGATGGCCAGGTCAAGCTGCTCGTCGTTCACTTGATGGTGAGTAACGAGCCGCACCGTCGAAGGGCCCATGGTGTTGAAAGCGACACCGCTGGCGGCGCACCGCGCAACCAACTCGTCCGCGCGCGCAACGCCAACGAACACCATGTTGGTCTGAACGGAAGCGAGGTCGATGGCCAGCCCCTGCACGCCGCCGAGCTCCTCGGCGAGGCGTCTAGCGCGGGCGTGATCGGCGTTCAGCAACGCCGGCATGCGCGTCAGCGCGATCAGGCCAGCCGCGGCCAGCACGCCGGCTTGGCGCATGCCTCCACCTAGGAGTTTGCGGTAGCGGTGCGCCTCCGCGAGGAACGCGCGACTACCGAGCAGGAGGCTGCCAACGGGTGCGCCCAACCCCTTCGAGAGGCAGATAGACGCTGAATCGAAGCCGCGCGTCACGTCGCTGATGGGCACTCCAAGGGCGGCCGCGGCGTTGAAGGCGCGGGCGCCGTCGAGGTGGATGGGTAGCCCCTCGTCGCGCGCTACGGCCTGAATCTCGGCCGTGGTTGCCAGCGGCACGACCGTGCCGCCTGCCAGGTTGTGAGTGTTCTCTAGCGAGATCAGGCCGGTCGGTGCCTGGTGCACGCTGCGCCGGATGGCAGCGCGCACCCCGGCGGCGGAAGGGGCGCCGCCTGGCGCCTCGACCAGTCGGGGCAGGGCGCCAGAGATGACCGCCATGGCGCCGGGCTCGTACTCGTAGATGTGCGCGCCCATGGGCGCTATGACCTCCGCGCCACGCCTCACGTGAACCGCAAGCGCGATCTGGTTGCTCATCGTGCCAGTCGGCACGAACAGTGCCGCCTCGAAGCCGGTCAGCTCTGCGGCCGTCTCCTGCAAACGGTTGACGGTCGGGTCCTCGGCATAAACGTCGTCTCCCACGTCGGCGGCGGCCATGGCTGCACGCATCTCGGGCGTAGGGACGGTGACGGTATCTGAACGCAAGTCAACGGCGGGCATGCGCCATTCTAGTTCCGGGCACGCCTACACCCCGCGGGCGGCCCCGTAGCTCGGCGTGCCGGCAGCCTGGGCCACCTCACCGTCCGGCGCCTGGCGCTCAGCGTCGGCAGCGGCTAGCCACTCCTTGAAGGCCGCCAGCCCGCGGTGATACATGGCCTCGCGGCGCTCGCGCTTGCCCTGACCCTTCGTCTTGGCAGTGTCTGGCACGAGACCCCAGTTGGCGTTCATCGGCTGGAAGCCGTCCGGGTTCGCGCTGGACAGGTAACGCACCAGCCCACCTAGCATGCTGTCGGCTGGTGGCACGGTGCCGTCCAAGCCAAGCGCCGTGCGGGCCGCGTTCGTGCCTGCCAACCAGCCGGTGGCGGACGACTCGAGGTAACCCTCGGTGCCCGCCAAGACGCCTGCGACGAAGAGGCGCGGCTGCTCACGGGCAGCTAACGTCGGAGCAAGCAGGCGTGGGGCGTTCAAGTAGGTGTTGCGGTGCATGACGCCGTAGCGGACCACCTCGGCGTCCTGCAGTCCCGGGATGAGTTGCACGATGGTCTTCTGGTCGCCCCATTTGAGGCCAGTCTGGAAACCCACGAGTGACCACATGCGACCGTCGGCGTCCTCCTGCCGCAGCTGCGCGACGGCGTGGTAGCGCTTGCCCGTCTCGGGGTGCTCGAGGCCCACGGGTTTCATGGCCCCGAAGCGCAGCGTGTCGACCCCGCGCCGCGCCACCTCCTCGATCGGGATGCAGCCCTCGAAGAACTCGAGCTTCTCCCAGTCGTGCGGCGTGTGAGCACGCGCGTTCTCGACCGCGGCGTGAAAAGCGCTGTACTCCGGCTCGGTGAACGGCAAGTTGAGGTAATCGGCGGCTTGGTCGTAGCG
>ERZ778018.1119-NODE-1119-length-25888-cov-9.583208_pt1 | contig 25888 bp, 23 predicted proteins | sample MGYA00375748_ERZ778018 | MGnify/ENA primary metagenome ERZ778018 (study PRJEB29350, sample SAMN05509839) | bioreactor metagenome | biome: bioreactor; material: wastewater | place: South Africa: University of Cape Town | collected 2014-04-22 ... | reverse complement strand
ACAGAAAAAATAACTCCAAGACCGTACCTTTTTACAGACTTGTTGCTGATACCCCTATTTACATGCCATAAATTCTTTGTCATGAGAGCTATAAAGCTTGGTAGCTATTATGTACAGAAAAAGTCTATACCACGATCTTTTACCCTGTTGTTTTATCTTTTATGGTCATGCTAACATGCCCATAAGGTAGGATAAAGTTTTTCTGCTACATGGTGAAAGGATCTACGGTGATGCATAGTAATGCCTAATTCATCAATAGCCTTGCGATGACACACAGTAGGATACCCCATATTTTCTTCCCAATTGTAGCCAGGTTCTTGTATGGCTAGTTCTTGCATATATTGGTCCCTGTATACTTTAGCTAATACAGAAGCGGCAGCTATAGAGCTTACCTTCTGATCGCCTTTCACAATACAGATATGTTTGGTAGTAGGATAAGCTTTAAAATGAATACCATCGATAAGCAAAAGACTAGGTTTAACACACAGTTTGCCAATAGCTCGATGCATAGCTAAGTGAGAAGCATTCAAGATATTAATCTGATCAATTTCTTCAGGGGATGCACAGCCAATAGCCCAATCGATGGATTCCTCTTTAATAATAGCAGCTAAAGAAGCTCTTTGCTTAGCTGTAAGCTTCTTTGAATCCTTTAATAATACTTTAAACGCTAGGTAAGATTACGGCAGCAGCTACCATAGGGCCTGCTAAGCAGCCTCTTCCTACTTCATCACATCCTGCTACTGAAGGAATTGCTTTTTGATTTAGCATACTTAATACAAAAAGTATTGATTAATATTACAATATAATTTGTTTACATATTTACTGAACTAATAATTCTTGGCATAAGGCTAAGTAATCTTCTGCCCCATAACTTGAAGGCGCATATTTAAATATGTCTTTCCCTTCTACAGGAGCTTCTGCCAGCGCTATGTTATCTCTTATTTTTGTTTTGAAAAGGATATCTTTAAAATGTGTCTCTATACTTTGTGCTACATTTCGATGTAATATCTTACGGTTATCATATTGGGTTATAAAAACTCCACCAATTACTAAATCCTTATTTAAACGAACTTGAATTTTTTTAATGACTTCCATGAGTTTACTGAGTCCTTTCATAGCTAGATAATGGGCTTGAAGCGGCATTAAAATTTTATCAGAAGCTGTCAGTGCATTAATGGTAAGAAGTCCTAAAGCAGGTGGACTGTCTATGAGGATATAGTCGTATTTTTGTTTTAAAGGAGTTAGTATTTCCTTCAAAATATATTCTCTGCCTGTTTCGGCACTTAATTCTATTTCTGCAGCTGATAAATCTAGGCTAGAAGGCACTATATCTAAATTTTCTACAATTTGAATGGGTAAGGGCGTTTTGGCGCTTTTCAAAAACTCATAAATTGTCTCTTTTGCATCTGTAACCCCGGCACTTGTTGTTAAATTTGCTTGGGGATCTAAATCTATAAGCAATACTTTTTTCCCAAGCCGGTGCAGACCCGCTCCAATATTTAAAGTAGAGGTCGTCTTCCCTACCCCACCCTTATGATTACTTAATGTAATAATTGTTGCCATATTCTCTAGTAAAAATACTCTATATATAAAAAATATCTAATGTATCAAATGTTTAGAATATTGTAAAAATTTAAAATTTGTCAGATATATAAAATATTATCCATACTTTACATATTTTAAAATTAACTCATATACATAATTTGTGTAAGCTAAGCATCGTAGTCCATTTATATTGAATGTAATGGGTAGAGGTCTCTATTATAGTAATAGCTGCTATAACCCTTTTGTAATTTATTTCGTTTCTGATTCGTCTTCTATATTTTTATTAGGAACTGCTTTAATAGCACCTTTAGTTGCTTCATAGCTTTTAATGTATTCCTTTAAAGCTAAATTGAGTACGTCTTTAATATTTTTTCTGTCCCAATAAGCAATTCCTCTAATTTTTTCCAGGATTTCTTCTGTAGTTATCATTGAGGTGACTACTTTTTTCTTTTCCTCCAATTTCTTGTTGGATTTTGGTTTTTCGCCAAGCAAGGTATCAAAAGGAGCTGTAAAATTTTTTTTATTCATTGCATTTAATTTAAAGAGTTTTACTTAGCAGTATAAACAGGAACTGCCGGTAAATCTATTTTTGGTATTATCAAATAAGTATAAGCTAAGCACAAATAAAGTCTCAATTAGAATATAATTTAAGCAGGTGTTTATCTGTCTTCTGGTTTTAAAAACATATTTTTTAATGTACAAAATAAAGGAGTAATTTCTAATATTCGAATAGTTAAAAATACGCTAAATATTATACATATAACTACTTCTTGTTATTTAAGAAGAATTTTAAATAGTAAAAGTATAAAGAAATCTTAAGATTTTTAAGATTATAAAAATATTTAATAAATATGAAGCATTAAAGTTTTCTCAATAGCTTAAAGCTTTTATATAGTTTGAAATATATTACTTTACCCTAAGATTTAGAATATTGTGAAATTGTCATATATTTAAAATATTATAAGTTTGTAAAATTTATTTAAAATTATTAATTTGTAGAATATGTTAAAAGTTTGATATTTGTAAAATATGATTTACTATTAGAAGACACTTGCTCAGGAATTAGGTTGTAAGTTGGGGTAAGTTGTAGCTGCAGAACTTGAGAAGTTAATTTTAGAAGTACTTGATAAAAAATAAACATAATGAAACTTACAGTGAATATAGAACAACTAGCCATCCATCACTCATCAGATATATACCAGATCATGCAAATGGTTCTGAAAAGGGAGAAAAAGCTTAATACAGCTAAAGAGCATTTCTGGGTGATTGCCCTCAATAATGCTAATAAAATACTAAGTATAGAACTTGTATCAACAGGAAGTACTAGTAATACTATTGTAAGACCGATGGAAGTACTTAGCATTCCTTTGCAGAAAAGAGCCACAGGAGTAATACTAGTTCATAATCATCCGTCCGGCCGCCTCGAACCTTCTGATGAGGATAAGGAACTAACAGATTGCCTGATCCAAGCATGCAGGCTGATGAATACTCCAGTACTCGATCATGTAATTATTACAGAAAATAGTTATTATAGCTTTCAAGCATCGGGCTTACTCGAGCGCCTAGAGGCCAGTAACAAGTATGTGCTTCCTTTTGAGTTAGAAAAACAATTCCATGATGAATTAGAAGAAGAAATTAAAAGGGTAGAGCAGGAAAGTAAGAAAAAGGTTAAAGAAAGCTTAAAAATAGGAGAGGAGATAGGGTTGAAAAAAGGAGAAGAAATAGGTTTTAAGAAAGGAAGAGAGCAAGAAATTGAGCATATTGCTAGACAGATGCTTAAAGATAGAACACCTATAGATCATATAGTAAGATGGACAGGTCTCAACGCGCAGGAAATAGAAAAATTTAAGAAGGAATAAAAGCCTAAAATGATGAAAGAAAAAGATACATTAAATACAAATGGCATCACACCGCTGCATATAGCCTCGGTAAAAGGTAATGTAGAAGAAGTACAAGACTTGCTAAGTCAAGGAGCAGATATCAATGCTAAGGATAAAGATGGCTATACGCCTCTATATTATGCTTGCGCTGTTAATAGCTTAGCGATAGTTAAGTGTTTAGTTGAAGCGGGAGCCGATGTAAATGCTAAGAGTGATTGCGGTGCTATTCCTCTATATTGGGCTTCAAAGGGTGATAAAGTGGCAAAGCTTAAATATTTGATAGAAAAGGAGATAGATATAAATGATCAAGATAAGCAAGCTTATATCTGTCTGCATATAGCCCCCGACGAAGAAAAGATAGGTATAGTTAAGTACTTAGCAGAACAAAAATCCGATTGGCCTATCACCAATATGCCTTTACGTATAGCTATACAAATAATGGAAGAAAATAGTGCTATAACTAAACTTTTACTATTAAAAGGAGAAAGAGTAATAACTCAAAACGTGCATGATTTTATCAGATCATAAATATTATGCATATGGAAAACACTTTAAGCATTTATAGCACAGTCGCTTTTCGAATGGAGAAAAATACATCTAAGCAGTAGGTTAATTAAAACCCATAAACATATTAACTCATAGTATTTTTAATATTGTCACAGATATTTTAAATATTCCGAGAAAAAAGAGCAAGAAAAACCAGAAGAACTGGCAAAAAGAAAAAGAAAAAGAAAAAAGAGGCTGGTTTTCAAAGCTTTCAAAAGGGGGCTTGTCAAGGATTTGGGGTATTAAAAAATACTACCTGCACATAGTAAAGGTGGAGATTTTTTAAGAAGCTGGTCATTAAGCAATCCTTGAGAAGGGTTGTGAATGGTAATAGAGGGTTTGAAAGCTTAACTTGAGGCACTTTTTTATTTTAAGGTGCGCCAAGCATCAAGGGAGCAAGTTTGTTTCTAAATAAAGGATGAGTGCAAGTGAATACTTTAGAGCGGTTCAGGGAGACAAAGGTGCATATAGAAAAATTATTAAGAGAAAAGCCATGAATGAAAAAGATACATTAGAACTGAACGATGTATATAAATTAAAAGCTATTATGGACCAAAAACAGTTACAAGAGGTTGTTGAAGAGATTATTATGAAAGGGTTTCTAAAGGGCTTTAAAGAAGGCATGCAAGAGAGTAAATTAGAAATTGCTAAAAGCATGGTCAAAAAGAATTTCCATATAAGTTCTGTTGAAGAGATGACAGGAATTAGCGCTGAGTATATAGAAGACCTGCGTCAAGAATTGTAAGTACTGATGGACAACTTTATATATCGGGGTCCAAAAGCAGAATAAAGCAAGTTTTGGAGGCCCCTAATATTTTTTATTTATCGAAATCCAATTGCTTCCATTGTACTCTGGTCAAGCTTAGCAAAGTCTTCCTTCTATAAGCACAAACGGTAGAGATCTTCAAGTTAAAAATTATACCAACAGCCCTGAATGTTTAAGGAAGGTGTTGGTTACCAATTAATTCCTCGCATTAGGCTGAGGCAGCTCCGTTTTTCTTATTTAGTACTTCCAATCTAATACGCTGTGCTATCTGTTTTAGTTCTAGCATACCTTTCCTAATACGTGTTCCAGCTGCCTTGTTATCTTTATCATAAAATTTTGTAAAATCCTCTTCTAAACCTTTAACATGCTTTAGTAAACTTTCAAACTCTTTCATATTCTTAGCTCTTAAACTATTTAAAATATTGTTCTACTTACTAATATAGAAAAAATGCTTCTTTAAGCAATAGAAGGAATATTTAAGCTATCTTTTTCTATAAATAAGATGGTACTGAATATAATTATTATCCTACGGTTATTATACAGAGCATTCACTTAGATTGATTGTTACCAATCCTTGCACGACAAATGTTTCTCAAAAAAGAAGGTAATGTAAGCATAATAGCTATGTATATTTTCCCCCTGTCGAACTATTACCTACTATAAAGTACACTTTAAATGCAATTTAAAGTGTAGAAGACACAAGCGTATTCTTGTAAACAACCAAATTGTGTTTTATTATAGGTTCCTCATTAAGTTTTAACATATGAAAAAAACTTATTCGCTATTTCAGCAATATATAGCACGTCTTCTACTTATAGGTTTATGTTTACAAAGCTGTGGGGGAGGATTCGGCAATAATCCACTTATTCCTACCGCGGAAGAGCAAATAGCATTTATACAAACTAATACACAAGAAATTATTACTCGTACTCGAGCAAATATCCAGCCTTTGGCAGATCAAGTATTGACAGCAGAAGGTGGCCATCTAGTTACTTTCTATAAGGAAGCAGGTGAGTTACGAGCTAATGTAGCAATGAATGCACCTCAAGGGTTTAGCAAAAGCTATGAAGGATTAGATGTGTGTATTGAGCAAGGAGCAGAGTTATCGAGCTTATATCGATTAGGCCAGCAAGCACAACAACGTCGTATTCATTTTCAATCAGCACAAGATGGGAACTCTGCTAGAGTAATTATCTATAAGGATGCAGGTTTAATGGGGGGGGATGAAAGCGAAGATGAAGAGGAGCCCACGTATGAAGAATGGCTGCATAGCGATCATGGAGAAAAAGAAAGGAGCAAAGAAGAGGAAGATATACCACAAGCCAAACGAAGAAGAATAGAAAAACTGAACGATAAGAAGGTAGAAGAAAATGGTAAATATGAAAACGACGCCCAACCTACAATTAACGAACCAATAAAATCAGGTAATCATTGGATATATGATGTTGCTAAAGCTGACTATGAGCCAGGTAAGCTGCATTATAAAGAAGAGAAAGATAAAAATACACTGGCTACTTTAGCCTATTTTCCTCCTATAAGGGAGCCTGAACAATGCATGGGAATTTATGAGCCTAAAGAAGAACTTCAAGTACTACCAGAAGATCAAGAGCCTGAGGAGACTGTTCTCATGCGTATTATACCAGGTAAAGATGGACGTACTCGAGTTAGCCAAACTACAGAATGGCCTTATCTTTTTAATGGTCAGCTAGATATTAAATTTTCATTCGGTTCATATGGTGGTTCTGGAATACTAGTTGGACCTAGACATATCTTAACAGCTGCTCATAACGTTTATAATTCAGACAAAGCAAAAAAATACCCACGACAATGGGCGAAAAGTATAACAGTTCGCTTAGGACTTAATGATAATGCAGAACCTTATGGAGCAGGTTCTGCTATTCGTTTTTATGCTTATAATGAATGGATTCAAAAGAAAGATCCTAATTATGATTTAGCACTTCTTGTGTTAGAAAATGCAATTGGATTAAATACAGGTTGGAGTAGTCTTTTAGCTGCAACTGATAAAGAACTGCAAGATCACCAAGTTAGCATTGCTGGATATCCACATGACAAAGGATTCAAGCAAATGTGGACGATGGCTCATATGTTAAAGCAAGTTTATCCTGAGCGATTTAGGTATGAGATTGATACTGAGGGTGGCCAAAGTGGAAGTGGAATTATACTTGAAAAATGGGGTAATCCTTATGTAGTAGGCGTACATACAAATGGCACAAATTTCCATACGGGCGCTGGAAATATTGGATGTAGGCTTTCTTACGCAAAAGCTAAACAAGTAATTCAGTGGATTGAAGAAACTATGTCAACCCAACAAGACACTTCTAATCTGCCTTATTCCGCTGATGTAATTGCGGAGTTAACAGATGGAGTAATTGATGATTTAGTTACCCAATCTAAAAAGGGGAGCATGCAAGCTTTAGCAAAGTTTCTAGATGCGGGTAATAAAGGCCATATATATGCTCAGTTAGCCCTAGCAAAAATGTATTTAGAAGGATGTATTTTTCCAAAAGACATTATTAAAGCAATTGAAATTCTTAAAAAATTAGACAAGAAAAAGTATGCGAAGGCACGAGTTAAGTTAGGTGATCTGTACTGGAATCCTGCAAATGGACAAGAAAGGATAAACTTAAAAGCAAAAAGATTATATAAAAAGGCTGCTGAGCAAGGGGATGCAGAGGCACAAGTTAAGCTAGGTTCGATATATTACAATGGACCTGGAGTAGCTAGGGATGATAAGAAAGCATTTGAATGGTACAAGAAAGCTGCTGAGCAAGGTCTTGCAGAGGCTCAATTTTACCTAGGAAATATGTTTGAATATGGGGATGGAGTAGAAAGGGATGTTGAAGAGGCATTTAAGTGGTATCAGAAAGCTGCTGGAAATGGATACGAAGTATCAGAAAATACAGTTGTGTATGTAGCTTATGTGCTTGCTTCAGATAAGGGAATGCAAACCCTGCATTGGACTGCTATGGAGGGGCATAAGGTAGCAGTTAGCCTTTTAATAAAGGAGGGGGATGATATAAATGGCACAGATCACAGCGGTTATACCGCTTTACATCTAGCTGCTGAAAAAGGTCATCTGGAAATAGTTGATTTATTGCTACAAAGTGGCGCAGAGGTGGATGCAGTAAACAATGATGGTTATACTGCTTTATATAAGGCTGTTTCTAGCGGGCATACAGACGTAGTTAGGTTATTATTGGAACATAACACTGATGTGAATATTAAGGATACAAATGATCTTGCCCCTTTGCATGTGGCTGTTGATGGAGGCTATGAGGAAATAGTTAATCTATTATTAGCACGAGGGGCTGATGTAAATATTAAAGATAAAACGGGGATTTATAGTCCTCTTTATCTAGCTATTTTGGGAGGTTATACGGATATATTAAAAACGGATATAGTAAAACAGTTAATAGAATACGGCGCAGATATAGAGTCTAAAAATAGTGATGGCGATACCCTCTTGCATATAGCCATCCAACAAGCAGAGAGAACAAAAGGAGCAGGGTATATAGAAATAATAAAGTTATTAATAGATAAAGGAGCGGATTTAGATGCTAAAAATAAAGAAAATACTACTGCCAGAGAGTTCCTGCCTGCACTAGGGATACAACTCTGACTTTTATCTAATACTATTTTATAAGAGAATGTTTTATGTTAACTCTTAAATATATCTACCAAGTAGGACAATGAAAATCTCAATCATATTATATAAGAGTAAGACGCTAGCCGATGGATCCCATCCTTTGATGGTGCGCATTAGCCAGTTAAAAGCAAAGAAGTACCTCTCAACTGGTCTTTCTTGCCCCTCGGAGTTATGGGATTTTAATAAGCATATGCCTAAAAGAAGTCATCCAGACCGGAAATTACTCGAAGCCATTCTAGCACAAAAGAAAGCTACTTACCATACTAAGCTTTTAGAACTTGAAAGTGAGCAAAAAACGCTTTCACTTCAACAACTGGTGCAAGCGATCGAAGAGCCCAAGCAAGCTTATGGGGAGCTATTTCCTTTTTTAACAGAGGTTTGTGAGAACTTAATCCAAAGTGGTAAAATAGGAAGAGCTCGGCTGTACAAGCGACTTTTAACTTCTTTAAAAGAGTTTACAGGGAGCAAACAGCTCTCGTTTAGTGATATTGATGTACCTTTTTTAAATCGATATGAAGCATTCCTATACAAACAGGGCCTGATTGAGAATTCTATTGGCACTTATTTCCAAGTCTTAAGAGCGCTACTTAATAAAGCGATTCAAGCTAAGCGTATGAAAAAGGAGCATTATCCTTTTGATAATTTCTCCTTAGGTAAATTTAGTACACTCACCCAGAAGCGTGCCATGAGCCGGGAAGACCTGCAGCAAATTGTAGCGATACCTTTAGCGGCTGATAGTAAGCTCCAGGTTGCTAGGGACTACTTTCTCTTTAGCTATTACGGGCAAGGCATGAACTTTCGAGATATGGCAACTCTTAAGTGGAAGCAAATCATTAAAGACCGTGTTGCATACACGCGGCTAAAGACGGGCAAGATGATGCAGTTCAAACTGATGTCGCCTGCGTTAGAGATTCTAGGCAGATATAAGAAGCATACAAGTGGTCATGCAGATGATTTTGTTTTTCCTATCTTAAATAAGCATGAGCATACAACGCCTCAGCAAATTTCCAATCGAATCAACCGAGTACTCAGACAAGTTAACGCGTCGCTCAAAGAATTAGCCCAGGCAGCTAAAGTGCCTGTTCACCTGACGACCTATGTAGCACGGCATACTTATGCAACCGTACTAAAGCAAAGTGGCATCTCAACGGGGGTGATCAGTGAAGCCCTCGGACATAAGGGCGAGAAAATTACACAGACTTACTTAAAGAGTTTTAGTAACGAAGTGATCGACGAGGCGAACAGCTTTTTATTGTAAGTAGAGCAAAGTAGCGATTAGAGTAAACCATAGAGTAAACCGGGTATTTTATGCTTTGGGCAAAAAGCCTCCAAAATACTCGATTTGAATACTAATTTTATTGATTTTTTCTTTCTCATCAATTGATGGGGGCTGTTTCGTGGCAGGAAATAGCCTCCTGAATTTCATAAAGCCCCTTCACAAGTGACCATATCAAAATGACTACAATATTTCCAAATAGCGTTTAAATTTATTATATTTGTGTATGATACATTGCTTAGCATATATTCCAATTCAAATATGAAAGATAACAGCCAAATATCTGTCACTGAATTTAAAAAGCATTTTTTAAGTTTAATAGATGAAGTGAAAAACAAACATACCTCTTTTACTATAACAAAAAGAAACATACCCGTGGCGCAAGTAACACCGCTAGAAAGTGAGACTACCAAGCAAACAAAAAGTCTGTTTGGCTGTATGAAAGGAGCCGCAACCATCAGAGGCGATATTGTAAATTTCTCTACCGAGGCAGATTGGGAAGCTTGTAATAATTAAGGCTATGACGCAACAACAAGATTATTCTAGCTTAGAAAAGCTAACCTTAGATACGCACGTGCTTGTCTGGTATACAGAAGGCATCAAGCTAACTGAAAACGAAGTTAACTTAATTGAAACAGCCAGAAAGAAAGGAGGTTTATATATCTCTGCTATTTCTATCTGGGAAATAGCCATGTTAGTTTCTAAAGATAAAATTGCTTTCTCTATTGGCCTTGATCAGTGGGTCCATCAATTACTATCAACCCCTGGGTTAAAAGTAATTGATTTAACTCCTTCTATCCTTGTTCAAAGCTGCGATTTACCGATTTATCCGCATAAGGACCCGGCTGATCGGATGATTATAGCCTCAAGTCGAGCTATTAACTCCTATTTAATGACTGCTGATCAGAAGATCCTTGATTATGCCAAGGAAGGATATTTAAAAGTAATCCCTACTTATGCTTAACAACTTAATATTCTATGGAAACGACCCAATTTTTAAGTTTACATAACCTAGTATCCTTTAGAAAAGTATTCGCAAGGGAAGAGAATAAAGATATTCTTATCCATTTTTTAAATGATATTATTAAATTTCCAGCCCCCGTTGAGAAGGTAACTTTTTTAGAAACATCACAAAGTTATGACATGCAGCTTGTTAAAATACCTAAGATAAAGATTAGCTGTGAAGATCAAGCGGGTAATAGCCTGCTTGTCATCCTTCATATGCCCGAAGAGAAAGATTTTGAACATAAGCTGTTATGTGAAACCAGTGGGGCGTACTGTGCGCAAAGTAAATCAGCGCCTAAATTAGGCGTATATTCACTCGCAATCACTGATTTTTTAGCTTTCGCAGAGAAGAAAGTGTGGCTATCACGTATGGGCATCAAAGATTTGGATACGCATGAGCACGATATAACCAGTATACAGTTCTACTTCATGCAGCTACCCCTTTTTAAAAAAACACAAGAGGATATAGAAGGGCTCAGTATCCGAGAAAAGTGGGCTTATCTCTTTAAGTATGCAGAGGATACACGCGAAGAAGAGATCGATCTTATAGCAGGCAAACATAGCATCATTGGTAAAGTATATGAAGTGCTTAATAAGAATAACTGGAGTGAACAAGAGCTTAATGAGTATATGTTAATTGAGAAAAAGAATATGGTTGATAGCTCTATTCTAGAGACTGTTTACCAGCAAGGAGTACAAGCGAGCAAAAGAGAAATGGCCAGGCATATGCTGGATAAAGGTTATTCTAAAGAAGAGATACAAAAAATTACAGGCTTCGTAAGCTTCTAAAAAGCCCTTAAAAAAACAGTGGAAAATCATATTTTAGCGTATTTTGCTGTAAGCTTATTCTAATAACCAACCTTATATATTATGGTAGAAGTTGATCGTATTAGCAATCCTCATGACTTATTTTTTAGAGTTACATTAAGCAATCAGCAGGCTGTTAAGGATTTTTTTGAAGCACATTTACCAGAAGACGTGCGTAGATATATTCCCATTGATTCTATCAAGCGTGCCAAGGATAGTCATATTTCTTCTAAGCTTAGGGAACTGCGTAATGACCTCATTTTTACGGCTCAGATAGATGGTCACACAGGCTTTATATTTTTGGAGCATCAATCAAGCGCCGATTGGCGAATGCCTATACGTTTTTTGAAATACAATACCATTCTAATTGAGCATTACCTAAAGGATAATGGACCTAAAACTCCTTTACCTTTTATACTGAATCTTTGCCTCTATCACGGCAAGCTGAATAAACCCTATCCTTATCCGAGTAATCTATACGATTATTTTCCAAATACCCATGTAGCTCAAAAGCTAGGTCTCTCGGCCCAATTTCACCTACTAGACATCACTACTTCATCAGACAGTGCGATAGAAACTCATGGAACGGTAAGCTTACTCGAGAAACTATTCAAATATAGAAGAGAGAAAACATGCTATGAGGTACTTGAAAAAGAATTAGACAGATGTAGAGAATGGATACTAGGTACACGGGCGATGATAGCTCCATTAGGCGAAGATTACTGGGAGGCAATCTTCTACTATGCATCGAATGTCCTGGATCCAGCATATGTTTCTGAAGAAAAATTAGTAACTTTGTTTGTGCGACACGAGGCACCACATCAAGAGTGCTCAAAAAGAGCTAGGGGCGCCTAGATAACCCTATTGCCAATAGATCGGTGCAGGAGGAGTAATCTTCTTGTGCTAAGCGATTTGTAAAGCCTAACCAAAATACTGAGTTGACAGGAAATGGAGGCAAGGCAAAACGAAGATAGGTTGAACAACTGTGAATCTTCAATGTAAAGTACCGTGATTACTAAGGTGCGAAACCAACTGATACGTATCAATGAGCTAAGATTTGATTCTACCTGCTAGAGGAGGGAACAAGTTCTCTAGGAACAAAGGCCAGGGCTCCGGTACATAGAAGGCAACCTATCGAGTGCTTCTCTTGTGTGGGGAACGTGGTAAGCCCAATACCTGCGAGGGTAGTGGGTAGAGGAGGTTCCAAAAAGTGAAAGCTACCAACCCGAAAGGGCAGCCGAAGACATAAGGCGGTAGATAGCAGTTCAAACTTTGCTGCATGCGAAAGCAAGCTGACTTGGGACTGGTGGTTCTACGGAGACAACGTTTGTTAAAGAAGACTAATAATGACAGAAAAGTTAGAGACCTCTAAGGTCAACGTAATGTTAATAGATAATTGTCTTGAAGACTGGCAAGCCATAAACTGGAGAGATGTCCAAGACAGAGTCCGTCAACTGCGCCAACGTATCTACCGTGCTTCAGAAGAAGGAAATATGCAGGGAGTCCGAAGCTTACAGCGCTTGATGATACGATCAACAGCAAATATGCTCTGGTCCATACACCAAGTCACAGTTTGTAATCAAGGAAAACAAACACCTGGGGTGGATGGCTATATAGCCATAACCGATCAAGAGCGTTTAGAATTACATAAACGACTCAAGACATATACTCCCAAAGATGTACGACCTGTCAAACGAGTGCATATTCCTAAAGCCAACAGCCAAAAGCTTAGGCCATTAGGAATACCAACAATAGTGGATCGGTGCCAACAGACGATAGTAAAGAATGCATTAGAGTCCTACTGGGAAGCAAAACTCGATGGAAACAGCTATGGGTTCAGACCCGGAAGGAGCACACATGATGCAATCAAAAGAATCTATCTAACAGTCAAAGGGGTAGGGAAACGAGGATGGATACTAGATGCAGATATAGAAGGAGCATTTGATAATATCACTCACCAACATATCATACAAAGTATCGACAAGTTCCCAGGAAAGGAATGGATAGAAAGCTGGCTAAGGAGTGGAGTAATAGAAGGAGGAAAGTATATAGCCACAAAACAAGGAACGCCCCAAGGCGGCGCAATATCACCGCTATTGTTAAACATAACCCTTCATGGACTAGAAGAAATACTAAATGTTACATATAACAAGGATGGGAAAACAAGCGTAGATAACTCGTACACAATGGTAATCTATGCAGATGACTTCGTGGTAATGGCCGAAACAAAAGAAGAATGCCAACAAGCTATGGAGAAAATCAGCAACTGGTTATCGGAACGAGGATTAAGGCTATCAAAAGAGAAAACCCAAATAAGACACATAGAAGAAGGAATTGATTTTCTAGGCGTGAATATAAGACGAAGGAAAAGAAAAGGGAAGAAATGTGGACAAGTAACCTTAATAACACCCAGTAAAAAGGCAAAACAACGCTTTCGTGATGAGCTGCGTGTAAGATGGAAAGAGGTGGTAAGTAAACCATTCCCATATGCCATACGCAAGCTAAATCAACAAATCATAGGGTGGGTAAATTATTACCGACACTATGCATCGAAGCGCACCTTCACAGATTTAGATCGTTGGATGTGGCAACGGCAAAAGCAGTATGTAGGAAGAAGACATCCTAAGAAATCGTGGAAGTGGAAATATGGCCGATACTGGGGAAGAGTAACAGGAAGAAAAGATAAATGGGTATTTATGGATACTCAAACGGGGCAATTTTTACACAAACTGTCATGGATACCAATAGAACGCCATACAATGGTAAAAGGTAGAAACTCACCAGATAATCCAAACCAAAAGGAATACTGGAAGAAACGACAGGCCAATAAAAAGCTTCAGAGGACCAAATCACGCATTAAATTGTGGAACAGACAAGAAGGAATATGTCCAATATGCCAAACAGGACTAGATAATGGAGAAGAGCTACATGTACATCATATACAACCAAGAAAAGAAGGAGGAAACGATATGTGGGGGAATTTATGTATATTGCATGCAGCATGCCATAAACAGGTACATGGGAAACAACTGAAGCCCTTGCGAGCTGCTTGAGCCGGATGAAGGGTAATCTTCAAGTCCGGTTCTTAGGGGGGAAAGGGTGTTAGGAAGCTTCTGATAAGGAGCAGACTCAGACCCCGACCTACCCGACATAGAAAAGTTGTTCTTAACTAAAGAAAAAATTATGAGAACTATCGCTCGTCAAATAGAAGAAAGAAGTGAAAAAAGAGGTATGCAGGCCAAGGCTAAAGCTATAGCTAAAAATATGCTTCAAGAGGGGCTTGACATTAGCTTGATTCAAAAAGTGACAGGACTTAGCCTTGAAGCTATTGAAAAACTTAAGCAAGAATAAAGCTAATTCTGACTTATAAGTTAACAAAAAATTAGCTAGGGCTTGCTTTTGCAATAGTTTTACTTCCAACATTCCATCCTTTCCCATGATTCACAGAGGGCAAACAGTCGAAAATGTAGTTAGAAGAAGTGGTTTTTCACTGACCAAACTAGCTGCCAAGTTAGAGATCAGCCGGAATACTCTTTACAATAAATTCAATAACGCCAATCTAAGTTACCGTCTCATTCAAGAAATTGGTCATGCCATCCATTATGACTTTTCTCTTGATTTCCCTGAAATGACAAAAGAAGAATATACAACAGGGAAAAAAGATAATCACTTAATAACTCTTGAGAGTAAGTATGCTGTTCTGCTAGAAAAGCATATTAAACTCCTTGAGATACTTGTAAAGATAGCCAACCAAGCGGAACATCATTCCTTAAAACAGGAACTTGACAAGCTTATGGAGGAAGGTATCTAGGGAAACAATAAGGTATATAGTTACTACTTAGACTTCAAACCCCTATTTTTGTCCTTGTGCTTTCTTATTCATCTCATCTATTACTTTTTTCATTTCCTTGACTTTTTCTTCATAATTTGTAACATCTATTTTCCGGACGTCATTTTCTCCTATTCTAAAAGCATTTAAAAAATTAATAAACTCTAATAACTTCCTCCTATTTTCATCTCCGCTTTGGAAATACATGTTATCCTCCCCTTCTATTTCTTCGTCTCTTGTAAGAATGATTGTTAAAGCAGGTTTTTTCTTTAATGGTGTTAAATAGCGATATAATGTTTCTTGGGCAAATCCTGTTTGCTCTATTTTTTGGACAGTTTTCTTAGTAATTTTATTAAAAATCAAACCATATTCAAAATTCGACTTAATAGCATCACAAACTTTGTTAATAGTAACTAAATCATCAGCTCTTATTCTTCCTTCATCTAAAGTTGCAACAAAAACTATTTTATAATTATTGTTCTTTTTTAGTGCTGCTTCTATTTCTAGGGCAGCCTGCTCAGCTTTTTCTACATCACGTAAGCCAGGGGTATCAATATATAATTTATTCTCATGCATGTATTCTTGCTTATGTATTGTCATTCCAGTGCCCACGCTTATGCCTGAATTAAACACAGCTTTACCAAAAACAGAATTACATAGAGTGCTTTTCCCAACACCTGGATTACCTAAGAATACAACAACCTCATTAGGTTTAGCTAATGGGGTTGTTGCAGTACCTTCCTTTTCAGAATCAGATCCTTTTGTTGTTGGTTTATTACAATTACAACTATTTATTAGTAATAAATTACATAGTAATAGTGAATTAAGTGCTCTTTTAGTAACGCTAATCATGTTTATCTATTCTAAATCTATTGTAATACATAATTTCGATTTGTAATCATAAGAATTTGATTTAGAAGTCATATAACTCTTCTCGCTTTTTATCAAAAAGGACCCTAAATGCTTTAAAAAAATATTTATAAACCGAGCCCTTTTTGATTTGCATTAAATTCTAATTCGGGTTATCGTTAAAAAAGGACACAGTCCTTTTCCTTTAGCTTTTTGATTTCTGATTGTTGCCCTTCTATTGTTCTATTTAGCACAGCTATTTCTCTATCATACCTTTCTTTCATGTCACTGACTTGTTTCTCATAATCTGTGACATCTAGCTTATCAACATTATTAGACCATATTCTGTTAGCATTTAAAAAATTAATAAACTCTAATAACTTCCTCCTATTTTCATCTCCGCTTTGGAAATACATGTTATCCTCCCCTTCTATTTCTTCGTCTCTTGTAAGAATGATTGTTAAAGCAGGTTTTTTCTTTAATGGTGTTAAATAGCGATATAATGTTTCTTGGGCAAATCCTGTTTGCTCTATTTTTTGGACAGTTTTCTTAGTAATTTTATTAAAAATCAAACCATATTCAAAATTCGACTTAATAGCATCACAAACTTTGTTAATAGTAACTAAATCATCAGCTCTTATTCTTCCTTCATCTAAAGTTGCAACAAAAACTATTTTATAATTATTGTTCTTTTTTAGTGCTGCTTCTATTTCTAGGGCAGCCTGCTCAGCTTTTTCTACATCACGTAAGCCAGGGGTATCAATATATAATTTATTCTCATGCATGTATTCTTGCTTATGTATTGTCATTCCAGTGCCCACGCTTATGCCTGAATTAAACACAGCTTTACCAAAAACAGAGTTACATAAAGTGCTTTTCCCAACACCTGGGTTGCCGCAAAACATAATAATTTCTCTTGGGGATCCGTCGTCATTACCTCCCTCGTTACCGCCACCCATTAACCACGATTTATGGACAACTACGTTTTCTGGGTTTCCTTTTTGTTCTTTAGAAAACTGAATCTGTATACGTTTTTGTTGTGTTTTTTTATCTAATTTAGCTAAACTAGCTAACTCTGCTCCTTTTTCTATAATCACATCTACTCCATTATAAAATTTATTTTTTTCATCCAATGGATTCACCTGTAAGCTTGCCTTTATTTCATCTTTTTCGTTATAAAAAGTAACAAGATGGCCTCCTTCTGCTACAAATTCTTTGTCTAGAATGGCTTGAATGTCAGGCTGTTTGTTTTGTTCTTCTATGCCACTTAAGGGGGTGTTTCCGAAACCATGACAGCCTTGTAAAAATAAGCCCACAATTAAAATGCGTGCTATAAGTTGCAATGAATAAGTATGTTTCATGATAATCTTAAGTTGTTTGGTGAGGAAATTATAATAGCAGATTTTGTTTATTTATCAAATAAATTGAACAAAAAATTACATCATCAAACAAAACTTTATAGATCAGTATAACTTATTGTTCTTAACAAGCCCACAAGCTAGGTTGTAAATGTTTGTCTACTAGACTAAAGCTTTTACGGTGGTGAAAGCTCATACCTAACTCATAAACAGCTTGATAGTGCTCTTTGGTAGGTTAACCCATATTGATTTCCCAGTTATATTATAGCCAGGCTCTCTCTGGGCCAGCTCTTGCATATATTCGTCTGGGTACTTCAATTTAAATCCTCCTAGCGTACTTTATATTCTTTTTCGTGAGGCCACCCCTATTTCTTGCTCACTAGATGCTTGCACTACTGCCCCGCTATTGAAGTCAGGTATCGGATTTGAATTACTACATCCTACTATTAGTACTACAAAAAAGGCTCAAAAACAGGGCAGTATCCTTTTCATTAGTATAGAAATAAAAATACTTACTTTTTATTCAACACTTCTAAGCTAAGCTTTTTAAGTTCTTCCATCACTTGCTTAAGCCCTAAATATTGAGCTATGGGTACAAAAAATTGCAAGGTCTCTTCGGCAATTTGCTTTTGTTTAGCGAGCGATGGATGGAACTGAATCGTACGCATGTTGTGTAAGCGGTCTGCTAATTTCACATACAATACCCCTTTATCTTCTACTTCTAAGAGCTTTTTAATGTTCTCATGCGCTGCTAGTTTTATCTTATGAAGGGTATTAAAGTTGCTATATAGATGGGTTACGCCATCAACAATGCGTTGTATACGCGTATTAAACATAAGTCCTACTTGCGGCAAAGAAAAGGCTGTATCTTCTACCAGATCGTGTAGTAAAGCAGCAATGATGGTATCTGCATCTTGCGTATATTCTAGCGCGATACTGGCTACTGCTACAGGATGTAAGTAAAAGGGCTCACCGGATTTACGTCTGACAGGACCATGGTATTTTTTAATGATTCTAAGGGCTTTTTCTACCAACTTTAAATCTGCTTTAGTTTTACTTTTTATAGCTTCCACAAGTGCTGCTTCTTGCTCAGCAGCTCCTGGATAATTCTCATCAGATATAGGCTGAAAAGCATCTACATCCATTTGAGGAATATCCATTTCTTTAGGTCGTACTTCCCTTACTTGCCTAGGTATTACATATACTTGGGTGGTAGCCCCATCATGTGTTATTAAAGATAAATAGCCATAATGTGCTTCTATAATACGGTGATTGGTACTTAGCAGTAGATTATCTGTAACTTGAGGAATCCATAAGTTGGCCTGGTCTACGTTCCCTAAATAAATGGGTTCAGCAGGAGTAAGCTTATCAGCATTAGTAATGGTAAAGCATACAGCATCTATCTGCTTCATCTGTCCTCCTATCCCATTGATAGGATAGCTTAGTGAGGTATCTTCTATCCGCAATATAATCGGAGATCGGCTAGATTGCTGTGCATCTTGGGCATATAGAATAGCATTAACTAAGAGTTGTTTTATTTTCGCTAAGTCCGCCTCTAATTCTGCTGTCTTTGAATAGTTTTGGAGGGTTACCTCTGGTATACTGTCTATTTCTTGAATTTGCAGTAATTCTACAGCTTGTTGTATGATGCTAGCTATAGGGGCAGTTTCTACTTCTAAACGTAAATAAGCGCTGGTACGGTGCGCTAATACTTTTAAATATTGCGCAGTAGCCGTAAGTTGTTCTTGCCAAGTTGTAAAGGTTTTTATAAAAGAAGATGGAAGAAATCTATTATCTATCTTTTTACTCTCGGCTTCTAGCTCCCTGCTAAGGGTCACTACCTTATTAAGTTCTTCAACCCCTTCTGTATTCAAGGCTTTCACAAATCTCTCTTCATATCTCCGGGCTTTAACTAAGTTTTGCGTTGTCTCTTGATGCGTAAAACGGAGATGGGCATGCTTAGTTGCAAGCGTTTTATTGGCTTGTTTAAATCTAAATAATGCTATAAGTAAACTACTGAATAAAAGCAATCCATATCCGAAATGAAAAGAAATAGGTATTGTTTGGTTAGCTAAGATAATTTCACCAGTGGTCCATTTAAATACTAAACTAGCTGCTATTAACCCCATGGTAGCCAGTGTAAGCGCTAATGGCCAGTAGGTTAATAAGACGGTCATTACTAGATTAAGCATAAAGATTAAAACCTGGTCTGATTGAAAGTAACTCATGATCATCACCATACCTCCTACAAAGAAAAGCGTATAGAAGATAACTAGAGGCCATAGCCAAGCTAGCAAGCGCTTGTTTTTTAGTGGGGCTGGCCAAATAGGGAAAGCAAGCAAGCTTGTACTAATAACAAGTATAGAATATTGAATAATTCTATACAGGGTTAAATACTGTTGCTCTATAACATGCGGTACATTGTATAAAGATACATAAGTAGCAGTCAAAAGGTAAAAAGCGAACAATGGGTAATAGTACTCTTTATTAGGTAAGTTTTTTTGAAGATAGAATAACGGTTTTATAGACCTTAATTGAGTCCACCGATCTCTCCAAATAGCTGGATAAGCCTTATGTATATCCAGTACTGGTGTTCTTGTTGGCTGCTTAATCCACCCTCCTTTTTCTTTAAGTAAATAATGACTACCCAGTAAAAAGGCAAGATTAGCCAGCATACCAGGGAAAAAGCTATTGATATTTTTAAAATAAACCAATAAGCAGAAAGTAGTGAGGCAGCCTGCTCCTATCCCGATTAGCATAGCCCGTTCGCTAGTTCTAAAGCCGAAGATAGTCAGTAGCATAGGAACTATGATGACTGGCATATAGAAATTAGCGGAAAGCAAAAGTATTTTTAAAATGTTTTGTATGTATAAAGCTAATATTAAGCCTAAAAAGCCTAGTACTAAAGTTGACAAAGCAGCAGCAGACACAAAAGGCTTTTTAATGATCCGCAAAGGGGGCAAAATATCATTAGTAACAATTACTGAACCAGCATTCAAAGCAGAATCTGCTGTAGACATCGCCAGTGCAATAACACCTACACCAAATAACCCTTTAAGTCCTGCATACGTATGTTTATCAATCATATATTGGATAACCTGGCTAGGTGGAAGGGTGGAATTATCAGCCAAAAGTAAGATAGTTATCCATATTATAAATAAGTCTATTACAAGCATAATTCCTGTTGTATAAGCAATCGAACGTTGCATTTGTGCGATATCGCGTGACATGATGAGTCGCTGAAATAGCTGCGGAGGTAATCCAGGCGTGGCATAATAGGCCATTAGAACCAAGCTACTCATTAGCTCAGGGCTCCAACTAAGTACACTCGTTAAACTAAATTTAGGATTGGTCGTGACAGCCTGAATGACTTGTTCAGAACTAGGTATATGATGCCAAATTGTAAGTGCTAGTACAGGAAGCAAAATACCAAAAGTGATAAATTGTACTACATCTGTAAAAGTAACGGCTTTAACACCTCCAAAAGCCGCATAAACAGTAATAATAGTAGCCGCTAAGATAGTAAGTTCAGGACCTTCATAGCCAAATAGAATCGGTAAAACTTTAGAAATAACTTTAAACTGGATTGCTATAAAGCCTATACTTTTTAAAACACTACTAACAGCAGCGATCACCTGTACACGCTGGCCATATATATCACCCATGATATCTGCAACAGATACATTATTTAAGAAAGGAAGTAAGCGTGGCCCTACAATATATCCCGTGATTAGTAACCCTATAGAACTTCCTAAAGAAGCTAATATAAAGTATAACCCATTGCCATAAGCTTGTTCGATTGTGTTAAATAAATAACTTCCCGAAGCCCATGTAGCTACCATGGTAGCTGTCAGCGTAGCAGTAGAAAATTTCTTATCTCCAATACTATATTCTTTAAAAGATTGCGACCTGCCTCGGTACTTGATTCCAATAATAAGGTTGACAACTAGAAAAAGGATAAAAATAATGATATCTATCATAGCAGATAATTACTAAATTCGTTATGCGTTTTTTTAATTAAATAAAGTAGGGAAGTTATTTACAGCAATTTTTAGTCAAATACAAAAATATCTAGGACAATTTAGATCAAAACGTTCTTGTGTAAAAACTCAAGGAGTTAATTAATGCTTAGGGTATGGGCGCCCTTATATTCACTTATAATCAATCGGACAACGACACTAGTAAATCATACCGCATCATAAAAGATAGGCTGCTAATCTGGCAAATTCTTCAATTATCTCTACTAGCATATGCGATGATTACAAACATGCAACATGCAAAAACAATCAAAAAATAAGTAGTTATTTCATCAATTGTAGAAATATAAGAAGAAAATAAGTAATAGACCTCTAGCAATACACCCATGTTGAGTAAGTTTTAAGACCCGAGGTCCAAAGGTCTATAAAAAACAATAAGGGGATGGGACCTCTGTACACCTAGCTGTCTTAGGTACAAGCACGCACCTGGCTAAACTAAATGGCAGAGAGACCCACCCCCTTTATGTTGTGAGGGGGTGTTCGCCTCTTCTCTCTTAGCCGTTAATTGTGCTTGTTTTAAGACAAAGAGAGTAGAACATCACCCAACTCAAATTTTACTAAAATTTTGTAAGAATACTATAGATTTTAAATCTTTTTGCAAAAAAGTGCTTTCAGGTCACCGCTTTAACGAAATAACTACCTTATCTAGATAGACTATTGTAGGGAGGCAAAGAGGAATAAGCTTATTTAGCCGCTCTTAAAGGACCGTAGCGCTACCTTTATTCTTCCTTTTGAGGTATTGATACAAAAATTTCTCTGCCTTTATCAATATTTATATTCTTATAATTTCTAGCATAGTTATTGGCTTTTTTAGCTATTTCACTTCCTTTAAAGTCTAAATCTAATACTTCCTCCAAAAGACCTTGCTTGGCAGCTTCTTCCATTTGTCTGGCTAGCTCGTCATGAAACACCCCCTCAATTGGGGTATCAGCAACAAGTCTGCAAAAAGGTACGGTCTTGGAGTTATTTTTTCTGTATAAGCGTACCTTTTTGTCAGTAGATTAGTTTTCATTCAGTTTCAATATCATCTATGAAGTAAGTTCCCATAGGGATAACATGTTTATAGGGTAATAAGGAAATGTGAGAAAGGCATCTTTCATCGATGAGCATACCACTAGCTTGTAATTTGCTGATAATCTCACTCATTTTTAAAGTATTCCATAATAATACAGCATTGGATAGTAGACTCAGGCAGCTTGCTTTATTCGGGGTAGCAGCAACATCCATGTGATTAGGTACGGTCTTAAATTTTACCCTTATCCCGTTGAAATTTAGCCACATTTATCTGATAATATACCTAGTTTTTGAGGACTGAATTTAAAAGTAGGTGTGTGAAAGATTATCTTTTTTACCAGTTAAATGCAGCATTTGTAGTTCTTGAGTTTCGAAAGCGTACGGGGCTGTTGAAAAAGTGGTTAGGAATTTTAAATTGAGATCATAGCTTAATTTAGGACTATATGTTATGGAGGAACAAAACCAATAATAGATGCAGTAGCATTCCGGTAGACAGTAAACATTTACTCTACAAGATGAATAAATATATAGATTTCTCTTTCATTAGTCAGTTAGTTGTAGGCTGTTATAATAGTAAACATGGACGTCCCTCGATAGACCCAGAAATCTTCTTTAGGATGCTGTTAATAAGCTATTTTTATAACATTAACTCTGATAGGAGATTATGCTGGGAAACACATTACAATCTAGCTTATAGATGGTTTTGTAAGCTAGAGTTAGAAGATAAAGTACCTGATCATTCCTATTTAAGTAAAACCAGGAAGAGATTTGGTGAAAAAGTGTTTGAAGAGTTCTTCACTACTATACTGAATTTGTGTCGAAAACATGGCTTATTAGAAGGCAGTAGTATTATGACAGATAGTAGCTTAATTAAAGCTAACGCATCTCTAGATTCTTTGGTACCTATTCAGTTTCAAGAAAAAGTTGATCAAAAGGCAAGAAGGAGAGCTCTTAAAAATAAGCTAACCCCACCTGTTACAAGAAGCATAAGTAATAGTACCCATATTAGCAAGACCGATAAAGATGCAAGCTTAGCCCAAAAAGAAGGCGCCCCTAGAGAGTTAAAATATAAAGTTCATAACGCTATTGATGCGGCAAGCAGAATAATAATAGATACCAAGGTTACCAGTGGTAAAATCCATGAATGCGGGGTTTATATAGAGAGAATCAAATACATCATCCAAAAGCATAGCTTATCGATAAAAGAAGTTGTGGCAGATAGAGGTTACGGTTCAAGAGAAATAATTGATACGCTACAAAAACAAGGTATAATAACTTATATTCCGCTATTTAGTACCAGAAGTGGTAAGTCTATACAGGAATCTTACCAAGCTGGTTTTATTTACCAGAAAGAACATGACCGTTTCATATGCCCAATAGGAAAGTATTTGAATCCATATGGCTTTATGCATAATCAGGCTAAATATTATCGTTCAAAATCTGAAGATTGTGCTATATGTCCAAAACAAGATAGTTGTATTGCTTCAGCCAGAAGTAGAAACCCATCAGTCAAATATCTTATTAGAAATATACATCAGGAGTTATTTGATAAGACTTTAGAAGCTATGCAAAGTTCTGTATTCATAGGTAAGCTTAGGGAAAGAATGTGGAAGGTAGAAGGAATATTTGCCGAAGCTAAGCAGTTACATGGTTTAGGCAAAGCTCGCTATAGAGGCTTAGAAAGAGTACAAATTCAGGCTTATATGGTGGCCATTGTACAAAATATTAAAAGACTAATCAAGCACCTTTTATATGTCTATTTTCGATTTTTCAATAATCAGAATAAAATATTTTTAACAACTACTTTTTCAACAGCCCCGTACCTTTTTGCAGACTTGTTGCTGATACCCCAGGCTTGCTTATCTGGATCATTTATATCTATTTTAAAGGAAATATCTTCTTGTTTATTTTGATCATCCGTATCTAGTTTATTTGCTATCAAATATTTAAGCTGTGCCACTTTCTCGCCCTGCGAAGCCCAATATAAAGGAAGAGCTCCGCAATTACTCTTAGCATTTACATCTGCTCCCGCTTCGATTAAACACTTAACTACCGCTAAGCTATTAATAGCGCAAGCATAATATAGAGGCGTATAGCCATCTTTATCCTTAGCATTGATATCTGCTCCTTGACTTAGCAAGTCTTGCACTTCTTCTACATTACCTTTTACTGAGGCTATATGCAGCAGTGTGATGCCATTTGTATTTAGTGTATTTTTTTCTTTCATAATTTTAGACTTTTATTCCTTCTTAAATTTTTCTATTTCCTCGGCGTCAAGCCCTGTCCATCTTACAATATGCTCTATAGGTGTTCCATCTTGCAACATCTGCCTAGCAATTTGCTCAATTCCTTTTTCTTCTCCCTCTTTAAACCCGATCTCTTTTCCTTTTTTCAACCCTATCTCCTCTCCTATTTTTAAGCTTTCTTTAACTTTTTTCTTACTTTCCTGCTCTACCCTTTTAATTTCTTCTTCTAATTCATCGTGGAATTGTTTTTCTAACTCAAAAGGAAGCACATACTTGTTACTAGCCTCTAGTCGCTCGAGTAACCCAGATGCTTGAAAGCTATAATAGCTGCTTTCTGTAATAATTACATGATCGAGTACTGGGGTGTTCATCAGCCTACAGGCTTGGATCAGGCAATCTGTTAACTCCTTATCCTCATCAGAAGGTTCGAGGCGCCCAGAAGGATGGTTGTGAACTAGTATCACTCCTGTAGCTCTTTTCTGGAGTGGTATGCTTAACACCTCCATTGGCCTTACAATGACATTACTGGTACTTCCTGTTGATACAAGTTCTATGCTTAGTATTTTATTAGCATTATTGAGGGCAATCACCCAGAAATGCTCTTTGGCTGTATTAAGCTTTTTCTCCCTTTTCAGAACCATTTGCATGATCTGATATATATCTGATGAGTGATGGATGGCTAGTTGTTCTATGTTGACGGTAAGTTTCATAGGATGTCAGTAATTATTAATATGTTATCTAAAATAAATAATTATAATCGATAAGTAAATAAAACAACTGATTATTTTAAATAATATTTTACTGATGCCATTATAAAGACTACAAGAGAGCTTTGTATATGCAATATTTTAAATTATATAGAATAGTTATTAATTATAATTTAAAACAAAGAATAACTATAAATTACTTTTCCTCTTTCTTCCTGCCTTATTTTTAATCTTCTCATGTTCGGGCCTACTTTCTACAGTATTCCGCTCTAAGTATTCTTTGACAGCTTGCAGTATAAAATCTTGTTGCGTACTTCGCTTCCAGTATACATGATCTTTTACTTTTTCTGCCATTT
>ERZ778018.1118-NODE-1118-length-25970-cov-10.181980_pt1 | contig 25970 bp, 22 predicted proteins | sample MGYA00375748_ERZ778018 | MGnify/ENA primary metagenome ERZ778018 (study PRJEB29350, sample SAMN05509839) | bioreactor metagenome | biome: bioreactor; material: wastewater | place: South Africa: University of Cape Town | collected 2014-04-22 ... | reverse complement strand
CCCGCGAGGGGGGAAGGCCGTTATGTTCACCACCCCCAGAATCCGTGACGGTCAGAGGAAAAGGCCCGCTCCGTCGCGACCCCGGCGGGACCGGAGCGGCGTCGAGGCGGGCCGTGACTGGCGCGGGACGATTTAGAGCCGTCCCATAAGGGCGTCGCGGCCGGCGGAACGGCCTTCCCCCCTCGCGGGGGGAGGTGGCCCGAAGGGCCGGATGAGGGGGGGCGAACCAAAAGGCCGTCGGCACCCGCCGGGCGAGCCCCCGCGAATGACGACGGCCTTCTCGCGTGTCATCCCCCTCATCTGACCGCCGAGCGGTCTGTCTTCCCCCGCGAGGGGGGAAGACCGTGGCGGTCGCCCCGTACCTACTTATCGGGCAGACTCTCAGAGGGCGGCGAGCTTGGCGATCAACTCGGCGGTGCGGTTGGAGTAGCCCCACTCGTTGTCGTACCACGAGAGGACCTTCACGAAGTCGTCGCCCATTACGATCGTCTGGTCGGGGACGAAGATCGACGAATGGGGGTTGCCGACGATGTCGCTGGAGACGATCGGGTCGGGGTTGTACTGGAGGATCCCCTTCAAGGGCCCCTCGGCGGCGGCCTTGAGCGCGGCGTTCACCTCGTCCCTGGAGGCTTTCTTCTTCAGGACCGCAGTCAGGTCGACGACCGAGCCGTCGGGGACCGGGACGCGCATGGCGAAGCCGGTGAGCTTGCCGTTGAGTTCGGGGATGACCTCGCCGACGGCCTTGGCGGCGCCGGTCTTGGTCGGGATCATGTTGATCGCCGCGGCGCGGGAGCGGTACATGTCGCTGTGGATCTGGTCGGCGACGCGCTGGTCGTTGGTGTAGGCGTGGATCGTCGTCATCAGGCCCTTCTCGATGCCGAAGGCGTCGTTGAGGACCTTGGCCAGGGGGGCCAGGCAGTTGGTGGTGCAGGAGGCGTTGGAGACGATCCGCATGCCCTTGTCGAGGATGCCGTCGTTGACGCCCAGGACGATCGTGGCGTCGAGCTTGTCCTTCGCGGGGGCGCTGAGGACGACGCGGTCGGCGCCGGCGTCGACGTGCTTCTGGAGCAGTTCGCGGGTGCTGAAGAAGCCGGTCGATTCCAGGACGATCGGGTTGCCGAGCGACTTCCAGGGCAGGTTGGCCGGATCGCGCTCGGAGGTGATGGCGACCTTCTTGCCGTTGACGATCAGGGCCTTCTCGACGGCCTCGACGGTCCCTTGGAACTGCTTGTGGACGCTGTCGTACTTCAGCAGGTAGGCCAGGTGCTTGGGGTCGGACAGGTCGTTGATCGCGACGACCTCGAACTTGTCCGGCTGCTGGGCCAGGACGCGGAAGACGAGGCGGCCGATGCGACCGAAGCCGTTGATACCTACGCGGACAGCCATCAAAAATCTCTCCCGTGCGACCTTCCCGGAGCCGCCTCACGCGGACGGCTCGGGTTCGGGCGCGGCAATCGGGCCCATTTGGAAAAGGCGCGGCGTCCCGGTCGGCGGCGTCGCCGCCGGCTGGCGAGGCCGGGTCCGGACTCGTCCGGGCCCCGGAGGTCGGGTCGTCCTCCCCCGTGCCCCTGGTTCGGCCACTCATTTTGACAGCATCTTACGACGCTTGACAAGATGCTACCCGGCCGGGGCGTCCTCGCGGGCCGCCGCCCGGCCGGCTTCCGGCTCGCGGGTCGTGCGAACCCATCCCTCGGGTTTCCTTCCCGCCCGGGCGGTCAGCTTCCAGGCCGCGTAGACCGGGACGCGGGCCAGCGTCCCCAGGTAGCGCCACGGCACGCCGAAGACGACGAACGGGCTCAGGGCGTAGGTCGCCACCGTCGCGACCGTCAGCAGGCAGAAGCCCGCCAGGACCCAGCCGGCCGGGCCGGCCGTCGGCCCCCCAAGCGCCCAGAGGCCCGCGAGGTTCAGGCCCGACAGCAAGAGCAGCAAGGCCAGCAGCCTCGTCGTCGTCGGCGTCGTCAACTGGACGAGGGCGATGACGCGGTCGCCGAGCCTCATGGCGCGATCGCGGAGGACCTCTCCGAAAAGCCGGCGCTTCAACTCCTTGCGGCCGGCCTCCCAGCGCCGGCGCTGGTTCACGGCGGCCTCGCCTCCTCCCTCAAGCATGGTCGCCTTGACGACGGCGTCGGGCAAAAACGCCACGAAGCCGCCGGCGCGGCGGACGGTCCAGGAGTATTCGTAGTCCTCCACCAGCCCGTAGGCGCGCCACGGCACGCGCCGAAGGCCCCTGGCGGTGAAGCACATCCCGTTGCCGCCCAGCGGCGAACTCACTCCCAGCCGTCCCAGCCCGAACGGGGAGACGCCGTTGATCAGGCTGAACGCATACGTCATCAGCCGGGTCCGCCAGGTGGCGTCGGCGTTGGCGACGGTGTAATAGCCCTGGATCCAGTCGTCCCCCGCGCGGACCCTGGCGTCGAACTTGCGCAGCAGGTCGGGCGAGGCGAACGTGTCGGCGTCGATGACGACCAGGGCGTCCAACTCGTCGAACCGGCCGGACTCCTGGAGCCGCTCGATCAGGTACTCGATGGCGTGCCCCTTGCTGCGGCGGTCGGGCGTCTGGCGGACGACGACCTCGGCGCCGGCGGCCGCGGCCAGGGGGGCGGTGTCGTCGGAGCAGTTGTCGGCGATCACCAGGACGTCGAACAGGTCGTCCGGGTATTCCTGGGCCCGGCAACTCGCGACGGTCTGGGCGATCCCCGCCCGTTCGTCGTGGGCCGGCACGACGATCAGGAACCGGGTCGTCGGTTCGTCCGGGAGCCTGGTCCGCCGCGTCCCGGTCAGGGCCGAGACCGCGGCGACCAGCATCATCGCCAGATACGGCAGGGCGAGGAGGTTCAGCCCGAGGACCGCGATCACGAACAAGCCGGCGAGCGACATCGGGCGACGTTCCCCTTGCATGGCGCGGATCGAGCCGGAAAAGACCGGCCCGAGTCTAACCCGTCGCGACCGTCGTCGGGAAGGCCGCGGCGGGTTCCGGGGCGTTCAGGCGACGCCGGCGGTGATTTCCGTAAGCGCGTCCAGGAACGCGGCGATCTCGTCGGCGGTCGTGAACGGCGAGGGGGAGAGCCGCAACAGGCCGTCGGGGAACGAGCCCAGGTTGCGGTGGATGTAAGGCGCGCAGTGCAGCCCAGGGCGGACGGCGATGTCGAACGACACGTCGAGGATCCCGGCCAGTTCCTGCGGGCTGATCCCCTCGGGAGTGAACAGCGACAGCGCGCCGACGTGCCGCGCCGGGTCCCAAAGGCCCGCGACCCTCCAGCCCTCGGCGCGCTCGGCCCAGTCGACGACCTGCTGGAGGAGTTCGACCTCGTGCTCGCGGAGGGCGTCGGGTCCGCGCTCGGCGACCCAGGCGATTCCCTTGCCCAGCCCGGCGACCCCCAGCACGTTGGGCGTGCCGCCTTCGAGGAAGTAGGGGCGGAGGTTCGGTTGCAGCTCGCTGGAGGAGTCGCCGCCGGTCCCTCCCTCGCGCCAGGCCCGGATCGCGGCGTCGGTGCGAGCCCCGGCGTAGAGCGCTCCGGTGCCGGTGGGGCCGTAGAGCCCCTTGTGGCCGGGGACGGCCAAAAAGTCGATCGGGGTCGCCTTCAGGTCGATCGGCACGACGCCCGCGGACTGCGCGCCGTCGAGCAGGAACAGCGCCCCGGCGGCGCGGACGGCGCTGGCGATCTCCTCGATCGGCTGGACGGTCCCCAGGGTGTTGCTGGCGTGGGTCATCGCCACCAGCTTCGTCCTGGGCGTAATCGCCGCGGCGACGTCCTCGGCCGCGACGTAGCCGTCGCGGGAGGCGACGCGGGTCAGCGCGATCCTGCCCGCCTTCTCAAGCGCCCGCGTCGGCCGGCTGATGGAGTTGTGCTCAAGGTCGGTGACGACGACGTGGTCGCCCTCGTTCACGACCCCCTTGATGGCCATGTTGAGGGCGTCGGTGCAGTTGAGGGTGAACGCCCAGCGCTCGGGGGACTCGCCGTGGAAGAACTGGTTCAGCGCGTGGCGGACGTCGTCGAGCGTCTTCTCGGCGGTCATGGCCATGCGGTGTCCGGCGCGGCCGGGGTTGGCCAGGGCGGCGCGGGCGAAGCGGTCCAACTCCTGATAGACGGGCTCGGGCTTGGGGTAGCTGGTGGCGGCGTTGTCCAGATAGATCATGGCGGGCTCCAGAGCCCCGGGGTCGGGGGGGCGTGCGTTCGGACGGGGAGGTTTCGGCGGTCCTCTCGCGGATTTGGATGGAACGGAATATGCGACGGTTTCAACATTCCTTCTCCCCTTGAGGGAGAAGGTGGCCGAAGGCCGGATGAGGGGTCGACCGGCGTCGCGCCACCCCATCCGGTCGAGCCTTCGAAGTCCCAGGCTTTCGGTCGCGCCCACCCCTCATCCGGCCCTTCGGGCCACCTTCTCCCTCAAGGGGAGAAGGCGAGAGAGGAGACGTCGCGGTTACGCGCCCACGAATTGGGAGTAGAGGGTCTTGGCCTTGGCGACGTCGTTGGTCCCCTTGATGATCGCGCGGCCGTCGGGGAAGACGGTGAACTCGTAGCCCTCGGTGGCGAACCGGAGCATGAAGGCGTTGTGGCGGACGTCGCCCAGGGGGCGCAGGCGCTCGGCCATGTCGGGGAACTTGAGCGGTTCGGGGCGGCGGCTGGCGATCTGCACGGCGTTGCGGCCGCAAAGGGTCGTGGTGTGCGAGCCGGCCTCGCCCTCCAGCCAGTCGAACTTGCGGTGCTTGCAACAGGGACAGTCGACCTTGACGAGAAGGCCGGAGATCTTGAGCTGGCGGAAGGTCCAGTCCCACAGGTCGACCATGACGAGGTTGCGGTTGAGCGCCTCCTTTTTGCCGGCCAGCAGCTTGATCGCCTCGACGGCCTCGAACGAGGCGATGACGGCGACGGCCGGGCCCAGCACGCCGGCGGTCTCGCAGGTCGGGGTCATCCCCGGCGGCGGCGCGGTCTCGATGACGCAGCGGAGGCAAGGCGTCTCGCCGGGGACGATGGTCATGGTCTGACCTTCCGAGCCGATCACCCCGCCGTAGATCCAGGGCTTGTTCAGCTTCACCGCCGCGTCGTTGATGAGGTAGCGGGTCTCGAAGTTGTCGGTGCCGTCCAAAATCAGGTCGGCGTCGCCCATCAGGTCGATCGCGTTGGAGTGGTCCAGGTCGGTGACGACGGCCTCGATCTCGATCGCGCTGTTGATCTTTCGGAGCTTGCGCGCGGCGGCCTCGGCCTTGGGGAGGTTGTCGGCGACGTCTTGCTCGTCGAAGAGGATCTGGCGCTGGAGGTTGTGGGTCTCGATGAAGTCGCGGTCGATGATCCGAAGATGGCCGACGCCGGCGCGGGCGAGGTGGTTGGCCAGCACGGTCCCCAGCGCCCCGCAGCCGCAGAGCGTGACCCGGCTGTTCATCAAAGCGCGCTGGCCGTCCTCGCCGAGCGCGGGGAAGCGGACCTGGCGCGAGTAGCGGTCGAGCGGGTCGGGGGCGGCGGCGTTCGAGGCGGGGGCGGCCATGTCGGGCTCCGGGGCGGGGAAGGGCGGTTCGGCGGGCTTGGGTCGGTGGGCTTTCTTTCGGGAATCAGCCGCCGGCGACGGCCGGGATGATGGCGACCTCGTCCTTCTCGCCGACGGGGGTGTCCAGGTCGTCGAGGAAGCGGACGTCCTCGTTGTTGACGTAGACGTTGACGAACCGACGGATCTCGGCGCCGTCGAAGAGGCGTTCCCGGATCGCCGGGTGCTGGCGGCCCAGATCGGCGAGGACCTCGCCGACGGTGGACCCGGCGGCCTCGATCTTGTCGAGCCCACCGGCCTGGGGACGAAGCGGAGTCGGGATGCGGACGACGGGCATGAAAGGGTTCCTGTCTGCGGTTGGAATTCCTCGCCTTCTCCCCTTGAGGGAGAAGGTGGCCCGAAGGGCCGGATGAGGGGTGGGCGCGACCGAAAGCCTGGGACTTCGAAGGCTCGACCGGATGGGGTGGCGCGACGCCGGTCGACCCCTCATCCGGCCTTCGGCCACCTTCTCCCTCAAGGGGAGAAGGACGATCGGCGACGGCCTCACGCCGTGGCGAGGCGCGCGTGATCGAAGACCTCGTCGCCCTGCTCGACGAGCGCCTCGAACTCCTCCAGGCTGGGCTTGATGACGACGGGTTGGGGGATGCGCTCCAGGAGGGCTTCCTGGGTCTTCAGGCCGTTGCCGGTGATGCAGAGGACGGTGGAGCCGTCGCGGTCGATGCGACCCTCCTCGATCAGCTTTTTGGCGACGGCCAGGGTGACGCCGCCGGCGGTCTCGGCCCAGATCCCCTCGGTCTCGGCGAGCAGCCGCATGCCGTCGATGATGGCGTCGTCGGAGACGTCCTCGCTCCAGCCGCCGGTCTCCTGGATCAGTTGGGAGGCGAACCAGCCGTCGGCCGGGTCGCCGATGGCCAGGCTCTTGGCGATGGTGTCCGGGTCGCGGACGGGCTTGACCTTCCTCGCGCCGGTCTTCACCGTGTTGGAGATCGGGTTGCAGCCCGCGGCCTGGGCGCCGAACATCCTGGTTCGGACGGGGGCCTCCAGCATGCCGAGGCGGTCGAGTTCGTGGAACGCCTTGTGGAGCTTGCCGATCAAGCTGCCGCCGGCCATCGGCGCGACGACGTGGTCGGGGGCGCGCCAGCCCAGGTCCTCGGCGATCTCGTAGCCCATCGACTTGGACCCTTCGGCGTAGAACGGCCGGAGGTTGACGTTGACGAAGCCCCAGCCGTAGCGGAAGGCGATCTGCGAGCAGAGCCGGTTGACGTGGTCGTAGTTGCCGCGGACGGCCACGACCTTCGCGCCGTAGATCGTGGCGCCCAGCACCTTGCCCTGTTCGAGTCCCTCGGGGATCAGGACGTAGGCGTCCAGCCCCGCCGCCGCCGCGTTGGCCGCGACGCTGCCGGCCAGGTTCCCCGTCGAGGCGCAGCCGACGGTCTGAAAGCCCATCTCCACGGCCTTGGAGAGCGCCACCGCGACGACGCGGTCCTTGAACGACAGGCTGGGATGGTTGACCGCGTCGTTCTTCAGATAAAGCTCGGCGACGCCGAGCGCCTTGGCGAGCCGGTCGGCGCGGATGAGCGGGGTGCAGCCGACGTGGACGCCGACGGTCGGCTCGCCGTCGACGGGGAGCAATTCGCGGTAGCGCCACATCGTCCGGGGGCGAGCGGCGACGGTCTGGCGGGAGAAGACGCGGGCGACGGCGTCGTAATCGTAGGCCACCTCAAGCGGGCCGAAGTCGTCGGTGCAGAAGTTGAGGGCTTCGTCCTTGCCGTAGAGCTTGCCGCAGAGACGACACTTCAGGCCCGTCACCAAGTCGCTCGACACCGTGGTCACCCCCGTGATGCAAGTGGACGTCGCGGACCAGGCGGTTCGCGCGTCGCGGCGTCCGCCCGCTTCGTGGCGATCCGATCCAACCTGCGTCCATGACGGGGCGATGAAGGTGGTTCGGGGCGGGGTCGGGATGCGACGCCGCCGCCGAGGACCATCTTATCTGTCCCGTTGCGCCGACCGCCGACCTCGCGGAATCGTCCGCGAGGCCGCCCGGGGCGCCGGGCAGGAGTTAGCACCAGCATCCGCCTTACGGCGAACCGGTTGCTGTGGCGTCTCAGGGCCTTTCCCTCAGCCACTCTGGATAAGATGCGCGCCGAATTGTCAGAGGCCCTACTGTACGACCCCGAGACGGCGGTCGTCAAGGGGCCGTTCCGCGCGGCGACGGAAACCGCGGGAATGGAACGGGTCTTGCCCGGCGGATCGTCGGGCCAGTAAGATCACCCCATGGCCCGCCACGACGCCTGGGGCCTTCATTCACGCCGACCTCCACAAGGAAGGGTCGGCTTTCCGCCCTCGCGAGCGATAATCAAGCCATGATCCCGATTCGTCAGCCCAATTACACGCCGGGGACCAAGGTCCGCGTGGTCCAACTCGTCCGCGTCGGGCATCGCCGCTGGAACACGCGGGTCGAGGGCGTCGTCGAGAAGGAAGGCGAGCGTCCCGTCGGCGGCATCGAGATGGGGGGGAAGGCCGCGGCGATCCGTCAGGACACGCTCCGGCTCCGCCTGGCCGACGACCAGATCACCGTGGTCGCCCTCGACTCGAACTCCGTGGTCGAGGTGCTGGCGCCCGCGCCGACCGCGACCGCGATCCCGGCCCCGACCCCCAACTGAGCCGGGAAAGCCGGGGACGACGATGGTCGCCTACAACTACGTCTTCGTCGGGCTGCTGCTGCTGACGGCGGTCGGCTTCGCGCTCGCGCCGCTGGCGCTGGTCGCGCTGGTCGCGCCCCGCAAGCCGTCGCCGACGAAGGGCGACGCCTACGAGTGCGGCGTCCGCGCCCGGGGCGACGCCTGGGTCCGGTTCCGCATCCAGTATTACGTTTATGCGATCATGTTCGTCGTCTTCGACGTCGAGACGGTCTTCCTCTACCCCTGGGCCGCGGCTTACGGCGCGCTGGGGGTCTTCGCGCTGGTGGAGATGACCGTCTTTCTAGCCCTCCTGTTCGCCGGCCTGGCCTACGCCTGGGCCAAGGGGGTCATGCGGTGGACCTGAGCCCCGGCTCGGCCTTGATCGCGCAGGCGCATCGCGTCGATCTGACCTGGAACACGGCGATCGTCTGGGCCCTTTGGCTCGTCGTCGGCTTCGTCGGGATCTTCCCCGGCATCGTCGCCTACATGGTCTGGCTGGAGCGGAAGGCGGCGGGACGGTTTCAGGACCGCGTCGGGCCCAACCGCGTCGGGCCCTTCGGCCTGCTTCAGCCGATCGCCGACGCCGTGAAGCTGATCGTCAAGGAGAACATCGTCCCGCGCCACGCGGACGGGCTGCTTCATCTGCTCGCGCCGGTGCTGGTCCTGGTTTCGGCGTTCCTCTCGCTGGCTGTGGTGCCGTTCGCGGTGGGGTTGATGCCGATCGACCCGCCGTCGGGTTTGCTCTACCTGATCGCCGTCTCCAGCATCAGCCCGTTGGGGATCTTCCTGGCCGGGTGGTCGAGCCGGAACAAGTACTCGTTGATCGGCGCCATGCGGGCCGTCGCGCAACTGGTCTCTTATGAGATTCCGCAAGTCCTGGCGACGATCCCGGTGGTGCTGTGGGCCGGGAGCCTGAGCCTGGCGACGATCTTCGAGCATCAGGCGCGGTTCGGCTGGAACGTCTTCGCGCCGCCGGGGCTTTTGGCGTTCGCGATCTTCGCGATCGCCGGCGCCGCGGAAGTCAACCGAGCGCCCTTCGACATCCCCGAGGCCGAATCCGAGATCATCGCCGGCTACCACACCGAGTACGCCGGGATGCGGTTCGGCCTGTTCTTCCTGGCCGAGTACCTGGGCGTCTTCGTGATCGCCTGCGTGACGACGGTGCTGTTTTTGGGAGGCGGCATGCCGCTGCCGTTCTCGCCGTTCCCGACGAACCTGATCGACGGCTCGATCCGCCGGTACGTCCTGGTCGACGCGATCCTCCTGGCGGTCTTCCTGTTCAAGGTCTTGCTGTTCGTCCTGGCGATGTACTGGGTCCGGGCGACGCTCCCTCGGCTGCGGGTGGACCGGCTGATGAACTTCGCCTGGAAGTACTTGGTCCCGCTCTGCCTGCTCGACATTCTATTGGCGGCCCTTTGGTTCGAGATCGTCGTGAGGCCGGGACGGGTCTCGGCGGGGCGCTGGACGGCCGGGATGGTCGTCACGGGCCTGCTCGTCTGGGCGAGCGTTCGGTTCGTCTTCTGGGTGAATCGGAAGCTGGCCGCCGCGGGGCCGATCGACGCCGATTGGCCGGTGGTGGGGGCGGCTCGGGAAGGCGTCGAGACGGACGAGGGCGGCGGGATCATCGCGAGGGAGGTGGGGACGACGTGGCCCGGCTTGTATTCCTCCTGATCGCCGGTTTGGGCCTGCTGGCCGCGCTGGGGACGATCCTCTCCCGCGACCTGGTCCGCGCCGCGCTCTACCTGGCGGCGTTCTTCTTCTGCGTCGCCTGCCTGTTCGTGACGCTGGAGGCGGAGTTCCTGGCGGTCGTCCAGGTGTTGATCTACGTCGGCGCGGTGGCGATCCTCCTGATGTTCGGGATCATGCTGACGCGGGACGCCGCGGGGGGCTCGGCCGATCTCTCCGGCGCCTGGCGCGTTCCCGGCTTGCTCGCCGGGCTGTGCGTGTTCGTGGTCCTGGCGTTCGGGATCCACAACGCGGTCTCGCCCTCGGGCAAGGGGCCGTGGTCCGGGATCGTCGCGCGGCCCGCGCTGGAGCCGAGCGACGGCGTCGCCTGGAAGGCCGAGCGCGTCCGCGCGATCGACGACATGCCGCGGGTGGTGGGCGAGCAGTTCATGACCCGGTACGCCCTGACGTTCGAGCTGGCCGGCTTGCTTCTGACCGCCGCCCTGGTCGGCGCGGTGGTCCTGGTTCGCGAGGACTCGCCCCCGACGCCCGACGAACCGGCCGACGCCGCGAGCACCGAGCCCGAGCCGGCCGTCGCCGCGACCCGGTGATTCGCTCGCCGAACGGGATGCGCCGCCGTTTTCGGCTACGGTTTCGCCCCTCCCGAATCGGGGCCGTTCGCGCGGTCCTTTCGAGCGGCGGCGAGCAGCGCGGGGAGGTCGTACCGGAGCAGATCGCCGACGCGGTCGATGGAAACGTCGGCGGCGGGGTGTTTGGCGAGTAGCTCGGGGTCGCGGGCGTAGTGGCCCTGGCGGGGGAAGACGGTCGTGAGGCGGTCGCCCCAGACTTGTTTCACGGCGTCCAGGATGCGGAGCTTGTCGTCGACCAGGACGTAATGGCGCGCGGGGTGGCGCTTCTCCACGTCGTCGAGTTCTTGCTCCTTGTGGATGTAGATCAGGACGCGGCCCTCGACGGCCTCGAACAGTCCGGAGCGCCAGACCTTGCGGGGCTGGAAGACCACGTCGCCGTCGGAGAGGATGACCGTGGGGCCCCAGGCGCCCAGGCGTTCGATCACGTCCAGGGAGCCGGGGTAGAGGCGGTTGGCGAAGGGGTAGTCGATCAGGTACCGGGAGACCTCCAGGAGCTTGGAGTCGCGGGGGACCTCGGCCCGATAGCGCTGGAGGGCCCCCAGGTAGTCGGCGTAGCCCAGCTCCGAGCGCAGGCGCTCGAAGATGGTCCAGTAGCGTTCCTGGCTCTCGGCGCCGAAGGCGCGGGTGAGGTGCCGCCGAAGGTCGTCGGCGACGCGGTCGTTGTCCAGCAGGGTGTTGTCGACGTCGAACAGGAACACGACGTCGGCCGGCTCGGGCGCGCTCATAGGGGGGCCTCCCTCGGTTCCTCGCGCGGGTCGTGCCAGCCGCCCTCGGGGGTCGGGAATCGGTCGACGTCGGTCGGGCCCCAGGCGCCGGGTTCGTACATGTGGAGCGGGACGACGTCGCCGAGGACCGGCTCCACGACGCGCCAGCCCGATTCGACGGCGTCCTCGCGGGCGAAGAGGGTGGGGTCGCCGCGGGCGGCGTCGCCGAGGAGGCGTTCGTAGGGCGTCATGGCGTCGGGCGCCTGATGGTGGGCGATCAGCTCGATCCGCTCGCCTTGCAGGCTCTCCCCCGGCCGCTTGACCTTGGTCCCGAGCGCGATGACCACGTCGGGGCTGAGTCGGAAGCGGAAGTAGTTCCCCAGGGGCGGCCCCTCCTCGTCGAGCACGGGGCGGGGCGGACGACGGAAGCGGACGAGGACCTCGGTCGTCGTCACCGGCAGCCGCTTGCCGGCGCGGACGAAGAACGGCACTCCCTTCCAGCATTCGTTGTCGATGTGGAACCGGACGGCCGCGAACGTCTCCACGTCGGAGTCGGGGGCCACGCCGGGCTCGTCGCGGTAGCCGCGAAACTGGCCGCGGACCACGTCGGAGGGGTCGAGCGGCCGAACCGCCCGGAGGAGCCGCCGGCGCTGGTCGCGGAGGGCCTCGTGGCCGCTGGCGGTCGGGCAGTCCATGGCGAGGCAGGCGATCACCTGGAGCATGTGGTTCTGCACCACGTCGCGGATCGCGCCGGTCTCGTCGTAGAACTTGCCGCGGCCGACGATCCCGAAGTCCTCGGCCATGGTGATTTGCACGCTCTCGACGTGCTGGTTGTTCCAGGCCGCCTCGATGGTCGGGTTGGAGAACCGGAAGTAGATGAGGTTGAGGACCGCCTCCTTGCCGAGGTAGTGGTCGATCCGAAAGACGTCGTCCTCGGCGAAGGAGGCGTGAAGCACGCGGTTGAGTTCCCGGGCGGAGGCCAGGTCGCGGCCGAAGGGCTTCTCGACGACCACGCGGGCCCCCTCGGCGCAGCCCGAGCGCGCCAGTTCCTCGGCGACGACGCCGAAGAGGCTCGGCGGGATCGCCAGGTAGTGCAGCGGGTGTTTGGCGCCGCCGAGGGTCTTGCGGAGCCGCTTGAAGAGGTCCGGGTCGTTGTAGTCGCCATCGACGTACCGCAAGCGCGAGCAAAGCCGCTCGAACGCCGTGGGGTCGACCCCGCCGTGGTGTTCCAGGCTGTCCCTGGCCCTGGCCTTGAACTGGTCGAGGTTCCAGCCGGACTTGGCCACGCCGACGATCGGCATGTCGAGGCGGCCGTGGCGGATCATCGCCTGGAGGGTCGGGAAGATCTGCTTGTACGCCAGGTCGCCGGTGGCGCCGAAGAAGACGAGCACGTCCGAATCGGGGGCGCTCATCAAGCCTTCCCCCCCTTCGAGGCCGCCGGCTTCTCGACGTGGCCGCCGAAGCCGTGGCGCAGGGCCGAGAGCAGCTTGTCGGCGAAGTCGGCCTCGCCGCGCGAGGTGAAGCGGTCGTAAAGCGCGGTGCTGAGCACGGTGGCTGGGACCGATTCGTCGATGGCCGCCATGATCGTCCAGCGCCCTTCGCCGGAATCGGAGACGCGCCCGGCGTAGTCCGATAGGTTGGGATCGCCGAGAAGCGCCTGGGCGGCCAGATCCAGAAGCCACGAGCCGATCACGCTGCCGCGGCGCCAGACCTCGGCGACGTCGGCCAGGTCCAGCTCGTACTGGTAGAGTTCGGGGTTCCGCAACGGCGTGGTCTCGGCGTCGAGTTCGCGCCGGTGCTTGCCGGCGTCGGCGTGCCGGAGGATGTTCAGCCCTTCGGCGTAGGCGGCCATGAGGCCGTACTCGATGCCGTTGTGGACCATCTTCACGAAGTGGCCGGCGCCGGAGGGGCCGCAGTGGAGGTAGCCGCGCTCGGCGGTCCCCCCCTTCTTCTCCCGCCCCGGCGTCCGGGGCGCCGCGTCGACTCCCGGCGCGAGCGCCGCGAAGATCGGGTCCAACCGGCGGACGGGGGCGTCCTCGCCGCCGATCATCAGGCAGTAGCCGCGGTCCAGGCCCCAGACCCCGCCGCTGGTGCCGACGTCCAGGTAGTGGACGCCCCTGGGCTTGAGTTCGTCGGCGCGGCGAAGGTCGTCGTGGTAATACGAGTTGCCGCCGTCGATCACCGCGTCGTCCGGTTCCAGCAGCGGCGCGAGGCCCTCCAGGGTCTTGTCGACCACGCCGGCCGGCACCATCAGCCAGACGGCCCGAGGCTTGCTCAACCGCTTGACGAGATCCTGGAGCGATTCCGCCCCGACCGCTCCCTCGCGGGCGAGCGCTTGCACGGTTTCCGCGTTCAGGTCGTACACGACGCAGCGGTGCCCGGCCCGCGTCAGCCGCCGGACCATCGAGGCCCCCATGCGGCCCAGCCCGATCATTCCCAGCTCCATCGGCGGATCCTTTCGCAGGCCCCGACCCTCGAACGGCGCGGTTCGAGACCGGGTGGTGAGGACCCGCGCGCCTCGCGGACCCTTGAAGGATTTTAACCCGCACTTTCCGCGCCTCAAGCCGCGCGGCCGCGATCGACGTCTGGCGGGGCGGGTCGGAAATCGGTTTAATGGCTTCCCACGCGCGTCCCGTCGGGGACCACGCGACCAGACCATCGGAATCGGGGCGCCGACGGCGACATGACCGACGACATACCTCTGAACTGGTACCTGTACTTCTCGGCCGCGGCGTTCGCGATCGGGCTGGCGGGGGTCTTGCTGCGCCGCAACGCGGTCGCCGTGCTGCTGGCGATCGAGATCGTCCTGAACGCGGCGAACGTCAACCTGGTGGCCTTCTGGCGGTACGGGACGCCCGCGGCGGGGTCCGGGCCGATGCCGGGCGTGATCCTGGCGCTTCTGGTGATCGTGGTGGCCGCGGCCGAGGTGGCGGTGGGGATCGGCCTGGTCCTGCTCTGCCACCGCCGCTGGCGCGCGGTCGACGTCGATCGCTACGACACGCTGTCGGGGTGAGGCCCGCTCGGAAGGATTCATGCCCCCCAACGTCGCTCCGCTTGACCTCCGCGACTTCCTTTGCGTCGCGCCGGCCGTCGTCCTGGCCTTTTGGGGGCTGGTCGTCGTCGGCCTGGACCTGGGCCGCTTTCGGCGGTTGGAGACGGAGGCCCGTCGCCTCGCCTGCGGGCGCGCGACGCTCGTCGGCGTCGGCCTGGCGCTGGGCTCGGCCCTCGCGCTCGCCTGGATCGACGCGACGGCCCAGACCGACGCCCCTCGGCTGGTCGCGCTCTTCGGCGACTCGCTGGGCGAATACCTGGCGCGAACCGACGGCCTCGTCTTCTTCGGGACCGTGGCCCGCGGGTTGGCGGTCGACGCCCTCAACGTGGTGTTCCTGGGGCTGCTGGCGATGGTCGTCTGGATGTCGACCGCGTACCGGTTCACCGACGACCAGGGCGAGTACTACGCCCTGATGCTCTGGGCGACCGTCGGCATGATGCTGATGGCGGCGGCCGAGGAACTGGCGACGCTGTTCGTCGCGCTTGAGACGACCACTCTCTGCCTTTACCTGGCGACGGCGTTCGAACGCTCGCGGCGGCGGTCGCCGGAGGCGGGCTTGAAGTTCTTCGTGTACGGCTCGGTCTCCTCGGCGCTTTTCCTCTACGGGTTGAGCCTGGTTTACGGCCTGACGGGGACGACGTACTTCGACGCGATCGGCCGCGCGCTCCGCGACGGCGGCGAGGGATTGGCGGGAAACCTGGCGGGGGTCGCGGCGCTTCTGTTGATGCTGGCGGGGTTCGGGTTCAAGGTGTCCGCCGCGCCGTTTCATCAGTGGGCGCCCGACGCCTACGAGGGCGCGCCCGCGCCGGTGGCGGCGTGGATCGCCAGCGGGTCGAAGGTCGCCGGCTTCGTCGCCATGCTCAAGGTCTTCGCGCACGCGCTGGGGCCGTGGTCGCATCCGTCGGCGAGCGTCATGGGGCCGGGGTGGCTGGGGGTGGTCGCGGTCGTGGCGACGGCGTCGATGACCTACGGCAACTTCGCGGCGCTGGTGCAAACAGACTACAAGCGGATGCTGGCGTACTCGTCGATCGCGCACGCCGGCTATCTGCTGGTGGGGGTCGCCGCGGCGAGCGTCTCGGCCGACGGGGCGGCGTCGGCCGGGGCGATGCTCTACTACCTGATCGTCTACGCGCTCGCGAACGTGGGCGCGTTCGCCGCCGCCGTCTGGCTGGCTCGCGACAAGGGGACGGAGGCCATCGCCGATCTGAACGGCCTGGCGGGGCGTTCGCCGCTTTTGGCGCTTGCGATCGCGGTCTTGATGCTCTCGCTGGTCGGCGTCCCGCCGTTCGCCGGCTTCTTCGGCAAGCTCTACGTCTTCATGGAGGCGCTCCGGCAAGGGCCGTCGGACGCCCGGATCGTGTTGACGTGGCTGGTGGCGGTCGGGCTGTTCAACTCGGTCGTCTCGGCGTTCTACTACTTCCGGGTGATGAAGGCGATGTACCTCCGCGAGCCCTCCGATCCGCCGCTTCGGCCGGCGCGGTCGGCGATCGCCCTGCCGATCGCCGCGACCGCCGCGTTGGTGACGGTCCTGGGCGTGGCGTCCGAGCCGCTCGTGGACGTGTGTCGATCGATCGCGGTCCCGATGCTCACGGCGAGCCCGCTGGAATCCCCGACCGACTGAAGCGAAGCGAAGGAAGGCGAGCCGGCGACGATGGCCATCATCAACACGTTCGAGAAGTGCCTGGAGAGTCCCTATCTCTTCAAGGACGCGACGGCGGCCGATCGGATCGGCGAGTTGCTCGCCGGGGCGGCCAAGCGCCTCGACGCCGCGGCGAACATCCAGGCGAACGGCGGCGATCCGGCCGACCAGGTCCTGTTCTGCTACGAGGCCATGTTCCGCTGTCTGCGCGCGTTGGTCTACGCCCGCGGCTATCGCGAGACGGGCCTGCGCTGCCTTATGCTCGCCTGCGAGACTCTTTACATAAAGACAGGCGAACTCGACGCCGAACATCTGCGTCGCTTCGAGCTGGCCCAGCGGCTGCGGCTCGCCCCGGCCGAGGCGCTGGAGCACGCTTCGGCGTTCTCCAGGCGGACTCTGGAGTTGCTGGCGTGAGGCGGGCCCTTTCTCAGCCGTGGTGGATTCCCCTGGGGGTGAATTCGACCTCCGGCGCGGCGACGGGGGCGATCGGGATGCTGGACGCGGCTTCGACGGCCAGGCGCTGGAATTCGACCTGACTGCGAAGGGCCGGCTCGTTCGGTTCGGGCTGGACCCGCTTGTAGGTTCCGTCGGCCTGAAGCTCGCGGGCCTTGACGTTGTCGCGCAGTTGCAGCGCGAGGATCTCGTCGATGACCCGGGCGCGGAGGGCGGGGGCCTCGATGGGGAACATCAGTTCGACGCGGCGGCGGAAGTTGCGCGGCATCCAGTCGGCGGAGGAGAGGAAGACCTCGGGTTCGCCGTCGTTGGCGAAGTAGGTGATCCGGGAGTGTTCCAGGAACCTGTCGACGATGCTGCGGACCTTGATATGGTCCGAGAAGCTGGGGACGCCGGGGCGGAGGCAGCAGATGCCGCGGACGATCAGGTCGATTTGGACGCCGTCGCGCGACGCCTCGTAGAGGGCGGCGATGATCTTGGGGTCGACCAGCGAGTTCATCTTGGCGACGATCCGCGCCGGCCTCCCCTCGCGGGCGTGGCGGGCCTCGCGGCGGATCAGGGTCGCGAGGCGGTCGGCGATGTCCATGGGCGCGACGACCAGGCGGTTCCAGGCGTGGCCCTGGGAGTAGCCGGTCAGGAGGTTGAACAGGGCGCTGGCGTCCTCGCCGATCTCGGGACGGCAGGTGAAGTAGCTCAAATCGGTGTAGAGCTTGGCGGTGGCGTGGTTGTAGTTGCCGGTCCCCAGGTGGACGTAGCGGTGGATGCCGTCGTGCTCGCGCCGGACGACCAGGGCGGCCTTGCAGTGGGTCTTGAGGCCGACGATCCCGTAGACGACGTGGACGCCCGCCTTTTGGAGCAGCCGGGCCTTGTCGATGTTGTTCTCCTCGTCCAGCCGCGCCTGGAGTTCGACCAGGGCGGTGACTTGCTTGCCGTTCTCGGCGGCGCGGATCAGGGCGGTGATGATCGGGTTGCTGTCGGCGGTGCGGTAGAGGGTCATCTTGATGGCCAGGACGCTGGGATCCTCGCTGGCCTGCTCGATGAACTGGACGACCGTGCCGAACGACTCGTAGGGGTGATGGACCAGGAAGTCCTGCTCGCGGATGGCGCGGAAGACGCTTTTGCGGCCGGTGAAGGCCGGGCGCATCCGCGGCTCCCAGGGGGGTTCGCGAAGGTCGCGGAAGTCCTCAAGTTTGTACAGGCCGTTGAGGACGGTCAGGTCGACCGGGCCGGGCACCTTGTAGACGTCGCGCTCCTCAAGCTCCAGGGCCGAGGCGGTCAGGAGTTGGGCGAGGAAGTCGCCGTCGGCGCGGTCGGAGATCTCCAGCCGCACCGGCGCGCCCCACTTGCGCTGGCGGAGGTTCTCCTCGATGGTCGAGAGGAGGCTGATCTTGACCTCGTTCTCCTGGATCGACAGGTCGCTGTTGCGGGTGGCGCGGAAGGCCACGCGCTCGACGGTGCGGTAGCCGCCGAAGAGGGCGTCCAACCGGGGGCCGATGACGTCCTCCAGCAGGACGAACCGCTTGCCCCTCTCCGGTTCGTCGGGCAGCGGGACCAGCCGCGGCAGGACCGAGGGGACCTGGAGCACGGCGTACACCAGCCGGCCGTCCTGGTTGATCGACTCGATCCGCAAGAGCAGGTTGAGGCTCTTGTTGTGGACGTGCGGGAACGGATGCGCCGGGTCGATCGCCAGCGGGGTCAGGACCGGGTAGACCTGGTCGCGGAAGTAGCCGTCGAGGAACTCGTTTTGTTCCGCGGTCAGGTCGTCGGGGGCGCAGATCCGGATCCCCTTGCGCTCCAGTTCGGGACGGACCTCGTTGAGCCAGATGTCGTAGAGCCGGGCGACGAAGTCGTGGGCGCGCTTGGAGATCTCCAGAAGCTGGGCGAGCGGCCCCATGCCGTCGGGGGGGGGGTCTTGCGGCTCCAGGTTCTCGTAAAGCTGGGCCTGGAGCCCGGCGACGCGGACCTCGAAGAACTCGTCGAGGTTCGACGAGCAGATGGCGAGGAACTTGAGGCGGTCGAGCAGGGGGTTGGACGGGTCGCGGGCCTCCTCCAGCACGCGCTCGTTGAACTCCAGCCAGCTCAACTCGCGGTTGATGAACAACCCGGCGTCGAGGACCACCGGGGCGGGGGGCGTCGCCGTTCCGTCGGCGCCGGCGCTGGTTTGGCTTTTCGACTTTGCCACGGCGATTGACCACCGTCCGTCCAGAGTGTTCGTCAGGGTCGGCCCGGACCCGCGCGCCCGCGCCGACGCGGGCTCACCGGGCCAGCAGGCCGAGCAGGACCCGTCGGTTGCGCGCGTCGAGTTCCTCGCCGTCCTCGATCCCCTTGGGGGTCTCCAGGATCATCGGCAGGCCCCGGAACCGAGGGTCGTTCAGCACAAAACGGAACGAATCGATCCCGAGCGTCCCCGCGCCGATGCCGGCGTGGCGGTCGACGCGGCTGGCCCGGCCCTTGACGCTGTCGTTGAGGTGCCAGACCCGGACGCGATCCAGGCCGACGACCCGGTCGAGTTCGTTCAGGGTCTCATCATACAGGGATCGATCGGCCAGGGGGTAGCCCGCCGCGAAAATATGGCAGGTGTCCACGCAAATCCCAAGCCGCGACGGGTCGGAGGCGAGTTCCAGAATCGTCCGGAGATGTTCGAAGCGGTGGCCCAGGCAGGTCCCCTGGCCGGCGGTCGTCTCCAGATCGATCGTCACCGCCAGCCCGGCCGTCCGCGCGGCGACCGCGTCCAGGGCATCGGCCACCCGGCGCAGGCCCGCGTCCTCGCCGGAGCCGACGTGCGCGCCGGGGTGGAGCACCAACTCGGCGATCCCCAGCCGGGCGCAACGCTCCACCTCCACGACCGTCGCGTCGACCGACTTGGTCCAAAGGGCGTCGTCGGGGCTCGCCAGGTTGATCAGGTACGAGGCGTGCGCCACCGGATCGACGATCCCCGTCTCGTCGAGCGCCGCGCGGAAGGCGGCGACGTGGGCGTCGGCGATCGGCGGGCCCTTCCACTGGTTGTTGTTCTTGGTGAAAAGCTGGACCGTCCGGAACCCGACCGCGCCGGCCGCGCGGACGGCGCGATCGTAACCGCCGGCCATGGACATGTGGGCGCCCAACAGCAACGGCGCGGACGGCGAACGTGACTCGCGAGGCATGGGACGGTCTCGTGCGGGTCGGCGGATGCGTGGCATTTCGGGTCGTCGGCCCCGGCATCTCTTGCGAATCGGGGGCGACTCCCTCTACAATCCACTATCCAGCCGACCTGTCCAGTGCGAGGGGCGAGGGATCTATCATGGGATGGCTGATCGGGGCCGTAATCCTCCCCCCGTGCGTCTGCGCCGCGTGGTACGTCCTCCACCGGCCGTTGCGGATCTTCTTCGAGGATCTGCACGTCGACCAGGCGCGCGACTCGTTCCGCCGCCGTCGCGAGCATCTGGAGGCCGAGTTCGTCACCAGCCTCGGCCGGTTCGACCGCGACGAGGGCCTGCGGTGGGAAGGCGCCTCGTGGCACGACGAGATCGTCTGGGCGCGCGACCGCCAGACGCGGCGGCTCTTGGCCCTGGTCGCCGTCCACTTCGAGCCGGAGTTGTTCGAGCCCCCCCAGTTCCTCCGTCACGCCACGGCCGTCTTCGAGTGCGACAAGGGCCGATGGAAGGCCGAAGGCCGACGACTGGACCAGACCCGCCCCAGCGAGGCGGTCGGCCGCAACCGACGATTCGAGCCCGTCGCCATCGGGCATCCCAATCCCCGGCACGTCGGCTGATAAAATCAGGGGCGACCCGTCGCCGCGAGCCGGCTCGCGCGGATTCGCGCGCCGTCGCGGCGCGCCCGCGGGTTGACACGCTCGCGTGATTGTTAGGGGATTCGGCGGTCGTCGCCTTTCCCTGGAGGGGGGTCGGCGGATAAAATCCCCGGTCCAAGTCGTTTGGATTGGAGGAGCGACGAAGGATCGATTCCAGGAGGCGGCGTCGGGTTCGGCCTCCTCCCGAACGTTCCGACGGGGCGGCGGTCGATATTGAAACGTCGCCACGACGGGCGCGACGAAGCGCGACGGGGCCGCGGCCCCGGATTTGCGAGGATCGATTCGGGGTGGCGTTGGATGGCGGTCGAGCCACCCAAGGAAGGCTGGGAGTACGCTCATGGACAGCCATGATCCATCGGGAGTCTCGCGGATCCTGATCGTGGAGGACAATCGCGACGCCGCCGACGCCACGGCCATGCTCTTGAGGATGCACGGCTTCGACGTGGCGGTGGCCTACGACGGTCGCTCGGCGCTGCGGACCGCCAAGGGATACGACCCGGACGTGGTGCTTTTGGACCTGTCGCTGCCGGACATCGACGGCTACGCCGTGGCCGTCGGCCTGCGCCGCGACGGCGTCGCGCGGGCGTCGCTGGTCGCGATCTCGGGATTCACCCCCGATCCCGACCTGGACGACTCCTGGTTCGCCGACCGCCTGATCAAGCCGGTCGGCAACGACGACCTGCTCGCCTTGCTCTCGCGCGTGCAGGGCGCGCCGCCGTGCGCGCGCTAGCCGGCGCTCACCAGGCGACCGTCAGGTCGCTCACCTCCAGCTCGTTGGCGTCGACGTGGCTGTTGAGGCCCAGGCCGAGCCGGCGCGCGCGCTTCAGGTCGAGCTCGCCGTTCGGGTCCGGCGCGTTGGCGGAACTGGCGGCGAGGGCGTCGAAATCGATCCGCGCGACGTGCCATCGGCCGTCGGCGGGGATCAGGCTCGGCCCGTTGATGTAGCCGACGCCCGATTCCCCTTCCCAGACGAAGACGCGGACGTCCGCCGCCGCACGGCAACGGGCGCGAAGGACCAGGCCGCGGGCTTCCGAAAGGTCCACCGAGTCCGGCAAGCGGAAGGAAGGATAGGCCCAGCGGTCGGTGTCGGGGGCGTGCCGGACGTTCAGCTTCCAGCCTCCGGGGCCGGTCGTCATCGTCATCGTCCCGCCGGGTCCGATATTGTCGGACCACCGGGAGCGGTCCTCGATCGGCAGTCGGACGTGGCGCGGAAGTTTGGCCAGCGCGGCTTCCAGCGTCGGCTCGCCGGCGATCGCGAACGCCAGACGGTCGCGGACGCCGTCGGGTCCGCGCGCCTCGACTCGGAACCGCGCCGGGGCGAAGTCGGCGAACGAGCCGGAGAGGTCCGCCCGCCACGTCGCCGCCGCGAGCGACCGCGGGGCGACCTGGACGCGACGCGAGGCCGACCCGACCGCGACGCCCGGCTCGACCGTCAGGGAGACGTCGAGCGTCTCGGCCGCGTCGCCCAGGTTCGCGACGTCGACGACGACCGGGATCACGCCCGCCTCGTCCCTCTTGAGCCGATAGCCGGCGGATTCGGGGACGACGACGGCCGAGTCGAAGCGGTAGCGCAGCACGATCGGCGAGGTCTCGGCCCCGGGGACGTTCGATCCCGGATGAAGACCCATCGCGCGCGTCTTCGGATCGAGCTTCGTGGCGATGGTCGCGCGGTCGAACCAGGCGTAGGCCAGGCCGTCGACCAGCGCGAAGCGACCTTGCGTCGTCGCCACCGCGCGGCCGTCGGCCGCCTCGACCCGAACGGGTGCGATCCCCAGGTCGATCGGCCGCCGTAATTCGGCCTCGGGGACCGTCGAGTAGAGGACGGCGACGGCGCGCGCGTCGTCGCCGAAGACCCGCGCCCGCGCGATCCGGGGGTCGTCGAGCTTGAGGTCGCCGAGGTAGCGCTTGCCGCCGAGGGTCTGGATCGCCTGGGCGTAGGCGGCCATGCCGCGCAGGGGGGTGGCGTGGCCGTCCATCACGCTGAAGTTGTTGGCGTTCTCCTCGTAGTACGGATAAACGAACGTGAAGTAGCGCTCCACGCCGCACGCCCGCGCCTCCACCGCCTTCATGACGATGTTCGAGGCGCTGGCGAGGTCCTGGTCGACGGGGGGCCGCGCGGGCCCCTTCCTCCAGGGCCAGCCGCATTCGGTGATCCAGAGCGGCATATCGGCCTTGCCGGCGGCCCTCAGCCACTCGCGATACCGGGCGTTGAGGCCCTCGAACGCCAGCGCCGGCCCGTAGTTGTGGAAGCTGAAGGCGTCGACGCGGTCCAGCAGGCCGCTTTCGGCGCATGCGGCTAGGAACGGAGGCTTGTAAAGGGCGATGACGCCGCCGACGACCGGCGCCCGCGTCGAGGCCCGCCGCAGGCCGTAGGCGACGGCCTTGCCGTAGGCGGAGTACTGGTCGCCGGGCAGGTCGCCGCCGAAGCCGATGTCGGGCTCGTTCCAGAGTTCGACGCCCCCCCACGTCGCCCCCCAGCGCTGCGAGATCGCGCGCCAGGAGTCGGCCGTCGCGACCAGGTCGCCGGGATACTTGGCGACGAGGCCGGTCCAGGCGGGGGCGTCGTGCCCCATCTCCAGCACGGGGATGCCGGCGCGACGGTAGGACTGGCGGAGCTGCTCGTAGCGGCGGTCGGCCCGCCAGTCCCAGCGGTCGGCGGCGGGCTGGATCGCGCGCCAGGAGACGCGCTCGCGGATCATCGCCAGCCCGGTCGATTTCGCGAAGGCGATCAACTCGTCGCGGGTCGCGTCGTCGTCCACCAGCCACGACGCCGCCGCGTCCATGGCGAAGAACGGATCGGGCGTCCCCTCGATCTTCGGCAAGGCCAGCACGCCGAACCGTTGGGACGCGGCGGGGAACTCGATCTCGTGGAAGCCCCTCGGAAACGCGCGCTCGATCCGGACGACCCCCGCGCGGATCTCGGCCTTCCCCCGCGCCTCCTCCTCGCCGCGATAGCCGCGGACGACGTAGTCGAGAGGCCCCGAGCCGCCGCCGTCGCGGTTCCATTCCAGCGTCGCCGGTCGGTCGGGGGCGACGTGGAACGCGCGGGCCGACACGGGCGACAACGGCGATTCGGCGCGGCCGGTCGCGACCAGACCGCAAAGGACGGCGACGAAGACGAACGCCGACCGTAACGGATTTCGGGGGGAAGGCCCGTTCGGGTCCCCAAAATCCGTGACGGTCAGGAAAAAAACGGAGCGCATGGCGGGGTCCCTCGCGGAAACGGGCGACGATCCCAGGCCGCATCGTAAGTCCGCGCCCGGCCGCGAACAACCCTCGCGGATTGATCCGCCGACGATCCGGACCCTCGTCCTGGCGATCCGAACCGGCAGCGCGAACCCGCCGCCCGCATCGCGGCCTGGATTTTCCGCCGAGCGCACGGGCTCGCCGGCGCCCGACCGAATCGCGCGCGGGTGGCCAGCTCCAGCCGCCATGGCCCTGTCGAATTGACAGGGGACGGGAGGAGCCCCGATTCGTCATGCCATATTGGCGGTCGATCCTCCGGGACGGACCTGCGGCGGCGAATGTCGAAGAATTATAAACCGGGGTTTCCAAAGAGTTTGGGTGTTATGGCGTGGGTTTGAAGGGATGTGGCACGGCGCTTGCGAATTGAGGAAGGCCATCGGTTGGGATTTGGTGGGCGCCGGACTGGAACGTCGGCGTGGGCCGGCGGTTCGGATTCGGGACGCGAGAGGCGTCCCCGATTCGGTCGCCTCGCGCGGAGACGTGACGCGCGGGTTTCCTCGTCCCCCTCGACGTGACGGCAAGGAGATCGAACGTGGCTGAAGGCGAAAAAATCATCGGGATCGATCTCGGGACGACGAACAGCGTGGTGTCGGTCATGGAGGGTGGAGACGTCACCGTCGTCCCCAATCAGGAGGGGAGCCGGCTGACGCCGTCGGTGGTCGCGTTCACGTCGAAGGGGGAGGTCCTCGTCGGCGACCCGGCCAAGCGGCAGGCGATCACCAATCCCGGCGGCACGGTCTACTCGATCAAGCGGTTCATGGGCCGTCGCCACGAGGAGGTCGGCTCCGAGGAGACGATGGTCCCCTACAAGGTCGTGGGGGGCTCGTCGGACTTCGTGAAGGTCCACGCCAACAACAAGGACTACACGCCGCCGGAGATCTCGGCGCTCATCCTGCGGAAGCTGCGGGAGGCCGCGGAAAGCTACCTGGGGCACAAGGTCCGCAAGGCGGTCATCACGGTCCCGGCCTACTTCAACGACAGCCAGCGCCAGGCCACCAAGGACGCCGGCCAGATCGCCGGCTTGGAGGTGGCTCGGATCATCAACGAGCCGACGGCCGCGGCGTTGGCCTACGGGCTGGACAAGAAGAAGAACGAGAAGATCGCCGTCTTCGACCTCGGCGGCGGCACCTTCGACATCTCGATCCTCGACGTCGCCGACGGCGTCTTCGAGGTTCTCGCCACCAACGGCGACACCCACCTGGGGGGCGACGACTGGGACCAGGCCCTCATCAACCACATCGCCGACGAGTTCAAGAAGGAACAGTCGATCGACCTGCGGAAGGACCAGATGGCCCTTCAGCGGCTCAAGGAGGCCGCCGAGAAGGCCAAGAAGGACCTGTCGTTCCAGACCCAGGCCGATATCAACCTGCCGTTCATCACCGCCGACGCCTCCGGGCCCAAGCACCTGACGATGACCGTCACCCGCGCCCAGTTCGAGAAGCTCACCGACTCGCTCTTTGAACGCTGCCGCGGCCCGGTGTTGAAGGCCCTGGAGGACGCCAAGCTCAAGCCGAACCAGATCGACGAGGTCGTGATGGTCGGCGGCTCCACCCGCATGCCGCGGGTCCAGCAGATCGTCAAGGACGTCTTCGGCAAGGATCCCCACAAGGGCGTCAACCCCGACGAGGTCGTCGCCGTCGGCGCGGCCATCCAGGGGGCCGTCCTCACCGGCGAGGTCAAGGAAGTCCTCCTCCTGGACGTCACCCCGCTTTCGCTGGGGCTGGAGACCAAGGGGGGCGTCATGACCGTTTTGGTCCCCCGCAACACCACGATCCCCACCGAGAAGAAGGAGACCTTCACCACCGCCGAGGACAACCAGTCGGCCGTCACCATCAAGGTCTACCAGGGCGAACGCCCCATGGCCGGCGACAACCGCGCCCTGGGCGAGTTCAACCTGGAGGGCATCCCCCCCGCGCGGATGGGGACGCCCCAGATCGAGGTCACGTTCAACATCGACGCCAACGGCCTCTTGAACGTCTCCGCCCGCGACAAGGCCACCGGCAAGGAACACTCCATCCGCATCGAATCCTCCGGCGGCCTGTCCAAGGACGAGATCGAACGGATGAACCGCGACGCCGAGGCCCACGCCGCCGACGACAAGAAGCGCCGCGACCTCGCCGAGGCCAAAAACGCCGCCGAGCAGAACGTCTACCGGATCGAGAAGCTGCTGGAGGAGAACAAGGAGAAGCTGAGCGAGGGCGACCGCTCCGCGCTACAGGCCGCCATCGAGAGGGTGAACGAGGCCAAGAAGGGAGACGACGCCGCGGAGATCAACCGCGCCGTCGACGATCTCTCCAAGGCGGCCCAGGCGATGTCCGAGCACCTCTACGCCTCGGCCTCCGCCGCCCCCGGCGCCGGCGCGGCCCCCGGCCCCGAGGCGGCCGAAACCCCCGGCGGCGGGGCCAAGCCCGACGACGTCATCGACGTCGAGTTCGAGGAGGGCAAGTAAGCGGCGCCCCCCCGCCGCCCCTGGGAAACGCGACGACGGACGTCCCTTCTCCCCTTGAGGGAGAAGGTGGCCCGAAGGGCCGGATGAGGGGTCGACCGGCGTCGCGTTTCGGCGTAAGCCATGGGAGGAAAGCGACTTCGATTCCGATGGCTTCCGGCCC
>ERZ778018.1108-NODE-1108-length-26220-cov-7.406077_pt1 | contig 26220 bp, 24 predicted proteins | sample MGYA00375748_ERZ778018 | MGnify/ENA primary metagenome ERZ778018 (study PRJEB29350, sample SAMN05509839) | bioreactor metagenome | biome: bioreactor; material: wastewater | place: South Africa: University of Cape Town | collected 2014-04-22 ... | reverse complement strand
CAGTCCGACGCCGATACTACGGCGGTGGCCAGACGATTGCAGAATCTGGACCACATTGTCGTGCAGGATATCTGCCTCACCAAGACCGCCTCGTTCGCCGATGTGGTGCTGCCCTCCACAGCGGCGTGGTGCGAGAGCGAGGGGACCTTCACCAACAGCGAACGACGGGTCCAACTCGTGCGCAAGGCACTGGAGCCGCCCGGGAGCGCGAAAGACGACATCGAGATTATCCGCCTGATTGCGGAGCGTCTGGGACACGTCTGGCCGATACAGACTGCAGAGCAGATATGGGACGAACTGCGTGCGGTGTCGCCGGCGCACCATGGAATGTCCTACCGGATACTCGAGGAACGGGGTGGAGTGCAGTGGCCTTTCCCCGACGAGAACGGACCGGAGTCACCGTTCCTGCATGGCCGGCTCTGGGAGAAGGATCCCGCGAAGCGCGGACGTCTGGCGCCGTTCGGCATCATTGAGCACAGACTGCCGGTCGACAAGCTCAACGACGAGTTTCCACTGCGCCTGACGACCGGTCGGCGACTGACCGACTACAATACCGGTGTGCAGTCCGGCGGCTTCAACTCGCCGATCCGCCTTGGCGCCTGCGTCGATATCTCGCCGGAGGATATGGTTCGGCTCGGCCTCAATGAGGGCGAGGTGGTCCGGGTATCTTCGCGCCGCGGAACCGTATTGGCAGCCGCGCGTCGCGATCCCGGCTTGCGCCCCGGGCTACTCTTCATGGCCTGCAACTTCCCTGACGAAATGGACGTCAACGCGCTCACTATCGAGGCGAACGACCCCATTTCCAAAACTGCGGAGTTCAAGGCGACGGCGGTCAAGGTGGAGAAGACCAACGAGGAACTGCCGCAAGAGAGCGCCGTTGCCGAGACCATCGATCGCGATCGCCCGGACAAAGAGCTTGCGACCGCGAATGAGGAAGGATGAGTTGTGGACCTGAAGTTCTCCAACGCCGAGCCGTTCGCGGAAGAACGCGAGGCAATCGATCGGCGGCTTGGTGGGCCCGGTGAGGGCGGCTGGCACGGCGGCGAACGTGACGAACAGGATCACCGCCGCGCGCACACCGGCCATGCGGCACGAAGCCGGCGACACCTCGTCATGGAGGCGCTGCACGCGGTGAACGACCGCGTCGGCTGGATCAGTCCCGGCGCGTTGAACTACATCGGAAAACGACTCAGTGTGTCGGCAGCCGACGTCTATAGCGTCGCGACGTTCTATGCGCTGTTCTCGACCAATCCGCGGCCGAAGCGCGTCGTGCATGTCTGCACCGACATCGCCTGTATGGCTCGCGGATCCAAGGAAGTTTGCGCCAGCCTTGAGAAGCGGTTGGGTCCGGCCTCGGCCATGACCGGCTGGAAGCACAGCCCCTGTCTCGGTGTGTGCGAACGCGCCCCGGCCGCAATGGCGGTGGAGGCAGGCGATCCGCCTCACGAGCACCTGATTGGGCCCGCCACCGTCGAAGAAGTCGTCCTCGCGCTGAATGTCGGCCCTGCGGCCCTTGCAGCCGAGGCGCCACCGATGATGGCCGTGCCGCAGGCCGGCCAAGAAGGTTTGATGCTGCTCAAGCGCGTCGGTCGGGTCGATCCGGAGAGCATCGACGACTACCTCGCGACCGACGGTTACGCTGGACTACGGCGGGCCTTCGAGATGGGGCCCGGACAGGTCATCAGTGAGGTCAAGGAGTCCCGGCTGATGGGTCGCGGTGGCGCGGCGTTCCCGGCCGGTATCAAGTGGGAGAGTACCGCCAAACAGCCTGCGACGCCGCGTTACCTCGTCTGCAACGCCGACGAAAGCGAGCCCGGCACGTTCAAGGATCGCGCTATCCTCGAGGGCGATCCGTTTGCATTGATCGAGTCGATGACCATCGCCGGTTACGCCATTGGCGCCGAGCGGGGCTACATCTATCTGCGCGGCGAGTATCCGCGCGCCTTCCGGATGTTGCGCAACGCCATCGAAAGAGTTCGCGAACGCGGATTCCTGGGTGCCGATATCCTGGGCACCGGGTGGAGCTTCGAGTTGGAAATCCGGCGCGGTGCCGGCGCTTACATCTGCGGCGAGGAGACCGCGATTTTCAACTCGATCGAGGGTTATCGCGGCGAACCGCGCTCCAAGCCGCCTTTCCCGTTCGAGCAGGGACTCTTCAACAAGCCGACGGTGGTGAACAACGTCGAGACCTTATGCAACGTGCCGCTGATCATGCAGATAGGCGGCGCGCAGTACGCAAAGATCGGGACCGAGGGCTCCACCGGGCCCAAGCTGTTCTGCGTGTCAGGCAACCTCGTGCGCCCCGGCGTCTACGAGGTGCCGTTCGGCGCGACCTTGGGCGAGGTTCTCGAACTGGCCGGTGGGGTTCCGCAGGGCCGAACCCTTCAAGCGGTGTTGCTCGGCGGCGCGGCAGGCGGATTTGTGCGCGCTGACGAACTCCACATCCCGCTCACCTTCGAGGGCGCGCGTGCCAACGCCACTACCTTGGGCTCGGGCGTGGTGTTGGCCTTCGACGACACCGTCGATCTGTCCGGCATTCTGTTGCGCATCGCGAGCTTCTTCCGCGACGAATCCTGCGGCCAGTGCGTACCCTGCCGGGTCGGCACGGTGCGTCAGGAGGAGGCGTTGCTGCGCATTATGCACAACGGCCACGATGCCGCGGCCAAAGGACGTGATATTCGCATCCTGCGCGATGTTGGTTTGGTGATGAAGGATTCCTCGATCTGCGGTCTTGGTCAGGCCGCCTGGAATGCGGTCGAGTCGGCGATCGACCGCCTCGGTGTGCTGGAGGAGAGCAAGAGCAGATGAACGTGCACTATACGGGTGCTACGGATACGCCTGTCCGGCAGATCACGATTACCATCGACGGCAAGGAGGTCAGCGTCCCGGAGGGGAGCACCATCCTGACTGCCTGTAACGCTGCGGGAAAAGACACGCCGACGCTCTGCTACGGCGACACCCTCACGCCCAAGAATGCCTGCCGGGTCTGCATGGTTGAACTCGAAGGCTCGCGCGTCCTCGTGCCCTCCTGTTCCCGCAAGGTGCAGCCCGGCATGGTCGTCAAGACCGACAGTGAACGGGTCCGTCACAGCCGTCGCCTCGTGCTCGAACTGCTCGGTTCTTCGGTCGATCTCTCCACCACGCCGCGAATCCCTGAGTGGATGGAGCGCTACGACGCCGACCCGGACCGTTACGGTGAAAGAGCCGGCGAGAGCCGCAGGCGCGACGTCCACGAGCCGGGTGAGCACCACGCCGGGGACGGCAGCGTCGCGGACACGATGTGTCAGCCGATCAAGATCGATAACGACCTCTATGTGCGCGACTACAGCAAGTGCATCCTCTGTTACAAGTGCGTGGACGCCTGTGGATCCCAGTGGCAGAACAGCTTTGCGATCCAGATCGCGGGGCGCGGGTTCGACTCTCAGATATCCACCGAGTACGCCGCTGAGTTGCCGGACTCTGCGTGCGTCTTCTGCGGCAACTGTGTGGAGGTATGCCCGACGGGGGCCCTGTCGTTCAAATCAGAGTACGACATGCGCGAAGAGGGTACTTGGGACGAGTCGCAGCAGACGCAGACCACCACGGTCTGTACCTATTGCGGTGTCGGCTGCAACGTGAACCTCCACGTCCAGGACAACAAGATCGTCAAGGTAACGTCGCCCCACGATCACGACATCGGCCACGGTAACTTGTGCATCAAGGGCAGGTTCGGCTTCTCGCACGTCCAGAGCCGTAAAGAAGATGGCGACGGTTAGGGCGTTTCGCTTTTGACAGAAAGGATGTCTGTCATTGCCGGGTTTGACCCGGCAATCCGTCATCGTTGAGAAGACTTCTCTTTTGGGATGGATGCGCGGGTCAAGCCCGCGCATGACGATTCCGAGGAAACATGAACCGCCGCAGCTGTGGGCAAATCGACCCTCACCGCACGACCTCGCGGTGTTCGCCGTCGATCCGGCGCGTCCAGCCGCGTCCGTCGAGATACTCCAGCAGCGGGATCGCTACCCGGCGGCTGGTTCCCAGGGCCTGCCGTGCCTGACTGGTGGTGAACGGTTGCCGCAGTTGTGCCAGGGCTTGGATCGCGAGCGTCGGCGCGGACGGTAGCAGCACCACGCCTCCTTGAAGGCGCAGCACCCGACGGACGCGTTCGGCTGCGGCGAGTTCGCGGCTCCCTAAGCCGAGAGCAGTCAGATCGCCGGCTAGCGGCGCAAGGAATGGATTTGCGAGCAGCCGCGCCTCCAGCTTGACGACACCGGCCTCGGCGCGACCAAGGTCGATGCGAGCCTGCGGGAGCCGGACGTAACCATTGCGCTGCTCGAGGCCGGCATCCGCGACCAGTTGATCTATGAAGCGTGCTGCGGCTGGACCAAAGGCGTCGCGTACGGCCCCTTGAGAGATGCCGGGCGTGAGCTGATCCCGCTGGGCGTCGCTCTCCACCAGTGCCCGCAGTTGCTGTCGCCACGCGTCATATGCGGGAAGGTGCACCCACCAACCGTTGAACTCACGCACCTCGGATGGCGGCAGGGCGTCGGGACCCACGAGGCCCATCCGGCGCAGATCATTCACTTCAACAGCACCACGGCTCGCCACCTTGGCCAACACGTCGCCATCGGATGGCATGGCGGCCAGTGCTATCCGGCGCCGCGCACTATCCCCACGGCGCGGGAGTTGCGGTGGATCAGGGTCCAGCACGCCAACGCCGCCGAGCACGAGGTGACGCGCCGGATCGCGGAGCAGCAATCGGTCGCCCACGATCAGCGGCAGCGGCCAGTCGAGGATGATCCGGGCATGCTCGGCATCGAAGCAGCGCAGCCGAGCCGGCACAGCGACTGTCCCGATATGCACGGTGAGTTGTGTAGGCACCTGGTCGAGCGCGGCGCCGCCGATGCGGCGCACATCGACGATTGTAGCCATAAGCCAGGCGTCTGGTGTCGTCAGGACTTGACCGCGACGGACGTCCCCCGCGGATACACCTCGCAGGTTGACCGCGGCCCGGTTCATGGGGCGGAGGGCATCGGCAGGCTTATCCCGCGATTCCAGGGCGCGGACGACGACCTCGCGCGGCTCCCGTCCATCGCCGACCACCACGAGCCGGTCACCCTTGGTCAGCGTACCGGCGACAAGAGTGCCGGTCGCCACCGTGCCCGCCCCCGGGACGCTGAAAGAGCGGTCGATCCACAGCCGCAGCCGCCCGCTGGCGTCGGGCGCGGGCGTTTTGGCCAGGACGTCATCGAGGATCTGTCTGAACGTATCTAATCCGATGTTCTGTGCGGCCGATACGGCAATCGCGGGCGCGTCACGCAGACCGGTGTGTGCGAACTCGCGGTGGGCACGCTCGATAGTTGCCGCTACGAGGTCGGGCGCGCGATCGGCCTTGGTCACCACGATCATCCCGTGGCGAATGCCGAGCGCTGCGATGGCATCGCGATGGTCGGAGGATTGTGCCGACCAGCCCTCGTCCGCAGCCACCACGAAGCACACCACCGGCGCCGTCGCCAGTCCGGCCAGCGCGTTGCGGATGAATCGTCCGTGGCCGGGCACGTCCACGAAGGCGACCTCCCGGCCGGAGGGGAGGGTTGTCCAGACAAAACCGAGGTCGATGGTGAGTCCGCGCCGGCGCTCCTCTTCCCAGCGGTCCGGCTCCATCCCGGTCAGCGCGCGGACCAGGGTGCTCTTGCCGTGGTCGACGTGACCGGCCGTCGCGACGACGTGGGTCGTCATCGCGCGGCGCGCCGGCCGTCGATGACCTCGGCGGCGTCGGGGTCGCGGCAATTGATAGGGGCGGGCAGGAATCGAGCCTGCGAGCGCGAGTTACTTCGTCTCACTGCTTTTGAAGATTCGGAGGATTGCTGGGAATCCAAATGCCTCGGAGCGCTCTCACGTCGAATACTCATCTCGCCGAGCGCGCTCCTTAGGTTGGCGGAAGAGAATGGGAGTCGAACCCACCAAGAACCGTCTCGCGACCCTTCCCGGATTTGAAGTCCGGACGCCCCACCGGGAACGATGCTCTCCCATTGACTTCGATCTTCGCAATCCGTCCTGACATGGGCGATCTGCCAAACAGATCGAGCCGGTCCTTGTTGATGCGATGAAAACCGCCATGGCGAATGGTGAGCCCATGCCGGTCGAAAAACTCGTAAATCTGTATCGCAACCTTGCGGCCGTTGTCGAGGCGATCGCGCAACAGCGCCGCCGTGAAGGAGCCATCGGGTGCTGCGGTTTACCTCTTGCCAGACGGCCGGCCGATGCCGGTCATCGAGCCTCACGAAACTCACGGGTTACGTGACTTCATCGTATTCGCCTGGATAAGCACTTTCAACGCGGTTTCTACCGGAGCCGAGATGCACATGATGTTGGTGGCATCTGGGCTCTCGGTGCATCGTCAGCTCGTGTCCGGTGCGGCGATCGCCTCCCGAACCATCGCGTTGGCGCGCATTGGAAGCCGCAAAGAAAATGCCCGCGCTTAGCGCGGGCATTGCTCATTGTGAGGGCCGGCTATTTGGTGCGGCTTAACTTCGCTCTTCGCCTTGCTGATCTATTGAAACAGCTTCATCGCATTGATGAGGGTTTGCCAGACGCCGGCAAGGAGCGGAATGCCGACGAAGCCCCATGCCAAGGCCAATTGAATCGGCGATGTCTTGTGCACGGTCGTATTGTCCATTGTGTCCTCCCGAATTTCAGAAGTTTATGCCGATTGAGGCGTCCCGCACGAAGCACGGGCGAGACGCCTCAGAAATGTGCATCAGGCGCGGCTGGCGGCGGTCGCCAGTGACGTGTCGAGGATCTTGTCGTCTTCAGCCTTCATATGGAAGCGCTTGTCGACAGCCCTGACGCACAGGTTGGCGATGAAGCCGACCACCAGCAGTCCGGCCATGATGTACATGGTCGTGTTGTAGGCCTGTGCCTTCGGCACGCCGTGGGTGACGTTGTACTCACGGATGTAGTTGATGAGCACCGGCCCGACGACACCCGCAGCTGACCATGCGGTCAGCAGGATGCCGTGGATGGCGCCGACATAGCGCGTGCCGAACATATCCTTGAGATACGCAGGCACCGTCGAGAAGCCGCCGCCATACATGCTGACGATGATCAGGAAGCAGAACACGAACAGGTAGACGTTCCCGCTACCGCCGGCGTAGGGCACGGTGATGTAGAGCAGGAAGCCGAGACACATATAGACGAAGTAGGTGTTCTTACGTCCGATGTAGTCCGACAACGACGCCCAGCTGAAGCGACCGCCCATATTAAACAAGCTCATCAGACCGACCAGGCCGGCCGCGGCAATGGGCGTGATGTGGCCGGGGAACATTTCCTGGCTCATCGCGGAAGCTTGGCCCAGCACGCCAATGCCGGCAGTGGTGTTGAGGAACAGCACCGTCCAGATCAGCCAGAACTGCGGTGTCTTGATCGCATCGTAGACGAAGACGTCGTTCTTGGTGATCAGCTTGGTGGCAGCCGCCGGCGGCACATAACCGTCAGGCTTCCAGCCCGGGGCGGGGACGCGAACAATCATCGCACCGACCATCATGAAGACGAAGTAGGCGCAACCGAGAACGATGAAGGTTTTCAGCACGCCGACGTCAGTGGTTGAGGCGAACTTGCCCATCAGCCAGACCGACAGCGGCGAGGCGATCAACGCGCCGCCGCCGAAGCCCATGATGGCCATCCCGGTCGCCATCCCCGGACGATCTGGAAACCACTTCATCAGCGTCGAGACCGGCGAGATGTAGCCGATGCCGAGTGCGCAGCCGCCGAGCACGCCGTAGCCCAGATAGATGATCCAGAGCTGGTGCAGGGCGATGCCGATGGCCGAAACCATGAAGCCGCCGGCCCACAAGACGCCCGCCGTGAACATCGCCTTGCGTGGTCCGCCTTCCTCGACCCAGCGGCCGAACACGGCCGCCGACATGCCGAGGAACAGCATCGCAATGGAGAAGATCCATCCCAGCTGGGTCAGTTTCCAGTCGCCCGGTGCGGATGCCGAAATGCCGAGCAGTTTGGTCATCGGCAGATTGAATACGCTGAAGGCGTAGGCCTGTCCGATGCATAGATGCACGCATAGCGCCGCCGGCGGCACCAGCCAGCGCGAGAAGCCGGGCTTTGCTATCGAATGGGAGCGATCGAGAAACGGGATCAGCGATCGCTTGTAGGCCGTCGGTTCGGTGAATTCCATCAGGTCTCCTCCCCTTATTATCAGCTTATTTTGTCGTGACAGTTCTTGATTTGGTCTTGCGTCACGAGCAGTTCGATCCGCGAGTTGGTCGGTGCCGTGCTCATTTTGAGCAGGCGGATCAAACACGCTGATGTTTTATCGTGTTCTAAATGCCGATACTGTCAATATGAACGCAATTTCCGATTAGCGCGTGAGAGGACCACGTGTTCCGTGGCCGATAGCGCACTGACATGCACGTTGCGGCGATACGTTTCGAACCGCGAGACGTTCAAATCAGGACCGACTATGTCGCCGTCGGATGCTGCGGGCCAGGGTGCCTTAGCGGGATCGTCCGGCGCTGCGCTTGCGGCCGCGTGTCGTGGTGGAGGTCGGTCCGTTGTCGCTGAAGTCCAGTGTTCGCTCGATATGCGAGGCGAGTTTGATCGCCTGATCGCCGTCGGCGGCGAGGCGGTTGAGGAGTTGCAGCAACTGCTTGAACTCGTCGCGCGAAAGAGTTCTGAACAGTGCGTCGTTGACCGGGCGCTGGAATGCGGCGAGTCGCGTCAGTCGTTCGATGCCCGCCGGCGTCACCGCGAGTTGCACACGACGGCGATCGCCGGCGTGCGTGGTTTTTTCGATCAGTCCATCGGACACCAGCTTGTTCACCTCGATGGTAACGAAAGCGCCGCTGAGATACAGGCGCTCGGCGAGCTGATTGATTCCCAATGGTTCATCCTGCCGCGAATGCATAACGGCGATCAGGATCAGATATTGCGTCGTCGACAGGTCGGCATAACCCGCGAATTTGGCCCGCGCGGCGTCGAGACTGCGCCCGAACGCAAAGTAAGCATAGAGAAGCTCCCGGAACGTTTGATCGCCGCTGTCGTCCAGGAGTTCGGGGCGTGATGTCGTCAGCAACGGGGATTGCACCGTAAGTCCCTCATTTTCCTCGGATTTCGCAATCTATCATGAATCGTGCGCGCGTTTGCGAAACATAATTTCCTCAAACCGTCGTTGACATTTCGCAAATTAGCTTTACAACAAAGCTATTCTAGAAAGATAAAGAAACCGTCGGAAACGTCAACGGCAGGTACGCGGTATGCAGGATCGCGAATTCAGGCGCACACTCGGAGAATTCGCGACCGGCGTCGCAGTGGTGACCGCGCGTGGCAGAGGCGACGATCTTGTCGGCATGACGATGAGTTCGTTCAATTCCGTTTCCGTCGATCCCCCGCTCGTTTTGTTCAGCGTCGATCGAAAGGCGCTCAGCCTGGGAGCAATGCTTGAGGCCAAGGGCTTTGCCATCAACGTGCTGGCGCGCGAGCAGGAAGGCATCTCCAACAAATTCGCTCGTGCGCTGTCGAACAAGTGGGATCGGGTGAAGACCACGGTGGGGCACGCCGAGGCGCCGCTGATCTCAGGAGCGCTCGCGCATTTCGAGTGCGAGCCTTACGCCAACTACGACGGCGGCGACCATGTGATCTTCGTGGTGCGGGTCATTCGTCACGCTTCCCACCCCAATACGCCGATGCCGCTGATCTTCTTCCGGGGCCGCTATCGCGATCTGGTCGATGAGACCGAGCGCGAGCCCGAGTGGCCGCTTCCGATCCATTACTGACCGAATTCTGGACATTCAACTTTCACGCTGGAGAACATCCGATGCGCTCTGCCAAGCAATACCTATCGAGCCTCAACGATGGCCGTTCGATCTACATCAACGGCGAAGTGGTGCATGATGTCACCAAGCATCACGCGTTTCGCAACGTGGCGACGTCGATGTCGTCGCTGTTCGATTTCGCCAGCGCGCCGGACAATCGCGATCTGATGACCTTCGAATACGAAGGCGGCGGCCGCGCCAATCGCATCTGGCAGTTGCCGGCGTCCTATGCCGAACTGGTTGAGCGTCGCAAGGCGCTGGAGGCCTGGGCCTCGCTCCATGCAGGTTTCATGGGCCGCGCGCCGGATCACGTCGCCTCCTGCATCGCCGGTATGTATATGGGCCTCGACGTCTTCAAGGCCTACGATCCGAAGCGGGCCGACGCACTGGCCTCTTACTATCGTTATGCGCGCGACAACGATCTCTATCTCACCTACGTCATCATCAATCCGCAGGCGGACCGCTCCAAGGGCGCGGCCGAGCAGGCCGATCCGTTCCTGACCGCCGGCGTCGTCGATCAGGATGCGGAAGGGATCACGATACGCGGCGCGAAGATGCTGGCGACCGGCGGCGTCGTCGCTGACGAGGTGTTCGTCACCACCATTCAGCCGATGCGTCCGGGTGAAGAACGTTACGCGATGTCCTTCGCGATCCCGATGAACACCAAGGGCCTCAAGATGCTGTCGCGCAAGTCCTACGAGGATGCGGCGGTGTCGGTGTTCGACAATCCGCTGTCGAGCCGCTTCGACGAGAACGACTCGGTACTTTACTTCGATGACGTGAAGGTGCCGTGGGATCGCGTTTTCATCGAAGGCAGCGTGGAGATGTGCCAGAAGCAGTTCCACGCCACGCCGTGCCACGTCTACCAGAACTATCAGGCGATGGTGCGCCTCAGCGTCAAGCTGAAGTTCCTGACCGGGCTTGCGCATCGCACCGCCGAGATGAACGGCGTTACCCAGTTTCCGCAGGTGCGCGAGATGCTGGGGCAGCTTGCGGCGGAAACCGGCATGGTGGATGCGCTGGTCGCGGCGATGGAAGCCAAGGGCTCGCAAGTCGGCCCGTACTTCGTCCCGCATCGGCATACGCTGTACGCCGCGCAGGTGCTGACGCAGCAGCTTTATGGCCACGTGCTCTCGACACTGCGGGAACTCGCCGGCGGCGGCATGATCATGCTGCCGTCCTCGATTGCCGATTTCGGCAATCCGGAAATCGCGGCGCTGATCGGCAAGACCCAGCAGTCGCCGAAGGCGAACTCCCATGATCGCGTGAAGTTCTATAAGCTGGCCTGGGATGCGGTCGGCTCCGAGTTCGGCTCGCGGCACCAGCAATACGAGATGTTCTATGCGGGTGCGACCTTCGTGACCAAGGGCCATTCCTACCGCACTTACGACTGGGCCGCGTCCGATGCGCTGGTGCAACGGATGCTCGATTCCTACGACCTCGACGGCGTCTCCGCTGCGGCGGGCAAGGCCGCCTGATTTTCAAATTCAAGGAGCAAACCGATGGCTGTGAACAAGAAGCACGACGAGTTCTATACGCTCGACATGAACAGCGGCTGGGAAACCCCTGCGGGCTATCCGGCCGGCATCCAGCAGAAGATACTGTCCGGCGCGCTGGACGAGGACAACCGTCGCGGCACCCGCACGCGGCTGTTGCGCTTCGCGCCGGGCGTCTACACCACCGCGCCGTTCTCCCATGAATATTGGGAGGAAGTGTATCTCGTCTCCGGCGACCTGATCGTCGGCAACGACGCCAACGGCGAGGGCGGCAAGAGTTTCCCGCCGAACACCTACGCCTGCCGCCCGCCGCACGCGCCGCATGGCCCGTTCAAATCGGTCGACGGCTGCCTGCTCATGGAAATCCACTACTTCGATCCGGTCTAAGCGCCGGATCGATATCGGAGCGACCTTCCAAATAACAATCGAAATGATTTCGAGAGGGGAAATATGATGAAGTTCAAAACGGTTCTTACCGCGTTCGCGCTGGCGAGCTGCCTCGGTGTCGCGATGCCTGCTTCGGCGCAGGAGAAGCCGGCGTCGCTCGGTCTCGGCATCTTCACCTTCACGTCAGGCCCGGCGGCGGCTTACGGAATGCCGGGCAAGAATGCGGCCGACCTGATGATCGATCAGATCAATGCGGCCGGCGGCATCGGCGGCGTTAAGATCACGCCGACCTATGTGGACGAGGCGCAGGGTGCCCAGGGCGTCATCACCGAGTATCGTCGTCTTGCTGCCGAGCCGACGAACCAGGTGATGCTGGCTGCGTTGTCGAGCGCGAACTGTCTGGCGCTCGCGCCGATCGCCGAACAACTCCAGGTGCCGACCGTCGGTTGGAACTGCGATACTCATCAGCTTTTGCAGGACGGCAAGAACAAGTACGTGTTCCGCCCCAACGGCAATACCGTTCCCGAATTCGTTGCCTATGCCGTCTATCTGCTGGCGAAGAAGCCGGACGTGAAGACGGTCGCGATCATCAACCCGGACTACGCGTTCGGTCATGACGCGGCGAAGATCTTCAAGGCGGCGCTGCACGCATTGAAGCCGGATATTCAGGTGGTCGCTGAACTGTTTCCGAAGCTCGGCTCGCCGAATTACCAGACCGAGATTTCGCGCCTGACCTCGGCGCGGCCGGATGTCGTGTTCTCCAACTTGTGGGGCGCCGATCTCGAGAACTTCGTGCGGCAGGCGCAGCCGCGCGGCTTGTTCACCTCAAGCCAGGTGATCCTCGCCCTCGGCGAGACCGTGCTTCAGCGCGTGCCGCTCCCTGAGGGCGTGATCGTCGGTGTGTTGGGCGACGGCTGGTGGATGTCGCCGGATGCCGAAGCCAATCCGGAGACAAAGAAATTCGCGGAAGCCTACAAGGCGCGCTTCGGCGAATATCCGGTATTCCCCTCGATCAAGATGGCCAACGCCATTCTCTATGTGAAGGCGGCTTACGAGAGCGCGATGAAGAAGAACGGCGGCAAGTGGCCGAGCCGCACGGAACTGGCGGACGCCATGAAGGGAAGCGCGGTGACGACGCTGACCGGCAAGATGCACACCCGTCCTGATGGTGATGGCATTGTCGATCAGATCGTCGGCGTTACCGTAAAGTCACCGAAGCAGAGCTTCCCGGTGATCGGTGACATGGTCCGCTACAACGGCGATGTGCTGATGCCGAAGGAAGGGCAGGACCCGATCGCCTGGATCTCGACGCTGAAGCCGGAGTTCGCGGCATCGCTGCCGAAGCCCGGCAGCTACAAGTAAGCCCGACAGGCTGAAAGCCACAGGCCTGAACGCCTCTCGCGGAACATCCGCGGGAGGCGTTGCAGGGCCAAGGGGAACGGACGATGAATGCCATCATTCCGCTGATGCTGGATACGCTGTCCAGCGCGGCCTTGATATTCTTCGCGGCGGTGGGACTGACGCTGGTTTTCAACGTGCTTCGCGTGCTGAACGTGGCGCACGGCAGCTTCTATTCGATCGGTGCCTACGTCGCCGCGTCGATCTGCGCCTTCATCGTCAGCCGGCATCTGAATCCATATCTGTCGTTCGTTGCGCTATTGTTCAGCGCCGCGCTGGTGGCGGTGGTGCTCGGCCCGTTGATCGAAAGCACGCTGATCCGCTGGACCTACGGCAAGTCGGAAGCGGTCCAGATCCTGATCACCTTCGGCCTGTTTCTGATCCTTGAAGACCTGCAACGCATGGTTTTCGGTGTGCAGTCCTTTTACGAAGATACGCCGATGCGCCTGATGGGCAGCACCAGCATTGGCGGCGTGGTCTATCTCAACTACCAGATGTTTCTGGTCGCGATGGCGGTCATTGTCGTGTTCGGCCTGCGGCTTCTGATCAAGCACAGCCGGCTCGGGCGGCTGGTCACCGCCGTTGTCGCGGATCGCGAGATGGCACAGTCCATCGGCGTCGACACCAACAAGATTTTCATTATCGCCTTCTCGCTCGGCGTGTTCCTGGCGGCGCTGGGCGGCGCGCTGGCGGTGCCGACCTCCGGTGTCGCTCCGGGCCTTGGCGCGGATACGATGGTGCTGGCCTTCGCGGTGGCCGCCATCGGTGGCCTCGGGCAGATCGAGGGCGCGGCACTGGCCGCCTTGATCGTCGCTCTCGCGCGCGTGCTGGCGATCTATTTTGTGCCGTCACTCGATGCGGTTGCGCCCTATGCGGCGATGCTGATCGTTTTGCTGGTGCGCCCCTACGGCCTGTTCGGCGCGATCACGACGCGGAGAATCTGATGCGGGCCATACTTCTGATTGTTGCAATCCTCGCCATTGTCGCGGCTCCGATGGCGGCGCCGTGGCTGCAATTCGTGCTGACCATGGCCATCGCCAAGGGCTTGGCCGCGCTCGGCGTCGCGGTGCTGCTCCGCGCCGGCATGATTTCGATCGGGCACGCGATGTCCTTTGCGGCGAGCGCCTATGGCGTCGCCTTTCTTGCGCGCGGCGGCATTTCCGATTTCGGCGTGCTGCTCGTACTCTCGGTCGTCGTCACTGGACTGGCGGGTGCGGTGGTCGGCGCGTTTCTCATTCGCTACCGCGCCATCTTTTTCGCGATGCTCAATCTCGCGGTGTCGATGGTGTTCTACGCGCTGTTCGCCAAGCTCTACGGCCTCACCGGCGGTACCGACGGCATGACCATTCCCGTTCCAACCGTGTTCGGCGTCGTGCTGAGCGAACCGACCTTCAAGGCGGTGCTGTTTTACGGCAGCGTCGCGTTGATGCTGCTGGTCGGGCTCGCTGTCCATCGTTATCTCGACAGCCCCCTCGGTCATGCGCTGTCGGCAGTCCACACCAATGAAGTACGTCTCGAATATCTCGGCGTTCCGGTCTGGGCGGTGTTGCTGGTTGCCTATATCGTCTCTGCGGTGCTGGCGGGAATGGGTGGCGCGATCGCGGGATTTGCCATCGGGCGTGTGGTGCCGGATTTCGCGTTCTGGACGGCGTCGGGTCATCTCGTTCTTGTCGCCGTGCTCGGCGGCATCGGCGGCGTGCCGGGCGCATTCATCGGGGCCTTTTTCCTCGAACTGCTTCACACCGAAGCGGCAGCCTTCACCGATGCGTGGAACCTGATTGTCGGTGCGGCACTGATCGGCGTCATCATGTTCTTGCCGAAAGGGCTGTACGGCCTTCTCACGCGTAGCGAGGTGCCGGCGAAATGAGCGCGTCCATCTTACAGGTGAGGGATCTGCACGTCGAGTTCAACGGCGTGAAGGCGGCCGACGGCGTCAGTCTCGATATCAATGAAGGCGAGTTTCTTGCCGTGATCGGGCCGAACGGATCGGGCAAGACCACCTTGCTCAATCTCTGCACGGGTTACGTGCGGCCGAAGTCGGGCAGCATTCATCTCGACGGCCGCGCCATCACCGGGCTGTCGCCGCGTGTCATCACGCGGCGTGGCGTCGCGCGGGCCTTTCAGATTCCGCAGCTCTTTTCCGACCAGAGCGTGCTCGACAACATGATGCTGGCGCTTGCGGCCAAGGACGGTCTTTGGACCATGCTGCGTCCGCTGGCGTTACCCGCCCGACGCGAGGAGGCGACCGCGTTGCTCGATCTGGTCGGGCTGCGCGACGACAAGAACCGTGTCAGCCGTACCTTGCCCGAGGGGCATCGCAAGCTGCTCGACATCGCCGTGGCGCTGGCACTGAAGCCGCGTTTGCTGCTGCTCGACGAGCCGACCAGCGGCGTCAGCACGCTGGAGCGGTTCTCGCTGATGGAGGCCCTGATGAGCGCGCTGCGGACTCGCAACATCACCGCGCTATTCGTCGAGCACGACATGGACGTGGTGGCGCGTTACGCCGATCGCGTGCTGGTCTGGAATGCCGGAACCGTCATGGCGCAGGGCCATCCCGATGAGGTATTCAAGGACGAACGCGTTCTGAAAAATGTCGTAGGTGTCGCATGACGCTCGTTCTCGACAAGGTTCAAGTCTCCATCGAAGGCGTCCGCGTGCTGCGCGGCGTGAGCTGCGAGATCGTCGAACGCAAGACCACGATACTGATTGGCCGCAACGGCGCCGGAAAGACCACGACGCTGCGGGCGATCATGGGACTTCTTGCGCTTGATGGCGGCGATATTCGGCTCGATGGCGACGATCTGCGCAAGCACCCGGCGCATTATCGGGCGCGGGCAGGCATCGGCTATGCGCCGGAGGATCGCCGGCTGGTTCCGGAGATGACGATCGAGGAAAATATCCGGCTGCCGGGCCTCGCGCTCAATCTCGACAAAGGCGAGTTGAACGGCCGGCTCGAGGAAATCTACACGTTCCTCCCGCAGTTGCGCGATCTGCGCAAGCGGCCAGGCGGCGGTGTTTCCGGCGGACAGGGCAAGATGGTTGCGCTTGGCCGCGCGCTGATGGTGGCGCGCAAGGTGCTGCTGCTCGACGAGCCATTCCAGGGGCTTGCCCCGGCGTTGGCGCTGGATTATGCGCGCACGCTGGGCGAACTGCGTAAGCATCGCCCCGAATTGGCGCTGCTCATCACCGAATCCACGCCCGCGCTGCTTGATGCGATCGCAGACCGCACCTTGCAGATCGAGCGCGGTGAGATTTCAGAACAAGCAGGATCACCGAGGACCGAAAATGTTGCAGTTTGATCGTATCACGAAGAATGGGACCGACCGGATCGGATTGTCGATCGATACGCTGGTGATCGCCGGGTGGGCGGGACGTGATGTCGCGGCGATCGAGCATCACATCGAGGAACTGGCCGCCATTGGCGTGCCGCGGCCTTCGACCACGCCGCTCTACTATCGTGTCGCGGCGCAGACGTTGACCCAGGCCGATAAGCTTGTCGTGCTCGGGCCCGATAGCTCCGGCGAGGTCGAGCCGGTGGTGATCGCGCTGGCGGACGGCTTGTGGATCGGCATTGGTTCCGACCATACCGATCGCAAGGCAGAGACTTTCGGAATCGCATTGTCGAAGCAGCTTTGCGGCAAGCCGGTCGGGCGGCAGCTCTGGTCCTATGCCGAGGTCGAAGGCCATTGGGACAATCTGGTGCTGCGCTCATGGGCCACCATCGATGGACAACGTACGCGCTATCAGGAGAGTGCGGTGTCGAGCCTGCGCACGCCGCGCGACCTCATCCGCAAATATGCCAACGCCGACACATTGCCGGCCGGCACACTGATGTTCTGCGGCACGCCCGGCGCCATCGGGGGCATCCGCCCCGCCGCGCGCTTCGAGATGGAGTTGCACGATCCGGTGCTGAAGCGCTCGCTGATGCACGGCTACGACATCGATGTGCTGCCCGTGGTGTCCTGAGCGCCTGACCGAAAACCGGAACGCGGTTAAGGCGAGCGCCAGGGTTGGCGACTGTTCAGTCGGCCCGAAAACGCTATAACGCATTAGGGCGTCGATGTGGCCGACGCTGCGTTTGGTCGGACGCGCCACGCATCGGGAACAGTTGAAAATGGCGGCAGTTTCAGCGGGGCAACCCAAAATTTTGCTCGTCTCGCTGGGCGGTACGATCACGATGACGTCGGGCGCGGGGCCCGGCATCGTGCCGACATTGACCGGAGCCGACCTTGTGCGTGCGGTGCCTGCGTTGGCGGAGGTGGCGGAGATCGAGGCGGTTTCGCCGTTCCGTTTGCCCGGGCCGTCGCTCACCTTCGCGCATCTGCGCGAGGTCGCGCGACTTCTAAATGAAAGACTAGCCGGCGATATCGCTGGCGCCATTGTGGTTCAAGGTACCGACACCATCGAGGAAACGGCATTCGTGCTCGATTGCCTGGTCGGCGGCGACAAGCCGGTGATCGTCACCGGCGCGATGCGGGGCGCGGAAGCGCCGGGCGCGGACGGGCCAGCCAATCTGCTCGCCAGCGCCATCGTCGCCACATCTTTGGCCGCGCGCGGACTTGGAACGCTGGTGGTCTTGAACGAAACCATTCACGCCGCGCGCTTCGTGCAGAAGGCGAGCACGTTTCTCCCCTCGACGTTCGCATCGCTTTCGGGTGGGCCGCTCGGCAGCGTCATCGAAGGTGCTGCGCGGATCAACCTGCGCGTCACGCGCAGCGCGGTGATCGCCAGCGGCGACACCGGAACGGATCAACCGGTCGCGTTGATCACGGCGGCCCTCGGCGATGACGGCCGGATGCTCGCGGGCCTGCCGGCGCTCGGCTATCGCGGGCTTGTCATCGAGGCGATGGGCGTCGGGCACGTTCCGGCGGCGATTGTCGACGCGCTCGCGAGCCTGACAGAGATCTTTCCGGTCGTCCTCAGTTCGCGTGTCGCTTCGGGACCGGTATTCGCCAAGACCTATGGCTTTCCTGGTTCGGAAACCGATCTGCTCGGGCGCGGTCTTATCCCCAGCGGAACGCTGGGTGGCTTGAAGGCACGACTGCTGCTGGCGCTGCTCCTCGGCGCGGGACTGCAAGGTCAGCTGTTGCGAGACGCTTTCCTGCGGATGGCGCTGCCGTCAGCCTGAGTGGCAGGTTGTCGCATTTCGCAACGCGAGACATGCAGCAAAATCGCGCGGACCTTAGACGAAAATAATGTTTCAAATCGAAGAGTCCTTGCGCATAATTGCGGTAACATGATCTGAACAACAAGCATCAAGGGATGCTGATCCGAAGGGGGAGGTTACGAAATGGCAGGTTTACTGCGTCGAGATATGCTGGGTGTCGCGCTGACGGTTGCGGCGATCATGCTTCCGGTTGCCGGAGCGCAGGCTGCCGATCCGATCAAGGTCGGCGTCACCATCACGCAGTCGCCCCCCGGCTCGGTGGTGCAGGGCACCCAGGTCAAGGACGGTCTCGAAGTCGCCGCCAAAATCATCAATGACGCAGGCGGCGTGGATGGGCGCAAGATCGAACTGGTGATCGAAGACACCCAAGGGCTGCCGGAAAAGGCGCGCGCAGCCGTCGAAAAGCTGGCGACGCGCGACAAGGTGGTGGCGATCACCGGTGAGCACCAGAGTTCGGCGGCGCTCGCCGGCATCGAAGTCGCGCACCGCTACAAGATCCCCTACATCAACACCAACGGCTGGTCGGACGTCATTCGTGAGAAGGGTTATCCGGAAGTCTTCAATCCGGGCAACTACAACAGCCGCGTGGGGGCCGCCGCTGCCGCGACGATGAAGGAACTCGGCGTCAAGCGCGTCGTCTCCATCGCCGAGAACACCGACTACGGTATCGGCCTTGCGAAGGCGATCGGAGAAGCGCTGAAGAAGATCGCGCCCGACGTTCAGTACAAGTACGAAACGCTGGATCGCGCCTCGAAGGATTTCCTGCCGGCCATTCTGCCGATGCGCGCGAATGCCCCCGACGCCATCATCAACCTGATGCTGCCGCCGGCCGCCTACATCATGATGAATCAGCTTTATGAGCAGGGTGTCGCCCCGTCGGCGAAGACCTGGCTCTATGATGGTTCGGGCCTCGCGGACTATCCGGATTTCTGGCAGAACGTGAAGGAGGCCGGCAAAGGGATGCTGGTGTTCGGCCTCTATCATCCGAAGATGGCGCAGCCGGCGCTCGGCAAGCAGGTCGGCGAAGCCTACACCGCGAAGACCAAGAACGAGCCGAACCGTCTGCTGTTCCAGGCTGCCGACTCGCTCTTCCTGATCGCGGATGCGATCAAGCGCGCCAAGTCGACCGACTCCGAAGCGCTGATCAAGGCGTTGGGCGAAACCAAGTACACCGGCACTCGCGGTGAGATCACCTTCTCGAAGGACAAGGGCTACGCCTTCAACCAGTGGCTGGACGTGCCCTACGTGACCTTCCAGCTCACCGAGGTGAATCAGAAGGTCGGCGATTCCGCGCTGGTGTCGCAGGCTGGACAGCCGCTCGATCCGGCCAAGCTCTGGAAGCCCGCGAAGTAAGCGCGGGCTGACCAAGTCCCATGAGTGGTATTGACGTCGATCTCGCGGTGAATGGCCTCATTACGGGGGTGTTCTACGCATTGATGGCCATCGGCCTGTCGCTGATCTTCGGCATCCTGAAGATCGTGAACTTCGCCCATGGCGAGTTCTACATGGTCGGCGCCTATGCCTACACGCTGATTGCGCTGGCGCTCGGCGTGCCGGTGTGGATCGCGTTGCCGCTCGCCTTCGTAGTCGGCGCGCTGCTCGGCTGGCTGACGGAGCGGACGCTGATGCGTCCGCTCTATGCCGGCTACACCTCATGGGGATTGATGCGTGACGAATACGCGGTGATCGTCACGTTCGGGCTCTCGCTGTTCCTCATCAACTTCGTCGACAAGGTGATCGGGCCTTATGCCTATCGCGGCCCGCCGCTGGTGGAGACCAGCCGCGTGGTGCTTGGCCCCGTGTTGATCAGCGGCCATCGGCTGCTCGCCGCCGGCATCGCCATCGCGGTCATCGCCGTCACCGCGGCGCTGATCAAGTGGTCGTTCTGGGGGCAACAGATCCGCGCGGTGTCGCAGAACCGGCTCGGCGCGTCGCTTGCCGGCATCGATACCGCGAAGGCGAGCGTCATCGTCTTCATGCTGTCGGGCGGGCTTGCGGCGTTCGCCGGCGCGTTGCTGTCGCCGGTGATCAATGCCTCGCCTGACGTCGGCATCTTCCCGGCGATCAAGTCCTACATCATCGTGGTGCTGGGCGGTATGGGCTCGGTGCCCGGCGCGATCATCGCCAGCCTGTTCCTGGGCGTGATCGAGAGTTTCGGCGCGGTCTACATCTCGTTCCAATATCGCGATGCGTTCGGTCTGATCCTGCTGATGCTGTTCCTGCTGTTCCGTCCGCAAGGTTTGTTTGGTGAAAAAGGGCGGGAGGTGTGATGGCGCCGTCATCTGCAACTTCGCCCGCGGGCAATCGCTCCGGCGCGCAACTCTCCAACACCAAAACCACGGTGGAATTTCGCGCCGCGCTGGTGGCGATGGCGATCGTCGCGCTGATCCCGCTCGGCGTCAGCAATCCCTACTGGCTCGGCGTGCTGATCGTCTCGATGTATTTCGCGATCCTTGCCGGTGCCTGGAATTTGTTGGCGGGCTATACCGGACAGTTCTCGCTGGCGCCAGCGACGTTCGCCATGATCGGCGCCTACACCACGGGCCTGCTCAATCACTATTTTGGCGTGCCACCGCTGCTCGGCATCGTTGCGGCGGTAGTGGTGTCTGGTTTGGTCGGCCTGCTGCTCGGCCGAGCCGTGCTGCGCCTCGTCGGACCGTATCTCGCACTCACCACGTTGAGTTTCGCCGAGATCATGCGCCTTGTCGCCTCGAATTCCATCGACATCACGCGCGGCGATCTCGGGCTCGGTGTCGCGGGCCTGCTCGATAGCCGTATCGGCTGGTACTACCTTTTCCTTGGCGCGCTGGTGGTGCTGCTGATCCTGTTCTACATGCTGCTGCGCTCCAAGGCTGGGCTGTTCCTGCAAGCGATCCGCGACGACGAGGTCGCGGCGCGCCGCGCCGGCGTCAACGTCGTGTTCTGGAAAACGACGGCGTTCGCCATTTCGGCGGCGGCGTCCGGTTTCGCAGGTGCTCTCTATGCGCACTTCGCCGAACTGGTGACGCCCGAACTTGGCCTCATTGGCCAGACCGGCCTGATCGTCAGCATGACGGTGATCGGCGGCATGGGCACGCTCGCGGGGCCGGTGGTCGCAGCGTTCATGGTCTACGTATTGTCGGAATGGCTGCGTGACGTCGGCGGCTATCAGCTCGTGGTGTTCGCCGCGCTCGTCGTCATCTTTGCGCGTTTCTTCCGCGAAGGTCTGTGGGGATTGGCCAGGGCGGCCGTGCAACGCTGGGGGCGGGCATGACACTTTTGTCCGTGCGTGGTGTGAGCAAGCGGTTCGGCGGCCTGGTCGCCGTGAACAACGTGTCGTTCGATGTCGCGGCCAGCGAATTGGTCGGTTTGATCGGCCCCAACGGCTCGGGCAAGACCACGCTGCTCAACATTCTCAGTGGTCTGGCGGATCCGGACGGTGGTGAAATCCTGCTTGACAACGTGCCTTGCCAGGGCCTGACGCCGGAGCGGCTCGCGCACCGCGGCGTGATGCGCATGTTCCAGCTGACCCGCGTGTTCCGCCGTATGAATGTCATCGACAACCTGTTGGTGGCGGGCCGTGCGCTGGGGCTCGGCGCCGATGAGGCTTTGGCGCGCGCCCATGCGTTGATCAGCGAATTGCGGCTCGACGTGATCCGCCATCTCGATGCCGGGCAACTCTCGGGCGGCCAGATGAAGCTCCTGGAATTCGGTGTCTGCTTCATGGTGCCGCCGCGCATTGCGTTGCTCGACGAGCCGTTCGCCGCCGTACATCCGACCATGAAGGAGATCATGGGCGATTTTATCCGCGCGCGTCACGAGAAGGGGCAGACTTTCATTCTGGTCAGTCACGACATGCCAGTGGTGGTCGAACTCTGTCCGCGCGCGGTGTGCATGAACGCGGGGGCTGTCATCATCGATGCCGCGACGCGCGAAGTGTTGAACGATCCGCGCGTCATCGAGGCGTATCTCGGAGGGCAGGCGGCATGAGTGCTGTACTGACCCTCGACCACGTCACCGCGGGCTACAGCGTCGATATCGACGTGCTGCGCGACCTGAGCCTCAACGTCGATGCCGGTCGTATCACCGGCCTGATTGGGCTCAACGGCGCCGGCAAGTCGACCGTGATGAAGGCGATCTGCGGCTTCCTCAAGCCGAAGGCCGGCAAGGTGATGTATGAAGGCAGCGACATCACCGGGCTGGAGCCGCACAAGCTGAGTGCGCGGGGCATCTGGTACATCCCGCAGGAATCCAGCCTGTTTCCGTTCATGACCGTGACGGAAAATCTGCGGCTACCGCTGGAAAGCCTGTCGCGCGCGACCGGCACGCCGGCGCGGCGCGAGATCGAGCAACGCTTCGAGGCGATGCTGGAAAAGTTTCCGGCGTTGCGGGTGAAGCTCCGGGCGCAGGCCGGTGATTTGTCCGGCGGCCAGCAGAAGATGGTGGAATTCGCCAAGGCGTGGCTGATGCGGCCGCGCCTGTGTTTGATCGACGAGCCTTCCATCGGCCTCGCGCCGAAGATCGTCGAGGAAGTGTTTGAATGGATTCGCCTATTCGCGGCGGAGGAGATGGCGATCCTGCTGGTCGACCACAACGTGCGGCGCGTGATAGCGATGTCGCATCGTATCTATGTGTTGAGCTTGGGTGAAATCACTGCCTCCGGCGAGCCCGCCGATTTCGCCGGCGATCTGCATGAGCAGGTCAAGCAATGGCTCGGCATTAATTTCTGAGATGGCGGTCGCGCAGAATCCTCTCCGTCTCCGCGCGCAGCCGCTGACAGCGGAAGCGTTTGCGCCGTTCGGCTCGCTGGCGGCGATCGGTGCGGGGGGTGGACGTGCCGTCAATCAGGACCGCGGCCGGCGCGTTCCCGGGATCGGCGATCTCGCGCGCGATGCCGCGGCTACGCGGCCGGTGCTCGATGTCTATCATCTCAAGCCGTCGCCGCTACCATTCACGCTGGCCTGTTTCGAACGCCACGTGCTGACGTCGCAGGTGTTCATTCCGATCCGTTGCGAGCGGCTTCTGCTGGCGGTGGCGCCTGACGGCGCGGACGGGAAACCCGACGCTGCGCGGGCGCAAGCATTCGTCGCTGGTGATGATGTTATGATCCATTATCGCGCAGGTGCGTGGCACTCGCCATTGATCGCGCTCGATGGCTCTGCTGTGTTGTCGATGCTGATGTGGGAAGCGGGCGACGCCCGCGATTGCGAAGAAGTTGTCCCGCCGATGACGATTGAGATCGTCTAACGGACGCGGTGGAATCGGAATCCGGGAGGTGCAATGCGATTTGTCAGCGATGCCGAGGTGGCGGGCGCGCTCTCGTTTCCGGTGCTGATCGCGGCGATGGAGGCTGCGCATCGTCGGACGAAGATCGAAATCCTCGATGGATTCATGGGCAATGAGGCGGCGCAATACGTGATCCGCAGCGCGGTCGATCCCGGCCGCTATATGCTCAGCAAGATGTTTACCAGCTTTCCCTCCAATCTCGCCGCTGGCGCGCTGCCGGCGGTGCAGGCGGTCTGCGTGTTGTTCGACGGCACCGACGGGCAGCCGCTGGCGGCGATCGATGGTACCTCGATCACGCACTGGCGGACTGCCGCTGACTCAGCGTTGGGCGCCAAGCTGCTCGCCAATCCGGAACCGGAAACCATGCTGGTGGTCGGGGCCGGCAAGATGTCGTGGTGGCTGGTGCAAGCGCATCGCGTGGTGCGGCCATCGCTCGCGCGGGTGCTGATCTGGAATCGCGATCAAAAGCGAGCCTCCGAGCTGGCGGCCCGGTTGGCGCGGGACGGCCTTCGGGCGGAGGTCGTTACTGATCTCGACGCGGCGACACGCGAGGCCGATCTCATCTCGACCTGCACGCGCTCCCACACGCCGCTGATCAAGGGCACCAGCCTCAAGCCGGGCGTTCATCTTGATCTGGTCGGCGGCTATACACCGCAAACTCGCGAGGCGGATGACGAGGCCGTGCGGCGCGCACGCGTATTCGTGGACCGTCGCGAGACGGCATTCCACGGCGTCGGCGATATCCTTCAACCGATCGCGAGCGGCGTGATGGCCGAGGCCGACGTGCTCGGCGATCTCTACGACCTTGCCGGCGGAGCGGTGACGGGTCGCCGTTCTATGAGCGACATCACCTTCTTCAAGAATGCCGGTGGCGGCCATCTCGATCTGATGACCTGCGAAACGGTGTTCGAACAAATCGGTGGAACGCCGGGGCGATAGAGTGTCTGGCAGTAAGCAACGAATGAAAAAAGCCCCGCTTCCGATGCGGAAACGAGGCTTTTGACTGTCATCGTCATGGCCGGGACAAGCCCGACCATGACGTATGCTTCTGGCGCTTACTTGTTCGCGTCGGACTTGGCGTAGGCCGCCGACTGCTCCTTCACAACGCTCCAGACTTCTTCGGGGAACGAAGCGATCCAGTCGGTTTGCGGCACCCATTTGGCGCCGTCCCACATTTCGATGCGGGTCTTGCCGCCGCCGCCGTGATCCGAGGCGGTCACTGTCACCGGCGCCATCAGGCCGTTAGCGTCGAAGCCCTTGATGCTCTCGAGGCCATCCTTGAGCTTCTGCGGAGTCAGCGGCCAGCCGTCCTTCTTGATGGCGAGACGTGCGCCCTCGAAGCCGATCGACCAGATCGCGAGGCCGGTGTTGTAATACACGTCCTCAAGATGTTTGCGGTCGCCGTTGCCTTTGCCCTTGTCGTAAAGTTCCTTGATGATCTCCTGCACCAACGGCTGGGTCGATCCGCCGGCGACGTTGGTGCCGCGCTTCATGCCCTTGGCGGCATCGGCTCCGATGTTTTTGATGTCGACTTCGTTGAACCAGTTTACTCCAATGTACTTCTCGAGCGAGATGCCGTTCCGCTTCATTTCACGCGAAGCGATGACGTGCATGTTCGATAGGCTCCAGCTGATAATCCAGTCCGGATTGAAGCGGCGAACCTGGGTCCAGGCGGAGGCCTGGTCGTTGCCGGGCAGGGGATAGGGGAACAGTTGCAGGTCGAAGCCTTCCTTCTGCGCCAGCGTCTTCAAAATACCGATCGGCTCCTGGCCAAACGGATAGTCGACGTAGACGAAGGCGACCTTGACGCCCTTCAGGTTGCCTTTGGACATTTGCTTGATGTAGCCGATGTCGTTGGCGGCCTGGCCCCAATAGGTCGGGCCGATCGGGAATACCCACTTGAATACGTCGCCGTCCACCGCATCGCCGCGACCGGCCAACGATTGCATCAGGATGTTGCCGTCCTTCATGACGCGCGGCAGCACCGCGCGCGACACCGGCGTCGACAGCATGTCGAACACCATGACGCCCTCGCGCTTCAGCCGCTCGTAGCATTCGATGCCGCGCTGCGGCTCGTTGCCGTGATCCTGCACGATCACCTCGATCGGGTGACCTTCGAGGCCGCCCTTGACGTTGAGCAGGTCGGCATAGTCCTTGGCAGCCTGCGCCACCTGCGGGGTGACGAAGGTGTAAGCTTTGCTGAGGTCGTAGCACAGCGCGAACTTCACCGGATCGGCGGCGTGCGCGGCCATGCTGCTGGTCAGCATCAGCGCGAGACCGCCGATGATCGATCTTAGTTTCATGTTTGTGTCCTCCCTTGTTCGGACGGTGGAATGGTCGTTTTCTTGGTTAGCTTGAGGTGAGTTTGGCAGGCGCCGCTGTTACGTCAACCAGCGTTTGCGGCGGCGGTAGTGCTTGATGTCGCGGAAATTCTTGTTTTCCGCACCTCCGAGGTAGAACTCCTGAATGTCGGGATTTTTCTTCAGCGCCTCTGCTGTATCGTGCATGACGATGCGGCCGCTCTCGATCAGGTAGCCGTGCGAGACGATCTCCAGCGCTGCGATGGCGTTCTGCTCCACCAGCAGCACAGACAGTCCTTCCTCGCGGTTGATGCGGCTGAGGATCTGGAAAATCTCCGACACCAGGAACGGCGCGAGGCCGAGACTGGGCTCGTCCAGCATCAAGAGCTTCGGCTGCGTCA
>ERZ778018.1106-NODE-1106-length-26271-cov-5.625992_pt1 | contig 26271 bp, 19 predicted proteins | sample MGYA00375748_ERZ778018 | MGnify/ENA primary metagenome ERZ778018 (study PRJEB29350, sample SAMN05509839) | bioreactor metagenome | biome: bioreactor; material: wastewater | place: South Africa: University of Cape Town | collected 2014-04-22 ... | reverse complement strand
CCGCCGGTGACGATCCCTCCTCCGCCGGAGAAATAGACCGTGCAGTCGTTGTAGGTCAACGCACCCTTACAGATGACATTGTTGGGAGCACTACCGCCGATGCTGAGTTGGGCCCCGTTCAGAAACGCGTATTTGCCCTTACTCATAATGAAGTTGGGGGTCGATCCGCCGATGCTGATGCCTGATGTGGAGCCATCAAAAATGTAGGTTCCGCCATTCAGGTCCACTTCGTTGAAATTCGTCGTTATTTGGGCCCCACTCTTGAACTTATAGCTTCCGTAGTTGAACGTAAAAACGTTCCCGCCTGCCGTGCTGCCGGAAATGTTGAACGTACACGAACTCCCGCTATACGTTCCCGGGTTGGCGGAATAGTCCCCTGATGTTGGCGGAGGGTAGTACTGCGGCCGGGCCGCGTTGTTGCACTGCCCCGCCGTTGGATTGACATTGGCAATCGGATTGGTCGGGAAAGCGGGCAATACGGGCGGATCAATTTTGTCCTTGAGCGGGTCCGGCATGACGGCAGCACTCTCGTTCGTGCCGAGTCCTCCGGTGATCGTTGTGCTGCCATGCTTGCTAAAGCCCTGATGAGCGGTCACCCAGCCGGTGGCAGAAATAATGGTGCTGCCGTTGGTATTGATATTGTAATTCGAAACGATACTGGCGCCATCGCCGGTCACCTTGATCGTGGAGCTGCCATGTGTCTCGATGCCGCCGGTGTGATCATTCAACGCGAGAATCGCGGCATCGGATCCGCTGGGGATGATCGCCGACATGGCGCTGGCGCTGACACTCCAGTCGCCGTGGTAGACGGCGCTGGTGAAGAAGCGCGGGACATCCTTATGGATCGAAACCTGAATATAGTTCTTGTCACCGGCGTGATCGCCGCTGGTTGGCGGGCGTTGCACGTCGACATCGTCGGTCGAGACGCCGGCGTTATCCGCGCCGTACACCTTAGCCGTGCTGATGACGACCGCATCGGACGCGTTCGCCAGCGCCGCATTGGCGGCCGCGATCGCGGCCGAATCCACGGCCGTCTGCACCTGGCGCCGCTCCGTCATCGCATAGCCGACATCGACCGATACGGCAACGAAGCCGAGTAACACCGTCATCCCGATAGCCGTCAGGATCAGGACCTGTCCCTGATGCCGTCGTCGTTTCAGTACGTGAACCGCGCGTGGGAACCAATCCGTAACCATGCTTCCCTGCCCTCTCAATAGAAGACCACCGATGTGCTGGACGATGAGAGATTGATAGTCTTGTTGCCCAGGACGTAGCCGATGAGCGGGGTGTAGCGATAGGTCACGGACACTTTGACGTGGTGACCGGGAGCCATGTCCCCGTCCGGTTTGTCGATCGTTACCTGGATGTTGTCCGGATTGGAGATCGAAAGCCGTTTCACGATGGCCGCTTTCACATCGGCCGCATCGACGGTGTAGGCCGCGATGTCGGCGGCATCTGATAGGTCCTGCGATTCGGTGCCGTGCACGGCCGCGTAGCGGGTGCCGTCACGCGCGGCGTTCGTGATCTCGTTCTGGTTGTAAAGGAGCCAGCCGCCTTCGAGGACGGCGAAGAACATGAAGAAGAAGATCGGCGAGATGAGCGCGAATTCGACCATGTTCTGACCGCGAAAGCGGCGGCCGCGAACGTTCTGTCGCATGGCTACGATCCGGTTACCCGCATTTCCACCGAGCGCCGCAACGTAATCGTTTTGGGCAATGGTGGAAAGCTGAAGAGCGGTTTGAAGTCGTACGTCACCGTGACGGTGATCTTCTGATAGGGCGTGGTCGTATTCGGGATGGTGAACGAATCATTTGCCACACTGGAGGTAACGGTCGGCGCGGTGCCGCCGAGCGAGCTCTCGTTCAGTGCGGCCGTGCTGATGCCGCTTGTATCTGTCGGATTCGCCGCTCCGTAAAGCGCGCCTTCGCGCGCCATGCCGCCAACCTGGTTGTAGGCTGACATTGCCCGCCCGAGATCGATGGAGATCACGAGCAGGCTCAGGACGATCGGGGTGACGAGCGCGAACTCGACCAGGCTCTGTCCGCGGGACCGACGGCGGCTGTTCGACTGTGGGCGACGACGATGAAACTTCATGCTACTCCCAGCCTCGTCCTCATCAGTATGGAGACTTCATGTACGAGTGTAATGAGCAGATGCCGCCTCGGCAGGACTCATTCGTACCGTTCTCGACCGAGAAACATCGGTGATTCGTACTGAACATGAGGGAAAGTTGTCTGGTACGTTCATCCTGAATCGCGCTGGGGTCGCGCGTGGTGCGCCATAGTTAAGGGCAGCGGGGCTACGGGAATTGACAGCAGTTGTGTCGCCGATTACTATTGTTAGCGCAAGACTTCGGGGCAGGGTGCGGCAACAGAGCCAATTCCCGACCGGCGGTGATAGCCCGCGAGCGACGAATGTCGCAGGATCCGGTGTGATTCCGGAGCCGACGGTAGAGTCCGGATGGGAGAAGATTGCGCTATCCCCATATGCTTTGTCCCCCGAGGTCCGTGTCTGAAATAACGGGTTGTCTGGATGGTTGTACCGTCTGGAATACCCGCGCGAGCGTCACGCTCGCGGTTTCGATTGGGACGGGCCTTACCGCATGGAATCGACCGATCGCGCGACTCCGGTCACGACCAGGCCGGCTGAGCGAGCCGAACGCTCCGGCGAACCGCAGTTGCGCCTGCGTCACAAAGCCGGCATGGGACGATTGGGCGTGCTTCGCCTGATCCTGCCGCCGCTGATTCTCGGTCTGCTTGCACTCCTCGCCTGGAGCCTGATGGTGCGGGCCGAACTGGTGGCGGAGTACCTGCTGCCGGCGCCGAGCGAGGTTGTGCGAGTCTTCTGGCAGTCGCTGAACAATGGGCTGCTCTGGGAATACGCACGACCGACGCTGGTTGAGAGCGTCGAGGGCTTCATCGCGGGGAGCCTCTTCGGCCTGTCCACCGGCTACGGCATCGCGCGCAGCGGCTTTCTGGCACGCATGCTGGAGCCGTATCTGGCGGCTTCACAGGCGATGCCGGCCATCGCGGTGGCGCCGCTGCTCGTCCTCTGGCTCGGCTATGGGCTGACGCCCGTCGTCGTCCTCTGCGCCCTGATCGTCTTCTTCCCGGTGCATGTCAATACCGCGCTCGGCGTGCGCACGCTCGATCGCGAGATTCTCGATGCCGCCCGGGTCGATGGCGCCGGGGGCTGGGCGATGCTGCGCTATTTCGAGCTGCCGCTGGCGCTGCCGAGCATCCTCGCCGGTATGCGCACCGGGCTGACTCTTTCGATCACCGGGGCGGTCGTCGGCGAGTTCGTCATCGGCGATCGTGGGCTGGGTGGTCTCCTCACCATCGCCCGCGGCAATTTCAATACGCCGCTGGTTTTCGCGACGTTGCTGGCGCTGGCGCTGCTGGCGTCGGTTTTCTATGGCATCGGCCGGCTCATCGAGCGACGGCTGTCGTACCTGGAGGATTAGTATGCGGGATCGTTCTGGTGGGCGCCGGCGCGCGACATTGCCGGCGCGACTTTCAATGGCGCTTGCCGTCATTGTGCTTCTCGCCGGTTGTGGTGGCGCTTCCGGCAGCGATGACAAATCGGTAACGATCGGACTCACCTACGTGCCGAACATCCAGTTCGCGCCGTTCTACGTGGCCGATTCACGCGGTTACTACAAAGATGCCGGGTTGAAGGTGAGCTTCCATCACCACGCGGCCGGCGAAGACGAGTTCGGCGCGCTGGTCAGCGGTCATGAAGATGTGATCTTCGCTGGTGGTGACGAGATCTTGCAGGCGCAAGGGCAGGGTGTGCCGGTCGTCTACCTGGCGCAGGTCTTCACCCAGTACCCGGTCGCGCTCATCGTGCCGGCCGATTCGCCGATCAAGACAGCGGCCGATCTGCGCGGCCATAGCGTTGGCATCCCCGGCGCCTACGGCGCGACCTACATCGGCCTGCTGGCACTCCTGCAGCAGGGCGGTTTGACGCAAAAAGATATCGACATGCAGACCATCGGCTTTACGCAACTCTCGGCGCTGATGAGCCATAAGGTCGATGCGGTCATGGGCTATCTCAATAATGAGGCAATCCAGTTCCAGGCGGCGGACTTCGCGACGCGCACCATCCCGGTGGGTGACTCCCAGCCGCTCATCTCCAACGGCATCGGCGCCTTGCAGAAAGAGATCGACGCCAACCCGGACATGATGAAGGCCGTCATCGCCGCGACCCTCAAGGGCGTTGACTACGTCGCGGCGCACCCCGACGAAGCGGTCGATATCAGCTCAAAGTACGTGCCTGACCTGAAGGACGACAAGAACAAGGCGAATGCCCTGGCCGTGCTCAACGCCACCATTCCACTGATGAAGCAGCCGAGCGGCAAGGCCGGCGCCACCGACGCCAACACCTGGACGTCCATGGAGAAATTCCTGCAGGATAACGGCCAGCTCCAAAAGCCGGTCGATGTGAGCACGGTCTTTAGCAACGAGTATTTGCCGTAGGGAGCGGAGAGGGTGAGATCCGCTGCCTGCGCATAATCAACCAGCGCATCTGACGCTACGAAATGCACGGGGAGGGGCGATGCTGCAAGGGCCGCGGGTGACATTACGGGGGATGACGCGGGACGATCTGCCAGCGTTGTGGCGCTACAACAACGATCTGGAGGTCGAGCTGGCCGGGGGTGGCGATCCGCCGATTCCGCAGGCGTTCGAGCGCTTGCGCTCGGAGTTCGACCGCGAGTGGTCGATGGGTGGGCGCGACGGCTCGCGCTTCGCCATCGAGGCCGATGGAGAGTTCATCGGCCATTGCGGCCTTTTCAATTTCAATATCACCGCGCATACCTGCGAGCTGGGGATCGGCATCGGCCATAAAGAGTACTGGGGCAAGGGCTACGGGCGCGAAGCGATCGGCCTGCTGCTCGAGTATGCCTTCAACCTGCGCAACTTCCGGCGCGTCTGGCTCTGGGTGCACGCCGACAACGAACGCGCCATCCGCGCCTACCGTGCTTGCGGCTTCGTTGAAGAAGGCCGCTTGCGCCAGCACGTTTGGAGCAACGGCCGCTACGTCGACGCCCTCTACATGGGCATCCTCGCCTCCGAGTGGCGCGGGGATTGATCTCTCGCAGAGGCGCTCTATCTGTCATTCTGAGCCGCAGCGAAGAATCTCTTCTGCGTTCCCCAGTGCATCACTTTAGGAAACGGGAAGGAGGACCCGCTTTCGGGTACCCCTCACTACGGTTCAGGATGACAAGGGGATGTCTCTGCGCTCTCCGCACCTCTGCGAGAGGGAATCGTCTCATAGCCGCGGGTCGACTGGCTCGCTTTCGAGGGCTAGGACGCCGAAGACGCATTCGTGGACGCGGTAGAGCGGCTCGTGACGGGCGAAGCGTTCGAGCGCTTCGATGCCTACAGCAATTTGCAGATACGTTGACCCACTGGCCCCCGGTAGGGGCAACCCCCCGTGGTTGCCCTGGTCGTGTGTCGTCACGTTTGCCCGCAGGGTACCAGGGCAACCACGGGGGGTTGCCCCTACGAAGGTTGGTCATTCAATGTGCAAACCGCTGTAATGCGAATTCGCGCAGTGCCAGTGAGCGTTTGCGGCCCAGCCCGCGCTGGCGGAGCGTTGCCAGATGCGCCGGTGTGTCGTATTCCGGGCCGTAAATGATGCGCAGGTATTCGTGTCCGCGGCATTTGATGGCGGGCTGCAGCAGCTTGCCGTGGGCCGTCGCGATGAACTCCAGCGGCTTGACGACCGCGCCCTCGCCGCCGCGTTGGGTGAGCGCTTCCCACCAGCTGATAGCCGTTAACTGTGCGGCGACATCGGTGACATCGACGATTCGGTGGTCGGTTGCCAGCAGCAGGTCGGGGTCGGCGGTGCAAATCTCGGCAATCGTCGCCATGTGCCAGCCGTGATCGCGGGCAACGTGCGTTGTCCCTTCGGTGGCGAGCAGGTGAAAGGGCGCGATCTTCAGATCGGCGATTGACGCGACCGGCCAGCAATAGCGGCGATAGGCGTCGGCATAGCGGTGCGCCTGCTCCAGTCGCTCGGCGAAATGCTGGCGCAACGGCTCGACGGCGATGCCGCGTCGCTCTGCTTGCTCCAATGCGTCCAGTGACGCGGTTAGCCCGACATGGGCTGCGGCTCCCACCGGCGCGTATTGCTGGCGAATCAACTCTTGCGCTTTCGCTGACCAGGGCATGATCTCGCAATCGAAGGCGACCCAGTAATGCTTGGCGTCATCCAGCACCGGAATGAGCACATAGAGGTGCGCCAGCAGATCCTGTAGCCGCGTCTGTGCGCTGAGCGTAATCGTGAAATATGGGCTGTCACCCCAGGCCGGCTCGTTCGTGTCGAGCGGATGCGACGTGGCGTTGACCGCGTAACCGAGCGGTTCGAAGAGCCGGCGCGGCAGATCCTCCGCGCCGCGACAGGGGAGCGCCGTGATCGTCGCTTGTAAGGGCAAGGCGCTTTCGACCAACTCCTCGCGCCCGGCGCAGCGTCCGGCGAGCGCGCTGCCGAAGACTTGTGCGATCGCGACGCTCATGAAGGACGACGCGACATACGGTCGCTCATTAACATAATGATCGAAGAGCGCCGTGTCACTCTCTGCCTGACCGCGGCCACGCTGTCGCCCACGCGTCAGCGCGATTGGATCGATATCGAGCAGCAGCGCCGCCGTGCAACGCGTCTCGGATGCTTCCGGATAGAAGACGCGCGCTTCTCCGAAGGCCAGCTCAAACGACTGGCAACGCTCCGGATGCTTGTGGAGGAGGAAGCCAAGGTCGGTGGCGGGTTGGGCGTTGTTCGTGATCGTTAGGAGCATGATAATACTTTCGGATGGTTCGAAGAATTCCTCGCGTACAGACGCAGAAACGCAGAGGCGCAGAGATCAAATATATACAAACCCTGCACGCTCTGCGTCTCTGCGCGAGAATTAATTCGTCACCGACCCGTTCGGTCGATCACCTCCAGCACCGGAGCGAAGGCTTCCAGCGATTTCGGGGTGGCCGGCGCGAGCACCACTTGAAGGTGCGAGATGCCCTCGTCGACGTAGGCGAGCAGTTTTTCGGCAATCGCTTCATGATCGCCCCAGATGGCGTCGCAGCCGCTCGGCAGCGGCGGTGGCGGTGTTGGGTAGGGGTGCACCATGACGGCCGCGCTGCGCGCGAGGGTGGCCGGATCGCGGCCGACGTCATGGCAGGCGGCATCCAGATCGGCGTTCAACTTTGCCAGTGCCTCTGAAGGCGTGTTGCTCTTGCTGACGACCCAGGCGTTCCACATCTCGGCGTGCTGCGCGGTCAGGCGCATCATACGCGGTCCACGGGTGCCGATCATGAACGGCATGCCGTGCGGCCGGGGTCCGCGTGGCAGGAGTTCGCAGTCGCGCGCCTGATAGTAGGTGCCGTCGAAGTCGATCTTTCCCTCGCGCAGCAGCGTGCGAATGATCGTGAAGGCTTCCTCGAAGCGGCTCGCCCGATGGTCGTACGGAAAGCCGAAGGCGCGATATTCCGCCTCGAACCAGCCGGCCCCGAGCCCGAGGATGAGCCGGCCGCCGCTGATTTCGTCGACCGTATCGGCCATCTTGGCGAGTAAGGCCGGCTCGCGGAAGCTCGTGGCGAGCACCAGCGTGCCGAGCGCGACGCGTTCGGTGACCGCCGCCACTGCTGCCAGCATCGACCAGCACTCCCAGGCGCCGACCGTCTTGCCGTCCCAGACACCGAACATGTGATCCGGCAGCCAGAGCGAATCGAAGCCGGCATCTTCGGCGAGGCGGGCCATCTCCTTTTGCGCGTTCCAGCGGAGCGGTGTCGGCTCCGGCAGGCTGAGCGCTTCGATATCAAGTTCAATGCCGATCCGCAACGGACGGCGGGGTGTGTTGCCGGAATGCTCAGGCGTCGCCAACGCGCACCTCCCATACAAAACCAAAGCTGACGGTTGCAGGCACGCTATCCGGCGCCAGCGGAACTGTCAATGCTCTGTTCGCTACCCGACGACGTGCTCGTAGAGCCGCAGGACGTTCTCGCCAAGAATGCCGCGTACGATGTCGTCAGCATACCCCCGACGCAGCAACTCCTCGGTGATGCGCGGGAAATCAGCAACCGTCTGCACCTCGGCCGGTGCCGGGCGCGTACCGTAGAAGTCGGCGCCGAGGCCGACGCCGGCAGGCCCGCAGAGTTCCATCAGTGCTTCGATCTGATCGACGAGTGCGGCGACGGTTGGGATCTTGTAGAAGATGGCGCAGGCAACGCCACCGTTTTCACCGACCCGGCGCAGCATCCGCGCTCGGTGATCATCGCTCAGTCGGGTGTGCGAGACGAGCAGCGGTTTGGTCGTCAACTCCAGGAGTTCGTCAATCGAGGTCGGTCCGAGATGCGCCAGATCGATCAGAATGCCGAGTCGCTCGAGTTCGGCCACCGCTTCCTCTCCGAGCATCGAAAGCCCACCGGCCTGCTTCGCGACGCTGCTGCCGTCCGCCAATGGATTGCGATTGCTCCAGGTAAGCGTGGCGATCGTGACGCCGAGTTCGCGGAAGAGGCGCAGCAGACGCAGGTCGATGCCGATCGGATCGAGCCCTTCGAAGGCGAGAATGCCGGCCGTCACCCCGTCGCGTTTCGCCTGGCGTACCGCTTCTGCCGTCGTCGCCAGCCGGAAGCGGTCGGCATAGGTATGACGCGCCTCATGGAAGACGGCGAGCATCGCCAGCGCCCGTGCTTGCGTCGCGCCGGCATATTCCGGCCGGAGCGGACGATAGTTGAGATCGAACGGTGCCGTGAAGAGAGCGAAAACCTGCGCCGTCACGCCACCTGCTTTGAGCAGCGCCAGCGAGACCTGCCCGTTGCAGCCCTCGTCAGTCGGCTCGGCCGGCGCCCCTGCGTCCCAACTCGTTGTGCCGTCAGTCAGCCCCATCAGAATATCGGTGTGCGCGTCAATCACGATACTGGCAGCATGCAGCGCAGCTGCCCGCGTGCTGAATTCGCCCTGTCCCTCGTTCACTCACGGCCTCCTTCGCCATCACGCACGATGGGGGGAGTGTGGAGTGCTTTGGTAAGTGCGTCAATGAGCAGCGGGAGACGGCCCTCACCCCCAGCCCTTCTCCCAATCGTTGGGAAGGGGGCTTGGGGCGAAGTTGGTCGTGTTTCTGGTTACTTGTGCACAGGCAAACAAGAATAGGTGCGACTGTAGCCGCTCGATTCCTCACCTCTCCCCGAATTGGGAGATGGTTCTCCCTCCCCATGGGGAGGAAGTTCGTGGGAGGGGCCGGGGGTGAGGGCGGCCGTCTCTCCGCGTCACAGAATGTGCCGCGCGCGAGCGGTCGCTTCCAGTTCGTCCCGAAATGCGGGGTGCGCGATGGCGATGAGGGCGTGGGCGCGTTCGCTCAGGCTTTTGCCGTAGAGATCGGCGATGCCGTGTTCAGTCACCACGTAATGGACGTGGCCCTGGGTCAGCGTCACCATCGAACCAAGTTTCAGATCCGCGGTGATGCGCGAGATCGTGCCGTGCGCGGCGGTCGAGGGGAGCGCGATGATCGGCTTGCCGCCTTCGGCCAGGGCGGCGCCGCGCATGAAATCGACCTGCCCGCCCATCCCGCTGTGGATGCGTGAGCCGATGGCGCTAGCGCAGACCTGTCCGGTCAGATCGACCTCGATCGCTGAATTGATGGCAACCATGCGATGGTTGCGGCGGATGATCGCCGTGTCGTTGGTGTAGTCGGAGGGATGGAACTCGACCTGAGGGTTGTCATGCACGAAGTCGTAGACCGCTTGCGAACCCATGACGAACGAGGTGATCAACTTGCCCGGATGCAGCGGATTGCGTTCGCCGGTAATCACGCCGCGTTCGACCAGTTCGACGACGCCGTCGGTGAACATCTCGGTGTGCACGCTTAACTGCCGGTGATTGCCGAGGGCGCTGAGGACGGCGTTCGGGATGGCGCCGATGCCGAGTTGCAGCGTCGCGCCATCTTCGATGAGTAATGAGACGGCGTTGCCGATCGCCTGCTCGACCTCAAACGCGGGTCCGGGTTTTACCTCGGGGAGCGGCGCGTTGACATCGACCGCCCAATCGACTTGATCGATATGCAGGAAGCTGTCACCGAGCGTGCGTGGCATGGCCGGATTGATCTGCGCGATGACGAGTCGTGCGCTGCGGGCCGTTTCAAGCGCGCAATCGACCGATGTGCCGAGTGAGCAGTAACCATGCGCATCGGGTGGTGAAACGTTCAGCAGGGTGACGTCGATTGGCACGCGGCCGGAGCGAAAGAGCGCCGGAATCTCGGACAGGAAAACCGGTAGATAGTCGGCCCGGCCGCTGTTGACCGCTTCACGCGCGTTCGCCCCGACGAAGAGCGCCTCGTGCCGGAAGATGCCATCGAACTCCGGCCGAAGGTAGGGCGCGGGCCCTTCGGTATGCAGATGAATGAGCCGGACATTCCGCAGTTCGGCGCTGCGCTGTACGAGCGCATCGAGCAGCACCTGTGGTGTGGCGCAGGCGCCGTGCACGAAGATTCGCTGGCCCGATTCAATCGCTCGAACCGCCTCCGCCGCGCTGACCGTCCGTGCTCGCAACCGCTCCGCCCACTGCGCCATGCCCTCGTCCCTTCGCTCCCGCACCAAAGGCCGGTCGCAATGCGGCGACCGGCCTTATCTTACGCTGAGGCGAGCTGTTCCTTCAGCCGGTTACTGGTCTACCCCACCACGTCCCGGAAGACCCGCAGGTAGTTGAGGCCGAGGAGCTTGCGGATTTCGTCTTCGTTGAAGCCGGCCCCGGCGAGGGCGACGGTGATGTTTGGCCAGTCGCCGAGCTGCTCGAAACCCTCCATGTTGTACTCGGGAGTTTGGCGGTGCTCCTGGATGCGGAAGCCGGAGAAGTTGAACTCGCCGGGCAGGCTGGCTGCCATCGACTCGGGATATTCGACCATCGAACTGGTACGCGGGCCGGGGCCGGCCTTGTCGGTGCCGATGCCGACGTGATCGATGCCACAGACGTCGACCAGATGCTCGATATGCGCCATCAGATCGGCCATCGAGGTGCCGGGGCGGTCGCGAATGAAGCCAGGTACGACCACGACGCCGAAGTAGCCGCCCTGCTCGGCGACGGCCTTGGCCAGTTCGTCGGTCTTACCGCGATCGTGGTAGGCGACCGCCTTGCTGGAGGAGTGCGAGACGATGACCGGAGCCGTCGAAATGCCCATCGCGTCCCAGCCGACCTGCTCGGCGCAATGGCTGACATCGACCAGGATCTTCGCTTCGTTGAGGCGCCGCACCAGTTCGCGACCGAAGTAGGTGAGCCCACCCTGATACGTTTCGGTGCAGCCGTCACCCACCAGGTTCTGCAGGTTGTAGGTGAGCTGGACCATACGCAGGCCGAGTCCCTGGAAGAGATCGACCCGGTCGAAGTCGTCGCCGAAGGCGATCGTGTTCTGGAAGTCGATGACGAGGCCGTGTTTGTTCTCGGCGTGGGCGCGTTCGATATCGGCTGCTTCGCGAGCGATCAGCATCCGGTCGTCGAGCGCTGAGACGATTGCCTGGGCGTTGGCGATCTTGCGCACTGCGTTCTCAAAGGCCGTAGCGAGCCGATCGAAGCCGGAGTAGGTGCCGCAGGCGATGGTGACGCCCGAGCGATCCCACATATCTATGTAAATCTGGCGCGCTTCCTCGGACGTCTGAATCTCGCGCGCCAGCGTGTTCTCCAGCACCGGCGCCGCCTCGGCGCGCGTCCGGCCCTGCTTGGCCAACTCTTCGAGCGCCGTGCGCATCCCCGGCGTGAAGACGATGCCGGAGGTGATCGGCGGCTGCTGCGTATCGATGACGAGCGCCTGCTTGTGCAGTTCGCGCGCTTCGTCGGGAGTCAGACTCGTCGTGTTTCGTCGCGCCATTAGTACCCTCCTATTGGTAGGGGCAACCCCCCGTGGCTGCCCCCGTTTCCTGTCGATGGGCGTTGTTGGTCGGCAACCAGGGCAGCCTCGGGGGGGCTGCCCCTACTGGTTTATTCTTCGGGCAACGTGACCAGTGCCGTCTCGCCGTTGATCTCCAGTTCAGTACCGAAGGGGCGGGCGAGTTCGGCGAAGCGCGTCAGGATCGACTGCGCCAGCTCGCCGTGCGCCCGTCGCGGCCGGCCACGGCGCAACACGGTATCGCCGTAGCCGAGCGTCACCGGCAGCAGTTCGATGGCCGTCATGCGCCCCTGTTTGATGCGCAGATTCACCAGCAGGCTTTCCCAGTAGCGATGATCGGCCGGGAAACCTTTCTTGCCGTCGTCGCTGCGGATGCGCGCGATCTCACCCGGTGTCTTGCTCGGGTCGACCCGGAAACGGGTATAGGCGTCGGCCGGCGAGACGTGGACGAGGTCGTTCTGGGCGATGAAGTTGCCGAGCGAATAGAAGATCGGCTTGCCGTTATAGATCTCCATCCCACGGAGCAGGTGCGGGCCGTGCATAACGACCAGATCGGCGCCTTCGTCGATCATGCGGTGGGCGAAGATCGGGATGAATTCGGCCGGGTCCTCGCGTGTGGCGCCCTGTTCGTGGCCGTGCAGGCTGACGATGACGACATCCGCACGGTTTCGCGCCTCGTGTACCCAGGTGCTGATCGCGTTCATGTCGCCGTCGGAGGGCGTGGTGCGAATCGCCGGTTTCTCGGCCGCACGGAAGTTGAGATCGAGGAAGGGGACGAGGTCGGGATCGTCGGGCGGGAAGCCGAAGCCGAGTTGCAAGCGCTGCAGCCGCTGATCTTCGATGCCGAGCTCTGTCGCGATCGTGCGAATCTGCTCGACCTGCTCCGGTGTCACCTCGTAGACCGTGTTGAAGCGGAGCGGGTTTAACCCCGGTCGTCCCGGCAGGTCCGGCCGCTGCTCGGCGGCGAGTTGCCCTTTGGCAAAGGTCGAGCAGCAGGAGAGCATGGCGACGGTGTTGCCCTTCCGTTCGACATAGACCGGCATCCGCGCTTCGGCGAGGTTGCGACCGACCCCGGCGTAGTTGACGCCCTTCCGCTCAAGTACGTCGATCGTTTCCAGCAGCCCTTCGATGCTGTAGTCGAGGGCGTGGTTGGTCGCGGTCGAGAGCATGTCGTAGCCGGCGTCCAACAGTTCATCGACGACCCAGGTACGTGCTGCTATATGTGTGCCGCCCGATTCCTGGGCCGGATGCCCCTTGAAATCGTTGGGCAGCACTTCGAGATTGCCGAACGTGACATCGGCGGCCTGTAACGCATCGATGATCTCGCGTGTCTCCGGCTCCTGGCCGCCGAGGGCGTGGCGCGTGATCATATTGTCGCCCACCAGGGCGAGCGTCATTGAGGTGCGTTCATCCATGATTTCCCTTCCCTGTTTTCTCTCGGTAGGGGCAACCCCCTGTGGTTGCCCTGGGGCGCCTACGGACGAACTTGACGGCGCGCGATCGGGGCAGCCACAGGGGGCCGCCCCTACCAGGCGACGGCAATTCGTCTAGCGCTCGCGGGCGCGTGGGTCGAGTGCGTCGCGGAGTCCATCGCCGAAGAGCGTCAGCGTCAGCACAGTCAAGAAGAGCGCGACTCCGGGGAAGACGGACAACCACCAGGCACGGGTGATCAGTCGCTGCCCGTCCTGTAACATGTTGCCCCAGGTCGGAATTTCCGGCGGGACACCAGCGCCCAGGAACGAGAGTGATGCCTCGGCGAGAATCGCGTAGGCGACGGTGAATGTTGCCTGGACGATGACCGGCGATAGCGAGTTCTTCAAGACATAGCGGACGAGGATCAGCGTATCCGATAGACCGATCGACTTGGCCGATTCGACGTACGGTAAGTCGCGGATCTGCAGCGTCATGCCGCGCACCAGTCGCGCCATACGCGGCGTGTAGACGACGGTCAACGCGACAATGACGTTGATCGTCTTCGGTCCCAGACTCGCCATGATGGCGATCGCCAGCAGGATTGCCGGGAAGGCCATCAGTCCGTCCATGACGCGCATGATCGGGGTATCGAGCCGGCTGTAGTAGCCGGAAACGAGGCCGATGAGGGCGCCGAGGATCGTCGAGGCGGCCATGACGCTGACGCCGACCAGCAGCGAGATGCGCGCACCGTAGATCGTGCGGCTGAAGCTGTCGCGTCCCAGCGTATCGGTGCCGAAGAAGAAGGCTGAGGACGGCGGTTTGAGCCGGTTGATCGGATCAACGGTGGTCGGGCTGTGCGGCGCGATGAGCGGCGCAAGGAGCGCGACGACGACGACGAGCAGGACGAAGATTCCACTCGCGAGCGCCGCCTTGTTCTCGGCCAGCACACGCAGCCAGTACCACGGCGACGAAGGACTGATGCTGCCGAAGAGCCCCGGTTGGCGCCGCCGCGCGTCGCGGATTGCCTCCGGTTGCGTTACCTCACTTGTTGCCATAGCGCACCCGTGGGTCGATATAGATGTACAGCACATCGACGAGGAGATTCGCCAGCACATAGATGGCGGCGATGACCATAACCGCTCCCTGAATGACCGGGAAATCGCGTCGCAGCACGCTCTGGACGACGAGCTGGCCCATCCCCGGTAGCGTGAAAACCGTTTCGGTGATGACCGCGCCGCCGAGCAGCGCGCCAAGCGACGATCCGACGACCGTAATGGCCGGGATGAGCGCGTTGCGCAGCGCGTGCAGCGTGATCACTCGTCGCTGTGCCAGCCCTTTGGAGTAAGCGGTTCGAATGTAATCCTCGCGCAGGACATCGAGCATCGACGAGCGGATCAAACGCGCCAGCAGGGCAGCGTTCGCGAAGCCGAGCGAGAAGGCCGGCATGAGCATGCGCTTGAAATGCTGCACCGGGTTATCAGTGATCGAGACATAACCACCCGATGGTAGCCAGTGGAGCGTCACGGCGAAGAGCAGGATGAGCAGAATGGCGAGGTAAAAGCTCGGCATCGCCGCGCCGCTCACCGAGAGCGCCATCAAGGCGCGATCGATCCATGAGTTACGCCGCACCGCCGCGATGACCCCGGCCGGCACGCCGATCAGGAGCGAGACGATCAGGGCGTAGAGCGTCAAGAGGCCGGTTGGTTGGGCACGCTGCCAGAGCGCCGTTGTCACCGGCATATTAAGGAAGATCGAGTTGCCGAAGTCGAGATGGATGGCGCCGCCGACCCAGTCGACGAACTGGATATAAAACGGGTCGTTGAGACCGAGCTGATCGCGCAGCTGTTGAACCTGTTCGTTCGAAGCCTCCGGCCCAAGCATCACGGCCGCCGGATCGCCGGGGGTCAGGTGCACCAGAATGAACACCACGACCCCGACGATCAGGAGCACCGGAAGAAGCAGCACAAGACGACGCAGAATGTACGCGGTCACCGATTATGAGCCTTCCCTGTCGGCGTTCCCTCGTGTATCACGTTTCGCCTACTTCTCCAGCCAGGCGTTCCAGAGCTGTGGCCCGAGCTGCTGTTGCTGCGAGAGCCCTTGCAGCTTCTGCGAGCGGGCAACGATGTCCTTGGTGTCGCCGATCTTGATCATCGGCACTTCCTCGTAGAAGTTGGTCTGCAACTGCTCCATCAGTTTGAAGCGCTTGTCGAAATCGGATTCGCTGCGCAGGCCGTCGAGGATCTCCTGGCTCGATTCGCTGCACCACCAGCCCGGCCAGTTGCAGAGTTGCATGATGGCGAGCTGGGTTGGCTCCGGGCGGAATGAGATGCCGGTTGTGAACGTATCCCACATATCCGGCTTGCTGCGACGATCGACGACGGTCGCCCAGTCGTAGACCTGCAGATCGACTTTAAAGCCGGCCGCTTCGAGCTGTTGCTTGCAGACAACCGCGTTGTTGTACTGGTTGAGATACTCTTTGGTCGTCATAAAGCGGATCGCCGTGCCGTCGTAGCCCGCTTCATCCAGCAGCTTCTTGGCACCGTCGGGATCGTTCGGGCTGTAATGTTCCTTACCGGCGGTCGAATACCAGATCGTTTCCTTCTGCATGATGCTCGGGTCGAGCCGGTAATACCCTTCGCCCCAGGCGGCCAGCATAATCGGCTCATGATTCAGCGCCATCTGGAACGCCTGGCGGATCTTCTGATTGCTCATCAAGGGCGATTTCCAGTTGAGCACGAAGGTATCCCAGCCGCCTGGTGGCAGCACCTCGGCGGTGGCGACCGCGTCATCCTTCAGCGTGTCAAACTGATCGGAGCTGATCGATTCGAGGAAGTGATAGTCGCCTGAGCGCAGCCCGGCGATACGCGCGGCTTCATCGCTGACCGGCGTGAAGATGAGCTGATCGGCGTAGGCGTACTTGTGCCCGCCGTAGCCGTTCGGTTCACCCGGCAACGCGGCGTAATCCTCGAAGCGCTCGAATTTAATGAAGCGGTCCGGCTGGCGCTCGACGAACTTGTAGGGGCCGGTGCCGATGAACTCCTTGATCTGCCCGTCACCGGCGGCATCGACGACTGACTTCGGATAGATGGCCGGGCCCTGATAGTAGTAGCCGAGCGTGCTTTCGAAGACGCCGTACGGGTTCTTCATCTTGAACTCGATGGTGTAGTCGTCGACCGCGGTGACCTTCTCGCTGGCCTCGAAGAGCGCCTTGCCGAGTCCCTGTTTGGTCGCCCAGCGCTGGAGCGACGCGAGGACATCGGCCGATTTCATCTCGTCGCCATTATGGAAGGGCACATGCTGACGCAGCCTGATCGTGTGCGTCAGTTGGTCGGTGCTCACTTCGTGCGATTCGGCCAGCATCGGGATCAGCTTATAGTTTGCGTCCCAGGCGAAGAGCGGCTCGTACATATTCCAGGTGACGAAGCCGACGATGGTGGCGGTCGTCCAGTGGATATCGAGCGTCGGCGGCTCGCCGATGATGACGGCGTTAATCGTGCCGCCTTTGACGCCCTTTTCCGGCACCGGCGAGGCCGCGCCGGTCGTGGCGCCACCAGCGGTCGCGGTGGCCGCACCACCCGATGCTGCCGTTGATGCTCCGCCGGACGCGGACGTCGCAGCTCCACCACTGCTGCTCGATCCGGTCGTGGCGGTTGAGTCGTCGCTGCTGCCGCAGGCCGCCAGCAATGCGGAAATGGCGGGCACGCTCAACCCGACGGCCATCGCGCGTTTGAGCACATCGCGACGACTCATCCGTCCCTGCGACGCGGCATCCAACAAGGTCAAGAACTCTCGGTCCTGACTCATCGCTTCCCCCTACAAATGCCCAAACCTGTTCAGAATGAGAGGCATGGGTTCCGTATGACAGTTGACTTGATGCGATTTGCTTCGTTCTCAGCCTAGCATGGTGTTCGGATGCAGTCAACGAACAGAGCATATGCGTCAGGTCGACGGGGAACGGGCCTACTCCAGCCACGTATTCCAGAGGATCGGGCCGAGCTGCGTCTGTGACGAGAGGCCGTGCAGTCGCTTGGCGTGGATGAGGGTTTGCAGGGCGTCGCCGACCTTGATCATCGGCACCTCGTTGTAGAAGTTCGTCTGGATCTTCTTCCAGATCTCGAAACGCTCGTTGAAGTCCGACTTGGCGCGCAGTTGCTCGACCAGTTGCCCGGTATCGGGCGAGCACCACCAGCCGGCGAAGTGACAGACGTCCATGACCGAAAGCTGGGCAGGATCCGGCTTGAAGGAGATGCCAGTCGTCGTGATATCCCACTTGTCCGGCTGCTGCTGCTGGCTGAGGACCGTCGCCCAGTCGTAGACGAGCAGATCGACCTTGAAGCCGGCGGCTTCCATCTGCTGCTTGGCGACGACCGAGCGGTTGTAGTGATCCTGATACTGTTTCGTGCAGGTGAAGCGGATCGCCGTGCCGTCGTACTTCGCTTCGTCGAGCAATCGCTTGGCGGCATCCGGGTCCTTCCGGTTGTAGAGCTCCTTGCCGGCGTCGGTGTACCAGGCCGTCTCCTTGAACATGATGCTCGGATCGAGCCGGTAGAAACCCTTGCCGTATCCGGCCTCGCAGATCGCCTCATGATCGAGACACGCCTGGAATGCCTGCCGGATCTTGACGTCCGTCATGATCCCTTGCTTCAGGTTGATGAGGAAGACGCCCCAGCCGGCCGGCGGCAGAATCTCGGCCGCCAGATTCGAGGCTGACTTGAGCGTTTCGAACTGGTCGGAGCTGACGTTCTCGGGGAAGTCGTAGTCACCGGACTGCAAGCCGGCCACCCGTGCTGCCTCATCGGAGACCGGGATCAGATGGATCTCGTCGACGTAGGCGTACTTGTGGCCGCCGTAGCCGCTCGGCTTGCCCGGCAGCGCGGCGTAATCGTCGAAGCGTTCGAGCTTGATCAGCCGGTCGGGCTGATGCTCGACGAACTTGTAGGGGCCGGTGCCGACCGGCTCATCGATCTGGTTCTTGCCGGCAGCATCGATGACCGACTTCGGGTAGATGGCACAGCCCTGGTTGGTGAGTGCCAGCGCCGTCTGGAACATGCCGTATGGCTGGGCGAGCGTGAACTCGATCGTGTAGTCATCGACCGTCTTGGTGTTGTCGATCATGCTCAAGAGATTGCCGCCGATGCCGCTGAGGCCGCCCCAGCGATCCATCGAGGCGAGCACATCGGCCGCCTTCATCTCTTCGCCGTTATGAAACTTGACGCCCTGGCGGATCTTGAGCGTGACGGTGAGACCGTCGCTGCTGGTGTCGAGCGATTCCGCCAGCATCGGGATGATCTTGTAGTTGTCATCCCAGGCGAAAAGCGGCTCGGAGATGTTCCAACCGATGAGCGAGAAGATGGTGCCGGTCGTCTGGTGAATATCGAGCGTCGGTGGCTCACCGACCATCGCGATCTTTAGCGTGCCGCCCTTCGTCCCTTCCTCGGTTTCCGCCGCAGCCGATGGCGAAGCACTGCCGGAACTACTGGTGCCGCTGGCACCGGCCGTCGCGGCGTTTCCACTCCCACTCCCGCTTCCGGCGGTGCTTGCGCTCGTGCTCGTCTCGTCGTCACTGCTCCCGCAGGCCGCCAGCAACGCCGAGATCGCCGGCACGCTTAACCCGAGCGCCACCGCGCGTTTGAGCACCTGCCGCCGGTTCAATCGCCCAAGCGTGGCCTCATCCAGGAGCGTAAAGAACTCTCGATCGTGGTTCATCTCTGTCCCTTGCTTTGCATGCCAAAGTACCCACACAGTAGAGGCGCGACGGCGTCTTGGCACGATAGGCTTGTGGTGATTCGCGCGTTTTCCACGCTAGCATGCGTTTCGTATGCGGTCAATGGACCAAATGGGTGGTGCGCCGATGCCCGTTTGCCCCGACCAGCGACATCCCGGCGCTAAACCGCCGGGCTGAGAGGACGAAGCCCACTGAAGGGGCTCGACCAGTCCATGCCATTGCTCATCCCGATGCGCGTTGCTCGTCAGGCCGAGCCGCGGCTCAGTATCTCGCTGGTGTTTCCCAGAGCACGACGTTTGGCAAATCGGTGGGCTTCGCCTTTTCAGCCCGGCGCTAAACCGCCGGGCATCGCTGGCCGGAGCAAGCGGGCATCGGTTGACACCATGTGGGTGCACGAAACTCAGTACCAACAGTCTCTGGCACTCGTGCCGGCGCGTTGGTTGAATCAAGGGCACAGGCAGAATTGTGCGGACGATTGGTGAGGGACCGGAGTGGATTTGGCCATCGAACAGGCGCTGGCACTGGCGCCCGACGCGAGTTCTGTCACCGCGGGCCGGAAGCTGGCGAAGCCGGGTGTCTGGCACGGCCTGGGGCAGGATGACGCCGCGTTCTGGGGTGAATGCCAGGGAAGCAAGCCTTATCAGACGCGGGTCGACCGGAGCGATTACGCCACGAAATGCTCCTGCCCGAGCCGCAAGTTTCCCTGCAAGCACGCGCTTGGGCTGCTCCTCCTCGCCGCCACATCGCCCGAGGCGCTTCCGCGTAGCGACGCTCCTGAGTGGGTCCAAAGCTGGTTGAACCAACGTTCCCAACGAGCGGCTCGCGCCGATGATGGTGCGCGAGCGAAGCCGGCTGCCGGATCGACGCGGGAGCCGCGTCGCCAGGAACGACGGTTGGAGCGCGTGCGCGCGGGTGTCGAGGCGTTGGATCTCTGGCTCGAAGACGTGATGCGCAATGGGCTGGCGCATGCCGGGATGCAGCCGGTGACGTACTGGGATCAGCCGGCGGCCCGGTTGGTCGATGCGCAGGCACCTGGCCTCGCATCCCGCGTTCGTCGTCTCGCGGCGCTTCCGAATTCGTCGCCCGACTGGCCGGTTCGGCTACTGGAGGACCTCGGGAAGCTGACGCTCCTGACGCACGCCTTTGCGCGAATCGACGAGCTCGATCCAGCGCTGCAAGTTGACGTGCGGACGAACATCGGCTGGACGATCGAGCGCGACGAGGTGCTCGATCGCGGCAACGCGGTGACCGATGAGTGGCTCGTCATCGGCCAGCGCGTCGTGCCCGAGGAACGGCTGCGCACGCAGCGTACCTGGTTGATCGGCGTCAGCAGCGGGCGTACCGCGCTCATCCTGCAATTCGCCCACGGCTCGGCGTCGTTCGCGGAAGCCGTTGCGCCGGGGACGCGTTTTGCGGCGGATCTCGCCTACTTTCCCAGCGCGTTTCCTCAGCGAGCGCTGATTCGCGAACGACAGGGTAGCCCACGTCCCATGCGGCCGGCTGACGCGTCCACCATCGGGGGATCGATCGACGCGGCGCTCGCGATCTGGGCGCAGGCGCTCGCCCGGCAACCGTGGATCGAGCGTATCCCGGTCATCCTGCGCGCTGTTGTGCCGATCATCGCGACATCGGGCGACTGGGTCGTCCGGGGAAGCTCAGGGGAGGCGCTGCCGCTCGAAGGATCTCCCCACTGGACGCTGCTTGCGTATTCAGGCGGCCGGCCGGTTGACCTGGTTGCCGAGTGGAACGGTCAATCGCTCGCGCCGCTCGGCGTTTTCGTCGCGGACGAGTGGCGTTCGCTGCCGGAGCGTGGCTAATGGACGATCTGCTGACGGTTGCAGTCGCCGGAACCGCACGGGCGGGCGTCAGGTCGGAGTTGCCGGATGGGCCGATCGGTCAAGCCATCGCGCACCTCGACTCAGCCGCCCCCGAGCGCTGGCTTCTCCTCGCGGCCGGGGCATATGCCATCCGGCGGCGTGCGGGCGTGCGGCCGCTGATGCAACCGGACGAACCCGTTCGCGCGGACGATGAAACCTGGTCTGTCGCGGCGGAGCGCATCGCACTGCCCCTCGGCGAATTACTGTCCTGGCAATCCTCTGAGCTGTTGCTGGAGGCGCTCGAGCGGCTTCAGCGGGCGCGGTTGCTCATCCCACCGGCTCTGCTACCCGTCGTCCTCGATGCCGGGGCACGCAACAACGCGATCCGCCCGACGCTGTTGGGGGTGATCGGCCGGCGCGGGCGCTGGCTGGCACGTCAGAATAGCGACTGGTCGTGGGCGACCATGCCGGATGCTGACGACGTGGTGGCGAACGCGGACACGATCTGGCAGGAAGGCGTGCACGCCGAACGGCTGGACGTCCTGCGTCTCGTCCGGTCGAGCGATCCGGCGCGCGGCCTGGCGCTGCTTGCGAGTACCTGGACGCGCGAGCGGGCGGCGTTCCGTGCGGAGGCGATCGAACTGCTCGGTGTCAACCTCTCGATGGAAGATCAGTCGTTTCTCGAGGCAGCGCTCGACGATCGGGCAACGACGGTGCGCGAGCGTGCCGAAGCGCTCCTCGTCCGCATTCCCGGCTCGCGGCCCGCCCGGGAGGCCGAAGCACAGGCCGAGCCGTTGATCGGTACCCGGCTCGGTTTCCAGATCGTGGTCCGACCACCGGACGATGTTGAGCAGGCAACCGCTCTTATCAAAGCGTTCAGCCGTGTGGCGCCGTCGCATTGGACGGCGCACCTTGGCAAGCGGCCATCCGATCTGGTGAAGGTCATCGCGCGCGACCGTGATTGGGGCTTCTCCGTGCTCACCGGCTGGACCCAGGCGACGCTCACGTTCGAGGACGAGGAATGGGCGGCAGCGCTTTTTTCGGTCTGGCTCGCGTCGCCGCCACCGCTTGGCAAGGCCGCGGACGCCTACGCCAGGTCGTTCGAGGTAACGGTCAACGGGTACCTGATCGGATTGCTCCAGGTCATGCGTCCGGCAGACGCGGAACGGGCCGTTGCCGCCTCACCCGATCCGCTGCGGATGCCGGCCATCCTGCGCGCCGCGGGCCGGGCCTGGGGCGCGGTGTTTACCGACCGCTACCTGCGCTCATTGCGCGACAGCGTGGAACGAACGTTCAGGCAGGCAGCGGTGGACTCGCAGGCGATACACGCCTGGACGGCGTCAATCCAGTCAGCCACCGTTGCGATTCCTCCCGGCAGCATCCAGGACGCGATCGATCTGCTTCACCAGGTTGACGAGATTGAGTTGCCCGGCGAGGCGAAGTTTCACGGAAACTACTGGAAAGAGTCGCTCCGGCGCTGTAGCGAAACGCTGCAGATGCGACAGCGGATCGATGAGGAGATTCGCGCATGATGGACCCGAACGGTGCGCTCCTGCGCGCGCATGCCGAGCAGCAGTACGCTGAGGAGTTGACGGCGCTGGCGCGCGCCGACGACCGGCCGCGACCGCCGAACTGGCGGCTTTCGCCCTGGGCCGTCCGCACCTACCTGCTCGGTGGGGAGTTACCGGATGGATTCGTCATCAGTCCGAAGTACATCGGCAATTCACGTCTCATCGAGATCGCCGTAGCGACGCTGGCCACCGATCGGGCACTTTTGCTCTATGGCCTTCCCGGTACGGCCAAGTCGTGGGTCTCGGAGCATCTGGCCGCCGCGATTTCGGGCGAATCGACGCTGCTCGTGCAGGGAACGGCCGGGACCGACGAGAGCGCGATTCGTTACGGCTGGAATTACGCCCGACTGATCGCCGAAGGGCCGTCACGCGCGGCACTCGTTTCCAGCCCGGTGATTCGCGCGATGGAAGAGGGGAAGATCGCGCGGGTCGAGGAGTTGACGCGCATCCCCTCCGAAACGCAGGACGCGCTGATCACCATCCTCTCGGAAAAGACGCTGCCCGTTCCGGAGCTTGGCACCGAGGTGCAGGCGCGCAAGGGCTTCAACCTGATCGCGACGGCCAACAACCGCGACCGGGGCGTGAATGATCTGTCGAGCGCCCTGACGCGCCGTTTCAACACAGTCGTGCTACCGACACCCGCCACGATCGAGGAGGAAGTCGACATCGTAACCCGGCGCGCCGCCGATCTTGGACGTGCGCTCGAACTCCCGGCCGAGCAACCCGCGCTCGAGGAGATTCGCCGCGTCGTGACGATCTTCCGTGAGCTGCGTGACGGGATGACGCTCGACGGGCGGACCAAGCTGAAGAGTCCGACCAGCACGCTCTCGTCCGCCGAAGCGATCTCGGTCGTCACCGGTGGTCTGGCTTCGGCCGCCTACTTCGGCGATGGCGTTCTGCGGGCGAGCGACCTCGCGGCGGGTCTCGTCGGCGCGATCGTCAAGGACCCGGTGCAGGATCGCGTCGTCTGGCTCGAATACCTTCAGACCGTCGTCAAGGAGCGGGAAGACTGGAAGGACATCTACCGGGCGAGTCAGGACGTGTTGTGACCGGCGCTCCGTCCGTCTCCATCTACGGAATCCGGCATCACGGACCCGGTTCGGCGCGCAGTCTGCTGACGGCGCTGCATCAGTACGCGCCGGACATCGTGCTCATCGAGGGTCCGCCCGATGCCGCGGACGTGCTGCCGCTCGCCGGTCATGAGGCGATGCGCCCGCCGGTCGCCTTGCTCGTCTACCAGCCCGACCAGCCGCGCCGCTCGGTCTTCTATCCGTTCACGCACTACTCGCCCGAATGGCAGGCGATCGGCTATGCGCTGACGCACGAGGTTCCGGTTCGCTTCATCGACCTGCCGGCCATGTTCCGCTTTGCGTTGGAAGCGAAGGATGGCGCAGATTCGCCCGAGGGCTCCGTGGACGATGCACCCTCTGCTAAACCGCTGGACCAGGCAATCCATGAGGCGCCGTTCGAGGTCCTGGCGCATGCGGCCGGCTACGCCGATGCCGATCTCTGGTGGGAGCAGGTCTTCGAGCGACGGCGCGATACCACGGACGTGTTTGCGGCGATCGCCGAGGGGATGACGGCCCTGCGTGAGACGGCGCCGGAGCCCGATCGTATCGAGCACATGCGCGAGGCGTACATGCGCCAGATGATCCGGGGCGCGCGGCGCGAAGGGTTCGAACGCATCGCGGTCGTTTGCGGCGCCTGGCACGTTCCGGCCCTTTCGAATATCGGCCCGGCCGGACCGGATGCTGAGCTGTTGAAGCGGCTCAAGCGGGTCAAGGTTGCCGCGACCTGGATCCCGTGGACGAGCGCTCGCCTCTCCTATCGCTCCGGTTACGGCGCGGGGGTCCGTTCTCCCGGGTGGCACGAACATCTCTGGCGATCATCCGCCGCCGAGTATGCGTCCGGCTGGGTCGTGCGCGCTGCCCGTCTCTTGCGCGAGGAGGGGCTAAGCGCGCCATCGAGCAACGTGATCGACGCCGTGCGACTGGCCGAGGCGCTGGCGGCGCTGCGTGGCCTCTCCGCGCCCGGACTCAACGAACTGAGCGAGTCGATCCTCACGACGCTCTGCAAGGGCGATCCGACGCCGATGCGGCTTATCCGTGACAAACTGGAGATCGGCGACGCACTCGGTGACGTGCCTGAGGTGGCGCCGGTCGTTCCCCTGCAGGCCGACATCTCGGCCTGGCAGCGGCGACTCCGCCTGCTGCCGTCGCCGGAGCAGCGTGCGCTCGATCTTGATCTGCGCAACGAGAACGATCGCGAGCGCAGCCGGCTGTTGCACCGGATGCTGGCGCTCGATATCCCCTGGGGCGCCCAGCGGCGTGCGACTGGGCGGGGCACCTTTCGTGAAGCGTGGTCGATTCAGTGGCAGCCGGAGCTGTCGGTGGCGATCATCGATGCCGCGCGCTGGGGGAATACCGTCGAGTCGGCCGCCGTGGCGCGGCTGCGAGCGGACGCGAGCGCGGCAAGTGAGCTACCGAGGTTGACGGAGCTGCTGAATGGAGCGGTGCTCGCCGCCTTGCCGGAGGCGATCGCGTATCTGCTGCAGCGCGTTCGCGACGCGTCGGCCGGTGCCACCGATGTGCGTCGCCTCCTCGATGCGCTGCCACCGCTGGCGCAGGTCGCACGGTACGGCGATGTTCGTGAGACCGATCGCGACCAGGTGCTGCCAGTCTTCGACACCATCTTTGAGCGCGCGGTGGTTGGACTCCAGATCCCGGTATCACTGGACGATCAGGCCGCGGCGACGATGGTCGCGAGCATTGGTCATGGGCACGAGAGCATCGTTCTCCTCGATCGCACCGGCCAGCGTGCCGCCTGGTGCGAGGTGCTGCGTGGACTCGGCGAGCGCGACGGTCTGCACGCGCTCGTGCGGGGTTGGTGCTGCCGGCTGCTGCTCGAAGAAGGTGCGCTCGACAGCGCCGAGTTGGGGCGATTGGCGCGCCGCTCGCTTTCGACGGCAAATCCAACGAGAGAAGCCGCCAACTGGGTCGAAGGGGTGACCCGTGGTAGCGGCCTCGCTCTGCTGCACCAGGATCAGCTCTGGCACGCGCTCGACGACTGGCTGCGGGAACTCGATACCGGCGTATTTATTGAGACGCTTCCGCTCCTGCGGCGGGCCTTCTCCGGCTTTGCCGGACCCGAGCGTCGCGCGATGGGCGAGAAGGTGCGAACCATTGGTGGGCGGTCGAATTCGTTGCCGTTGATCGACCCCAAGGAGCAGCTTGATCGCGAGCGGGCGAACCTTGTCCTGCCGGTACTGTCACAGATTCTGGGCGTGAAGATCGAGGATGAGCATGGCGATTGATGAGCACGAACGACTGCGTCGCTGGCGGCTCATCCTGGGTGCTGAGGCGGGTGACGGGCTTTCTCTCGAACTGGCCGGCGACGACCTGGGGATGGACCGCGCCCTGGAGGCGCTCTACGGTGAAGGAGCCTCACGTCGGGCCGGGCTGGGTGCGTCGGCGCCCAATGTCACGCGCTGGCTGGGCGACATCCGTACCTACTTTCCCGTTCCGGTCGTCCAGGTCATGCAGCAGGACGCCTTCGATCGGCTCGGCCTCAAGCAACTGCTGTTGGAACCGGAACTGCTGGCAACGGTCGAGCCGGATGTGCATCTGGTCGGAACGTTGCTTTCGCTCTCACAGGTTATCCCGGAGCGGACGAAGGAAACGGCGCGAATGGTGGTGCGCTCGGTTGTCGAGGAGATCGAGCGGCGCCTGCGCGCGAAGACGATCCAGGCCGTTCGCGGTAGCCTCAGCCGCGCCAGTCGCACCAACCGGCCACGGCTGCATGAGATCGATTGGGATCGGACGATCCGCGCGAACCTGAAGCATTATCAGCCCGCACAGCGCGTCATTATCCCCG
>ERZ778018.1098-NODE-1098-length-26412-cov-11.281519_pt1 | contig 26412 bp, 21 predicted proteins | sample MGYA00375748_ERZ778018 | MGnify/ENA primary metagenome ERZ778018 (study PRJEB29350, sample SAMN05509839) | bioreactor metagenome | biome: bioreactor; material: wastewater | place: South Africa: University of Cape Town | collected 2014-04-22 ... | reverse complement strand
CCCACCCCTCATCCGGCCTTCGGCCACCTTCTCCCTCAAGGCAAGATTATTCGTGAGTGACGTAAGTCCAAGAACGATCCCGGATGCCTCGTCCGATCACCCAACCGTCCAATGACTTAGGGCGGCCTTGGGCTGATTTGCGACAACACCTGGCACCATAACGATTTACGAGTCCCACGAATAATCTTGCTCAAGGGGAGAAGGCGATGATCGCCGCGCCCTTCCGCCGGGGTGGAGCCGCGCGGCCCCCGCCCCGCCCTTGACTTTTTCCCGCGAACCAGGTGTCGAATCCCCGCGTAGGAGATGTGAATAAATCAACGTCCCACGATTCGCGCGGCGGTCGCGCGGCGCGGAGTCCGAGAAGGGGGGAAGTCCATATCATGGCGTTTCGATTCGACAAACTGACGCTCAAGAGTCAAGAGGCGCTTCAAGGCGCGCAGACGCTGGCCGGCGAGCGCAGTCATCAGCGTTTGGAGCCCATGCACCTGCTGGTCGCGCTTCTGGACCCGAACCAGCAGGTCGTCCGGGCGTTGTTCGCGCAGCTCGGCGTCAACCCGGAGCAGGCGCTCAGGGCGGCGCGCCAGGGGCTCGACGCGCTGCCGCGAGTCACCGGCGGGGAAATCTCCATCGGCCCCGACCTGGCGCGGGTGCTGGAGGCGGCCCAGGCCGAGGCCGATCGGATGAAGGACCAGTACGTCTCCGTCGAGCACCTGTTGCTCGGCCTGGCGACGGTCAAGAGCAAGACCCAGGAACTGCTGGAGTCGCTGGGCGTCACCGGGCCGGAGATTCTCAAGGCGCTGCAAAAGGTCCGAGGCGGCCAGTCGGTCACCGACCAGAACCCCGACGACAAGTACCAGGCGCTTGAGCGGTACGGTCGCGACCTGGTGGAGGCCGCGCGCAAGGGGAAGATGGATCCCGTGATCGGCCGTGACTCGGAGGTCCGCCGGGTCGTGCAGGTGCTCAGCCGCCGCACCAAGAACAACCCGGTGTTGATCGGCGAGCCGGGCGTCGGCAAGACGGCCATCGCCGAGGGCCTGGCCCAGCGGATCGTCTCCGGCGACGTCCCCGAGTCGCTTCAAAACCGCCGCCTGATCGCGCTCGACATGGGCGCCCTGGTGGCCGGGGCGAAGTACCGCGGCGAGTTCGAGGAGCGGCTCAAGGCCGTGCTCAAGGAGGTCGCCGACTCCGACGGCCGGGTGGTCCTGTTCATCGACGAGTTGCACCTGGTCGTCGGCGCCGGCAAGTCCGACGGCGCCATGGACGCCGCCAACCTGCTCAAGCCGGCGCTCGCGCGCGGCGAGCTGCGCTGCATCGGCGCCACGACGCTCGACGAATATCGCGAGCACATCGAGAAGGACTCCGCGCTTGAGCGGCGGTTCCAGCCGGTGTTCGTCGGCGAGCCGACGATCGACGATACCATCGCCATCCTCCGCGGCATCAAGGAGCGCTACGAGGTCCACCACAAGGTCAAGATCAAGGACTCCGCCCTGGTCTCCGCCGCCAAGCTGGCCTCGCGCTACATCACCGACCGCTTCCTCCCCGACAAGGCCATCGACCTGGTCGACGAGGCGGCCAGTCGACTGTCGATGGAACTGCAATCGGTCCCGACCGAGATCGACGTCCTCCAGCGCAGGCTGCTGCAACTCCAACTCGCGCAGCGGATGCTCCAAAAGGAGGAGGAGGAGCACGCGCTGGAGCGGCTGGCGGAGGTGGAGAACGACATCGAGCAGGTCGAGAAGGAGTTGCAGGACCTTCGCCGCCAGTGGGAGATGGAGAAGTCCGGCCTGGGCGACGCTCAGAAGGTCCGCGAACACCTGGAGTCGACCAAGATCGAATTCCAGCGCCTGATGGACGAGATCCGCCAGAAGCAGCAGCACGGCGAGCGTCCCGACGAGGCCAGCTATCAGAAGCTCGCCGCGCTGGACGCCGAGCGCAAGGCGCTTGAGAAGCGGGTGGCCGAGTTCGAGGCCGCCGACGGGGCGGGGGCCGGCGAGAAGGCGCCGAACCAGTTGCTGAAGCGCGAGGTCGACTCCGAGGAGATCGCCGAGGTCGTCAGCCAGTGGACCGGCGTGCCGGTCTCGCGGATGCTGGCGACCGAGCGCGAGAAGCTGCTCAAGCTGGAGGAGCAGATCCACCTGCGGATGGTCGGCCAGGACGCCGCGGTCGTCGCCGTCGCCGACGCGGTGCGCCGCAGTCGCGCGGGGCTGCAAGACCCGCACCGGCCGATCGGCTCGTTCCTGTTCCTGGGGCCCACCGGCGTCGGCAAGACCGAACTGGCCAAGGCGCTCGCCGAATTCCTCTTCGACAGCGAGGCGGCCATGGTGCGCCTCGACATGAGCGAATACGGCGAGCGGCACAACGTCGCCCGGCTGATCGGCGCGCCTCCGGGTTACGTCGGCTACGAGGAGGGGGGCCGGCTCACCGAGGCCGTCCGCCGCCGGCCGTACTCGGTCGTCCTTTTGGACGAGATCGAGAAGGCCCATCGCGACGTCTTCAACGTGCTGTTGCAGGTGCTCGACGACGGCCGCCTCACCGACGGCCAGGGCCGCACGGTCGACTTCCGCAACACGGTCGTCATCATGACGTCGAACCTGGGAAGCCCGGTCATCGCCGAACTGACCGCCCAAGGCGCCGACGAGTCGACGATCCGCCATCAGGTCCAGGACGTCCTCCGTCGCGAGTTCCTGCCGGAGTTCCTCAACCGAATCGACGAGACCATCATCTTCCACCCGCTGGGGCGCGAGGAGTTGGCGGAGATCGTCGGCATCCAGCTCAAGCGGCTGGAGGCGCAACTGGCCGAGGCGAACCTGTCGATCCGGGTCACCGACAAGGCCCGGCAACGGCTCGCCGAGGAAGGCTTCGAGCCCGCCTACGGCGCCCGGCCGCTCAAGCGGGTGCTTCAACAGCGGCTGGCGAACCCGCTGGCCAGGGCTTTGCTCGACCAGCGCGTCAACCCGTCGGACGTCGTGACGATCGATTACGACGGCAAGGACTTCACCTTCACGCCCTCCAGGGCGTGAGGCGCCGTCGCGGCCGGTGTCCGCGGTCGCTCGCCCTCCCCTTGACGGGCCGGTGGCATGGCTTTGTAATCAGGGGCTTCCACGCGGGCCGGACCCTCCGGCGCGCGGTTCGTTCACCACCGAGAAGTCCGCCCATGTCCGTCGGAGATTCCTCCGCGAAGTCGCCGCGACGGCCAAGCGCCAGTCAGGTGCTGGTCGTCACCAGCGTGATGTTCACGTTCATCTCGTTTTGGCGCACCGCCGCGATCGTGCTGTGCGACCTGGCGGGGACCGCGTTTTACATCGGCGGCATCGTCGAGTCGCAGATCGGCAAGGCGGGTCCGTGGTTCATCCTGGCGGTGATGGTCCTAAGCGGCGCCGTCAGCATGGCCTACGTGGAAAGCTGCGCCATGTTCGTGCGCGGCGGGGTGTACAAGATCGTCAAGGAGGCGATGGGAAGGCAGATGGCCGGGCTGGCGGTCTCGGCCCTGCTGTTCGACTTCGTGTTGACCGGGCCGATCAGCGGCGTCACGGCGGGTCAGTATCTGATCGGCCTGTTCAACGACCTCCTGGCGCTGGGGATGGACAGCCCGCTGATCGTCCATCAGGACGCGCTTTCCTCGCTGATCGCGATCGGGGTGACGCTTTACTTCTGGCGGGTCAACACCAAGGGGATTCACGAATCGAGCGACCAGGCGCTTAAGATCCTGGGGGCGACCACGGCGATGGCCGTCGTCCTGATCGCCTGGTGCGCGGTGACGGTGGCCCTGGATCCGTCCAAGCGGACCTTGCCGCCGACCACCCCGGACTTTTCGCGCAAGGTGGACGTCGCGGGCCAGCCGGTGCTCGACCCTTTCGGCCGCCAGGTCGATCCGCTGGGCTTCCTCGGTCATTCGAGCGTCGCCCGCGAGTTGCGGCCCGACGCGGCCGCCGGCCACTGGTGGGGCTTGATCGGCGTCTTCGGGTTGGTCGTGGCGTTCGGCCACTCGGTCCTGGCCATGAGCGGCGAGGAGACCCTGGCGCAGGTCTATCGCGAGGTGGAAAGCCCCAAGCTCAAGAACTTCAAGAAGGCCGCGCTGGTCGTCTTCCTCTACAGTTTGATCTTCACCACGGTCATCAGCTTCTTCGCGGTGATGATCATCCCCGACGACGTCCGGTTGTCGCGGTACGCGGGAAACCTGATCGGCGGGTTGGCGATGCACGTCGCCGGGCCGCAGTGGGCGCGGCTGACGCTCAACGCGCTGGTGGTGGGGGTGGGCTTCTTGATCCTTTCCGGGTCGGTGAACACGGCGATCGTCGGCTCCAACGGCATCCTCAACCGGGTATCCGAGGACGGCGTCCTGCCCGACTGGTTCCTGCGACCGCATCCGAGGTTCGGGACGACGTCGCGGCTTTTGAACCTGGTGGTGATCCTTCAGATCGTCACGATCCTTTTGAGTCGGGGCCACGTCCTGACCCTGGGCGAGGCCTACGCCTTCGGGGTGATCTGGAGCTTCGTGTTCATGCTGGCGTCGATGCTGATCCTCCGCTTCAAGCGGCCGGGCCGACGCGACTTCGAGGTGCCGCTGAACATTCCCGTGGGGAAGGCGCGGCTGCCCGTCGGCATGGCGATCATCTTTTTGATCCTGGCGGCGGCGGCGGTGGCCAACCTGTTGACCAAGGAGATCGCCACCGTCTCCGGCCTCGTGTTCACCGGGGCCTTCTTCGCCGTCTTCCAGGTCAGCGAGCACCTCCGCAAACGACGCGAGGGCTCCGCCGACCACGAACACCTGGAACAGTTCAACGAGGAGGAGTCCGACGCGGTCACGCAGGAGTCGCTCGCGCTGTCGCGGCCGTTCCGCAAGCTGGTCGCCATCCGCTCGCCGCACAACCTGGCGATGCTTCAGAAGTGCCTGGACGAGACCGACCCGGAGACCACCGACGTCGTCGTCATGACCGCCAACGTCCTGCCCAAGGGAAGCGCCGACTTCCACCCCACCATCACCGAGTACGACCGCCAACTCCTCACGGCCGTCGTCAACCTGGCCGAGGAGGCCGGCAAGCCGGTCAAGCCGCTGATCATCCCGACCAACGAACCCCTCTTCGCCCTGGCGCGAACGGCCAGGACCATCGGCGCGCAAGAGCTGTTCATGGGGATGTCCAACAAGTTCAACCCCGAGGACCAGCTCGACCAGGTGGCGCTTTACTGGCTGAACATCTGCGGGGCCAAGGCCGAGCCGTTGACGATCCGGGTCCTGGGCCAGGACCGCGACGCCCGACTGGACATCGCCGGCGGCAGCCGAATCCCCAGGCCGGGCGCGATGGCGGCGGAGGCGGCGCAACTGCTGGCCGACCTTCGCCGCGGCTGGCGCGGCGTCGCGCGGCTGCTGTTGGCCTACGACGGCAGCCCCCTGAGCGCCGACTTTTTGGACACCGTGATGAGCTTCCTGGACCCGGCGATCGACGTGACCCTTTTCCACGTCGCCGAGACCGACGGCTCCGACGGCGGCGAGGTCGAGATCGAGGTCGAGGGCCGGCGGCTGTTGGAGCGCGGCGCCGACCGCGCCCGCGAACTGGGCCGGCGGGTGACGTTCAAGCAGACCCACGGCGAGGCCGGCGAGGAGATCGTTCGCGAGGCGGTGGAGGGGAAGTTCGACGCGATCTTCATGAGCCTTCGCGGCGTTTACCGCCGCGGCGACACCTCGGCGTTCGCCTCCAACACCCGCCACGTCCTGGAAAACGCCCCCTGCCGCGTGATCCTGGGCTTCGCCCCCAAGTCGATCCCCGCGCCCGCGCCGGAGGGAGCCGAGGCGGCCGAGGCTTGAGAGGCCGTTCCGTCGGCCCCAGGCGCGCCGACGACCGCCTCATGAAGCGCGAAAGTGGTCGAAGCCGCGGCGCTCGACGGGCGTCATACGTCCGTCGTCGCCGCGAAGGCGGATCCCGGGCTCGGCGACGATCTCGCCGACGCGATGGAGCGTCACGCCCGCCACGACGCGCGCCGCGGCCTCGGGGCTCGCGGTGAAGCAGAGCTCGAAGTCCTCGCCGTCGTTCAGCGCGTGGAGCAGGGGGGGCGAGCCGTCGGCGGCGGTCGCGGCCAGCGCGTCGGGATGGATGGGAATCGCGGCCTCGTCGAGCGCCGCGCCCAGGCCGCCGCTCTCGTCGAGGACGTGGCCGAGGTCGGAGGAAAGACCGTCGGAAAGATCGATCATGGCCGTGGGGTTCATGATCGGGCGAATCGCGCGGGCCTCCCGGATTCGAGGTTCGGGGCGGAGATGACGGCCGCGGAGAAGGCCGCCGCCGAGGGGGCCGGTGACGAACACCGCGTCGCCGACCTTCGCCCCCGCGCGGCTGGGCGAACCCAGCGGGTGCGGCTCGCCCAGCAGGGTGACGGAGACGACCAGCGGGCCGTCCCAGGCGTTGGTGTCGCCGCCGACGATCGCCACGCCGAAGCGGTCGGCCATCCGTCGCAGGCCCTCGTCCAGCCCTCGGCCGATCGCCTCGGCGTCGCGACGGGGAAGGGCGACGGCCACGAAGGCGAATCGCGGCAGGCCGCACATCGCCGCGACGTCGGAGAGGTTCACGCCCATCGCCTTGTTCCCGACCGCCTCCGGGCCGTCGCGTTCGAGGACGAAATGGCGGCCGTCCATCAGCATGTCGGTGGTGACGATCGCGGTCGAGCCGTCGAAGCGAACCGTCGCGCAGTCGTCGCCGACGTCTCCCAACACCCCCCGGTCCGGGCCGAGCCTGGGACGTCGCGCGCGGATCCACTCGATGAGGCCGAATTCGCCCGTCGGTCGATCGCTCATCGCCGGTCCTTTCCGAAGCGCGCCCCGGCCAGGAACGCGCGGGCGGCCTGTTCGGCGGCGGTCGTCAGGAACTCGTCCGCGCGGGCCATCGCATCCTCAAGCGCGGTCGGGCCGGGGCAGATCGGGAAGTAGGCGTCGAGCCCTTCCTTCAGGCATGCCTCGGCCCCCTCGCCGATCGATCCGGCCAGCGCGAACGTCGGCACGCCCAGCGATCGAGCCAGCCGGGCGACGCCGATCGCCGTCTTGCCGTAGGCGCTCTGCCCGTCGAGGGAGCCCTCGCCGGTGATGCAGAGGTCGGCGCCTTGCAGATGGTCGCGGAGTTTCACGGCGAAAATCACCAGGTCGATCCCCGGCTTCAACCGACCGTTCGCGAACGCCATCAGGCCCCCGCCGAGCCCCCCCGCGGCGCCGGCGCCGGGGACGTCGGCGATCGGGACGTACAGGTCGCGCTCGATCACGTCCGCCAGCCGACGAAGGCCGCGATCCAACCGCTCGACCATCGCCGGCGTCGCGCCCTTCTGCGGCCCGTAGACGGCCGACGCGCCCGTCGGCCCGCACAGTGGGTTCGTCACGTCGCAGGCCACGGCGACGTGGATCCCCTGGCGCGCGATCGACTCCGGGCCGTCGGCCGGCTCGATGCGGTCGAGGGATTCGAGGCCGAGTCCGCCCGGTGGGATGTCGCGACCCCGGGAGTCGAGCAATCGATAGCCGAGCGCTTGCGCCATCCCCGCGCCGCCGTCGTTGGTGGCGCTGCCGCCGATGCCCAGGACGACGCGGCGCGCGCCGGCCCGGACCATGGCGAGCAGCAGTTCGCCCACGCCGCGGGTGGTGGTCGCGCCGGGGTCTCGTCGGTCTTTCGGCACCAGGACCAGCCCGGCCGCCGAGGCCATCTCGGCCACGGCCGTGGCCTCTCCGGGGGGCCCCAGGAGGAGGAACCGCGCATCGACGGACTCGCCGAGCGGGCCCGTCACGCGGACTCGTCGGATCTCCCCGTCGTCGCGCGCCGTCGCCGCGAGGGCGTCGACGAGTCCCTCGCCGCCGTCGGCCATGGGGACGCCGATGATTTCCGCCGAGGGGTCCGCGGCGAGGATTCCCCGCCTGACGGCCTCGACGACCTGGGGGGCCGAAAGACTCCCCTTGAACTTGTCGGGGGCGATCACGACTCGCATGATGATCCCATCCGGGCGCGGGACGCGGCGCCGGAAGGTCGACGCGCGTCAGTCCCGACCATTTCGCCGCGCCCGGATGTCGATCGTCAAGCGCCGACCGCCTGCATGAGCCGTTCGGCCTCCTTCTCGTTCGGCAGCTCGAAGCAGATCTCCTGCCGCTTGATCGAGACGCTCATCGGGGCCTCGATGCCGATGCGGACCTGGTGCCCCTCGATCTTCGCGACCACGATCCGGATGTTCTCGCCGATCTGGATCGCCTCGCCCGTCTTCCTGCTCAGGACCAGCATGATTCATCCTCCGTGCTTGGTTTCGAGTTCGATCGCGTTCGTTCGATGGGAAGGTCGGCGGTGTTCCGTTCGTCCCGCCTTCGATGCCCTGGATTAAGAGCACCTCCCATGCCAAGACGCCCGCCCGGCCCACTTGGTTCACTACTTGAGTCGAAATCCGGGAAAAATCGGCGACGCCCCGCTCCGAAAGACCGCGTCGGCCGTGACGGTCAAGGCGGATTTCTGTAAGATCGCCCGGTCTTTTGCAAAAGTTACCTCGATTTCGGGGGCTCGAACCGGCGTGAGGGAAGCCAGGGTCGCGAACGATGGGCCCGACGACGCGCGAGCGCTTGCGCATCGACCGATCGGCCCGGCCGTGTTGGCCCTCGGGCTTCTCGTTTGGCTCGCCCCCTTCTCATTGGGAAAAACGATGCCCGTCGGCGGCGACGTCACCCAGTTCTTCCTGGGATTGATGGCCGTGCTGTCGCGCTCGTTGGCTCAAGGGACGATCCCGGCGTGGAACGACCTATGGGGTTTCGGCTTCCCCGGCGTCGGCGAAAGCCAGATGGGGGTTTTCTACCCGCCCCATCTGGTCCTTTACGGCGTCTTCAGCCTGGAACGCGCGTATGTCTTGAGCCTGATCCTCCACACGCTTTGGGGAGGGTTGGGAGCTTACTGGGCGTCGCGACGGTTTGGGACGGGTCGGCTCGGGGCGGGGCTGGCGGGGTTCGCGTTCGCGGCGTCGGGGTTTTTCGTCATCCACCTGCCGCATCCCTGGGGCTACGCCACGGGCGCGTGGATGCCCTGGGCGTGGGGACTGGCGTGGTCGCTCTTGAATCAGTCGGGGCGAGGAACGGCCAGGCGGTTGTTCCTGTTGTCGGTCGTGCTGGCGATGCAGGTGTTGCCGGGGCATTTCCAGATCGCGTTCATGACCCAAGCGACCGTGGGAGTCGTGGCGGCCTGGTCGATCCTGGAGCGTCGGCCGTTAGCGAGGGTCGCGCTGACGTTGCTGGGGACGGCGGTCGCGTTGCCGCTGTCGGCGGTCCAGGTCTGGCCGACGGCCCGGCTGGCGGCGATGGCGGCCGACCGTCGCGACTATGAATACCTCTCGGGGTTCGCGGCGACGCCCCTTCACCTGGTCGGTCTGGTCGCGCCTCGGCTGTTCCACGGCTCGCCGCTTTGGCGGCCGTTGGTCTGGGACCCGTTCCACACCTCGCCGGAGGAACTGCTGGCCTACGTCGGGATCGCCCCCTTGATCCTGGCCCTGATGACGCTGGCGCGCGAGGCTCGCCGCGACTCCGCCGTTCGCACGCTCGGCGCGCTGGCGGCGACGACCTTGGTCTTGAGCCTGGGGCCTTACGTCCCTGGGTTTCGATGGTTGATCCAGGTTCCCGGCTTCTCGTTCTTCCGAGCCCCCGCCCGGTGGACGCTTCCGATGTCTTTGGCCCTGGCGACGCTCGCTGGCATCGGCATCGACCGCTGGCGGTCGTGGGAGCGTCCCGGTCGGGGCGCGGTTCGGCTCTGCCTGGCGGCGGCGGTCTGGATCGGGGCCGTGGTCGGGCTGATCGAGTTGGCCCTCTGGTCGTCCGGGCCGTCGGGGAGCCGGGCCGTCGCGGACGTCTTCCAGAAGGCGTTCGCCGTTCTGCCGTGGGACGGCGACCCCGACTTTCACGCCGTCGCGAATCTCGCGCGACGCCCGGCCGTCGACCCGGCGATCCCGCCTTCCCTGGCGCGGTCGGGCGTGAGGCGCTCGGCCGCGCCGCGCGACTCGCGCTCGTTCGAGCAACGCCGGTGGACGATCCACCGCGAGGAGTTGGCCGGGACGCTCCTCTTGCTGGCGGCGGTCGTCGCGGTCGCGACGATTCCGCGGCTTCGCGAGCGCGCGCCGATCCTGCTCGTCGGCTTGACGTTCCTGGACCTGACCTTGCTGGGGACGCATCGCTATGTGCAAGTCGGCCGGTTGAAGCCGCTGGCCGAGCAAAGCCCGGTTCTGGCGGCGCTCGCCCGGGAGCCTTACGGCGCGCGGACGATCGACCCGATGCGGAACCTGGCGATGGCCGCGGGGCTCGCGCCGGTCCAGGCGTATCGAACGCTCGACCTGCCGGCGATGGGGGGGTTGTCGGCGTTGGCGCGGGGGCCGCTCGGTTCCGGCCCCGACGGCGTCTCGACGGCCCGCGCCATGCGGGCCCTGGGCGCGGGGATTCGCGTGCTCGATCCGGTCGAGGTCGCGGCGATGCGGCTTCAGGGCGCGTCGTTGGGCCTGGTCGAGACGATCCGCGATCCGGAACTCGCCCGCTGGCTGTTCGGCGCGGACTGGGACGAGGCGGTCGCGCCGGTCGATTTCCAGATCATCCGCGCGGCCGACGCCCCCGTCGCCTGGAAGGTCTCCGGCCCGATCCCCGAGGAATTCGACGGCGATCCCCGGCGCGTGCTGGCGGCGGTCGAGGCCGCGCGACCGCTGTCGGCCGCCATGGCTCCGGAAGGCGGGTGGGTCGTGCCGGTGGAGGAAACGGGCGGGACGATCTTGATGTCCGTCTTATATGATCCTCAGTGGCGCGCGTTCGTCCAGGGGGCCGACGGCCGTCCGGTCGCCGCGAACGTTCGGCCGGCGTTTCGGATCGGAAGGGAAGCCGGGGCGTGGATGGCGATCGACGTTCCGGCCGCGCCCGACGGAGGGGCGAGGAACTTGACGCTCGCCTACGACGCGGTCGACGTCCGCCGGGGGGCGTGGGAGTCGGCGGCTTGCTGGACGGCGTGGATCGCGGCGATAATCGGGATGTGGCGGCGGGAACGTAGGCGCGAGCCGGCTTGAACGGAAAGGAAATCGAGACGTGGCTGGACCCGTGGGCGTGGCGGTGGTGGGGGCGTCGGGCTACGCGGCCCGCGAGTTGATCCAGATCCTCCTGCGCCATCCGGGCGTGAGGATCGCGACGGCGACTTCGCGGCAGGACGAGCGGTTGGACGCGCTTCATCCCAGCCTTGCCGGGCGGATCGACCTGGCCTGCGAGCCGTTCGACGCCGACCGCGTCGCCGAGCGCTGCGGGTTCGCGTTCCTGGGGGTGCCGCACACCGCCAGCATGGCCGTGGTCCCGTCGCTACGGGAGCGCGGGGTGAAGGTGATCGACCTGAGCGCCGACTACCGGCTTAAGGACGCGAAGGTTTACGAGGACTGGTACGGCCACGTCCACTCCGACCCCGCCGGGTTGGCCGAGGCGGTCTACGGCCTGCCGGAACTCTTCCGCGAGCAGATCCCCCCGGCCGAGTTGATCGCCAATCCCGGTTGCTACACCTCGACGAGCATCCTGTCGCTGGCGCCGTTGGTCGCGGAGGACCTGATCGACCGCAAGTCGATCATCATCGACGCCAAGAGCGGCGTCTCGGGCGCGGGTCGTTCCCCCAAGCTGACCACGCACTACCCCGAGTGCAACGAGAGTCTCTCCGCGTACAACGTCGGCCGGCACCGCCACACGCCGGAGATCGACCAGGTGTTGACCACGGCCGCCGGCGGCGGCGAGTCGGTGGAGGTGATCTTCACCCCCCACCTGGTCCCGATGGACCGCGGCATCTTCGCCACCGTCTACGCCACGCCCAGGAAGCCGGTCGCCGAGCACGACCTGATCGAGCTGTACCGCTTGTTCTACTCGGCCAGCCCGTTCGTCCGGGTCGTCAGCCACCTTCCCGCGACCAAGGACTCCGCGTACTCCAACTTCTTCGACGTCGCCGTCCGAGTGGTCCGCGGCCGGATCCTCGTCCTCGCCTGCCTGGACAACCTCGTCAAGGGCGCCGCCGGCGTCGCCGTGCAGAACCTCAACCTCATGCTGGGGATGCCGGAGACGACGGCGCTGCTTTGACCCTCGCCGCTGGTAGAAATGTAGGAACGCGGTCGCGCGGAGGGAGGCCATGAATCCTGGCGATATCGTGATCGAAGGGGTCGTTCAAGCAGATGGTACGCTGACGCTCGGCGGGTCGGCGAAGCTGCCTCCCGGCCGAGTCCAGGTCGTCGTCCGGCCCCTGCCGGATCCGCCGGTCGGCGATCCGTTTTGGGACATGATGCGATCGATCTGGGAGGGCCAGCGGGCGCGGGGCTTCACGCCCCGTTCGGCCGAGCAAGTCGAGGCGGAGCGTCGAGAAGAGAGGGAGCATTGGGAGGAGCGTCTTCGGGCCGTCACGCGGCTACAGGAAGAATCCCGAAGGCTCCGCGAGCAGAATCCATGAAGGTGTGCCTCGACACGAATTGCGTCATCTATCTCGTCGAGATGAACCCGGTTTGGGCCCCGAGGTTGATGGCTCGGCTGACGGCGGCGAGAGCGGCGGGCGACGCGCTGGCCGTGAGCGACCTGGCCCGTTCGGAATGCCTGATCGGCCCGCTTCGAACCGGGGACGCCGAGACGTTGGCGGACTATCAGCGGTTCTTCTCAAGCCCGGCCGTCGAGATGCTTCCCTTGACCCCGGCCGTCTGTGAGCGCGCGGCCGAGATCCGCGTCGCCTCGGGCCTGAAGATCAAACTGCCGGACGCCCTCCACCTCGCCTCCGCCCTCGAACACGGCTGCGGGTTGTTCCTCACCAACGACGTCCAACTCGCCGGTTGCCCCGCCATCGCCGTTGAGGTCCTGTCGTAGCGAGGGCCGTGAAACAGACGCGACCCTGATCGATGGTCAACGTCAAAACGTCAGCATCGGCTTGAACGTCCGCCCCGGTTCGTCGAACGCGGCGAGCGCGGCTTTCCAGTCGCGGAGCGGGAAGGGGCGGGCGTCGGGGAGTTCGAGCCGGCGCAGCCGCGGCCAGAGGTGGTCGAACCAGCCTCGCCAGACGTCGGGCGAGGCGCCGTTCAGGCGGTCGCGCAGGTGGAAGCGGTGCAGCGCGGGGCCGTTGGCGAGGGGTCGGAAGGGCAGGCCGGAGAGCAGGCCGTAGGAGACGAAGTCGGCCGAGCGGGGCGGGGCGGCGAGAAGGGCTTCGGCCAGGGGGCCGCCGACGGCGTCGAAGATCAGATCACAACCCGCGGCGAGTCGGCCCAGGCCGGGGTCGTCCTGGAGGATCGGGGTCGAGCCCGTCGCGGCCAGCGCCGGGCCGTGGATCGGCGAGCGGTGGACGGCGACGACCTCGCGGGCGCCGTCGGCCAGGGCCCACGCGGCGAGCGTCCGGGCGCACGAGGAGCCGGCGGCCGTCAGCAACACCCGGCGACCCGCGACCGGATGCGCCTCCAGCATCAGGAGGGCGGCCAGCGGGTTGATGTAGGCCCGCGCGGCGAGGTCGTCGGGAACGTCGTCCGGGACCGTGATGAGCAGATCGGGGTCGGCGTCGACGAGCGTCCGCCACGTCCCCTCGCCTCGAAGCGGTAGGACGCGACGGCCGATCATATCGATATGATCCGATTCCACGACCACGCCGCAACCCTCGTAGCCGGCGACCAGGGGCGGCCGGACTCGATGGCGGTAGGCCCCGGTGATCGGGATCAGGTCCGACGGGTTGATCGCCGCCGCGATCATCCGGACCCGCGCGCGGCCCGGCGGCCGGGGCGGCTTGGGCGCCGATTCCAGCGTCAGCGCCTCGACCGGCGGGCCGAAGCGACGGAACCATAGGGCGTGGTTCATGTTCGCGCTCAGCCGCCGACCGTCTCGACGACCAGCCTCCCCAGCATCGGCCGGAGCCGGGCGAAGGCTCGCGAGCGGTGGCTCAACTGGTGCTTGACCAGCGCGGAGAGTTCGCCGAACGTCTTGTGATATTCGGGTATGAGGAACATCGGATCGTAGCCGAAGCCCCCCGGCCCCCGAAGCTCCCGGACGATCCGGCCGCGGACGGCGCCCTCGGTCTCCAGGCGGATCCGGCCCTCGGGGTCGGCCAGGGCCAACGCGCACTTGAAGGCCGCGCCGCGGCGGTCGTCGGGGACGTCGGCCAGCGCCTCCAGCAGTTTGCGGTTGTTGGCCGCGTCGTCGCAAGGCTCGCCGGCGTAGCGGGCGGAATGGACTCCCGGCGCCCCCTTCAGGGCGTCGACGGCCAGGCCGGAATCGTCGGCGAGCACCCAGAGGCCCAGCGCCCTCGCGGATTCCGACGCCTTCTTGCGGGCGTTGCCGGCGAACGTGTCGGCGTCCTCGACCACCTCCGGGGCGTCGGGGAAGGCGGCGATCGACTCGATCGCCGTCAGATCCATCCACGGCCGACGCTCCCAGGGAGGGGCGATCAGCTCGGCCATCTCCCGGCACTTCTTGGCGTTCCGAGAACCGAGGACCAGACGGATCGGAGGGGAGTCGGGCATGGCGGGTCGTCGTCGTTGGGGCCGATGGGACGCGAAGCCGCCGCCTCTCGCGGGAGGGACGGCGGTTCATTCTCGTCGATGGCGGGCCCGCTTGGAAGCGGGCCCCGTTCGGTTCGACGCTTGCTTACTTCACGAAGTTTTGTTTCACCGGCGCGAGGTCGGTGAGCGCCCCGGCGGGGGCGATCATGGTGTCGAGCGTCTTGGACCGGGAGTTGGAATCCATCAAGGGGATGGCCAGTTTCAAGAGCCCCTCGCGGGTCGCCAGGGCCCGGGGGTCGTCGGGCGAGTCGAACGAGCCGACGTAGACCCGGCTGGAGGTCCGGTCGTGGAAGACGTAGACCGGCTGGCCGAGCTTGGCGACCTCCTTGTCCTTGCGGAGGACGTTGGCCATCTTCTCGGCGTCGCTGGCGGCGGTGCGCAGCGGGCTCTTGAGAAGGTTCCAGTGGCCCTGGAACAACGGGTCCTTCTCGTTGAGGCTGGCGCGGCCGGAGAACTCGGCCACCTGGAGGCTGTACTTGCCGGGGCACTCGGCGATGCTGCCGGCGCCGGAGTTCATCTCCACGACCAGCCGGTCGGGCTTGTGGGGGTAGAGATCCTGGGAGGCGACGTAGGGGTTGGTCGTCCGCAGGGCCTTGCCGAGCCCCTCCCGCCAGGGGAAAAACGACGAGACGTTGTTGAGGCACTTGGGGTGGAGCTTCTTCACCTGGTGCAGCAGCTTGGCCGCGCCGTCCTGGGTCTTCTCGTCGCCGACGAGGACGGCGGCCTCGTCGTAGGTGCGGTACTTCTCGGGGACGCCGGTCGACGCCTGCTGGACGTCCAGGTCGGCCTGGGGCGGGACCTTGCGGATATTGCTGCGACCCGGCCAGTCCTTGGTCCGCAGGATGTACGCGGGGAGTTGGTACTCTTGCCTCAACTCCTTGACCAGAGCCAGCGCCAGCCGATCCGAGTCGGGCCCGCGGAAGGTCTTGGCCAGGACCATGAACGGGCCGTTCTCCTTGGTCAGTAGGTAGGGCTCGACCGGGTCGTTGGGCAGCGTGGCCGAGGGATCCTTGAGTTGGTCGGGATCGGTCAGGTCGGGAACGACCTCGACCGGCTTGTCCGGGATGACGGTCTGGGACCGGACGGGCGCGCCCGCCAGGATCGCGAGCAGCGCCAGGGCCGTGATGGAGTTCTTCATGGACGATCCCCTTCCTTGTCGGATCATCGGCAATCGGGACGGAACGACGCGATCGGTGGCGGTCGCCGCGAGGCCCAGGCCGCATCCTCGCGACGCTCCCCGGCGGGACACGCGCGGGACTTTAGCAGAATCCGCCGATCCCGCCCAGAGCGATCCGACCTTCGACGCCGGCGTCGGCCACCCGCCTAGGATTGGCTCCGTTCGCGCGCGCCGCATACGAAGCCATATGACGCAACTCATTGAGGGAGAAAGTGTTTGACGTCGCCTCGGCGGCTCCGTTCGTCGCGATTGAAATGTGTTTTCGACGATTCCAGCCCCACCGCGCCAGGCCGATCGGATTCGCGATCCCCCCCATGAGGTCGCCGTGGCGGCGCGGCGTCGGCCGATCGTTCGACACGAGCCCGCCTTTGCATTCATGCTGGCGAATTGTCAAAGAATGACGATCCACCGGGTATGATCGCGGGAAGACGTCATGGGGTTTCAGAATTCCGTCGGAATTTCGGAAACGCCGTCGCGGGAGGTCAGGATGGCCCGCCCATGTCGTTCTCGCCGGCTTTCTCCTCGGCCGCATGGACGAGCGGCTGGAAGGCGGCGGGGTCGAGTTTCCGGCCGTCCCAGTCGTCGCGGATGACGCCTTCGGCGTCGATGACGTAGGTCGTCGGCCAGCGTCGGACGCCCCACTTCGAGGGAATCGCTCCGTCGCGACCCCCCGCCTGGAACGACCGCCAGGTGATTCCCTCCCTCGCGACGGTTTCCTTGACCTTGGCACGGTCCTCGGGCGCGTCGCCGTTGACCCCCACGAGCGCGAACGGCCGCCCCCTCATGGCCGCGTCGAGTGCCTTCTCCTGGGCGATCAGGCTCATGGATTGGGGGTCTCGGGTCGACCAGAACGACAGGACGACGACCTTGCCACGAAAGTCTCCGAGCCGGATCGGGGCCCCGTCGACGTCCTCGCCGACGAGTTCCGGCGCGGGTTGGCCGATCCGAAGGTGGCGAATTCGATAGAGTTCGCCCGCGGCCTGTCCGCCCAGGGTTCGGGGTTCGTTCCCCTGCTCGCGGACGACTTGCTCTAAAAGGGCCTCGGCTTCGCTTCGGAGCTTGTAGGCGTCGAACGCCCGACAGCGGTCCAAATGGGCCTTGGTCAGCGTCGCCGCCAACTCGGGGCCGCTGATCGGTGCGTCGAGCCTGTCGCGCGTCCGCGCCGCCTCGGCCAGATAGGAGCCCAGCTCATATCGAGCGATGGTGACGAGATCGGAGCTTTGGCTCCTGGACACGACCGAGCGGAGAAAGGCTTCGGCCTCGGGGCAACGAAGGACGAGGCCCTCGGCGGCGAAGATCGCCAGGCCGATGGCCGTGTCGTCAAGGGTGGGGGCGTCGGCGAGAAGGCGAAAGGCCGCGTCGCCGCGTTCGTCGAAATCGTCGCCCGTCTGGTTGGTCGCCTCCATCGCCACCCAGGAGGCCGCGGCGAGGCCTTCCGACTCCCCAGGGCGCGAGCGCGCCAACGCCAGCGCCCGATCCACCAGACCCAGCATCCGGGCGCGGAGGGCCGCTCGCGCGGTTTTTACCTTCATCACGACCGCCGACGTTCCCGATTCCCGGTCTTCTTTTCGTGGCGACTTCGACGCCGACTGGATTTCCCGACCCGCCTGTTGGATCGCCTCCGTCATCGAGTCGAAAGCCGCCTTGCGATCCGCCTTGATGCTCTCCAGGGTGTCGGGCGCGGCGTCGGGGATTGGGGCGGGCGTTTGACCCACGACGACCATTGGCCAGGCGGCGACGATCAACCAGGCGAATCGACTCATGATCGTAGTCTCCGTCGGCGCTTATCCGACGGCGTCATCATGGATTCCGAGCAAGCTCGCCGTCAAGGAGTTTGTTGACGTTCCCATTCAAATCGGACTCGACGAAATCCGCCACCCAAGATATCTTGCCGACGACCCTGTTCCTTCTGAATCCGTCTCGAGGAGACGCCATGAAGTCGTCCATCCTCTCCCTTGCCGTGGTTTTGAACCTGTCTCTCGCGGTCGCATCGCTCGCCGACGCGAATTTCCGACCGCCGGGCGACGCCGCGCGGGACGCCCTCGATAAGTTCGTCGAGGCCGCTGGCCGAACCGGCGGAACGGCGGAATTCGAAGCTCGCGAGGCCCTGGTTTCCCTGGGCCCGGATGTCGTTCCGATGCTGGCCGAAGTCGCTCGGGGGCATCGTGAGGAGCGAGTCCGACGTTCCTCTTATGAGCTGCTCACGGAGTCGTTCGCCGATGACGAGCGGACGGCCGACGCGCTCCTCCAGCATGGCTTGCTCGATGAGAATCCAGGAATTCGCTATTACAGCGCGGCGTCGCTGGGTCAACTCGGGGCGCGAAAGGCGGAGCCAGCCCTCCGCGCCGCGCTCGAACAGGCGAAGAGAAAACGCGATCCCATTCGCTTTACTCTCGCGGTCGCGTTGGCTCGACTTGGCAAGATCGACGTCCTGCCCGTCCTCATCGAAGCGGTCTCGGATGAGGCGTATGCGTGGCGCGACGCCGGCAACGCCGAACTGAAGGCCCTAAGCGGCAAAAGCCTCGAGGATTTCGGCGGATATGATTGCAGGGAAGGCGCCTTCACTTCGGGTGGGACGTTCTCGTATCCGGTCGAAATCCTCGCCTCGGTCGAGCGAAAGGCCGAGCGCTTCCAGGCCGCCGCGGCTTATCTCAAGTGGCTCAAGGCGGAACGTCCCGACTTGTACGAAGCCGCGAACCGCCATCCGACGCTTCATAATAGGGATAGGGCCACGGCCGCTCGCTAACCAAGCTTCGTGCTAACCAAGCTTCGTAGAGAAGACGCGATGCAACCCGACGGCTTCACGAACCCGCGACGATCACGGTCGAGGGGGCATGGGGAGCGGGCAGCCGATCGCGTTGTCCCTGGGGCCGATAAGAGACCATTCACGATCGACGGTCGGATGATTCGAGGTCGCCCGCCGCGCCCTCGATCGCCTCGCGTTGGATGGCGGCCAGGCGGTCGATGCCGGCTTCGGCGAGGTCGAGGAGGGCGGTGAGTTGGGGGCGGGTGAAGACGCCGCCCTCGCCGGTGGATTGGACCTCGACCAGGCCGCCGGAGCCCAGGCGGACGACGTTGGCGTCGACCTCGGCGCGGGAGTCCTCGGAGTAGTCCAGGTCCAGGACGGGGCGGCCCTCGACGATCCCGACGCTCACCGCGGCGATCGAGTCTTTCAGGATCGTCGCGGCATGTTCGGCGCCGAAGCGCTTGCGCAATCCCAGCGCGACGGCGACGTGAGCGCCGGTGACGGCGGCGGTGCGGGTGCCGCCGTCGGCGTTGACGACGTCGCAGTCGACATGGATCGTGCAAGGGCCGAGCGCCCGGCGGTCGACGATCGCGCGGAGGCTTCGGCCGATGAGGCGCTGAATCTCCGTCGCCCGGCCGTCGGTTCGCCGAGGGATTCGGCTGGGCGCGCAGCCGGGGAGCATGGCGTATTCGGCCGTCAGCCAGCCCTCGCCCTTGCCCTCCAAAAACGGCGGGACCGCGTCGGCGATCTGGGCCGTGACCAGGACGGTCGTGCCGCCGCAGGTGTAAAGCACGCTCCCGGCGCAGTTTTTGGCGAAGCCGGGGACGATCGTCACCGGGCGCAGCTCGTCGTCGTTCCGTCCGTCGCGTCGGGGCATGAGGAAGTCCTCGGGATGGATGCCGGGCGAATCGACCGGGGCCTCTCGAAGGAAGAGAAGCATCCACAGATTACACAGATTAACGCAGATTGAATTTAGGATTTAATGAAACCAAATCTGCGTTAATCTGCGTAATCTGTGGATGAAATCGGATTGACGGCGGGCTTTGGGTTCGCGCGCCCTTCGCCCTTGGGATCAAAACCGAAGGCGGTCGGCGGCGGAGCGGTCCTTCACGAGCGATTCGAGAAGCGCCATCTGGAAGTACATGCGGTTGGCCGCTTGCTGGAAGACGCGGCTGCGGGGGCCGTCGAGGACGCCGGAGGTGACTTCCTCGCCGCGGTGGGCGGGGAGGCAGTGGAGGAAGACGGCGTCGGGTCTGGCGGCGGCCATCAAGTCCTCGTCGATCTGGAAGGGGGCGAAGATCTCGCGGCGACGGTCGGCCTCGTGTTCCTGGCCCATGCTGGCCCAGACGTCGGCGTAGACGGCGTCGGCCCCGGCGACGGCCTCGGCGGGGTCGTGGACGACGGCCAGGCTCGCGGCGGGGAAGCGGGAGGCGAACGCCTGGACGAAGGCTTCGGGGTACTCGTAACCCTCGGGGCAGGCGAGCACGAACGCGACGCCGAGCAGGGCGGCGGCCTCGGCCAGCGACATCGCCACGTTGTTGCCGTCGCCGATGAACGCCAGCTTCAGCCCCGCCAGGTCGGGCTTGAGTTCGGCGAGGGTGAGCATGTCGGCCATGGCCTGGCAGGGGTGGGCGTCGTCGGAAAGGGCGTTGACGACCGGGATGGAGGCGAAGTCGGCCAGTTTCTCAAGCGTGGCGTGCGCGAAGGTGCGGACGGCCAGGGCGTCGACGTACTGACTGAGGACGCGGGCGAAGTCGGCCACGCTCTCGCGGACCCCCAGGCCGACGTCCTTGCCCCTGATGAAGATGGAGTTGCCGCCCAGTCGAGTGCAGGCGGTCTCGAAGCTGACCCGGGTGCGCAGCGAGGGCTTCTCGAAGACCAGCCCCAGGGTCTTGCCCGAAAGCGGCGCTCCGGCGCCCGCGCCGCCGTCGGCCTTAAGCGTCCGGGCGCGGTCGAGCAGGCCGCGGGCGGACTCGGGGGTCAGGCCGCGAAGGTCCAGGAAGTGTCGGGAGCGGTCGGGGCCGTCGGGGCTGAAGTTGGCGGCGCGGTCGCGGCTCGCGACGGCGCGGGGGGCCTGGGGCCCTCGGTCCTTGGGGGTTTTCAGGGGTGGGTCTCCCGCAACACGTCGGCCAGGATCTGGCAGCCGTCGTCGATCTGTTCGTCGCCGATGGTCAAGGCCGGCAGCAGCCGGACGACGTGGCCGTGGGTCGCGTTGATCAGTAGCCTCCGCTCCAGGCAGCCGGCGACGACGGCCGAGGCGTCGAACGTCAGGTCCAACCCGATCATCGTCCCGAGGATCCGGATCTCGCGGATCTTCGCCGGCATCTCGTCCTTGAGCGTCTGGAACCGCTCGCGGAACCGCTCGCCGATCGCCTTGCCGCGTTCCAGGAGTCCGTCGGCCTCGATGGTCTCCACCGTCGCCAGACCGGCGCGGCAGGCGATGGGGTTGCCGCCGAAGGTCGAGGCGTGCATCCCCGGCTTGAGCGCCGCGGCGATCTCGGGCTTCGCCGTCAGGACTCCCGCGGCGATCCCGCCGGCGAGCGCCTTGGCGCAGGTCAGGACGTCGGGGGTGACGTTCGAGTGTTGGTACGCGAACCATTCGCCCGTCCGCCCCATGCCCGTTTGGACCTCGTCCAGGATGAGCAGCGTCCCGGTTCGGTCGCAGAGTTCGCGGAGCCCGGGAAGGTAGTCGGCCGCGGGGATCTTGATGCCCCCCTCGCCCTGGACGGGCTCCAGCATGACGGCGGCGGTCTGGCCGTCGATCGCCCCGGCGACGGCGTCGACGTCGTCGTACTTGACGTAGGTGAAGCCGGGGAGCATCGGCCCTAAATTCTCGTGGTACTTGGGCTGGGCGGTGGCGGTGAGCGCGGCGAAGGTCCGGCCGTGGAACCCGCCCTCCATCGTGACGATCTTGAACTTGCCCGCCGCCGCGCCCCAGGCGCGGGCGAGCTTGATGGCGGCCTCGTTGGCCTCGGCCCCGCTGTTGCAGAAGAAGCACTGGCCGCCGAAGGAGCGTTCGGAGAGGGCGCGGGCGAAGTCGCCTTGCGCCTCCATGTACCAGGTGTTGGGGACGTGGATTAAGCGGCCGACCTGGTCGCGCACGGCCTCGACGACGCGGGGCGGGCAGTGGCCGACCAGGTTGCAGCCCCAGCCGGGGAAGAAATCCAGGTAGCGCGTCCCCTCGGCGTCCCAGATCCAGGAGTTCTCGCCTCGGACCAGAGAGACCGGGTAGCGCCTGTAGTTCGGCACGACGTAGCGGTCGAACCGGGCGATGGTCTCCTTCGAGGACGCATGGGGGGTCGTCGCGTGTGCCAAGGGACGGGGCTCCGGAGCGAGAGGGGGCGACGCGGGCGGCGGTCGCATCTTCTCGCGATGGCGAATCGGGTGGAAAAGCGTGGCGGATTCGAGCGGTTCGTCCCTAGCGGGCGACGACCGGCCGTCTCCCCGCGGGGGGTGGGCGGTCGGCGCGTTCGTCGCGGGCGATCTCGGTGCCGACGCCGCTTTCGGTGAAGATCTCAAGAAGAAGCGAGTGCCGCAACCGGCCGTCGATGACGTGGGTCTTGCGGACGCCGGCCTCCAGGCTGGTGAGGCACGCCTCGACCTTGGGGATCATTCCGGCCTCGATGACGCCCTCGCGGATCAGGTCGCGGCATTCCTCCGGGGTCATGGCCGTCATCAAGCTGGAGGGGTCGCGGCGGTCGCGGAGGATGCCGGGGGTGTCGGTGAGGAACACCAGCTTGTCGGCCCGAAGCGCCTGGGCGACGGCCGCGGCGGCGGTGTCGGCGTTGACGTTCAGGAGCTTCCCCTCTTCGTCCTCGTCCTCCGCCAGCGAGGGGAGGACCGGGACGACTCCGGCGAGGCACAGGTTCTCGATCGGCGGCACGTCGACCTCGGTGACCTCGCCGACCCTGCCCAGATCCAGCGGCTCGCCGTCGTCGCCGGGGATGGTCAGCCGGCGGCCGTAGAGGCACTGATGGGTGTTGTGGTGCAGGCCCGAGGCGCGACCGCCGAACTTGTTGACGTGGCGCTCGATGTCGCCGTTGATCTCCTCGGCCAGGACCCGGGCGACGATCGCCAGGGTGGCGTCGTCGGTGTAGCGCCTGCCCTTGACCCAGCGCGGGGCGAGCCCGGCCTTTTCCATCGCCGCGGTGATGGCCTTGCCGCCGCCGTGGACGATCACCGGACGCATCCCCACCGTCTGCATGAACACCACGTCGACCAGAAGCGCCCGCAGCGACTCGGGATCCTCCATCACCGAGCCGCCGACCTTCACGACGGTGAACCGCCCGTGGAACTTGCGCATGTAGCCGAGGGCCGCGACCAGCACGTCGGCCTTCCGGATCGCTTCTTCGTACACGGGTCGGCCCCTCACCCCGAAAACCAGCGCCCGCCATCGGCAAACCGCCATTCTCGCGATCAGCCGCGCGCTTGTAAAGACCGCCGCGCCGGCGAGCCGTGGGCCGGGGCTTTGGGGTTTGAAAGCCGGGGGTGTCATGGTATAGTCGCGGGTTAGACGATGGCGCGCCCCGCGGCTTGCCCGCATCACGGCGGCTCGCGCCGCGCCTGGCGACGAATAGGATATGGAAGACGCCTCAACTGGATGAGGACGCCATGGATCGACGCATCCTCGTCGTGGAAGACAGCGAACTCTACCGCCAGCAGTTGCGGCAACTCCTGGCCGGGCCCGACCGCGACGTCGTCATCGTCGAGGACGCCACCGCGGCGCTTGAGTTGCTCGTGGAGAAGTCGTTCTCCCTGGTCGTCACCGACCTGGACCTGCCGGGCATCGGCGGGTTGGATCTGATCCGCGAGATCCGCTCCCGCGACCTGCCCGCCTCGGTCATCGTCGTCGGTCACGAGCCGAGCGTGGAATCGACCGTCGAGGCGATCCAGCTCGGCGCCGTCGACTTCGTCCTCAAGCCGATCGACCGCGAGCTGTTCCGGCACCAGGTCGAGAAGGCGCTCAAGGACCGGACGCTCACCGACGAGATCGCCGCGCTGAAGCATAAGCTGCGGCGTCGCCACGCCTACCACGACATGCTGGGGCGGAGCCGTCGGATGGCGGAGGTCTTCGCCAGGGTGGAGCGAGTCTCGTCCTCCTCCTGCACCGTGTTGATCACCGGGGAGACGGGGACGGGGAAGGAACTGATCGCCGCGGCGATCCACCAGAGCGACGCCACCCGCAAGCCGGGGGGAAAACTGGTCGTCGTCAACTGCGCGGCCTTGCCGGAACACCTGCTGGAAAGCGAGTTGTTCGGCCACGAGCGCGGAGCGTTCACCGGGGCCGACCGGCTCCACGTCGGCCGGTTCGAGACCGCCGCCGGCGGCACCCTGTTCCTCGACGAGATCGGCGACATGCCGATGGGGATGCAGGCGAAGCTCCTCCGCGTGCTTCAGGACGGCCGCTTCGAACGCGTCGGCGGCCTGGAGCCGATCCAGTCGTCCTGCCGCGTGCTGGCGGCGACCAACGTGGATCTGGCCGAGGCCGTCGACGCCGGCCGGTTCCGCCGCGACCTGTACTACCGGCTCAACGTCGTCTCCATCGAGGCGCCCCCGCTTCGCGACCGACTCGACGACGTGCCGCTTCTGGTCCACCACTTCCTTCACAAGATGGAGGAGCGCGGGCTGCCGGCCCGGACGATGGCCCGCTCCGCGCTTTCGCGGCTGGTCCGCTACGACTGGCCGGGCAACGTCCGCGAGTTGGAGCACGCCGTCGAGTTGATGGTCCTGACCGCCTCCGGCCCGATCATCGAGCCCGACGACCTTCCCCCGGAGATCGTCCCCCGCCGCGACGAGCCGTTCAGCCTGGAATTCGACCACGAGCGCCCGCTCCTGGAGTTAACCGACGAGCTGACCCGTCGCGTCGAGAAGGCGTATCTGGTCCGGGTCCTGGAGAAGTACCGCGGCCGGATCGACCAGTCCGCCGCGCACTGCGGGCTCTCGCGCCGCAGCATCAGCGAGAAGCTCCGCCGCTACCAGATCGACAAGGCCGATTTCAAGCCCGTCAACCGTCGGGCCCGCAAGGCGTCCCACGCCGAGCCGGTCGGGGTGGCCTGACGTCGCCCCGGATCCTCGCATGAGTCGACCGCCGCCGGTGTCTCTTCTCTTGAGGAGCCCGGTGCGAGTCGCGGTCGAGGAGCCGAACCGATGTCGTCCGTCACGACCCAGCAATCCCAGGCCGACGAGGCCCTTCTGCGGCGGTTCGTCGCCGCTCGCGAGGCCGACGCCTTCGCCGAGTTGGCGCGTCGGCACGCGGCCCTGGTCTACGGGACCTGCCTGCGCGTCACCGGTGACCGCCACGACGCCGAGGAGTTGACCCAGGAGAGCTTCTTCCGCCTCGCCCGACGCGCCGGGACGATCCGAACGTCGGTCGCCGGCTGGCTCCACGCGACCGCCGTCCGACTCTCCCTCAACGCCGTCCGGGCGCGGGGCCGTCGCCGAGCCCACGAGGCGGCGGCCGGTCGGGAAACGGCCGACGCCGCGCCCGAGCCGTCCCCCTGGCGCGAGATCGAGCCGATCCTGGACGCGGCCGTCGACGCGCTGCCGGGCGAGCTTCGCGAGGCGATCGTCCTGCACTTCCTGCGCTCCCTGCCGCAAGCCGAGGTCGCCGCGCGGCTGGGGGTCCACCAATCGACGGTCTCCCGGCGCGTCGCCGAGGGCCTGCGTCGGCTTCACGACCGCCTGACGGCCGCGGGCGTGTCGCTGGCCGCGGTCCCGCTGGCCGACGTCCTGGTCGCCGCGGCCGACCCGGCGGGCGTCCCCGACCTGTCCGGAACGCTCGGCCGCGCGGCGCTGACGGGCGCGGCGGGCGGAGCGCTCGGCGGCGCGGGGGCCGTCTGGGCGAAGGCGAAGGGGGTGGCGTTCGTGGCCTCGGCCTCGCTCCCGATCGCCTTCGTGGAGTTCGTCGCCGGCGTCGGGCCGGGGATCGTGGCGGGGGCGGCCTGGCTCGCGTTTTTCGCCTGGCTCAGACCGCGGTGGATCGATGACGTCGTGATGACCTCCGACGGTCGAAGCGTCTACGACAATCCGTACTACCCGTTTCAGCGCTGGGACTGGGAGAAGCTGCCGGCCGATTGGAGGAAGGCGATGGCCGGGAGCCTCGGCATCACCGCTTCATGGTGGGCCGGCGCGTGGGCCTTGAGCCGGCCTCGACCCGGCGGCGGCGGGCTTCCGATCGTCGGCGTGTTCGTCGTGTACGGCCTTTTTCTGGGGTTCGTCTCGTTCCTGCGGATCGCCTGGAAGGCGGCGACCCTCCCGACGACGGCGACCGCCGAGCCCCGCCCGGTCGCTCCGGTCGACGGCCCCGCGATGGCCCAGGCGATCGGCGTCGCGCTGGTCTTGCCGCTGTTCGCCTCGTGCATGGCGTTGACGCTGTCGCGCCAGGACGAGCGGCCCGCGGTCCTCGCGGTCTTCATGGTCCCGCTCGTCGCGGGGGTGGTCGGGTGCTGGGTCGACGCCGTTTCCCGCTGGAGACGTTTCCAGCGCGACCGCGCCGCGGCGACCGCCTCGGGGCCGGACCGAGCGGGCGGGACGCGGGCGCGTCGGCTTCTCCTGGCGGTGCTGCTCGGCTTCGCCGCGCTTCAGAGCCTCGGCCCCCTGAACGCCGAGATGATTCGTCGCGGGAACCCTCAATACGCCGCCTCGACTCAAGGCGCGCGATTTCTGGAGGGAGGGGAGGGGATGCAGCCGGCGCTCGCCCTGTTGGTGCTGGCCCTGACGATCCAGCCGCTGATGCTGGCGCGGTCGTCGATGTCGCGGCGGACGTGGCTGGTCGTGGTCGCCCTGGCGGTCTTCCTCGCGATGGTGAACGCGGCGTTCTGCGCTGGGTATATCTGGAAATCATTGATCCAATGAACAGGAGGGCGCGTCCCCTCTCCCGCCGGGCTGACGACCCGACACTTATCGGATCCCTCACGCGAGCCGGAGCGGAACGGCCTTCTCCCCTTGAGGGAGAAGGTGGCCGAAGGCCGGATGAGGG
>ERZ778018.1092-NODE-1092-length-26547-cov-603.715348_pt1 | contig 26547 bp, 31 predicted proteins | sample MGYA00375748_ERZ778018 | MGnify/ENA primary metagenome ERZ778018 (study PRJEB29350, sample SAMN05509839) | bioreactor metagenome | biome: bioreactor; material: wastewater | place: South Africa: University of Cape Town | collected 2014-04-22 ... | reverse complement strand
CATACCCATTGACTCCGTACATGACTACGGACATAGCGTACACCCACCTCACCCCCTGGGAGACGTTCGTGTTCATTCACTTCTACACGGTGCCGCTCGTGTGCGAGGCGGTGCCGCAGATCGGTTGCGGGTGCCTTGCCAAACCCGTTTTGGCACGCCTGGAGGTTCATCCTGATATTGCAGAGGTTTGGCTGCACCATCGCGGTGACGTGATCGCGATCAAATGGCTGCGTGAGCTTCGGGTCGACCAGCAGGTCGGCCTCCTGCGTGCTGCCCTCGGCGGTGACAGCCAGGTTGCTTTGGTAGCTGCCACGACGGCGTCGGCGTTGCTTGCCACATTTCCGAACCCTTCATACTGGTACCGGCGCGAGACGGTCGATCAGCTCAGTCAGGAGGAGGCGCACACCATGGCCGCCCGTCTCGTCCAGCGGCTGTCGCAAGCACGCGTTCCGTTGCCCGATGGGGCCGCGCTGCAATGCGATCTCGCGTGTGCGCTGCTAGAGGTTCTTGTGGCAGACGAGGCCTTGCCTATCGAAGCTCGACTTGCCCGGCTACTCGGGGTGGCGCGAAACACATTCCAGCAGCATCTCGGACCGAACGCGCTGCCGCAGCTGGAGGCGTGGTTGACGCCCGCTGCGCTCCTGCCCGAGGCCGCGGGTTGACGTGCCGACTTCGCGTCAGATCGTGGGTACGACTCCGTGCTTCAGGACCGACATCTGCGATCCGCCGCGTCTCAGGCTACGACAGGACGGCTCCGCCACGCGAGTTGGATCATGACTGACGTTTGCGTGTGCCACAGCGTGACCGAGGAGGACATTCGCCACGCGGTGGTGGCCGGGGTGCGCAGTTTCGAAGCATTGCAGTGGCTCACCGGCTGCTCGGGTGGCTGCGGAGGCTGCGAGCAGGAAGCACGCCAGCTGCTAAGCGACATCATCACGGAAATCGCATGCGCACATCCGACCTTCCATCTCAGGCCGAGCCACGATGGGCAGTAGGACGTCGGTCAAGGCTCCCGCGGTCTTGGCAATCCACGCTTGATGTCGTACCGAAGTACGGCAGTAGGCTCTGCGCCATGGGCGGAGATTGACCGGACACGCGGTTCGAAGATGAGGATGGCTGCTGGTCGACACGGGAAAGTTTCTGCATGGGTTACCGATTGTCATTTTCAAAGAAGGCCAGAGTGTTTCTGGCCACGTACTGGAGAGTTGAGAATGAATACCGCATCGATTCTGAAATCCGTTCTGGCGGGAGGACTCACGTTGGGTCTGACCACAGTCGCAGCGGCCGCAGGCATGCAGAGCAAACCGATGTCAATGAGTCATATGGAGAAGTGTTACGGCATCAACGCTGCGCAGAAGAACGACTGCAAAGCAGCAGGCCACTCCTGCGCCAGCCAGGACACCAAGGCCCGCGATCCAAACTCTTTCGTCGCGGTGCCCAAGGGCTTGTGCGAGAAGATCGACGGCGGCAAACTCGAACCGGCACAGAAGGGCTGAGCAACACCACGATGCACGACGCGAGCACGCTCGCGGCGCCACCGATCTCGGCTCCTTCTGGAGTCGGGATCGGTCTGCGTGCGCCACACATGCAGCGGGTGTTGAGCGAACGTCCGCGCGTGGCGTGGTTCGAGGTGCACAGTGAGAATTTGTTTGCCGACGGCGGAGCACTGCATGCGGCGATCGAGCATGTGCGCGCCGACTATCCGCTGAGCCTGCACGGTGTCGGCCTCTCGCTGGGATCAGCCGACACATTCGACGACGAGCATCTGGCGACGCTGTGTGCGCTGGTGCAACGCTTCGAACCGGGGCTGGTCTCCGATCACATTTGCTGGGGCGCGATCGGCGGCATCCACCTCAACGACCTGCTGCCGCTACCGTTCACCCGGGAGGCGCTGGACCTGATAGTGACGCGCGTGCAGCAGGTGCAGGACGCGCTGGGCCGCGAGTTCCTGGTCGAGAACGTTTCCAGCTATCTCACGTTCCAACACGCCGAGATGAGCGAGTGGGAGTTCGTCGCCGAATTGATACGTCGCAGTGGCTGCGGCCTGTTGCTCGACGTCAACAATGTCTACGTCAACAGCGTCAATCACGGCTTCGACGCGCATGCCTATCTGCGTGCGATGCCGCGCGCGGCGGTGCGCGAGATCCACTTGGGTGGATTTATTCGCAAGACCGATCTCGCGGTACCGCTATTGATCGACAGCCACAGCCGGCCGGTGGATGCCGAAGTCTGGGCGCTTTATGCCGGGGCACTGGATCTGTTCGGCCCCGTACCCACCCTGATTGAGTGGGATCAGGACATCCCCGAACTTGAGGTGTTGCTGGCGGAAGCCGGCCGCGCGGAGGCCCTGCTCAATGGTCACCGCACCCACATTGCTTGAGTTGCAACGCGGTTTCGCCAACGCCGTGCTCGATCGCGGCAGTGACCTCGCGCAGTGGGTTGTCGGTGCCGGCCTCGCCCCCGCTGCACGGTTGCAGGTGTACGGCAACGCCATCGCCAGTACGCAGATCGAAACGCTGCGCGCCACGTACCCCGCGGTGCAAGCGCTGGTCGGCGAGGCCTTCTTCGAGGCCGCAGCGACGCGCTATCGCCTGCATCATCCGTCGACGCGCGGCAACCTGCAGGCGTTCGGCGGCGCCTTCGCCGCGTTTCTGGCCACGATGCCCGAAGCGGCAGCACTTGCCTATTTGCCTGATGTGGCGCAGTTGGAGTGGCTACGCCAGCAGTCCGCACTGGCCGCTGAAGCATCGCCACTGGCTCCGGCCACGCTCGATGACACGACATCGTTGTCCTGGCGGTTGCATCCCAGCGTGCGCCTGCTGGGCAGTACGCATCCGGTGCTGACGATCTGGCGTTACGCCACCGCCCCCGAAGGCGAGCGGCTGCAGCTGGATGGTCGCGGCGAACAGGTCGTGTTGTGGCGTGACGGCGGCGAGGTGGCGATGACCGTGCTGGACGCAGCGAGCTTCGCCTGCATCGCCGCGCTGATCGATACGCGTGATCTGGAGGCCGCGTATGCGGCGGCTCGGGCCATCGACGGAGCATTCGATCTCGCGGTTTGTCTGCGCAGTCTGCTGAAGCACCAACTGATTGCAGCGGGTTGACGCTAAAAATTCTTGCGCTTGACTCTGTACCTAAGTACGCGAATAGAGTGCTCCCATAGTCGCCCCCATCCACGCAGAGCCCTCCATGAAAAATACCCAAGTCGTCAAGAAAACAGGTTCCGGCGCTCTTCTGGCCGGGGGTATCACCGCACTACTGGCGTCGACCTGTTGCCTTGGTCCCCTGGTCTTGGTCGCCCTTGGGTTCAGTGGCGCCTGGATCGGCAACCTGACTGTGCTTGAGCCGTACCGCCCGTACTTTATCGGTGCAGCGCTGATCGCGATGGTCTTCGCCTGGCGACGCATCTACCGGCCTGCTACGGCGTGCGCGCCTGGTGACGTCTGCGCTGTGCCGCAGGTCAGGACCACCTACAAAGTCTTGTTCTGGATCGTCGCAGCCCTGGTGCTCGTGGCGCTGACCTTTCCCTATCTCGCCACGCTGTTTTACTGACCCGTCGGAGGATCCACCCATGAAGAAACTTGCCGCTCTCATCGTCCTTGCCACCGCCATTTCCGCGCCTGCCTGGGCGGCTACGAAGACCGCCACCCTGTCGGTGTCCGGTATGACGTGTGCCGCATGTCCCATCACCGTCAAGAAAGCGCTGTCCCAGGTTCCCGGTGTCGAAAAGACCGAGATCCTGTTCGACAAGAAGGAAGCCGTTGTGACCTTCGATGATGCCAAGACCAGCACCCGGGCACTCGTCAGCGCCACGACGGATGCGGGCTACCCCTCCACCGTTAAGAATTGAAGCGCCCGAGGTCATTCCCATGTCTCTCACTCCACTCACACGCACCGCCGACAAAGCGGGCGTAATCGGGGCCATCGTCACAGCGATGGGATGCGCTGCTTGCTTTCCTGCACTCGCCAGCCTGGGCGCCGCGATCGGATTGGGCTTTCTGAGCCAGTACGAGGGCGTATTCATCCATTACTTGCTGCCACTGTTTGCGATGGTCGCCTTGCTTGCCAACGGGATCGCCGGCTTCCGTCATCGGCAGTGGTTACGCATGGCCCTTGGCGTGATCGGACCGGTCTTGGTGCTGATCGGGGCCTTGCGCATGGCGGCGTGGCTGCTCTATCCCGGGCTGGTCTTGATGGTCGCGGTATCCATCTGGGATCTGGTATCGCCGCCGGGAAAGGGGCACCGCGGTGCGAAGCGAGACGACGCCTGCTGTTGAACACTCACCCCACCTTCCGCGGGTGGAGATGTGGGATCAAACCCCGTGGAGTACCGGCGTTCGTTGGATCACCCTATCGGAGATGACACCCATGAAAGCATGGCTGAGTGCCAAGAAAACCGACCTCATCACGGCCGCGATCGTCATCGGCATCGTGCTTTTGTTGATCGTCGTGGTGCCCTATTGCTGCTAACGAAAGGTGCCGTCACCGCGATGGTTGATATGCCCCTTTTATGGATTCAACGATGTGCCGCCCGGCTTCGAAGCGAAGCGACACGCGTTCATTTGCCAGGAACATCATGAACGAACAAACCCTCTCTGTGATCGGCATGACGTGCGCCGATTGCGCCCGACATGTTGAAAAGGCGCTCCGGGCGTTGCCTGACGTCGTCGCAGCTGACGTCGCCTACCCGCAAAATGTGGCGCACGTCCGTAGTACCCAGCCATTGACGGTGGAGCAACTCAACGCGGGTCTGCCGCAAAACTACCGGATCGCCGCCGCCTCGGCACCGCAAGCCGACACACTCGCGCGCAAGTCCTCCATGCTCGACCAGGCCTTGGGCTCGCTGGGTGGTTGGTTCAAGCCGCGTGGCGATGTCGACCGCACGCCCACCGCTTCGGAGCAGCGACTGCACGTTGCTGTCATCGGCACGGGCGGCGGGGCCATGGCGGCAGCGCTGAAGGCCGTTGAACTCGGCGCCCGGGTGACCGTCATCGAGCGCGGAACCGTCGGCGGTACCTGCGTCAATATCGGCTGCGTGCCGTCGAAGATCATGATCCGCGCCGCGCACGTGGCCCACCTGCGTCGAAGCAGTCCGTTCGATGACGGCATCTCCAGTACGGGGCCGGTGGTTCGGCGTGACCGACTGCTCGCCCAACAGCAAGGTCGTGTCGACGAACTGCGTCACGCCAAGTACGAGGGCATTCTCGACACCAACCCCAACATCCAGCTGCTGCGTGGCGAAGCGCGTTTCAAGGACGCACACACGCTCGTCGTCACGTCGACGACGGGGAGTGGTGAATCGGAGGTGTCTTTCGATCGCTGCCTGATCGCCACGGGTGCCCACGCGGCGATGCCGCCCATCCCCGGTTTGAAGGACACCCCGTATTGGACGTCCACCGAGGCATTAGCCAGTGACGCGATTCCGCCGCGGCTTGCCGTCATCGGCTCGTCAGTGGTCGCGGTGGAATTGGCGCAAGCCTTCGCGCGGTTGGGCAGTCACGTCACCATCTTGGCGCGCAGCAGCTTGTTCTTTCGCGAAGATCCGGCCATCGGCGAGGCGATCACGGCGGCGTTCCGTGCCGAAGGCATCGAGGTGTTGGAGCACACCCAGGCCAGCCAAGTTGCCCATGCCAACGGTGAATTCGTGCTCACCACCGGGCACGGCGAAGTGCGTGCCGATCGGTTGCTGGTGGCCACGGGCCGGACCGCCAACACGCGTGACCTCGCGCTGGAGGCGGCGGGTGTTGCGGTGAATGCTCAAAACGCCATCGTGGTCGATCGCGGTATGCGAACCAGTGCGCCGCACATCTATGCCGCGGGCGATTGCACCGACCAGCCGCAGTTCGTCTACGTGGCGGCCGCCGCCGGTACACGTGCCGCCATCAACCTGATGGGAGGCACGGCGACCTTGGATCTCACCACCATGCCGGCGGTGGTGTTCACGGAGCCCCAAGTCGCAACCGTAGGCCATAGCGAAGCGGAAGCGCACCTGCAAGGTATCGAGACGGATAGCCGCACACTCTCACTCGATAACGTGCCGCGGGCGCTCGTCAATTTCGACACCCATGGCTTTATCAAGCTCGTCGCCGAGGCCGGTAGCGGCCGGCTCATCGGCGTGCAGGCAGTGACGCCGGAAGCGGGCGAGCTCATCCAGGCGGCCGCGCTGGCCATCCGGGCACGCATGACCGTGCAGGAACTTGCCGATCAGTTGTTCCCGTACCTGACGATGGTCGAGGGTCTGAAACTGGCGGCACAGACCTTCACCAAGGACGTCAAGCAACTTTCCTGCTGTGCCGGATGAGGAGACGGGGTGTTCGATGAACGCCTACACCGTGTCACAGCTGGCCAAAGACGCCGGCGTGAGCGTGCATATCGTGCGTGACTACCTGGTGCGCGGGCTGCTGCATCCGGCCGCGCGCACCGATGGAGGTTATGGCGTGTTCGACGCGAACGCCCTGCACCGGCTTTGTTTCGTGCGGTCCGCGGTCGAGGCAGGGGTCGGCCTGGACGTCGTGACGCGACTGTGCCGGTCGCTGGATGCATCGAATGCCGATAAGACGGTGATGTGCCTGGCAGAGGTAGGCGGAATCGTCGATGAGCGGCGGCAGGCATTGGTGGGGTTGGAGGCGCAATTGAGCGCGCTGCGGGCAGAGGTTGGTCGACACGAAGAGGCACGGCGATGAACGGTCACGAGCGCAAATCCATCACGGGTTACCTGTGGGCCGGGCTGGCTGTGCTGACGTGCCCGTGTCACCTCCCGATCCTGGCCGCGCTCTTGGCGGGTACGACGGCCGGCGCCTTTTTCAGTGCGCACTGGGTCGTCGCGGCACTGGGGTTGATCAGCCTGTTCGGGCTGTCCGTGTGGCGGGCGATACGTGCGCTCGGAGGAAGCACATGAGCGATTTGGTGCATGCCCGGCCTGAATTAATTCTTCGAGAGCCGATTGGACGCATGCCCTTGAGCGCCAGGTGAAAACAATCGCCATGGATTCGCGTGAACTGAACTCACCGGAGGCCATTGCCGACTTCGTGGACGCCTTTTACGCCAAAGTGATGGTTGATGCCGCGCTTGGACCGATCTTCAAAGACGTTGACCTACAGCAACATATACCAAAGATTCGCGCGTATTGGCGCAAGATGCTGCTCGGTGACCATGAGGGCTATCGACGCAACATGATTGCCCAGCACATGGCGCTGCACACGCGACATTCCTTGCACCACCACCACTTTCAGCGGTGGTTGGCGTTATTTGTGGCAACCGTGGACGAGCAATTCCGCGGGCACGCCGCCATCCAGGCCAAGCGCCTTGCGTCCACGATCGCTGTCAACCTCGAAGCGCTGCTCGACGTCCGTCGGAAGTAAAGGAGCATGGCATGAACCCAAATGAGAGTTTCGACCTGATCGTGATCGGGGCCGGTACCGGCGGTACGGGCGTCGCCCGCATGGCTGCGGCGGCAGGCTGGAAGGTCGCCGTGGTCGATAGCTTGCCTTATGGCGGTACGTGCGCCTTACGCGGGTGTGACCCCAAAAAAATGCTGATCGCCGTGACCGAGGGCGTCGACTGGGCGCGCAACTTGAAAGGCAAGGGGCTTCGGGCGCAAACCGCTGTCGATTGGCCCGACATGATCGCTTTCAAGCGCAGCTTTACCGACCTCATGCCAGGTCGGATCGAAGCCGGGATGCAGCGGGCCGGTGTCGTTCCCCTGCATGGCCAGGCCCGCTTCACCGGACCAAACACGATTGAAGTGAATGGCGAACTCCTGACCGCGCGGCATTTTCACCTTGCCACCGGCGCCCGGCCGATGACCTTGAATATCCCGGGCGAAAACCTGCTGATCACCAGCACCGACTTCCTCGAATTACCGGAGCGGCCGGACCGGGTCGTCTTCGTCGGCGGCGGATTCATCGCGATGGAATTTGCCCACCTCTGCAAACGCGCCGGCTCAAGGGACGTCACGGTACTTGAAATGATGAAGCGCCCGCTGGGCAATTTCGACCCCGACATGGTCGGCATGCTTTCCGAAGCGACCGCCGATCTGGGCATCGACCTGCGGACCGAGGCCAGGGTGTTGACGATCGAGCAGGACGGCGCCGGGTTCATCGTGACCTATGAAACGCCGCAAGGCACCCAGACCATTGCCTGCGACAGGGTGGTGCATGCCACCGGGCGCGTGCCCAACATCGAGCATCTCAACCTGGAGGCCGCGGGCGTGGCCTACGGCCGTAAGGGCATCCAGGTCAGTCCCTTCATGCGCACGACCAACCCGACGATCTTCGCGGCCGGCGACTGCGCGGACAGCGGCCCCAATCTCACCCCGGTATCGGCCAACGAGGGCCGGATCGCGGGCAAGAACCTGCTCGCCGGAAAAGACGAGCGCGCGATCCACTACCCGCCGATCCCCAGCGTCGTCTTCACGCTTCCGCCCGTGGCGTCCGTCGGGCTGTCCGAAGACACGGCACGCGAGCAGGGGCTGGACTTTGACACGCATTTCGAGAAAACCGCGCAGTGGTATTCCTCCCTGCGCGTGGGCGCGAGACACAGCGCCTACAAGGTGTTGGTCGAGAAAGGTACCGGGAACATCCTCGGGGCGCATCTGATCGGCCCCGGCGCCGAGGAACAGATCAATCTGCTCGCCATGGCCATGGGCGCTGGACTGACGGCGAACAAGCTCAAGGGCATCATCTTTGCCTATCCCAGCTATGCCTCGGACATCAGTTCGATGGTGTAGCAGGCGCGCCAAGCAAAAAGTCCGCACGGCGTGTAGCTTTCCTGACGTGACCTAGTGCAGCACCTCAACCCACGCGAGGCGCATAACGAACTCGTCAAGACAAGGGCAGCCTTCGCGTTTCCTCTCATGCATCGAAGAGTCCAAGCCAGCACACCCTCTGCCATGCATTTAGCGCAACCCCCATCGCCTCGTGCCGGTACCGCCCGGTTGTTTTCGGTGCTCACCCTGGATGGGGGCGGCGCCCGCGGTTATTTGACACTCAAGATTCTCGAATGCGTCGAAGCGTATTTGAATACGCTGACTGATAACGCGCTGCCGCTGGGGGCGCGTTTCGACCTCATCTGTGGTACGTCGACGGGCGGGATCATCGCACTGGCGCTGGCACTGGGCCGACCGGTGAGCGAGATATCCGCCCTGTATGAAAGACACGTGCCGCGCATCTTCGGTTCAACGATGCGGCGCTTCGGGTGGATGAGAAATTTCCGCCCCCGTTACCGCAGCGACGCCTTACGCGAGGCGATGCATGCGTTCTTCGGCGACCTCACCTTAGGCGCGGTGCAGACGGATGTCTGCGTCACCGCGGCCTCGCTGACCAATGCACGACCCCATCTCTTCCGCAGCGATTACGCGAAGCCAGGCCCATGGCGTGGCGAAGATCGTCTCGCCGATCTGGCATTAGCCACCTCGGCGGCGCCAACCTTCTTCGCCGCCCACGCGACGGAACGCCTGAGCGATCTCGTCGATGGTGGGCTCTACGCCAACAACCCCGCGCTACTCGGTGTGGTGGAGGCGTTCCAGTTCAGCCGCCCGAGTCGGCGCGGTATCGCGCCGCCTCACGACCTTGGTGCCACGTGCCTGGCACAACTGGCCGTATTGTCGATAGGCACCGGTGAGCAATGTGCCATGCCCTATACCCCAGAACGCTTGCGTAACGGCGGTTTGCTGGCCTGGGGTGCGCACTTCCACAACGTCATCGACGAAAGCCAGTCGCAGTACACCAATCTGTTGGCGGCGGGCCTGCTGGGTACCGCCTACCACCGTATCAACCCGCGTCTGGATTTTCCGATGGCCATGGATGACGTGCGTCGTTTGCCCGCACTGAAAAACCTGGCGGAATTGTCCGTGTCGGATGAGGAATTTTTACGCACCCGCATGGCCATCTTTTGAATCGGGTCATCGGATGCGCCAGGCGGGGTGATGTTTGTGCGCGGATAGCCCGCGTGGAGCACGCGCCGGCGGTCATGACGCATCGTCGCCCGAAACCGATGAGGGGGACGATGCGTGCGACGCATGCAGGATGCCATCGTCGAGCAGGCGCGCCGCGGGATTGTCGGTCACGCCACCGGCCTGGAAGTACCCGATTACGCTGCCCACCGCGCGGTGCTCGGTCATGGCCATCAACGCCGGCAGCGCGATGCCTTGGCGGCCGCCTTCGGTGACAAAGCCCGAGCGCAGACTGTGCCCGCCGAAGTCCCCCTCCAACCCAGCCATCGCGGCGCGGCGTTGCACGATGGCTGCGACCGAGGCGGGTGAGAGGCCGCCACCAATGCGGTGCCGCCACAGCCGACGGAAGATCGGGCCGTCCGTGAGCTGAGCCGCCGCCAGCCAAGCGGCCAGTGCGTCGGCCGCGGGACCCAGGATGGGCTTGTCGGGCGTGGCGGTGACGCTCGGTCCGGCCTGTTGGGTCTTACTGTGCCCCAGGTGGTACACGAACGCGCGCTCGCCGACCCGGCGCAGATCGCTCAGGTCCGCGGCGGCCACTTCACTGCGTCGGCGCCCGCCGCTGGCGAACGCGAACAGCAGCAGCGCGCGATCGCGCACCCCGGTCAGGGAGGCATCGCAGGTGGCCAGCAGCGCGGCCAGCTCGGGCTGGGTGATCGCGGTCTTCTTGGTGGGGCGGTCGCCGCGTTTGACCGCGGCGCGGCGGGCGCGGGCCAGCAGGTGACGGACGGCCGGCTGCTCGCACGGGTTGGCCACGCGACGCCACTGGTGCGCTTTGGACAGCACGGCGATCCGATGGCTGATCGTACTCAACTTCAGCGGCCCCAGGCGTTGTTTGAGGCCGGCCTCGACCAGTGCGGCATCCAGTGCGGGCGGCAGCTCCCAGGTGAGCGCCGATTCGCTCCGACGGGCCAGGTGGTCGACGATGAACTGGATCACCACCGCCTCGGGCAATGGCAGGGCAAACGGCTGGCCGTAGCGGCCCTGATACCAGGCGGCGCAGTAGCGCAGCGCGCTGGCATAACTGCGCGCGGTGTTCGCCGACGCCGCTTCGGCCAGGATGTCGCGCACGGCCGCCGCCGCTTCCGTGGCCAATTGCTCCGGCGGAGCGATAGGAGGCAGGGTGGGAAGTCGCAAATCGCTGTTTCTTTTCATATGTAGTATGTAAGATAAGTAACGATTAGAAAGGCCTACTTGCGATAACGATCTATTATCGCTTGTATAGCACCAAACCCGGTCACGCCGCACAGAGGAAAGCTTCGCCATGGCCAAAGGCATCACCGAAGCGCAGGTTCACGCCGCCGCCGACGCCCTCGTGGCCGCCGGCGAGCGCCCCACGGTGGAGCGGATCCGCGCCCACCTCGGTACCGGCTCGCCGAACACCGTCACCCGGCTACTCGATTCGTGGTGGCAGGCGCTGGGCGCCCGATTGACCGCACAGCAGGCGATGGCATCGATCCCCGACGTCCCCGCCGGAATCGCCACCCTGGCGGAACAATGGTGGGCACAGGCGTGGCAGCAGGCGCGCGAGGCCGTGCATGCCGACCTTGCCCGTGAGCGGCAACAACTCGCCGACGATCGCGTGGCGCTTGATCGTGAACGAGAGACCCTTCAACAGGCGCACGCGCAACTCCAGCAAGCGCTCGCGCAGGCGCAGCAGGCCGAAACGGCCATGGCGGCACGCTTGGCCGATATTCAACGGCTCGTCGAGCAGCAAGCCGCACAACTGGCGGATCTGACCCAGCAGCGGGAAGCGCTGGAAGCGCGTAACGGGCGACTGGAAGCGGAGTACCTCAGCGTCACAGCGCGCCTGCAGGCCCAGGAAGCCACCGCGGCCGCCGAACGCGAATCGCTGGCCCAGCAACTGCGCGCCGCGGAAGATCATGGCCACGCCGAGGTGGATCGCGCCCGCCAGGAGAGCAAGGGATTGCGCGCCCGGCTGACCGCTGTGGAGAAGGAGCGCACCACCGAACGCGAGAGTCATCGGCACGAACTGACCACCGTCCGCGCCAGTTTGACCACGGCGCAGCAAGACGTGGCGGCGTACCGGGCGCGTGTCGAGACGCTGGAGCGCCAATGGGCCACGTTAGGCGATCTGCCAGCGATCCTTCGGACCCAAGGTCAGGCCACGAAGATCAAGCGCCCAGGGGCGGCCAAGAAGGCCGCAAAATCGGCCCGGCCTCGCACGCGTTCCTCCCGTTGACGATGCCGGCCCAGCCGAGTCAATCCGACCCACCGCAAGGTCGAAGTGTCACTATTTGCAGCAAAATCATCGCGGACCACCGCCGATCAGCCCGAATTAGGGTCTCAAAAAGGGGTAACAGCAACTCTTTGATTGAAATGATATTTGCTAAACTCGCAAGATCTTTTTATTAATACAATCAATGTGTTGCCGAATGGCGCGAAGCGTTACTTTTTGCACCTAAAACAAGGCAGCACCTGGAAGAGGGAGATGTCCGTATTGTCGAAGCCCAAGCCTGATGCGATGCCACGGTTCAGAAAGCCGCCGAAGCACTGGCGGCTCAGGAGCGCGAGGGGCGAGCCTTGAGCGATCGCCTGCAACGGACGGAGACAGCACTTCAGGAGGAATCGCGCTTGCACCAGGATGCCCTTGGACTGCTGCAAGATCGCTCCACACAGGTCACGGCGCTGGAAGAACGTGGCGCCGGGCTGGAAGCGCGTTTGGCGGAGCAGGCGGCCCATCGCCAGTCGCTGGAGCAAAAGCACAGCCAAGCCCGTGAGGCGCTGGAGCATTTCCGGCAGTCAGCGAAGGAACAACGCGACGCGGAATCGCGCCGGCACGAACACCAGGTGCAGGGTCTGCAGGTCGAGCTGCGACAAGCCAACGACACCATCACGAGCAAGAATCACGAGCTAGTGCAGCTCAACCGTGACAATGCGCGTCTCACCGAGCTCCAGGGCCAAACCGAGAGCACGCTCCGCATACTACGGCGTGAACACGAGCAGATGTCCAAGGTGGCCAAAGAGGTGTCGGACCTGAAGCGACAAAATGAAGCGCTCGGCCAGCAGCGCATCCAGGCAACCAACGAGCGAGATCATTTCCGAGCCGATGCGGAGCGATACGCGGCGGAACTGTCGGCGGAGCGGCAGGCGCGCCTCGTCGAGATCGAGGAACAGAGACGTCGCGAAGCCCGTCTACAAGCGATTGAGGAACTGCTGGCCCAGCTTAAGCCCAAGGATCCAGCGGCGGAGACTGCGAAGATCGGAGGCGCGATAGCCAACGAGTCACAATCCTGAAAAGCGTTTAGAAATGGTAACTTAGAAGCGAAATTGCCGGTTTTTGTACGAATCCCTGCCGACCCTCATATCGAGTCCCTTGGTGCTGCCCCAAGCCCTGCCGCCCGCGCTGTCGGGATGCGTCGGCACCAACCGTGCGCCGGCCAGCGTGGCACGCCAGATTGCGGCCAACGATGATGTGGCCGCGGTCGGCCTGTGGCTGGCGGAATATCACGACTCGCCGCATACCTTCCGCAGCTACCGCAAGGAGGCCGAGCGATTGCTGCTTTGGGCCACCCAGGTGCGCGGCAAGCCGGTGTCGAGTCTCACCCGCGAGGATGTAATCGCCTATGAGGCGTTTCTTGCCGATCCCCCCACAGCTTGGTGCGACGCCGCTCTCGCCCGTCGCGGTGAGCATCGGCGACTGTTCCTCGGTCCCTTGGCCGAGCGCAGCCGCCGGCAGGCGCTGGGCATCCTCGCAGGATTGTTCAACTACCTGGTGCGCGCCGGCTATCTCGCGGGCAGTCCGTTCGTGCTACAGCGACGACGGGCGCGCCGTGGCACCCGCCGCACGATCGAGCGCTACTTGGACCGTGCCCTCTGGGAAGAGGTGCTGCGCATCGTCGACGGCTGGCCACAGGACACCGCACGGGAACGGCAACGCTACGAACGCGCTCGCTGGGTCCTGCGCTTCCTGTATGAAACCGCGCTACGGGCTGCCGAAGCGGCGGCCGCCGACGAAAGTGATTTCCAACATATCCGTGGTCGATGGTGGCTGCATACCGTGGGGAAAGGTGGCGTCGAAGGCACCATTCCCTTAAGCGACGGTCTCTTGGACCACTTCGCACGCTATCGGCGCTTCCACGGACTGCCGGCGATGCCTTCGGGCGACGGCAACATCCCAGCCATTCTTGGCATCGCCGGACGGTCTTCGCCGTTGACGCCTACCGCGGTCTACCAGATCGTCAAAGACACCTTCCGACGCGTGGCCGATGCATTGCAACTGCAGGATGGTCCCAAAGCCGTACGTGTGCGGCGAGCATCGACGCATTGGCTGCGGCATACGGCCGCCACGCACCAGGCCGAGGACGGCACACCCATCCACCACATCCAGCAAAACCTGCGTCACAGCTCCATTGGCACGACCTCGATTTACATTCATGCCGAAGAGGATGCACGACATGCCAGCACTACGAAAACACGCGTCGAGCCATCGGCGCCCTACGGAGACGTGTCATGACTGATCCCGACGATCGTTTTGGTATGCCGGAGAGCGCGTTCAAGGCTGCTCGGGAAAGTCATGGCTTGAATAGCCCGGCTTTTAGGATGGGCATGTACGTACCCACCCGCCATGAAGTGGCCACATTGCCTGCCACTCAGCTCTCGCAGATCGTGATCGACTGGATGTGGGAAAGCCCATCGGAGTTGATTCCGGACAACGCGAAGATCGGAGCGCTGCGGGATATATTGATGGCCCGTTTCGACGCCGGCCTACCTGAAGTACAGCAGTTAATCGCCGAGTGCGATGACTACTTGAAGGCGTAGCTCTACGCCGTTGAGCCTGTTTGGTGGGCACGAACCTCATTCTGTTCGCGCCATGTTTCTCCAACCTGATCAGTTACGAGCAACGTTTACGCTTGCTTGGATTGTCTTAGAGCTGTCTTATATCTCCATTAATCTAGAGATATGGATATCACATCATCCGTACAGGCCCTCAGTGCATTGGCGCAATCGACGCGCCTGCACACATTTCGTCTGCTGACCCAGCATGAACTGAGCGGCATGGCCGCTGGCGACATCGCCCGCACATTGGCTATCCCACAAAACACACTGTCGACGCATTTGGCCATCCTCAGTCAGGCAGGACTGATTAAAGCAACACGCTGTAGTCGCTCCATCGTCTATCGCGCAAATCTCGACCGCATTCGGGAACTCACCCTCTTTCTACTCAAGGATTGCTGCCACGGTCGCGCGGAGATCTGCGCGCCGCTGATGGCGGACCTTGCTTCGTGTTGCTGATCCCTTGGGACGATGACCATGAACAAAACGACCTACAACGTGCTGTTTCTGTGTACCGGCAACTCGGCACGCTCCATCATCGCCGAGAGCATCCTCAGACAGGAAGGACGCGGACGCTTCAACGCGTTTTCGGCGGGAAGCTATCCCAAGGGAACGGTGAGTCCCTACGCCTTGGAGCTGCTCGAACGTGTCGGTTATCCGACCGAGGGGCTGCACTCCAAAAGCTGGAATGAGTTCGAGCTCCCCGACGCGCCCGTCATGGATTTTGTTTTCACGGTCTGTGACGCTGCGGCTGGCGAAGTCTGTCCCATCTGGCCGGGTCAGCCCATGACGGCGCATTGGGGTATCGAAGACCCTGCAGCAGTAGAAGGCACCGACATCGAAAAGAAGACCGCCTTCACGACGGCCCTGCGGTATCTCAAGAATCGCATTGCGACCTTCACGGCGCTGCCGATCAATCGCCTCGATCATGTTGCCTTGCAAGCGGAAGTGCGTTCGATCGGGCAACTGGAAGGATCGACTCCATCACACTCGTGAATGCCCGACGCCGGGTATCAGGAGGCGCGCCGCCGTGTGGGCGAGACGGATACCTTTTTGACGGTGGCCTTTTTCACCGAACGCGGCGGCTTGGCGACGATGCACGATTCACCGCTGACGCTGCAGCAGTTTTCCGTCAAGAACCCCACCAGTCCATTCATGGCATCGATGATCGGTGCGTAATAGACAAAACGCCCTGTCTGCCGGCTGGTCACCAGGCCCGCGTGCAAGAGTTCCTTCAGGTGGAACGACAGCGTGGCATTGGGAATGTCGAGACGCTCGCCGATCGTGCCCACGGGCAAACCTTCCGGTCCTTGCGCCACCAACAGGCGAAAGATTGCCAGGCGCGACTCTTGCGCGAGCGCCGACAGCATCTTGACGGTCTGTGAGGTTTGCATGGTCGAAGGATCTAGCAGCGAAGGTACGTGTCGATAGTGTAGCGAACTGGCCATCCGGCGCTACCCGAACCGCCCTGTCACATAGTCGTGGGTCGCTTTCTTGTCCGGAGCAGTGAAAATCTTCTCGGTCGGCCCTTGTTCGATCAGCTCACCGCGGTACATGAAGACCGTGCGCTGCGCGACACGTGCGGCCTGATGCAGATTGTGGGTCACGATAATGATCGTGTAGTCGGTGCGAAGTTCGTCGATCAGCTCTTCAATCTTCGTGGTGGCGATCGGATCCAGCGCCGAGGTGGGTTCATCCATCAACAGGATTTCCGGTTCGATCGCGATGGCCCGTGCGATACACAGCCGTTGCTGTTGGCCTCCGGAGAGTGCCAGCGCGCTCTTGCGCAGGTTGTCCTTCACCTCATCCCAGAGGGCGGCCCGGCGTAACGCCAGCTCCACGCGTTCATCCAACTCGCCGCGCGAAAGCACTTCGTGATGGTTCAGGGCCAGCGCAAGGTTGTCGTACACCGACATGGTGAAGGGAATGGGCGCCTGGAACACCATGCCGACCTTCAGACGCAAAGCCGAAAGATCGTAGCCAGGCGCGAGGATATTCTCGCCATCGAGCTCCACCTCGCCCGCTGCACGTTGACCGGGATAGAGGCTGTAGACCCGGTTGAGGACGCGCAACAAGGTCGACTTGCCACAGCCGGACGGGCCGATGATCGCGGTGGCCTTGCCGGGCATGAAGTCGACACTGACCTTGTTCAAGGCCTGCTGCGCGCCATAGAAAAAGTCCAGATTGCGGACACGCAGGTGTGGCTCGATGCTGTCGACCATCAGGGTCATCTCGCTCTTGACGTTCATGAGCGCAGTTTTTTGCTGCGATTCAACAAGGCCCTGGAGCTCACGGCCAGCACCAGTACGAACATGGTCATGACAAAGGCACCGGCCCACGCATAGGCGTGCCACTGGTCGTAGGGGCTCATGGCGTACTGGAAAATGACCACCGGCACGTTGGCCATCGGGCCGTTCGGGCTGGCATTCCAGTACTGGTTGTTCAGCGCCGTGAATAGGAGGGGCGCGGTTTCGCCACTGATCCGCGCCAGGCCCAGGAGAACACCGGTGAGGATGCCGGTGCTGGCCGCACGTTGCAGTACACGCACCGAGACTTTCCATTTGGGAAGCCCCAGCGACAATGCCGCCTCGCGCATGCCGCCAGGCACGAGCTGCAGCATTTCATCTGTCGTGCGCACCACGACCGGCAACAGAATGATCGCCAGCGCCAACCCACCGGCCCAGCCAGAGAAATGCCCCATGGGTCGGACAACCAGTTCATAGACGAACAAGCCAATGACGATGGAGGGCGCACTGAGCAGGATGTCATTGGTGAACCGGATCACCTGACCCATGCGACTACGTCGCTGGAACTCCGCCAGGTACGTACCGGCCAGCACGCCGATGGGGGTGCCGATGATGAGGCCGATCATCGTCATCAACAGGCTGCCATAGAAGGCATTGAGCAGACCGCCGGAATCGCCCGGCGCCGGCGTCATCTGGGTGAAGAGTTTCAAATCCAGCGCGCTCGCGCCCTTGAACAGAGTCGTGCCCATGATCCAGACCAGCCAGCCCAGACCAAACAGAGTGGCTGCCGTCGACGCCGTCATGACCAGGGCATTCATGAGTTGGCGACGTCTATAGAGCGAGATCATAGTCCGCGCCTCATGTCATCGCTCCTTCGCGACGCGTCGCATGCAATAGCAGGCGAGCCAGTGCGAGGATCACGAACGTCAGGACAAAGAGAATGAAGCCCAGCGCGATCAGTGACGATAGGTAAATGTCGGAATCGGCCTCGGTGAACTCATTGGCGATGGCCGCTGCGATGGAATTGCCCGGCTGCATCAGTGACAGGTTGAACTCGTGCGCATTGCCCAGCACGAAGGTCACTGCCATGGTTTCGCCCAAGGCGCGTCCAAGGCCGAGAAAGATGGCACCAATGGTCGCTGTGCGGCTATTGGGCAGCACGATGTCCTTGATCACTTCCCAGCGCGTGGCGCCGAGCGCGAAAGCGGACTCCTTCAGCACCGTCGGCGTGGCCAGGAACACGTCCCGCATCACCGCGGTAATGAACGGGATGATCATGATGCCGAGAATGATGCCGGCGGTGAGCATGCCGATGCCGATCGGCGCACCGTCGAACAAGCGACCGATGCCCGGCAGTGTACCCAGGTGGTCGATCATCCAAGGCTGGATGTGTTCGGCCATGAAAGGCACGAAAACGAACAGGCCCCACATGCCGTAAATAATGCTGGGAATGGCCGCGAGCAGCTCGATGGCCGTGCCGACCGGACCGCGCAACCATGGTGGGGCGATTTCGGTGAGGAAGATCGAGACACCCAGGGCGACCGGGACAGCGATCACAATGGCGATGATGGCTGTGACGATCGTGCCCCAGATGGGCACCAGCGCTGAAAACTTGTGGGCGACCGCATCCCATTCGGTACTGGTGAAGAACGACCAGCCGAACGTATGGAAGGCCAAGCGCCCGCCCCATGCCATCGACAAGGCAGCAGCGGCCAGCGTGAAGAACACCAGGTAGGCAGCACCACCGGTGAGGCCGAGAAACAGCCGATCGGCGATGCGATCACTGATGCGTCGTTGACGACGGCGCTGCACGCGCGGTGGTCGGCCCGACGAGTTCGACCTGAGCGGTATGGAAGGGATTTCGTCGGCTATCACCGATCACCTCGCACTGGGAAAGGGTGCCGCCCATCCAGGAGGCCCGGATGGGCGGCGTGGTAGCGCGGTGACGGAGCTACCAGGCACGATCACCGCACAGCCATTACTTGAAGTTCTTGGCCCAGTAGGCTTCGATCTGCTTGACCAGATCAGGGGGCAGCGGCACGTAATCCAGCGCGTTGGCCTGCGGTTGACCGTGTTCCAGCGACCACTTGAAGAAGGCGCGGACGGCGGCACTGCGCTCGGCATTCTTCGGCTGCTTGTACATGATGATGAAGGTGGTGGCCGTCACTGGATAGGCATCCGGGCCGGGGGCATCCGTCATGACCAGATCAAAGTCATTCGCATGAACCCAGTCGGCGGTGGCCGCTGCGGCCTGGAAGCTTTCCGCGTTCGGCGCGACAAACTTTCCGGCCCGGTTCTTGACCAGGCCGTAGCTCATCTTGTTCTGCATCACGTAGGCGTATTCGACATAGCCGATCGCGTTGGGAACCTGCTTGACGTAGGCGGCCACACCTTCATTGCCCTTGCCGCCCAAGCCGGTGGGCCACGCCACCGACGTGCCTTCACCCACCTTGGTTTTCCACTCCGGGCTTACCTTGGACAGGTAGTTGACCCAGTTGAACGTAGTGCCCGAACCGTCCGAACGATGCACGACCGTGATCTTCGCATCGGGCAGCTTCAGCCCCGGATTGAGCGCGGTGATCTCCGGGTCGTTCCACTTGGTGACCTTGCCCAGGAAGATGTCGGCCAGGAGGGGGCCGGTGAATTTCAGCGCGCCCGGTTGGATCCCGTTGATGTGCACGACCGGCACCACACCGCCGATCACCGAAGGGAACTGACCCATGCCCAGCGAGGCAAGATCCTCGACCTTCATCGGCATGTCGCTGGCACCGAAGTCCACCGTGCCGGCCTTGATCTGCGCGATGCCGCCGCCGGAGCCAATCGACTGGTAGTTCACCTGCACGCCGGTCTGCTGGTTATAGGCCGACGACCACTTGGAGAGGATGGGATAGACGAACGTCGAGCCAGCGCCGGTGACTTCGGTGGCCGCCTGGGCGACGGTGCACAACGCGAAGCTGACGGCCAGGCCAAGTAGAGCGCGGCGTGCCAAGGTAGTGACGTGGAGCATGGTGGGGTTCTCCCTGTGGGTAATCGTTTATCTATATTTCTATAGACGTGTGATTATCGAAATGTAGGCGCAGAAGATGACGCTTGTATGACAGCAAGCCAGGGAAGCGAGGGGCGTGTTACGGCCCCTTGCGTTCTCAGGCTCGCGCTTCGTACCAACCGCGCGAACGATTGACGATGCGCACCACGGAAAGCATGACCGGCACTTCAATCAGAACACCCACTACGGTGGCCAACGCGGCGCCCGAGTGCACGCCGAACAGCCCGACGGCCGTGGCGACGGCCAGTTCGAAGAAGTTGCTGGCACCGATCAGCGCCGAAGGACCGGCCACGCAATGGGGCACACCGAACCGACGATTCAGCAAATACGCCAACCCGGAGTTGAAATACACCTGGATCAGGATCGGTACCGCCAGCATCGCGATGATCGCGGGCTGTTCGAGAATCTGCTTGCCCTGAAAACCGAACAGCAGCACTAGGGTCGCCAGGAGGGCCACCAGGGAAACGGGCCCTAACCGATGCAGCAAGGCCTGCAGCTTGTCAGGGCCGCCGTGCGAAAGCATCCACCGGCGCAGCGCCACGCTGATCGCCACTGGCACCACGATGTAGAGCAGCACCGACAGGAACAGGGTGTTCCAGGGCACGGTGATCGACGAGATGCCCAGCAGCAACGCGACAATCGGTGCGAAGGCGACCACCATGATCGCGTCGTTCAGGGCCACCTGACTCAGGGTGAAGTTTGGCTCGCCGTTGCACAGGTTGCTCCATACAAAGACCATGGCCGTGCACGGTGCCGCGGCCAGCAGGATCAGGCCGGCGATATAGGAGTCGAGCTGGTCAGCTGGCAGGTAGCCTGCGAAGACATGCCGGATGAAAATCCAGCCCAGTAGCGCCATCGAGAACGGCTTCACTGCCCAGTTGATGAAGAGCGTCACGCCAATCCCTTTCCACTGGCGGCGTACCCCGGCCATGGCGCCGAAGTCGATCTTCAGCAACATCGGGATGATCATCAGCCAGATCAGTACGGCCACCGGCAGGTTGACCTGGGCAACGGACATGTTGCCCAGTGCCTCAAACGAACTCGGCAACAGGTGGCCCAACAACGTGCCCACCACGATACAGAGCAGCACCCAGACGGTGAGATAGCGCTCGAAAAACCCGATGCGCGCCGGCGCCGGTGGCTCGGAGACCAGGGTCTCGACATTCGGCTGCGTCATGCGTCGTCCTCGTCATCATCAGAAATCGTGCCGATATGGTCGAGTGCCTGCTTCAGCGCGTCCTGCGACATCGTCTCAATCGGTAGATTCATAAGAGCCATCAGCCGATAAATGATCAGCGTATGCGCCCGCCGGAACGCTGCATCGATCACGATCGCATTGCCTTTGACGGCGGCCGGATCGGGCAGACCCCAGTGTGCACGTACAAAGTTACCGAACAGGACGGGACAAGGCTCCTTGTCCGCACTATCGCAAACGGTGATCACGATATCGAGCGGCGGTGCATCGTCGCTGACAAATCGATCCCAAGATTTGCTCGACAGGTTTTCAACCGAGATCCCTTCGCTGGCCAACAATTCCAGCGCATAGGGATTGACCTGTCCGGCAGGCTTGCTGCCGGCGCTATAGGCCTCGAAACGGCCTTTGCCCAGATGATTGAGGGTGGCTTCCGACAGGATGCTGCGTGCGGAATTGCCGGTGCATATGAATAAAACGCGGCACGGATACATGACGATCTCTCGGGTGAAGAAGGAAGTGGTCAGAAGGGTTTCAAGGCTGGCATCGCTCCGGATGCCCATCGCAACAATGCTGGGTGAGGTAGTCGACCAAACCTTGCATGGCGGAGAAGTTGGCGCGGTAGCGGACGTAACGTCCTTCGGAAAAGGATTCGGCGAGGCCGGCATGTACCAGGCCTTTCAGGTGAAATGACAGGGTGGAGCCGCTCAAGCCCGCGTGTTCGCTGATCTCACCGACCACGGCGCCGTCTGGACCGCAGGTCACGAGGTAGCGGAAGATGCCAAGACGGCTGTCCTGGGCAAGCCCGGCAAGGGAGCGAATGGCGGTGTTGGTTTCCATATTTCTATGGTGATAGAATAATAGAATCAAAGCAACTGGGACGTATAACCGATGACCCTGCAGGATCTGCCCCACATTGCAGCTGACGCGCTGGAAACGCCGAGCTTGGCCAAACTGGCATTGCCGGCGGACTCCCGCCATGCGCCGCGCATCCTGATCCTGTATGGCTCGCTGCGACCCCAGTCGTTCAGCCGCAAGCTGGCATTGGAGGCCGAGCGCATCCTGCGCCAGTTCGGCGCCGAGACGCGGGTGTTCGATCCGCACGAACTCCCCATTTTGGACAGCGTGCCCAACTCGCATCCCAAAGTGCAGGAACTGCGTGCGCTGTCCTTGTGGTCCGAAGGCCAGGTATGGGTCAGTCCGGAGCGGCACGGTGCGGTGACGGGCGTCTTCAAGAATCAGATCGACTGGCTGCCGCTGGAAGACGGCAGCGTGCGCCCTACGCAGGGTCGCACCCTCGCCGTGATGCAGGTCAGTGGCGGATCGCAATCCTTCAATGTCGTGAACGCGCTGCGCGTACTCGGCCGCTGGATGCGCATGGTGGTCATCCCGAACCAGTCGTCAGTCGCCAAGGCCTGGCAGGAGTTCGACGACGCTGGCCGGATGAAGCCATCGCCGTTCTACGATCGCGTCGTCGACGTGATGGAAGAGCTGTTCAAGTTCACGCTGATGGTGCGCGATCGCAGCGACTACCTGGTCGACCGCTACAGCGAGCGCAAAGGTGCGGCCGAAGCGCACGCCTTATTGGTGGCGGCCGGCGTGACCGAAGCGGCGGCGCCGGCTCCGGTCGTGGTGGAATCGACCAAGACCCGCTGCTGTGCCAGTGGAGCCTGCTGACGATGAGTACGGCCACCCCGTTGACCGCCACGATCTACCACAACCCGGACTGCGGCACCTCACGCAATACGCTGGCGCTGATCCGCCATGCCGGCATCGAGGTCACCGTGATCGAGTATCTCAAGACGCCGCCGAGCCGCGAGCAACTGATCAAGCTCATCGACGAAGCCAAGCTCACGCCGCGCGAGGCCCTGCGTGAAAAGGGAACGCCCTTCGCCGAGCTGGGATTGGGCGAGGCCGGCATCACCGATGACGTCATCCTCGATGCCATGTTGACGCATCCAATCCTGATCAATCGGCCCTTTGTGGTGACCGCTCTGGGCGCACGGCTATGTCGTCCCTCGGAAGTCGTGCTCGACATCCTTCCGCCGATCACTCAGCCGTTCACCAAGGAAGATGGGGAAGTTGTCGTGGGCCGCCCGTAGCGAGGTCCTCGGCGATCGTCCCGGTTGCTGGCCTGCGTGGGTGTTTTTGCGCGGGCCGTCAAGCCGTTCGGGATTTCCTTGCTCTACCTTTCGTCTTTGGGGCTTCGGCCAGCACGTATCGGATAGCGGATTTGCATGAGCACGATTCAGGATACGGCCTATCCCCGATTGAATAAGGATCTCAGCGTCCGCGACTTGACGGCGATTTACACGCCCACCGCCGACGAGTGCGCTTTTGCCGTGGCGATCTCCGCCCGTAAGCCGACCCAGGCATTGCTGCTGATCCAGCTCAAGATCCTTCAACGCTTGGGCTACGTCGAACCGCTGTCAACATTGCCACGCACGATTGTCGATCATGTCTGCGGTAGCACCCAGATGCGCGTTCCCACCGCGCGCGAATTGAAGGCGTACGACGCATCGGGTAGCCGCTCGCTGCACCTGCAGAAGATTCGCGACTTCGTCGGCGTGCGCCGATTTACGGACACCGATTGGGCCTGGCTGGAACAGATCGCTCGCGAGGCGGCTTCGACCAAACAGGAATTGGAGGACATCATCAATGTCCTTATCGAAGAGCTCGTGCGGCAAAAATATGAGCTGCCGGGATTTACCCAGCTTGTGCGTGCGGCGCGTGCCGCGCGCAATGCGGTCAACTCGGCCATTTTCAAATCGATCGACGGACAATTGTCGGCCGAGCAACGCCTGATGCTTGATGATCTCATCCTGCGGCGGCGTGGCGTCACCCTTTGGGATCAACTCAAACGTGAACCGAAACGGCCCACCGTTCGCGAAGTAGCCAAGTTCCTTGAGCATATCCGCTGGCTCAAAAGCCTGGGTCACGGCCTACCTGATACGCGCGAGATGGCGGTGACCAAACGCCATCAGATGATGCTTGAGGCCCGTGCGTTGGACGCCAAGGACATCCGCGCCGTTAAGCCGCTCAAGCGTCATACGTTGGCCGTGCTGCTGATCCAGTCCCAGCTGGAAAAAGCCACTGACGATGTCGCGAGCATTTTCATCAAGATCATGCACGGTATCGACAACCAGGCCGAGGAGCGGCTGCGGCAGTACCGATTGGATCATGCCGAGCAGACTGATCGCTTGATTGGCCAGTTTCGCGAGGTGCTGGCCGCCATGCAGGAGGGCGAGTCGGCCAAGAGGCGCGTGGAAAACATGGAACGGGTACTGGGCGACGATCCGGAACAGTGGATCATTCAATGCGATGAGCATGCCGCCTTTGCGGGAAATAATTATCTGCCTTTCATGTTGAAACCTTACAGCGACAAGCGTGCCTTGCTGTACCAATGCCTGGAAGTACTCGAACTTCAATCCAGCTCACAGGACGATACGCTCGTGAGGGCCATCGCCTGGATCCGGGAATGGCGCACGGCACGCCGCGAACACCTCGATGTCGCGGTACTTCCCAAAGGGATCGACCTGAAGCGCTGGCTGCCTGATGCCTGGTACCGTTTGGCCGTGGTGGCGTCGCCCGACGACGAACCACGCATCCACCGAAAATACCTTGAACTGTTCATTTGCATGTCGATCATGAAAGACCTGCAGTCCGGCGACCTGTACTCAGCACACAGCAACGATTTCGATGACTATCGCGAACACCTCGTGTCCTGGGACGAGTACGGCGGGGAACTGGGCCGCTACTGCGATATCACCTCGCTGCCCAAGGACGGTGCCGGCTTTGTCGCCCAGCTCAAGGCAGAGATGTCGGCACTAGCCAAGCACGTGGACGACAGCTTTCCCGAAAATGATTTCGTCCGAATCGGCGACAACGGTCTAGTCATCCAGCGGCTCGATCGCAAGCAGGACCCACCGGAACTGCCCCTGCTGGAAGCGCGCCTCAAACAAGACATACCGTCGGTCAACATACTGGATCTGTTGACTGAGGCCGAGCAGTGGCTCGATCTGCACCGGCTATTTGGACCGCTGTCCGGTTTCGAGGCCAAGGTCGACGACCCACGAAAGCGCTTCATCACCACCTTGTTTTGCTACGGCTGCAATTTAGGTCCCACGCAGACAGCGCGCTCGGTACAAGGATTGAGCCGCAAGCAGGTGGCTTGGCTCAACCTCCGCCATATCACCGAGGAACGTTTGGACAAAGCGATCGTGCGGGTGATCAATGCCTTCAACACCTTCGCTTTGCCAAAATTCTGGGGGACGGGAAAACATGTCTCGGCCGACGGCACGAAGTGGAGCATTTACGAGCAGAACCTGCTGTCGGAGTACCACGTTCGTTATGGTGGCTACGGTGGCATCGGCTACTACCACGTTTCGGATATGTACATCGCGCTCTTCAGCAACTTCATTCCGTGCGGTGTGCACGAGGCGGTCTATATCCTCGACGGCCTGATCAAGAACGAATCTGACGTGCAGCCGGACACGATTCACGGCGATACCCAGGCCCAAAGTGCGCCCGTGTTCGGCTTGTCGCACCTTCTGGGTATTCGCCTCATGCCGCGTATTCGCGGTATCAAGCAGCTGGTGTTCTTCAAACCCGACCGAAAGGCCAAGTACGGGCACATCAATAGCTTGTTCACCGAATCGATCAACTGGGAGCTCATCGAACGCCACTATCCGGACATGCTGCGCGTGGCCATTTCGATCAAGGCGGGCCGCATCACCCCCTCGATGATCCTCCGGCGCTTGGGCGTGGCCAGCCGAAAGAACAAGCTGTATTTCGCGTTCCGCGAGCTGGGTCGAGCCATACGCACCCGATTCCTGCTGAACTACATCAACGATGTCGAGCTGCGCCGCGTGATCCACCAGTCGACGAACAAGAGCGAGCAGTTCAACGACTTTGCGCAGTGGCTGCATTTCGCGAACGATGGGATCATTGCGGAGAACATCCGCCACGAACAGCGAAAGGTCGTGAAATACAACCATCTCGTGGCCAACATGGTCATCTTGCACAACGTGCATACCATGTCGCGGACTCTAAAAGTGCTTCAAGAGCAGGGTGTTCCGCTCAGCGAAGAGCTTTTGAATCGGCTCTCGCCATATCGGCGCGAACACATCAATCGGCTAGGCCATTACTCCCTGGACTTGGATCGGTACCAGAGCGCCATGGCCAAAGACATCAAATTTGCCTTGTAGCCTCAACGGCTTATTGTCGGTTTTGCGAAAATTTCCAGAATCCCGGCCGAACCTCTGAAAGACGTCGCAGAACGTCGGCTGCCGTTCAGCTGGCGCGACGCTCGGGGCCG
>ERZ778018.1086-NODE-1086-length-26673-cov-14.214704_pt1 | contig 26673 bp, 19 predicted proteins | sample MGYA00375748_ERZ778018 | MGnify/ENA primary metagenome ERZ778018 (study PRJEB29350, sample SAMN05509839) | bioreactor metagenome | biome: bioreactor; material: wastewater | place: South Africa: University of Cape Town | collected 2014-04-22 ... | reverse complement strand
CAGCAAGGACCGAATCCTCACAGGCAAGGAGTCAACCGAACCGGGGGCAGTCCCATCCCTTACCGGACGCGGTCACCCTGGCCAGCAACGGTTCGATCCACGTGAGTTTCAAGATCGACAGTCACGTGATGGTGACCCGTCGTAGCCACCCGCGGCCCGTACAGCGCGCCCATCGTGCCTACCCCGTCACGGTGATTGTCACCCTGGCTTGAGGCTCGAGATCAGGACAGGGTGGCAGGACCGCGGTCGGCCACGTGCCGATGTTTGCCAGGCGTGCGGCGTAGGCGAACATTTTCGGCACGTGGCTCATGTATGCGCTCAGTTGCTCGGCGTGAATTTCGCCGGATGCGCGACGTCGAAACCGAGACCGCTGGACGCTGCCTACGTCATAAAGGCACCACGCTGAGTGCACAGCGTCGTCGCGTACATCTTTGATGCGTCGCCTTTTTGCCCACGCCAGCGCAGTGCCGATCTCGTCAGCCAGTGGTCCGCCGCTGGCCGAAATTGCCTCAAGTCGTCGCTCGAGCCCTGTCCACGTCTCATCGACGTCCACGAAGGCCGCTCCACGGTTTTCCTCGGCCTGAATGATGATCCGCTTCATCTCCGCCTCGATGTGGCCGCCCGCTACCGTGATTGCTCCGACTAGCGTGAACAGGTTGCTGCGTAGTGCAGCATCCGCGTCGGTCGAACCGCCTGCTCGGATCATCCGAAAGGTGGCCATGTCGTACTGCTCCTGCGCGCGGCCCAGGCCAACGAGGAGGTAGTCGAATGGAGGAATCTGATCGGCCGGTTCAAGCACCGTGCTCACCACGTAGCCGACGGGCCAGTCCTCCATCCATGCGGTGTCGTTGATGCGATAGCGGCTGTCTTTGCTGTCACCCATAGTGCTCAGTGTCTCGCCGTCCGGCCGATGCTGCACGGGAGCACTGTGCGTGCCGCATGCAGATCGGCTACGGGACGCCGTGGTGTCGGCCATCCGGTCCGCGCCGCAGGGTGAGTTCGTACCTACCCCGCTGCCGCTCAGCCCGGGTGGGCGGATGAGGTCCGACGCATCGACGTCAGGCGGAGCCGGGAGATCGTCCCGATCGCGTCGCGATCCCGTCGACGAGCAGGCCGACTAGCCGATGAGTCTGCTCGAGCACCGAAACCGCCATGCCAGGCGTGAATGCGCCCTGTGTGGCAGGGTGCGAGTGCAAGTTACGCAGTTCGACGCCCGTCCGAGCGAGGTCGGCGAATCCCGGGGCCAGCACGCCTTCGCGCTCTGCCTGGTTGACCAACTTCATCAGCGGCCTGTTCTCCGGGGGCGGGATACAGGATGCGGAACATCGCCTCCAAAGCCTGAAACGCGACCAGGCAGGCAACCACCATGAATTCGTAATCGAACCACGAATGCCTGAACAGGCTGCGGGCGGTCTTCAGCAATCGGCCCGGCCCGTCGAGGTCTTCCGAATCTCCGATTCCGGCCAGCGGTTCCCAACTGGACGCGAGTCGATGGAGTCTGCCAAATGACATCGGCACAGGGCGTCCATCCTGCACGCCGCCGATGAAGTGTGCCCAACGAGGATCCGGTACAGGTTCCATGGAGAGCATCATCCCAAAGCTCGCCCAGCCGGTATTCCGTCTTCCCGGCACGCCGGGCGTCGGTGTCGACGCCGGACCCGGACTGTGGCGGTCTCCACCGGTGTGCTGCACCACCTCGCAGCCGGCAACTCGCCTCGTTCTTCCAGGGCCCAGGCCGACCTTGGCAACGGCGCGTTTGCCCACCGGGGAAATCGCGCGTCCCGATTCTCGACTTTCGGGGCGTGGGTCTTCCACCGTCCGCGGATGCGCGAGGTGGAGTTCCGGCACCACGGTGTGCTCTCCGCCCGCCGTGCTCATCCCGAGGCTGTGCTGCTGCACGCGGCCCTGGGCGGCTCACCGGCCTACGACATCCGAATCCATGCTGGCACCGGTGGAACGCGCCCGGACGGCCTGCGGCCGCTCGTGGGTCCCGGCGTGACCGCCGTCGTGCTCATCGCGCTGGCATGCCTAGCTCTACTCGATGGGGCGTTCAGCGGCTTCCGGGCTCCGCGGGGCGGACCGGACAGCTCGGGCACGCCGCCGAGGATCGACGAGGCATCCGCCGCGGTGCTTCGAGGCGCGCTACCGTCCTTCTGTGACCATCGAACCAGTGGGCCTCGGACGGGAGCGCACGGGAGCAGACGGCTGTCGGCGCTACCGCCCAATAGCCATTCAGTTCGACACACGTAACGCCATGTTGGACCAAGAGATCAGTGAGGACTGGGAGCCGGAGGTACAGGCTCAATGGCGATCCAATCAGTCCAACGTGCGGATGGAGATTCTTGCCGAACACGGAATGATCGGCGGCGAAGACAAAATTGCCAACTATCGCGCCCTCGGAGTCGCGCCCTGGTCGATCGTCTACGAGCACAACGAAGCGCTATCGCAGGTTAGATCCGCATTCGCGCACGGCGACTTCTATCCCGCTCTCGTGGGAGCTTGTGCACTAGGGGAGCGCATTTTCAACCACTTGATCCTTGACTTGCGATGCGACTATGCAGACCACCCCAAAACAACCAAGCGAGCGCGGTCCAAGAACACATTCACCGATTGGGGCGCAGCCATCGACGTCTTACATGGCTGGGGCGTGCTCAATGATGAAGTACGCGAGGGGTACCTAGCCCTTGAGGTTTTCCGCCACGATTCTGTTCATTACAGTTCTGTCACCGACGTGGTCAATCGGGAACGTGCGCTCGATGCTATCCGAATGATCCAACAGATCGTGCAATCGATCTTCGCGCCTATGGGGGGACCACCGACCTTCATCCCCGGCACATCCGGCGCTTCGTTCATCTCGCTTGCCGCCGAAGCTACGCCGTTGATTAGGCGTGTGTTCCTCCCTCGTTCGGCTCTCGTAAGTCCAAATCACGGCATGAGGCCCGTGCGGGCGCCCAGAGGCGAACTTCGGTGGCAGGTAGTCGATGAGACGGACTATGACGACAACGTGTTAACGGACGCGGAGTTTGCCGCTGCGCTCGCGTACGTCTAGCGACCCGGCGACACGCCGCGCAGCCCCGACCGAGCGTGTGACAGGTCTATGGCGGGCGATACAAGAACGAGTCAAGAAGAATGACCCGGGAGCAGGCCGCGGCGAGGCGCCTCGGTGTGTCGATGGCGATTGCGCTCAGCCGCAGTTCAATCCTGGATCGGTCAATCGATGCTCTGCGACGTCGAAAAAGACTACATCTCTGCATTCGGGGAGTCGGCCTCGCAGTTCGGTCGCCCTGGTCTCAAGCGCTTCAGATTTGTTATCCGGACCTGAGACGTCACCGACCCAGATGCCAACGGCAACAGGTCGAGCAGGGTGCCGCTGAATTCCTAGCCGGATGTGGTGATCGACGTCGTCCAGGGATTGCCCGAGCACCGTTAGGGGTGCATCTGTTGATGCCAGGGTGCGGGCGCAGAAGGACAGGTAGGGTGAAGCGCTGATGCGGGCAACCTTGTCTAGCGACGACCCTTCGCTAATGAACAGCGGAACGTGGTCGGGGCTCGCCATTCCTGAACGGACTATTTCCAACAAGGATGCCCCCTGACCAGTCGTATGCTTGCCTTCAGCATTTGACCGCATCGAGCTCCATAGATGCAATGCTCCATGGAGATAAAAGATCTTCGGCATTGGAGAATTGCTCAACCAGTCCTCGGCCTTGTCGACATCGAACGGGCCTGCTCCAGGGAAGAGGTCTGCCATGACACCCGGCACGCTAGCCCAGTACGAGATCAGGTCGTAATTCGTGGTGAATACTCTGGCGTACTTTGGAAGGTACGTCTTGATTGTTTCCATGACGAAGCGGGGAAATCCAGCCTCGTAACTCGTCCCAGGCACTGGATGCTGTCCGGCAATTAGGTTCCACGACTCCGGGTGCACGTTTTGAACGGCCCCTAGAAGTCCGTCTCGGACCTCTTTGACCAACCGGTTAAGCTGGTCGAGTAGTCCTCGATTGCGCGGCTCAACGACGGCCACGATCTCTTGAGCAACTGCAAGCCGGGCTAGGACCGTCTCGAAGTTGGATCCGCTGCCGAAGAGTTCCTTCGCCTGGCCGTCCAGCGCTGATTCGCCAAGAAGCGTATGGTAGCGAAACATCGACCAGATGTTTGAGGAAAAGCCGTTGCCGAGGAGCAAGGCAGAGCGGTTATCGAGGAACTGTCCTTCGATAGAGCGCCAGCGGACGATCTTGACGTCCCTGGCTGAGCTGGTTCGCACCAGTCGAGCGTGACCGGTCAATCCTTCCATCGGAAGACGACACGCCGAACTCCCGCAGGGCGAGCCCGAGTCAGCGATGGACAGCCGGCGAGGTGTGCAGCCAGGACAGGTAGGTCGACACCGAGGACTTGTGCTCACCTGATCCGGAACCTTCGACGGGACGTGGCGCGTAGATTGCGTCCACCGGAGCGTCATCGCGATCACCGCAAGCGGAACCACCAGTGGACATCCCCTGATCGGACTGGGGCTCCTGCGCACGGAGCGGCGGTCCCGTCCCGTATGACTCGCCCGGACATCGTCACCGGGATACGGGCGCTCTACGGTGCGACGGCATTCAATGAGACCGCGCCGCCGAGACGTCGCGTGGCCCATCTCACCGACGCTACCGAGTACACCAGCGCGCAGTAGCAGGCATGCCCGGGTAACCCGGCGCCGGGCGCGGCAGTCTGGTTGCTCGGAGTCGCAATCAGACGGCGAACAGCGACCCCGATCACGCATGATCGGCGGCCACCTGCATTCCTGTCGAGCACCAGTCCCGTGCAGCACCCCGTGCTGCACGGGACTGCCGTCACCGCCAACCGGCACAATGATCGGATGGCCGCTGACCTGGACGAGCTGCGCCGGCTGCGCCGGGCACGGGATCGGATGGACCGGGAGTACGCCGAGCCGCTGGACGTGCCCGCACTGGCCCGCACCGCCCTGATGTCGGCCGCGCACTTTTCCCGTCGGTTCCGCGAGGTCTACTCCGAGACGCCCTACTCGTACCTGATGACCAGGCGGATCGAGCGGGCGCAGGCGTTGCTGCGACGCGGCGACCTGTCGGTGACCGACGTGTGCTTCGCTGTGGGCTGCACCAGCCTGGGGTCGTTCTCCTCCCGGTTCACCGAGCTGGTGGGCGAATCGCCGTCCGCGTATCGGGCTCGCGACCACAGCGACCTGCGCGAGACGGCCCCCTGCTACGCCATGCTGGTGACCAGGCCACCGCGCCGACGCGAGTAGCCGTGCGCGACCGTGTCATTGAGCAGGAATCGAGAAGCGCCGGCCATGGCAGCGCCGCTACCGTCGACGCCATGACCGTTTCGATCAGCGGGGTGCACGTCCTGGTGGACGATGTCGACGCCGCCATCAGCTTCTATCGCGACTACCTCGGACTGGCAGTGGTCGACGAGGTGACCCAGGGCGAGTTCCGGTGGGTCACCCTGACCACCGCGAGCCAGCCGGAGATCCAGATCGTCCTGTCCCAGCCGCACGCCGGCCGATCGGCAGAGGACGGCGACACCTTGGCCGCACTGCTGGCCAAGGGAACGCTGCAGATGATCCAGTTCCGCACCGACGACCTGGCCGGCAGCTTCGACAAGCTGGCGTCCGCTCCGGGGGTCGAGGTGCTGCAGGAACCCATGGACCAGTTCTGGGGCGTGCGGGACGCCGCGGTGCGCGACCCCGCCGGGAACATGATCCGGATCGCGCAGGCGTAGCCGTTCGACCAAGGCATGCCGTCGGTGACGGTGGCTACGGTGGCCGCGTGAGTTTTCCGGTGATGCTCTGGCACATCTCGGGCGACTGCCTGTCGAGCCGGCACCGACCGCGTCCCACGCCGCCGTGCCGATGCGGGATCATGGTCCGGTGAGCGCCACCTCCGACAGCGCCGGTCCGACGCGGCCGGACCCCGCCGCCCCCGTCGGCGACTCCCCCGCGCCCTGGACCGCCCCCACCGCATCGGGGCCGGTCCGGGCCACCGTCACCGTCCCCGGGTCCAAATCGCTCACCAACCGCGCGCTGATCCTGGCCGCCCAGGCCACCGGCAGCTCCCGGATCGCCCGCCCGCTGCACAGCCGGGACACCGAACTGATGGCCAGCGCACTCCGGACCCTCGGCGTCACCGTCGACGCCCTGCCCGACGGCGACTGGTCGATCACCCCCGCACCGATGCGGGGACCCGCCCGGATCGACTGCGGCCTGGCCGGCACCGTCATGCGCTTCCTGCCGCCGCTGGCCACCACCGCCACCGGAACGATCACCCTGGACGGTGACGAGGCCGCCCGGCGGCGCCCCATGCACACCGTGCTGGGCGCCCTGCGTGCGCTCGGCGCGGACATCTCGGGGGACGCGTTGCCGCTGACCATCCACGCCACGGGGTCGCTCGCGGGCGGCCCCGTCACCATCGACGCCTCCGCGTCATCCCAGTTCGTCTCCGGCCTGCTGCTCGCCGCGCCCTCGTTCGACCGCGGGATCAGCGTGCACCACGACGGCAAGCCCGTCCCCTCGCTGCCGCACATCGACATGACGGTGGCGTGCCTACGATCCGTGGGCGCCGATGTCGACGACTCGCGGCCGAACATCTGGCACGTGGCCCCGGGACCGGTGAATCCCTGGGACCGCCCCATCGAGCCCGACCTGTCGAACGCGACGGTGTTCCTGGCGGCCGCCGCCGTCACCGCCGGACGAGTGACGATCCCGGGCTGGCCCGCGGACACCACGCAGGCCGGCGACGCGTTTCGGGAGATCGCCGAGCGGTTCGGCTGCTCCGTCGAACTCGGCGCCGCCGGGCTGACCGTTACCGGCCCGGACCGCCTGCCGGGCATCGACATCGACCTGCACGACGTCGGCGAGCTGACTCCCACGGTGGCCGCCATCGCCGTGCTCGCCGACGGGCCCAGCCACCTGCGCGGCATCGGGCACCTGCGCGGCCACGAGACCGACCGGCTGGCCGCCCTGCAGCAGGATATCGCCGCCCTCGGTGGCGCCGTCACCGCCGATGCGGATGCCCTGCACATCACCCCAGCAGCCCTGCACGGCGGGCCGTGGCGGGCGTTCGCCGATCACCGGATGGCTACCGCCGGCGCGATCATCGGGCTGCGCGTATCCGGCGTGCAGGTCGACGACATTGCCTGCACCGCAAAGACTCTGCCGGACTTCCCGGGTGACTGGGCACAGATGCTCCGCGGTGAGGAGGGACCCTGAGCCGGCTTGGCGAGCACTGGGACAACGACGACGTCCGGGTCCGGCCCGGCCGCCGGTCCCGGCCGCGCACCAAGACCCGGCCGGCCCACGCGGACGCCGTCACGGCGTTCGTCACCACGGTCGATCGAGGCCGCTACACCTGCCTGGTCGACGAGGACGGCCCGGCCGAGCGCCCGGTGACTGCCATGCGCGCCCGGGAGCTCGGCCGGCGAGCCATCGCCGTCGGCGACCGGGTCGACCTGGTGGGTGACACCACCGGGCAGGTCGACACCCTGGCCCGTATCGTGCGGATCGCACCGCGGACCAGCGTGCTGCGCCGCTCCGCCGACGACTCCGATCCCACGGAACGGGTCGTGGTGGCCAATGCTGACGCCCTGCTGATCGTGGTCGCCGTCAGCAATCCCGAACCCCGCACCGGATTCATCGACCGTTGCCTGGTGGCGGCCTACACCGGGCATCTACGACCGATGCTGCTGGTGACCAAGGCGGACCTGGCCGACCCTGCTCCGCTGCTGGCGGCCTACACCGACCTGGACCTACCGGTGCTGGTCACCGGTCGGGCGGCGGGCACCCGGGCCATCGACGCACCCGGGCTGGCGCGGGTGCGCGCAGCGCTGGCGGGCCGGATCACCGCACTGATCGGGCATTCCGGCGTCGGCAAGTCCACCCTGGTCAACGCGCTGGTGCCGGACGCGGAGCGGGCGACAGGGGCGGTGACGGGCGTCGGCAAGGGCCGGCACACCTCGACCTCGGTGGTGGCCCTGCGAGTTCCATACGGCGGCTGGATCGTCGACACCCCGGGGGTCCGCTCGTTCGGGCTGGCGCATGTGACCGCCGACGACCTGCTGGAATCGTTCGACGACCTGCTGCCGGCCACCGCCGACTGCCCGCCGGGCTGCAACCATCATGCGGCCGGGATCGGGTGTGCGCTGGATGATCTGGCGGCACGTGGCGGCGCGTCGGCGGGTCGGCTGGAATCGTTCCGGCGACTGCTGGCGTCCCGGGCGGACACCGTCGGCCCGATCGACTGACCGCACGGCCGGCCAGGCAGACCACCCCACCTGCGGGGCCGGCCGGCGAGCACCCCGACCTCGAGCGTGCCCACCGAGCGCACCGGGCCGCCGACGCGCATCCCCCTGTCCGATTCATCGGTCTCTGCCGGTGGATGCCGCCGCCCCGGATCCGGCGCACTCCGCACACTCGGCGCATGACCCGCCTGCGGCTGCCGCTCACGGTGCGCCACGGCGCCCGTTCGATCGACCTCATGCTGGAGGCCGCGGGGCCGGTGCCGTGGTCGCGCGCGCATCCGTGGGTGTTACGCGCCGCGGGCCTTCCCGCCCAGACGCCGCTCTACCTGGGTATCGGTCCGGTGCAACCGGACTGGCCGACCGGGTCGCCACCGCTGCTGTCCGGCTGCCTGCTGGACACCACGCCCGCCGCGAGCCTGCCGGACGATCCGGCGGTGGTGCTCGCGGTGATCGCCGGGCCGGACGCCGGGCGCTGCGTGCCGATCGGTCGCCGGCCGATCTGCGTGGGTCGCGATCCGCGTGCCGACCTGCCGCTGACCGACCCCCAGGCCTCGTTCAGGCACGCCCTGCTGCGGCCGACCGTCACCGGCCTGGCCGTCACGGACCTGGGCTCCACCAACGGCGTGCTGGTGGACGGCACGACGGCGGCCGAGACGAGCCCCGCCGGCACCGGGTCGCTGATCCGGATCGGGGGCAGCCTGCTGCAGGTTCAGCTCGCCGCCACGCCCCCGGGCCAGCTGATTCCCGACCATGCCGGGCACCTGCTGCGCCCGGCGGCGCCGCCCTCGCCGATCGTCCCGTTGCCCCCCGTCCCCGACCCGCCCGGGCCACCTCCGCAACGTCAGCGACGGCCGATACCGCTGCTCTCGGCGCTGGTGGGCGCGGCGGTGGGCGCCACCCTGGCCCTCGTGCTGGGCAGCGCGATCTACCTGGCATTCGCCGCCCTAGGCCCGCTGACAATACTGGGGTCGGCGCTCTCGGACCGGATCGCGGGCCGCCGGTCGTTTCGTACCCTGCTCGCCGAGCATCGCCAGGCTCTGGCGGCCTGGGAGGCCGCCGCGGCCGACCGTGCGCGGGCCGATCGTCGGCAGGCGTGGGACCTGTGGCCGGACCCGGCAACCGTGCTGCGACGCGTCGCGGCGGGGAGCCCCCGGCTGTGGGAACGGCATCCCGACGACGAGGCGTACTGGCGGCTGGCGGTCGGATCGGGAACCCGGCTGACCCGGCCGTCGGGCGGACCGGGTCCGCATCGCGCCGACGAGGCCCGCCCGGCCGTGCGGGTCACGGACGTACCGGTGACGGTGGATCTGGCCGTCACCCCGGTACTGGGCATCGCGGGCGCGGGGTCCCGGGCGGTACTGCGATGGCTGATCCTGCAGCTGGCCAGCCAGCACAGCCCGGCCGACGTCGCGCTGCTGCTGATGGGCCCCCGCCGGGACCTGCGCCCGGCTCGCGACCTGCCACACGTGATCGACGGCCCGGAGGATGCCGGGAATCGTGACCTGGTGGTCGTCCTGGACGGGCCGGCCGCTGGCACCCCGCTGGCCGATGCCCTGCTGGCCGGGGCCCGGCGTGGCATCGACGCCCACCCGAGCGAGTCATCGCCTCGGCCGGCCTCCGAGCACCCGGGTGCTAGCCCGCCGATCGGGCCCCCGGTCGATCCGACGGCGCCCAACAGGCGGCTGTCGGTGCTGTGTGTGGCCGGCCGGGCGGAGGATCTGCCGGACGGCTGCACGATGCTGGTCACGCCGCGAGCGACGGGCGTGCCGGGGGCCGTGGGGCCGGTCGACCTGACCGGGATCGGCGCCGACCGGTTCGAGCTCGCCTGCCGGGAGTTGGCGCCACTGCGCGAGAGCGCCGGCCGGTCCCGACCGCTTGCCCGCCGGCTGCCGCTCACCGACCTGATCGGCGCGGTCGACCCGGCGGCGGTTGGCGGGGGTTGGCGGCAACCCACGCCGCGTGCCGTCCTCGGTGCAGGGACCGACGGACCGACCACCCTCGACCTGGACGCAGATGGCCCGCACCTGCTGATTGCCGGAACCACCGGCTCGGGCAAGTCGGAGCTGCTGCTGACCCTGATCGCGGCGCTGGCGGTCGCCTGCCCGCCGCGGGCGCTGACCTTCCTGCTGGTCGACTACAAGGGCGGCTCGGCCTTCCGGTCGGTGTCCGAGCTGCCGCACGTGGTGGGGGTGGTCACCGACCTGGATCCGGCACTGTCCGGCCGGGCGCTGGCCAGCCTGCGGGCGGAGTTGCGCCGCCGGGAACGGATTTCCGCGACCGGCGGACCGGCGCCGCCTCGGCTGGTGCTGGTGATCGACGAGTTTGCCACCCTGGCCGCCGAGCTTCCGGAATTCCTGGCCGGAGTACTGGACATTGCGCAGCGCGGCCGGTCCCTCGGGCTGCACCTGGTCCTGGCCACCCAACGGCCGGCGGGGGTGGTGTCGCCGGCGGTGCGGGCCAACATTTCTGCCCGGATCTGCCTGCGAGTCACCGATCCGGCGGACTCCGTCGACGTGATTGCCGGTCCGGACGCGGCACGAATCCCGGCGCACCTGCCGGGCCGCGGGTTGCTGCGCACCGGAGCCGGCCTGCGGGAGTTCCAGTCCGCGCTGGTGAGCATCCCGGTGCCGGCGCTGCTGCGGGTGTGGCGCCGCGACGCTTTGTCGGGCCCGCAGCGCCCGCGTGGCCCGAGCGGTGACGGGGCCGGACCCACCGCCACCGCGCACAGCACCCCACCGACCGTGCTGGCGGCGGTGGTGGCCGCGGCCCGGCAGGCCGCCGCGGGACAGCGGCCACCGGACCGGCCCTGGTTGCCGCCGCTGCCGGACCGCTTCGTCCTCGGGCCCGGCCAGCGGGGCTGCCTGGCGCTGGCCGACCTGCCCGACGAGCAGTCCCAGCGCGAGCTGGCGCTGCCCGACACCTCGGTGCTGGTGGTCGGCCCGCCGGGTTCGGGGCGCAGCACCACGCTGCGCCGGATCGCGACGATCGTCGCCGGCCGCGGGTGCGAGCTGCTGGTCGTCGACTCCGCCGGCTCGCTGTCGGACCTGCGCGGCTGGCCGGCGGTCAGCACGCTTCTGGGGCTGGACGAGCCGCGGCTGGTGCTGCGGCTGCTGACCCTGCTGTCGGACGCCGCGCGGCGCCCCGCCGACGGCCGGCAGCGCTACCTGCTGCTGGACGGGTACGACGTGATCGCGGCCGCGCTGGACCGAGCCGACTACACCCTCGGATCGACGATGCTGACGGAGCTTCCTGCCCGGTCCGCCGGCTCGGTTCGGCTGATCGTCACCGGGCCGCCGACCCTGCTGCACCAACGCATCGCGGGCGCCACCCGCAGCGTCATCGAACTCGGCGCACCGGGCTCGACCGTCCCGGGCCGCGGATCGTGGTCGGGCTCGGTGATCCAGATCGCCGATGCGCCACCGGGTTCCGGGCCGGAGCCGGCACCGCCCGGTGTCGCCGCGCCCTGGCCGGACCCGCTGGTGGTGCGCCCGCTCCCCCGGCGCGTTCACCTCGGCGCCCTCCCAGCGCCCCGGCCGGATGCGGTCCCGCTCGGCCTGGGCGGGGACGCGGCCGGGCCGATCACCGTCGACTTGGCCGGGCCGGGCGGGGCGCTGGTGGTCACCGGTCCGCGCGGCTCCGGGGTGCGCACCGCGCTGCGGGTGCTGGCCCGCGGCGCGCAGCTATCCGGCATTCCGGTACTGCGCGTCGAGACCGGCGGTCCCGCTACTGCGATCGGCCCCGGCGGCTCCACCGGTGCGCTCGACGCGTCCGGCGTCCCGGGCCCGACCGTCATCGACCTGGCCGGTGGCACCGAGCCGCTGCGCGCCGCGCTGGCCGCCCACAGCGGTCCGCTGCTGCTGGTCGTCGACCAAACCGGCCTGGGCGACGAGCATCCCGCCGCCGACCTGCTGCAACAGTTCTGCCGCGGGTGCGGCCCCGGCCAGCATCTGCTACTCGGGGCACGTCCGCAGACGGTGGCCAGGGCCCGGTACGGACACCCGCGCGCCGCACTGGCCTTTCGTCGTGGCCTGCTGCTGGCGCCGGATCCGTCCACCGCGCCGCCGTGGGACGTCGCCATACCCCGTCGGGCCGGGCCGGTGCCGCCCGGCCGGGGGCTGTGGGTGCAGCAGGGCCGCGGTACGCCGGTGCAGGTCGCCGATCCCGGCCCGCTGGACGAGCGAGCGTCGCCGCGTCGATGTGAACCGCCTCACTGAAAGGGTGACATGTCATCGATCGCGGAATAGACTCGCCACCAAGTAGTTGAACATTCATGTAACTACCCGCGCTCCCTAGGAGGACCTCGTCATGACCACCACCGAGACCGTCACCACCCCGGCACTGACCGGCAACTGGTCGGCCGACACCGTGCACTCCGAGCTGGCCTTCAAGGTCCGTCACATGGGTGTCGGCAAGGCCGGCGGCACCTTCGCACTGACCTCCGCAGCGCTGGCCCTGGGAGAGGCGGGCATCGCCGGTGGCTCCGTCACCGCCACCGCCGACGCCGCCAGCGTGGAGACCAAAAACGACGCCCGCAACAACCACGTCCGGTCCGCCGACTTCCTGGACGCCGAGAACCACCCGAGCATCGAGTTCCGCTCCACCGGGGTTCGCGAGTTCGACGGCGAGGAGTTCCTGCTGGACGGCGAGCTGACCATCCGCGGCGTCACCAAGCCGGTCACCTTCAACGCCGAGTTCCTGGGCGCGGCCGTGGACGCGTACGGCAACGACCGGGTGGGCTTCGCCGCCACCGGAACGATCAACCGCAAGGACTTCGGTGTCAACTTCTCCGCGGTGTTCGGCGTCAGCAACTCGGTGGTCTCCGACAAGGTCGAGCTGACCATCGAGGCCGAGTTCACCCGCGACGCCGCCTGATCGGCTTGATCAACCGCCAGTCAACCGCCGTCCGGGCCGTCCTCGCGGCCGAGTTCGGACAGCAGATAGCTGATCTCGCTCGGCGCGTACCACGCCAGCTCGATGTCCTCGGCGTTGCCCACCGTGACGGCGGCGTCGGGGTCATCGAGGTCTGCCGCGTCGATGACCGCCGCGGCGGCGGTGACGGCATCCGCCGCGTCACCGCCGTCCAGGTGCACCGCCGCCACCGCGGACCAGGGCACCGCGCCGGTCAGCCGCACGGCCGCCCGGTCCAGATCGGCGAGTTCGGCGACGGCGAGATCGACGGCCTCGCCGGAGGTATCCGCCGCCAGCACCACTCGCACCGGGTCGGCGCCCGAGGTGGCGATCAGCCGTAGCGACGCCAGCGCGGCGTCGTGCAGGGCCAGATACTCCAGATCCTCGTCGTCGGCACCGTCGTATTCCACCCGTAGGCCGGGGGTGACGGCGAATCCGATACCGCCGACCGGCCGACAGTGGCCGTCCGCCAACGCATGTCGGAGCAACGGCAGCGTGGCCGGCAGGTAGACCCTCACCGCGAACCCCGAGCGGGGGCCCGCCGGGGCGCCGGCACGGTGCCGGCCAACTCCTGCACCGCCTCGGCCAACAGCGCGGAGAACTCGCCCGCGTCGGGCATCGCATCACGATCCGCGGTCAGCCCGAAGTACACCCGCCCCCGATATGAGGTACATCCGACCGCCAGCGCGTGCCCATGCACCAGCGGCACCACCGGATACATGGCGGCCACCGGATCACCCGCGGCAAACAGCCGGGTCTGCGGTCCCGGCACATTCGTCACCAGCAAGTCGTAGCTGCGCCGGGACAGTTGGCCCGCCACCCGGGCACCCATCGCATGCAACGCCGGCGGCGCGAACCGACCCAGTGACAACAACGCCTGCGCACCCACTCCACGCCCCGACTCGGTGTGCGACTGCATCGCGAACGACACCTGATGCAAGCGCATCACCGGGCTGGGCTCCGCCACCGGCAGGTCGATCAGGTAGGACGTCACCCCGGACGGCGCGTCCGGCGTATCCGGACGCACCGACAATGGCACCAGCGCCCGCAGCGGGCTGGCGCCCGACACCGGATCGCCTCGGGAGAGCAACCAGGACCGGGCGGCTCCGGCGATCACCGCCAGGATCACGTCGTTGACCGTCCCGCCATGCGCCCGCCGGATTCGCTTCACCGTGGCCAAATCCGCCTGCGCGGCCGCGAACAACCGCGGCCCGGCTACCGGCACGCTCATCGCCGACCGCGCCGCCGGCCGCAGTGATCGGCGCGCTACGTCGGCCACCGCCGCCCCGGCCTCCACCAGCCCCGCCAGGGTGGAACGCAGGTCCACCGCGACCAGTCGCGCCGCATCAATCGCCTCGGCCGGGCGAGCAATCAGGTCGGCAACGGCATCGACCACCAGGTCCGTCGCGCTCGGGGCCGGCGTCGGGATCCACGGCGTCTCGGGCAACTCCCGAGGACGGGCGGTGACGTCCAGGATCGCCGCAGCCACGTCCACCGCGCCCACCCGATCCACCAGCGCCTCGTGGGTCTTGTTGATCAGCGCCACGCGGCCGCCGGCCAGGCCCTCCACGATGTACAACTCCCACAGCGGCCGGCTGCGATCCAGCGGCCGGGAGATCAACCGGCCCACCAACTCGTCCAGCTGCGCTGCCGATCCGGGGTGTGGCAACGACGAGCGGCGGACGTGAAAGCTCAGGTCGAAGTCCTCGTCGTCCACCCACACCGGCCGCGCCAGCCGGCCGGGTACGTACCGAACCACCTGCCGATACCGGGGCAGCTGGCCCAACCGCTGCCAGACCAGGTCCACCACCCGTTGGTAGTCGAATTCCCCGCGGGGTTCGAGCAGCACCACACCCCCGACATGCAGTGGTGCCGTCGCGTCCTCGGAGTACAGGAACGCCGCATCGGTAGCCGAGAGCCGATCCGTCACCGATTCATCGTGGCACAGCAGCCGACGCCCGGACACCGGTCGACGCCGCTGCCCTGGACGGCGCCAGCGCCGCCGCAAGCTCGTCGAACCCAGCGACCAGCGCAGACTTGGGCGCGGCCGCGGACAGCGTCACGCCGCGCTGCCAGGCTCGGTCGCAGGCTGCCCGGTCCTCCGGCAACAGCGCCACAGGATCGTGCCCGCTGAAGCGGCGCACCGCTGTCACCAATTCACCCGCCGACGCGGCGGTCCGGCGCACCCGGTTGAGCACCACCCGCGGCGATCGCCCGTCCACCACCACGGCCAGCTCGGTCAGGCCGCGCACCAGCCGCTCCATGCCCGGCGGATCGGCCGATCCCACCGCCAGCAGCGCGTCGGCCTCGTCCAGCACCGCCAGGGTGGCACCGTTGCGCCGCGGCGCCATCGTGTCGAAGCTGATCTCCTCGTCGGCTTCCAGGACCGCGGCGCAGTCCACCACCACCAGATCGGCGAGCAGGCGGGCGATCCGCAGCACCGCGGGCAGCGCCGACGGGCGCACCTCCGGCCAGCGGTCGGCCCGCGCGATACCGGTCAGCAGCGCCAACCGCTCCCCCACGCTCCAACACAGCCGGGTCAGCTCCGCCACGTCAAGCCGGCCGTTGGCCGCCAGCCGGCAGGCCCCGGCCAGCCCGGGCGACTCGTCCAGCAGGCCGAAGGCGCTGGCCAGGATTCCGCCGTAGACGTCGGCGTCGATCAGCAGCACCGACCGCCCGGCGGCCGCCGCCCGGTCCGCGATGCCCATCGCGACGGTGCTGCGGCCGGGGGCACCGCCGGGTCCCCAGACGGCGATCACCACCCCGGGCGTCGGCTCCGGCTCTCCCGGAACACCGGACCCACCACCGGCGCCCGGGCCGTCCGGCCCACCGCGCGGCACTGCCGGGATCGGCCCGGTCACCGGCCGGGCAGCATCCGGGCGGAGGTCGACGGGCCGCCCCGGCGTGCCAGGCGCCGAGCCGCCCAGCGGCCCTGCCAGACCGGCCGGCGCCACCCGATCCGCCGCCGCACCGGCGCCGGGCGCGCCGCCGGACGCGGGGTCGCGGTGAGATGGCTGCCCGTCGGCGGCATCCGGAGACCGCAACGCCCACAACGGGTCGGCCGCGCTCCGCGGCGGCCGCCCGGGTGCGGATCCCGCCGCGAGGGCATCTCGCACCGCGGTGATCATCTCGTCCGCGCCGGCGTCGTCGGCCACCATGGCCGTGACGCCGATCCGGTCCAGTCGCACCGATGCCCACTGATCGGCCGCCGCGTACACCACCACGACCGAGACGCCGAACGCCGTCAGCTGCTGCACCGATTCGCTGTCCAGGCGGCGCAGGTCGGCTGCCAGCAGGCAGGCGACCGCCTGACCGGTAGACGCCGTGGCGAGCACATCGGCCATGTCCGCACAGCGGCGCACCACCGTCAGCGATGCACCGGGGTGATCCAGCGCGGCGACCACCTCGGTTTCCCACGCGTGACCGCCGCCCGCGGTCAGCAGCCCGGACGCCATCGGTTTACCCGCCCGACCCGCTGGCGGCGACCGAGGGACTGGTCGGCGAGGTGGCGGTCTGCGCGGTTTGCGTCACCGCCTTCCCACCGGGCGACCCCGCATCGGCCAGCACCGCTGTGCCGTCCGTGGTGCGCAGCACCACCAGCGGGTCCCCGGTGGGTAACGCCCGCACCAGCGCGTCGGCCTGGGACGGCCGCAGCAACAGCGCCACCAGGTAGCGGTTGGACGTCGCTCCGGACAACCCGCCGGACGCCGGCTCGGTGACCGCCTGCACGGTGATCCCGGCCTGCAGCAGCCGAGTGGTCGCGGCGCTGCCGCCCGCGGCGCTGCCGCCGCTGGTCAGGTACAGATCGATCACCGAGCCGTGCTGCACGCCGGGCGCCATGCGCTCGGGGGATACCGCGATCGACACGATGCGGCCATCGCCGACGGCACCCACGGCGGCGGCCGGCAACAACTCGCCGGCGTGCACCGGGCGGTTCAGCACCCGCCCGGCGGGTGAGGCCGCGGCATCCAGATAGGCCGATCCACGGTCTCCGAGGTTGACCTGCGCCCGCAGCAGGTCGCCGTCGCGCAGCACCGTGCCGGCGGCGAGGTCGTGCGCCGCCACCCACACCGGGCTGGTCCGCGAGGATGCGCCGATCACCTTGGCACCGATCACCACCGCGGCGACCAGCAGCAGCACGCCGCCGATCACCCGAATGTCCAGCCAACGGGGCCGCCCGATCCGGCGGGGAACCGGGGGCTGCGTCACTGACGCACCGTCCGACCGTGCGCTCCCGCTCCGTCCACCGTCCTCGCGCACCCCGACATCAAGCCCCCTTCGTCGTCGCATCGACAACCTACGCCGCCTGGTGCCGCGCCCCCGAGTGACGACGTGGCAGTTGTGGACAACCGGGGGGATCCCCGGCCAAGCTGTGGAAAACTGGCCGGGTGAGATGCAACCGCACGCCAGTGGCCTCAAACACCGACGAGGAGGGCTTCCGATGGCTTCCGAGCGCTTCCTGACCCTGCCCGATGTGGCGGACATCCTGAACATCTCGCTGAGCCAGACCTATGCGCTGGTGCGCAACGGCGAGCTCAAGGGGATCCAGATCGGCGGTCGCAAGCAGTGGCGGGTCGAGCGCACCAAGCTGGAGGAGTACATCGCCGATGCGTACTCCAGCACCGCCGCCAGCCTGGCGGACCTCCCCGACTCGGTGCCGGTGGACGCCGAGAGCTGATCCGGCTCGACGTGCCGGCCCGGGAGCGCTTCCCGAGCGCCGGACGTGGGGGCCGGCTCAGCCGGCGGGCATCGACCGGACGGTGATCACCGCGTGCAGCGGGATCAGTGCGACCGAACGCACGCCGGAGGCGCGCCGCGGTTCCCAGGCCGCATGCTGAGCAAGCTCGAGGAAATCGCCGCCGATCCGGTCGATGGTGCCGCTCAATTCGGTGCTTCGAGTGCCGGGCGAGCCGGACGGCCCAGCCACCGTGATCAGCACCGGTGACCGGTCTCGCGCGATCCCGCGCAGCGCCAGCCGCAGATCCATCCGGCGCGCCACCACCGTGAGCGGCGCACCGGTGGCGACCGTCAGCCCCTCGACCGCCGTCACCGACCGCAGCGCCACCAGCAGGTCACCCGGCCCCTGCTGACCGAGCAGCACCCAGTCCGGTCCGACCTCCCGGAGCACTCCCGACACCACCGGCCCGTCCTGGGTCCGCACCCGCAGCACTGCTCCCAGCGCCCCCGCGAATCGCTGAACCATGCCGACCGAGCCGGCCGCCGCCCGTTGCCGATCGGCGAGCTCGGCCATCATCTGCTCGTCCGCCAGCTCCTCGAACCGGGCGTCGAGATCGGCGAACAGCTGCTCCCATCGCACCCGGCCACGGTGACAAGTTCGGGCCCATTCGTCAAGACGGCAGCCGCTGGGCTTGACATCCCCCGTCCTTATGCGTTTGACTCCATCTCATGTCATTTGATGATGTTCGATCGTTATCAAGCCTATTTAATAAATCTCAAGGCAGTTCAATGACTCTTGATAGCGATAGTCGTGGAGTTCGCGGGTGGCGCGGCGAGCGTGCGACGGCACGGGTCCAGCTCGCCCTCGGGGTGGCCGGGCCCGCCGCTCTTGTCGCGCTGCTGCCCAGCCCGGCCGGCCTGCTGCGTCAGGTGAGCGACGGTTCCGATGCGGTGACCGTGCTCGGCGCTGCCATGATGCTGGCCGTCACGGTGGTGGTGTGGGGGCTGCTGGCCTGGGCCCTGCTGGTGGCGACGGCGACCCTGCTCGCTCGAATGCCCGGCTCGGCGGGCCGGCTGGGTCGCTTCGTGGCCCGGTCCCTGACCCCGCGGGCGGCGCGGCGGGTAGTGATCCTGGCGACAGGGGTGTCACTGGTGACGGGGGTATCGGCGTGCGCCACGCCCTCCGACGGGCCAGGGCAGGTCGGCGGGGCGGCCGTAGCCGTCGCGCCGGCCGCTGCACCCTTCGCTGCGGGCTCCGGGTCGGCATCCCATGTCGGGGGGTATGCGGGCTCGGGATCTGCTCCGGGGACAACACGCGTCGCGGTCGGGCCCGGCCTGCGGATCGACCTGGACTGGCCCGCGGAAGCGTCGGCCGGCGGTGCCGCGGTGGGCACCCCGGCAACGGGTGGTGACGGCGTCGCCGACGATCGTGACGCGACCAACGGGACCGCCCCGACCACTTCGGCGCCAACCCGCACGGCGTCACCCGCCGTCGCGCCTCCCGCACCGGTCTCGTCCGCTCCCTCCGGATCGCAGGCCACCGTCGACGATGCCTCGCCCGGGAGTGGCGCCGCGCCGACCGGCCCGTCAGCCGCGGCACCACCGGTCGCATCATCCACGCCCACACCCTCAGCCGCTCCGGGCACGCCGTCCGCCACGAGCCGACCCGCAGCCACCGATGACGACCCGGCAGCCTCGCCAAGCCACCGGCCGCCCAGTCCGCCGGTCCCCCCGGCGCCGGCCCCCAGCGGCTCGATCTCGCCGGCTACGACGACTGGCCACGCCCCCGGGGCACCGCGCCACGCACCGACCACCGTCACCGTCCGCTCCGGGGACACCCTGTGGACGATCGCCGCCCACCAGCTGCCGGCCGGCGCATCCGCCGCGCAGATCGACGCCGCCTGGCGCGCCTGGTACGCGACGAACCGCGACGTCATCGGCGCGGATCCGGACCTGATCCTGCCTGGCCAGCAGCTGACGTCACCCGACCTGGAAGGAAGCCCGTCATGACCGTCGCCATCGTCGCCGATCACAGCGTCCGACCCGCGGCCCGCGGCGCGGCAGACCCGGACGCCGCACGGCGACCCCGACTGGTCCCGGTGCCCGACGACGAGCCGCCACTGGATGAGCAGTTCGCGGCCGCATGGTCGAGCCGGCGGGTCGAGGACCCGACGCGGGCGACCGCTGCCTCCGAGCTGCCTCCGCGGCGACCCGGCGAGACTCCCGGCGGCAAGCCGGCGCCGACCCGGCGACCCGGTGTCGACCACCCCCGCCGACGGACCCGGGTTCCAGGGCGGCCCGGCCCACGCCGGCCGACCCGGCCGCTGCCGGCCGGTCCGACCGGTCTCGGCGTGGGCGCGGCCCCCGCAATGCCCCGGCGCCCGCCGCGTCAGGGCGCACTCCGCCCAAGCCTCATCTCCAACACCGCCGTTCCGGGATGGTCGAAGGACAGTGACGTGGGAATTCGGATGACAACCTCGGCCGCGCTTCCGCCCGCACCGGCCACCGCCACTGCGCTGGTCCGTGCGCTGTTGGAGGTGCTCACCGGCCGGCGCCCGATCGAGCAGCTACGCGTGCACCTCGCCCCGGACATCTTCGCCGGGCTCCAGAACACCCCGATGCTGGCCGGGCGGGGCGTCGCACACCTGTTGACCACCAGGGTGTGTGAACCCGCGGACGGGGTCGCGGAGCTATCCGCGGTGTTCCGGTGCGCCGCGCAGGTCCGGGCGATCGCCATGCGACTGCAGGGCATCGACGGGCGGTGGCGGGTGACCGTACTGCAGATCGGCTGATCCGCTGCGTGCGGTGTCAGCCTCGATCCATCGGAGCAGTCGCCGGATCGCCGGCAAGAAGGCCGAGTCGGTCCAAAAGTCCGAGTGCCGACGCGGCGCGGGCCACACCGTGTCGCCCGGCTCCGGGTCGAAGGCCGGATCGACGCTCCGCAGGTTCTCCGGCCCGGATGCGGCCGGCGGGCGATCCGGGCCGGTTGCGGCCTCATCCGAGGGAGGGTGCGGCACCGCCCCGCCCAGGTAGTCGGAGTGGCGCCAGATATTCACCCACCGGGTACCCAGACCGCCCGGATCGATGTTGCCCGAGTCGACCCTGCCCGGGTCGGCTGAGACGGATCGGCCCTGCACGGTCTCGGCAGGTCCGAGCATCTGGGCGGCCAGCCGGTAGAGCTCCGGGCCGAAGTACCGGGGGAAGAACCGCGAGTAGAGCCGGTCCAGCACACACCCCACGGTGACCAGTGCCAACCGCCGCCGCGCCGCAGCCGGCTGGATCAGCGCCGCCGCCAGCGCGATGACGCTGCCCTGGCTGTGGCCGGCCAGCACCACTCGGCCGCGGTCATCGGGCACCGCAGCAGGGTCTGCGGCGCCCGGCTGCCGGTCGGTGCCCAGGTACCACGCCACCCGGACCGACACCTGCGGCATGATCCGCTCGTTGTAGCAGGGCGGGGCGAGCGGGTGAGTGTCCCGCGGCCAGAAACAGGCCAGATCCCAGAACACCCCCACCCCGCGCCGGGCCGCCGGCGTCCGATAGGCCAGCACTCCCGCGATCAGCACCAGCACGCCCAAGCCGGCCGTGCAGAACACACCCCACGCCACCACCCCGACGTGCGAGCACAACCCGGTGCCCACCGCCGCGCGGCATTGCGGAGGCACTCGGCCCAACACGGTCGCCTGCCAGCCGGACGGCGCCGGGGCGGTTAGCAGCGCTAGGCCCTGCGCGGCCAGCAGCACGGCAATCGCAAGGCACAGCGTGGCCATCGCCCGTGGCAGGCCATCCACCCGGCGCGCCGACCAGAACATCGTCGCGATCGATCGGGCGCGGGAGCGACTCTCCGGGTCCGTGCCGGCCGCCCGATCCGGGTAGTCCGTCCGGACCGCCGCCCGGTCCTGTCCCGCGCCCCCGATGCGCGCCGCCCACGCCGCGCGCACCGCCAGCTGCAGCACCAGCACGAGCAACACGCCGACACCGACAGCGGTGCCCACCCCGGAGCTGCGGGTGGTGTCGCCGAACCAGCCGGCGGTGGCCGGGTCGGCGAGGGCCGTGGCCAGTTGCCGCGGCGTGACGGCAAAGCCCGGCCGAGCCAGCCACGCCGGTGCCAGCACCAGCACCGACGCCGTGAGCATCGCCCCGGTCAGCCAGGCCAGCATCGCCACCACGAAGCCGGCGAACCCGGAGACGAACATCGCTCGTCCCCGCCCGGCGCCGGCGATCCGGGCGGCGCCCACCAGCAGCGCGATCGCCGCCAGCAGCACCGCTTGACCGACGAACAGGTCCTGGACCAGCACGTCGGCACGGCGCACCGCGGCGTCGGCCAGCACGGTGCCAGCCACGCTCCCGCCACGCCCGGCCAGGCCGGGAGCCACCTGCCAGCCCAGCGCCACCACCGACGCCCCAAGCGGGATCCAGGTCAATCGGGCCGGCAGCATGATCCGCCCCCGACGCCCGGCGGTGTACGGGGGTGCGGGACGGCGGGCCACCAGCACCACGGTGATCACCACGGTGGCCAGGCTCAACCATCCCGTCACCGTCCTGACGACGCCCCCCGACAGCACCCAGGACGCCGACGCGACCACCGACACGATCCCGGCCTGCACGTGCAGCAGCCGGAGCCGCGAGATCGCCGGCCCGGACTGCCACAGGTCCGGCCGCAGCAGCGGCTGCGGCGCATCGTCCGGTCGGCCCGGGGGCGGCCGGTCCGGCGCATTCTCGTAACGGGCGGACGCGCGGTGGCTGACCAGCCACAACAATCCCGTCACCGCCAAGGGCACCGCCGCGCACAGCAGCACGCTGCCCTCGGCTGGCAGCCGACCCAGCAGATCGGTGACAAAGGACGGCAACCCGTGGCACGCGCCCACCGCGCCCGGCTCGGTGCCGCAGCGCAACGCGACCGTCACCACCGCCACGCCGACCGCACCCTGCACCATCGTCACCGTCAGCGACAGCGCCAGCACTCGAAGCAGCGCTGCGGCGGCGAGCCGCAACCGCCGGGCGACTCCGTCTCCGCCGGGTTCCGGCGGCAGCATCCTGCTGGACACGTTGACCAACGCGAACGGCAGCAACACCAGCCAGAGCACCCGGGAGCGTGCGCCGGAGGTCCAGCCGCCCCAGGAATAGCCCTCCAGCCAGGGACCGCGGACGGCGGCGGCTCCGAGCCCGCCATGGGTCCCCGCGCGCCAGCCCCGCCGGTCGGGCAACGCACGGTCGAGCGGTGCCTCGTCGTCCGGCGGCCGGTCGGGCGGCTGGTCGGGCGGCGGCTCGTCGCGCATCTGCCCGAGCAGGCTCGGCCGGTAGAACCCGGACAACCGATCGCCGGCAACCTGCCGGACGTCGCGCCGACCCAGCAATTCCTCCGGCGGCGTGCCCGACACGCCATGCACCCGAATCTCAACGCTGCCGGTATACGGCGCGACCCGGTCCTGCGGCCGGGACACAGACGGTGGGGCCACGGCACACCTCCGACGTCGCCCGCCCGGGGCCCAACCCGACGGTGCGGGGCATCGACAGGAGCCCGATGCATCCCCTGGCGATACATCCCCGGCAACCCGGTCGATGCCCGGGCGCACCGGACCAGAGTCGCCACCGTGACCCGTCCCGGCGGTTTCCCTCAAACGGGCACATTCCGCTCGGAGGGCCTCTATAGTCGACGGTCTTGCGCCGGCACTCAGGAGGACGACGATGCTTGCGGCAACCCGATTGCAAGTAGTGGTGGCCCACCCCGACGACGAGACATTCGGCTGCGGGTCGCTGCTGCTGCACGCGGCGGGCGCCGGGGCAGTGACGGGCGTTTGCTGCGCCACCCGCGGCGAACTGGGCGGCGACGGTGCCGATCTGGGGGCGGTTCGCGAGGCCGAACTACGCCACGCGGCGGACCTGCTCGGGGTGTCGCGGGTCGACCTGTTGGGGTTCGGCGACTCCGGGATGAGCGGCGCGCCACCAGACGGCTCGCTGCTGGCGGCGCCCTTCGCCGAGGTGGTCACCGCGGTGCGCGGCGTGCTGACCGCGTTCGCGCCCGACGTGGTGGTGACGCTGGACGCCAGTGACGGGCACCGGGATCACGCCCGGATCCGGGACGCCACGGTCAGCGCCGCCGGGAGCGCGGGGGTACAGCGGGTCTACTACAGCTGCCTGCCCCGCTCGCTGATGCGCCGCTGGGTCGAGGCGATGCGCGCCCAGCGTCCGGACATGGAGCACCTGGACGCCGACACCGCGGCGATGGGCACGCCCGACGAGGAGATCACCACCGTGATCGACGCTGCCGAGCACCTGCCCGCGCGGGAACGGGCCATGGCCGTGCACGCCTCGCAGACCTCACCGTATGACGGGCTGCCCGAGGATCTGCGTCGCGCGTTCCTGAGCGATGTGCATCTGCGCCAGGTGCGGCCGGAGCAGAGCGACGGACCGACCGAGGCGGCCCGCGCCGGCCCAGGTCAGAGGTCGGCGCTACCCGGCCGCCCGTGGCACATCTTGTACTTCTTGCCGGACCCACACGGGCACGGCTCGTTCCGACCCGGGGACTTGCTCGAGGCTGCAGCACCGGACGCCTTGCCGGACCCGGACGCCTTGCCATTGCGACCGGCACCGCCGCTCGTCCCGGACTCGCCGGGCCCGGAGTACGTCAGGCCCGATGCCGGGGCGGTCGGGGCGGACAGTCCCTTGGCGCGCAGCGCCGCCGGCGCCGCCGCAGTCGCGGTGGCGGTCGCCGCCTTGGCGGCCTCGGCCTCCTGGGTCGGCAGCGCCGCCACCGGCCGCATCCGGGCCCGCACCTGCTTGCGCGCCGCCTGCCCGTTCCCGGTGGCGTCGGCCGCCCCGTCACCGCTCCCGGCGGCCCCGTTCGCGTCCGCCGGCGCGCCCTGCTGCCCGGCCGGGACCACCTGCACCTGCAGGTTGAACAGATACCCGACCGACTCCTCCTTCAGCGACTCCAGCATCGCCGAGAACATGTCGAAGCCCTCGCGCTGGTACTCCACCAGCGGGTCGCGCTGCGCCATCGCGCGTAGCCCGATGCCCTCCTTGAGGTAGTCCATCTCGTACAGGTGCTCGCGCCACTTCCGGTCCAGCACCGAAAGCACCACGCGACGCTCCAGTTCGCGCAGGATCTCCGGTCCCAGGTCCTCCTCGCGGCGCTGCCACGCGGCGTGCACGTCGGCCAGCGCCGCTGTCAGCAACGTCTCCCGGGTCAGGGCGCCGTGCTCGGCGGCGATGGACTCCGGGGTCACCGACACCGGGTACAGCGTCTTGAGCGCGGTCCACAGCGTGTCGGTGTCCCAGTCCTCGGCGAAGCCGGTCGCCGTGGCGCCGTTGATGTAGGCGGTAACGACGTCGTCGATCATGTTGCCGGTCTGCTCGTGCAGGTCCTCGCCGTCCAGCACCCGACGGCGCTCGTCGTAGATGACGGTGCGCTGCTTGTTCATCACTTCGTCGTACTTGAGGACGTTCTTGCGGATCTCGAAGTTCTGCTGCTCGACCTGGGTCTGGGCACTCTTGATCGCCTTGGAAACGAACTTGTGCCCGATGGGCATGTCGTCGGGCATCCGCAGCCGGGTCATCATCGCCTCGACCGTGGTACCGCCCACCCGGCGCATCAGGTCGTCGCCGAGCGAGAGGTAGAACCGCGACTCGCCGGGGTCACCCTGCCGGCCGGACCGACCGCGCAGCTGGTTGTCGATGCGCCGCGACTCGTGCCGCTCGGTCCCCAGCACGTACAGCCCGCCGGCCTCGCGCACCTTGTCGGCCTCGGCCGCCGAGCGCTTCTTGGCGGCCTCCAGCGCCTCCGGCCAGGCCTCCTCGTATTCCTCCGGGGTATCCACCGGGTTCAGGTCCCGCTCGCGCAGGTCGGAATCCGCGGTGAAGTCGGGGTTGCCGCCGAGCACGATGTCGGTGCCACGGCCGGCCATGTTGGTGGCCACCGTGACGGCGCCCACCCGGCCGGCCTGCGCGATGATCGCCGCCTCCCGGGCATGGTTCTTGGCGTTGAGCACCTCGTGCGGCACGCCGGCCCGCAGCAGCAGTTTGGCCAGCCGCTCTGAGTGCTCGACGCTGGCGGTGCCCACCAGGATCGGCTGGCCCTTCTCGTGCCGCTCCACGATGTCGGAGACCACCGCGTCGAACTTGGCCTCTTCGGTCTTGTAGATGATGTCGTCGGCGTCGACCCGGATGACCGGCTTGTTGGGCGGTACCGGCACCACGCCCAGCTTGTAGGTCTCGTGCAGCTCGGCGGCCTCGGTCTGGGCGGTGCCGGTCATGCCGGCCAGCTTGTCGTAGAGCCGGAAGTAGTTCTGCAGCGTAATGGTGGCCAGGGTCTGGTTCTCGGCCTTGATCTCGACGCCTTCCTTGGCCTCGATCGCCTGATGCATGCCCTCGTTGTAGCGCCGGCCGTGCAGCACCCGGCCGGTGAACTCGTCGACGATCAGCACCTCGCCGCCGACCACGATGTAGTCCTTGTCCTTCTTGTACAGCTCCTTGGCCTTCAGCGCGTTGTTGAGGAAGCCCACCAGCGGGGTGTTGACCTCCTCGTACAGGTTGTCCAGGCCAAAGGCCTTCTCGACCTTGGCCACGCCCTCCTCGGTGACGCCGACGGTCCGCTTGGACAGGTCCACCTCGTAGTCGACATCGGCGCGCAGCCGGGGCACCAGCCGGGCGAACTCGGTGTACCACTTGCTGGACTGATCGGCCGGGCCGGAGATGATCAGCGGGGTGCGGGCCTCGTCGATCAGGATGGAGTCGACCTCGTCGACGATGGCGTAGGTGTGCCCACGCTGCACCAGGTCGGCGGCGGACCAGGCCATGTTGTCGCGCAGGTAGTCGAAGCCGAACTCGTTGTTGGTGCCG
>ERZ778018.1082-NODE-1082-length-26916-cov-6.660809_pt1 | contig 26916 bp, 14 predicted proteins | sample MGYA00375748_ERZ778018 | MGnify/ENA primary metagenome ERZ778018 (study PRJEB29350, sample SAMN05509839) | bioreactor metagenome | biome: bioreactor; material: wastewater | place: South Africa: University of Cape Town | collected 2014-04-22 ... | reverse complement strand
TCGCGTCGCCGATGAGGAACAGGCGGTCGGCCGCGACCGGCAGTGTCGCCCGCGTCAACGCGACCGTCCCCCGCCATTCCGCTTCGCCGAGCGCGGGAACGGCCGGGAATCCCGAGGCCGAGAGCACCCTGCTCGCCGCGAGGGCGGGGCCGCCGCAACGGCGAAGAAACCGCCGCTCGAACGCCGCCGCCGCGTTCAAGCCGCCGTCCTCGACGCGGACCAGGCCGACGTACCCCCCCTTCCCCACCGCCATGAAGATCGTCCCCGGTCGATAGAACGAGGGGAAGTCGACGACGGCGCAACCGGCCCCCACGCGCGATCGCGCCTCGACGCGGGTCCGCGTTTCCAGGTCGTCGGCGGGCCCAATCCCTCCCAATCCCGAAGCCGCCAGAACAACGCGAGTCGTAACCGTCGCCTCGCCGTCGCGACGGGTCAGACGAACGCGGCGAGCGTCAGCCGTCGCCTCGGCGATCGACGCCCGGGCGTCACCCAAGAACCACGCGCCCGCGTCGACCGCGGCGGCCGCGAGCGCCTCGTCGAGTCGCGACCGCGAGACGGCCACGCCGCGCGGCAACGAGAGTTCCTGAATCCGTCCGGCGATCCCGATCCGGACCCCGTCGAGCGGAACGCCTCCCAGCCGCGCCGGCAGTTCTCCCAGACCGATCGATTCCAGCACCTGAAGCGCCGCGCCGTTGAGACAGGCGCCGCAGACCTTGGGCCGGGGGAACGGTTTCTTGTCGACGAGCAACACCCGCGCGCCCCGCGCCGCGAGCTGCCGAGCGGCCACCGCGCCCGCCGGCCCGGCGCCGATGACGACCACGTCCCACGTTGATTCCGCGACCGAATCCCAGGCGAACTCCGGGGGCGTCAAGGGCGGCTCCATGATAGAAGGAATCGGGACGGCCAGTGACTACGGATCGTCGCCCCTTCCAGACCGGCCCGGCGCGCCAGGTCGAGCGCCTCGGCCGGCGTGAACGCCGCCGCGGCTGACGCGGGACCGTCGTACTGGACCACCCGGGAACGCGCCGCCACGCGGCAGACGAGCCAGGCGAGCCAGCTCCCCGTCCGGCTCCGCGCCAGATCATCGACCAGCACCAGCCGGTTCGCCGCCGCCGCCATCCGTCCCAGCAGCAAGACCGCGTCGTCGTCGTCCAGATGATGGAGGTACAGCGAGCACGTCAGGACGTCATACCCAACGGGAATCGGATCAGCGAGGGCGTCGAACTTGAAGAACCGCGCCCGAGCCCCTTCGACCGCCGCCCGTTTTTCAGCGATGGACACGGCCCGGGAACTGAGATCGCAACCCTCGACCTCGATCGCCAGGCCCGACCGCGCGGCCCGATTGGCAAGGTCCACGGCCGTATCGCCCCCGCCCGCCGCCAGGTCGAGCACGCGCAGCGGACCGGAATCGGAGGGTTGCACCCGGGCGAGCCGCTCCAGCGAAGGCCAGAGCGCCGCCGACGCGCGGCTCACGGCGTTGATCCGACCCAGCCAGGTCAACGCCAGCGCGTGCTCTCGTTCGTCGAGCCCCGGCTGATCCATCAGTTCCGGAACCCGACGACGAGGCGCGGTCGAAAATATTGACGTCATCATCATTCTTACGCCATTACTTCCTATCGACTCGGCGCGAGTCGTCGTCTTGATCGGGGTTCTCAAGCGGGATTCGCACCGTGAATTCGCTCCCCTTCCCCTGGCCTTCGCTGCGAGCCTCGACGCGGCCTCCGTGCAACTCGGTCAAGGTCTTGACCAGCGACAGCCCGATCCCCAGGCCGCTGGCGACCGAATCCCCCGTCTGCTTCACCTGGGTGAACATCTCGAAGATCTTATCGATCATGTCTCCGGGAACGCCGTGGCCGTCGTCCTTCACTCGAAACACGACTTCTTCGGCGTCGCGCTCGACCGAGAGGCGGATTACGCCGCCGGGGTCGGTGAATTTGGCCGCGTTGTGCAGCAGGTTGTGAAGGATTTGGGCCAGCCGCGTCGAGTCGGCCCGCAGGCTCAAGGGCTCGTCGGGGAGGTCGACGCGGAGGTCGTGCTCGGCCTTGGCCAACATCGGCCGGACGCTCTCGACGGCCGTCGACACGACGTACCGGACGTCGATCGTGTCGAGCTTGAGCTTGATCAGCCCGCGCGAGAGCCGGGCGACGTCCATGAGATCGTCGATCAGATGGACCAGATGCTTGACCTGACGGTCGATCATGTCGCGGTTCGCCGCGATGATCGGAGAAGCGTCGCCCGCGAGTCGCATGATCTCCAGAGCGTTGCGGATCGGCGCCAGCGGATTGCGCAACTCGTGGGCCAGGGTCGAGAGATATTCGTCCTTGCGGCGGTCGGCCGCGCGGAGCGCCTCCTCGGCCCGAATCCGATCCGCGACCTCAGCCTCCAGGGCTTCGTTTGTTCGCGCCAGCTCGGCGGTCCGCTCGCGGACCCGGCGCTCGAGTTCGTCGGCGTGCTGCTTCTCTTGCAAGCTGTAGCGGATCGACCGTTCCAGCAGCTTGGCGTCGAGGTGCCATTTTTCAAGGAAGTCGGCGGCGCCGGCGCGCATCGCGCCGATGTCCACGGCGCGTCCGCCCAGGCCGGTCAGCAGGATCATCGGCGTGGTGCAGCCCCGAGAGACGGCGGCCTGGATCAGGCTCAGCCCGTCGACCCGCCCCAGGCTGTAATCGATCAGGTGAAGGTCGTGCCGCGTCTGAACCATCTCCTCAAGAGCGGCCTCGGGGTCGGAGATCCATTCGAGCTCGAACCGGATGTCGGGGATGTCGGCGAGCAGGTCCTGGGTCAGGACGTAATCGTCCTCGTCGTCGTCGACCAACAAAAGCCGAATGGGTCGATCATACATCCGGCTCACCGTATTGCTCGGCGGGCAGCTCGACGATCTCGAGCCAGTATTTGCCCAGCGTCTGGACGACTTCGATCAAGGCCGCGAACGTCACCGGCTTGGTGATGTACGAAGCGGCCGAGAGGTTGTACGTGCGGAAGATGTCCTCCTCGGCCTTCGAGGTCGTGAGGACGACGATCCGAATCGCCTTGAGTCGCGGGTCGGCTTTCAGCTCCCGAAGCGCCTCGCGACCGTCCTTCTTGGGCATGTTGAGATCGAGCAGGATCAGCCCGGGGAGGGGCGACGACGCCGGATCCTGATATTTCCCCCGCCGCTGGAGGTAGTCCATCAGTTCGACGCCGTCCTCGACGAATCGCAGGTCGTTGGTCAGATGGCTTTCCTCGAAAGCTTCCTTGGTCATCTGACGGTCGTCGGCGTCGTCATCGGCCATCAGAATCGTGATCGGCCTGCGCGTGGGTGTCATGCAGTGAGAATTCCTGATTCACGGGGTGGACGGGAAGGGTGACCGCGAACGTCGAGCCTTTCCCCGGCTCGCTGGTCGCCGTGATGGTTCCCGAGTGACGCTCGACGATCTTGCGGCAGATCGCCAGGCCCATTCCGGTTCCATCGTACTCGGTGCGTCCGTGCAAGCGTTGGAAGACCTGGAAGATCCGGTCGAGGTAGACCTCCTCGAAGCCGATCCCCTCGTCGGTGAACCGCAGTTCGTAGGCGAACGGCTTCGACTTGTCGTCGCCGAAGACCTCGTACGCGCTGACCCGCACCACGGGCGGCGCGTCGGGGCGGTGGAATTTCAGGGCGTTGCCGATGAGGTTCTGAAAGAGCTGACGCATCTGGAGCGGGTCCGCGTGGATCGTCGGCATCGGCCCCACCACGACGCTTCCCCCCCCCTGCTGAATCAAGACCTCCAGGTCGGAGAGGACCTCGCCGGACAGGGTCTGCAAATCGACCTTCGCGAACGGCTGGCCCTTGAGAGTAACGCGCGAGAACGCCAGGAGGTCGTTGATCAGGCTCCGCATCCGCGAGACCGCGGTGACGATCCGCTCAAGGTATTCCTTGCCCTGGTCTCCCAGCGCCGGGCCGCACTTGACCTGAAGTCGGTCGCTGAACGCCTGGATCTTCCGGAGCGGTTCCTGAAGGTCGTGCGAGGCGACCGAGGCGAACTGTTCGAGGTCGAAGTTGCTCCGTCGCAGCTCGCTGGTCTGTTCCAGCACCAGCCGCTCGAGCAATTCCGCCTGGCGTTTCTGGTCGTCGATGTCGGTGCATGTACCGATCCACTGGGTCACGGCGCCGTCGTCGTCGAGGATCGGCAGGCCGCGAACCAGATGCCAGCGGTACGAACCATCGGAACCCCGGTGAAGGCGATACTCGAACTCCGTGGGCTGGAGCGACTTGACGGCTTCCTTCCAGATTCGAACGCACGACTCCCGGTCGTCGGGGTGGAGCTGATCGACCCATCCCCAACCGAGGGATTGCTCGGACGGCGCACCCGTGTATTCGGCCCACCGATGGTTGAGATAGGTCGCCGCGCCCTCGGGAGTCGTCGTCCAGACGATCTGGGGGATCGACTCGGACAGCATCTGGAACCGACGCTCGATCTGGCCGAGCTGCATCTGCATCCGCTTCTGATCGTCGATGTCGGCGCAGATTCCGACCCACAAGGCGACGGCGCCCTTGTCGTCGCACTGCGGCTGGGCGCGTCGCAGAAACCATCGATACGCGCCGTCGGCCCTTCGGAATCGGTGTTCGGCCTCGTACAACTTCGCCTGCGAGGCGGCGGCGCGCCAGTGCTTGATCGAGCGGTCGCGGTCGTCGGGATGAATCGGCAGGCTCCAGCCGTCGCCGAGGACCTCTTGCCGCGACATTCCCGTATACTCATGCCACATCCGATTGAAATAGACGTGCCGCCCGTCGGGCATGGCGACCCAGACAATTTGGGGGATCGTCTCGGCGAAGGCGTACCGCGCATCGCTGGCTTCACTATCGGACTGAAGGTCGGCCGTCATTTGCTGTCCCGTCCAAGATCCGAATCGCTCGCCGCTGTTCCGCCCTCGCGCGGCGTCGCTCGATACACTTCCACGCGCTGGGCTTGCCTTTTACATATAGTAGTTTAGCAAACCGCATTCCACCGCCGGATGCGCCCCCCGAATTCGACGAGCCCGTGACGAAGAACGCTCGATTGTGATAAAATCGCCCTTCCAAGACCAGGGTGGATCACGTTTCGAAGGCCGCTGGATGTAGCTGTAGTCGGCCCGCGCGGCCACAGGACGGACCTTGATCGATACCGGAGCGAAGCGGATGGCCACTGCCGTGGAGAATGAATCGGACAAGCCCGGCCCCGGCCCCGGCGACGCCCTGACGAATCCGCCGCATGCGCTCGAGGCGGCCCGGCGGATCCTCCTGGTCGAGGACGAGGAAGATACGCGCCAATCGTTCCAGCAGTTGCTGGGCATGGCCCTGGGCGTCGACGTCGATCTCGCCGTCGACGGCTCGCAGGCGCTGGCGATGCTCCAGAAACAGCCCTACAGCATCGTCATCACCGACCTGCGGATGCCCAAGCTCGACGGCATGAAGCTGATCGAGGAGATCCAGAAGCGCCGGCTCCCCGTGACCGTCATCGTCACCACCGGCCACGGCAGCATCAACGACGCCGTCCAGGCCATGCGCCTGGGCGCCTACGACTTCCTTACCAAGCCCGCCGACCCTCAACACCTCTGCCTGCTCGTGGAACGCGCGCTTCGCGAGCGCACCTTGCAGGATGAACTGACCGCCCTCCGGTCGCAGATCGGCGAACGGCACCGGTTCTGGAACATCCTCAGCAAGTGCCCGAGGATGTACGACATCTTCGAGCTGATCGGTCACGTCGCCGACACCACGACCACCGTCCTCATCGAGGGCGAGACCGGCACCGGCAAGGAGCAAGTGGCGCGGGCCATCCACCAGGCGTCCACCGCCCACCGCAACGGCCCGTTCGTCGCCGTCCACTGCGCGGCGCTGCCGGAATCGCTCCTGGAAAGCGAGCTGTTCGGGCACGAGAAGGGCTCGTTCACCGGGGCCGCCGGCCAGCGCAAGGGGCGGTTCGAGATCGCCAGCGGCGGCACCCTGTTCCTCGACGAGGTCGCCGACATCCCGCTCCCCATGCAGGTGAAGCTGCTTCGGGTCGTCCAGGAGCGGAAGTTCGAGCGGATCGGCGGCAATCAGACGATCGAGGTCGACGTCCGCGTGATCGCCGCGACCAACCGCAGCCTCGAAGGGCTGGTGAAGGAAGGCAAGTTCCGGGAAGACCTCTTCTACCGCCTGAACGTCGTGAAGATCGACCTTCCGCCGCTGCGGCAGCGTCCCGAGGACGTGCCGCTCCTGGCCACCTACTTCGCCCAGAAGTATTCCAGGCCCGGCCAGAACGCCTATCAGGTCTCGAACGAGGCGATGGAGCGGCTGCTCACTTACGCCTGGCCCGGCAACATCCGGCAGCTCGAAAACGCCATGGAACGGGCCTGCGTCACCGCGCGCAACGGCGAGATCCGGCCCGAGAACCTCCCCCGCGACCTCCTGCCCCGCCAGGCCCGCAAAGGCTCGCTCAACGTCGACCTCGCCCGGCCGCTGACCGATCAACTTTCCGAGTTGACCGCGGCCTTTGAAGAACGCTACCTCCGCAAGGCCCTCCGCAAATGCCGGGGCCACGTGGGACGCTGCGCCAAGATCAGCGGTCTCTCTCGACGCAGCATCTCGGCCAAGATCGCCCACTACAAGATTGACACCGCCGCTTACAAGCCGAAGTAGAACGCTCCCGACCCGCGCGCCATCCAGCCCACCGGACTCGCTCCGGGGATGGGCAAGCCCCTGCGCACTCAAGGGAATCCCCACGCCCGCGCGTCGATCTTGAACTCAAACGCTACGTCCTGGATTCGGCCGCCGGCATCGCAATTGCATTTGCGTGGAACCTGGCCGGCGCGAGGAGGACGAGCTTCAACGTGGCGTCGACGGCCGCGATCAAGTTCGATGGGGACGGAAACGCCGATGAACTTCGATGCCAATTCGATCCGCCTGATGCGCGCCCTGATCATCGGAGGGCTGGTGATCTTCGCCATGTGGGTGGCGGCCGACGTGTTCAAGCCCGTCGCCTTGGCGGTGCTGCTGACGTTCCTCCTGGCGCCGGCGACGGCCAAGCTCGAACACCTGGGCGTTCCGCGCGTCCTCAGCGTCGCCCTCGTCATGGTCTTGACGTCGATCGTCATCGGCGGCGTCCTCTACGTGGTCGGCGGTCAGCTCGCGAGCCTCGCCAAGCACCTTCCCGAATACCAGGACAAAATCCAATCCAAGATGACGGGGATGAAGCCGGCCGGCGGCTCCGCCTTCGATCAGGTCTGCAACGTGGTCGTCGGGTTCGAGACCTCGAACCGATCCGAGGAGGAGAAGGCCGCGGTCCCGGTTCGGATCGTGAGCGGCAGCGACCTCGTGGGGACCCTCCACACCGTCCTCGGCCCGTTCGAGTCGATCGCCGCCTTCGGCGGCATCGTCCTCCTCCTGGTGGTCTTCCTGCTCTTCGAACGCGACGACATCGGCGACCGGATCATCCAGCTCGTCGGCTGGGGGAAGATCGGCGTCACGACCCGGACCCTGGCGCAGATCGGCGCCGGGCTCAGCCGGTATCTGGCGACGCTGGCGTTGGTCAACACGGGCTTCGGTCTGGTGATCGGTCTGGGACTCTGGGCGATCGGCCTGCCGTCGCCAGCCCTCTGGGGGTTCCTGGCGGCGCTGTTCCGGTTCATCCCGTACGTGGGAAGCATGTTGTCATTCTCATTCCCCGCCCTGATCTCGGTCGCGCATTTCCCGGGATGGATGCAGCTTTTCCTGGTGTTCGCCCTGTTCGCCGGGGTCGAATTGGTCGTCAACGGCGTTGAGCCTTGGCTCTACGGCAAAAGCACGGGGATTTCACCGATCGGCCTGTTGATCGCCGCCATGTTCTGGACCTGGCTCTGGGGAGGCCTGGGGCTGCTTCTGGCGAACGCCTTGACCGTCTGCATGGCGGTCGCCGGTCGATCAATCCCGGGCCTCGGCTTCCTGGGAACGCTGCTCAGCCACGACGTCTCGGTGTCCGACGACCTGCGATGGTATCAACGCGTGCTTAACCGTGACCAGGAAGGCGCGATCTTGATCCTCGACGAGGCGCTCAAGACCCGCTCGTTCGAGGAGGTGTGCGACCAGATCGTGATCCCGATCCTCGCCCGCGCCGATCAGGACCGAGCCCATGAGTTCATCGAAGGCCGCGACGTGGCGTTCATCTGGCGACTCGTCCGCGATTGGCTGGACGACGTCGCCGAGGACGACGAGATCACGCTGAACACGCCCGAGTCCCCGACGACCCTCGAGGCCGAGGTGGAACCGCTCAGCGTGGCGGCCCCCGTCGATCCCGAGGAACATCCGTTCGTGGGGATCGCCGCCGGAGGCGGCGGCGACGCCCTGGTGCTTCGGATGCTCAACATGGCGCTCAAGCCGTCCGGCGTCCGGCTCACGATCATGACGGCCGGAGGCGACACGCTCCAGGTGTGCGACAAACTCGCCCAGATCGAGCCGGGGTTGATCTTGATCTCGCATCTCCCTGCGGGGTCGACCCCTCGGTATCTGACCAAGCGGATTCGGGCTCGCCTCGGCGACGTTCCGGCCGTCTTCGGATACTGGAATTCCCGCGCCGACGCCTCCCAGGTCGTCGAGCGACTGCGGCCCGCGACGGTCAACAGGATCGTGCTTTCCCTGGCTTCCGCCCGCGCGGCGATCGCCCATCGCGCGGCGCCGCCAGCGCTTGCGGGATTGACGGCCGATTGAGCACGGCACGAGATCTGCATTACACGTCATGATCAAAGGGCGAACCCTGTCTCCTCGACTCCGAGGAGGGAGTGTTCGGATGAACCAGCCCTGGAGATTTCGATTATGAGCGTCGACTCGTCCGATCCCATCGACCAGACCGCGGCGGAAGACCTGACGGCGGCCGACGTGATGACGCCGCTGTCGCGGACGTGCTCTCCTTTCAGCACGGTGACCGAAGCCGTGATGATCTTTAAAGAGGAAGACAGCGACATGGTTCCGGTCGTCGACGCCGGCAAGTCGGTAGGCGTGGTGATCGACCGCGACATCGCCCTCGCCGTGGCCGACGACCCGGACCTTGCCGACCGGCCGGTCTCCGAGATCATGTCCAAGGACGTGCCGTCGGTCGCCGTCGATGCATCCCTGGAATCGGTCGTCCGCACGATGACCGCGGCCAACTCGCGGCTCGCGATGGTGGTCGACGCCGGGTCCAATCTCTTGGGCGTCGTCACCTGGACCGAACTGGCGAAGCGACTGCCCATCGACGCCGTGACGGCGATCCTCGACGCCGGCGAATCCGCCGAGGTGAATGAGCCGTGAGCGACATCGACGACATCCGCCGGCAAATGGCCCAGATCCGCCGCGACATGCATCTCGACGTCTCCCAGGTCGTCGGCGGGGTCGAGGAGGCCATGGACTGGCGCTCCGTGATCCGCAATCATCCGTACCTCACGATCGGCGTCGGCTTGGCGGCGGGCTATTTCATCGTCCCCAAGCGCCGCCGCCGCGTCGAGCCGGCGACGACCGCGGTCCAGCCTCTGCTGGAAGCGTCCATGCCGCCGCAATACGAGACGGCCCCGCCCGAGAGGCCCCGGAAGACGATCGGCCGACGCGCGGTCGGTTGGGCGCTGGGGATGCTCTGGCCTCTCGTGAGCCAATCCGCCCAGGCCTACGCCTCCATGTGGCTCGAAAATCAGCTTAAACAACATCTGAATCCTCATCCCGGCCCCCCCGAGGACGCCTCGACCTCTCCAACGGGCGGATCGGGCGACCCGTTCGGCGGCGACGCCGTTTATCGCATGCCCAAACGAGGCTGACCGTTCGTTTCCATCACGGAACGCGAAAGCAAAAGGAGATTTCTCATGAACACACATCAACTCTTCGGTCGTTGGGCCGACAGCGCCCGCGAACCGATTGAAGGCGCCCGCCAGGCGTTCGGCGACGTGAGTAAACAAGCTCAGCGCGGATTCGAGGACATGAGTCGAACCGCCCGCGGCGCCGTTGACGACGTGCAAGACGCGATCGACCCCTACCGGCGGACGCTGGAGGACGCAATCGTCTCCCACCCGGTCAAGGCCGTCGGCGTGTCACTGGCCGTGGGGGTCCTCCTCGGATGGCTCATCAAACGATCCTGAACGACAATAACCGTCGCGCGAAGTCGAACGGGTTGATGGACAACGTCAGCTCGTTCGGCAACGACGTCGCCTCGCTCGCGGCGCTCCAAAGCAAGCTCGCGGCGGCCGACATGCGCGAAAGCCTGCACAAGGCCGCTCCCGCCATCGGCGGGTTGATGGTTCTTGTGTTGCTTTTGGTCGCCGGCATGACGGTCCTGGTCGGCGGAATCGGGCTCTGGCTCGCCGAAGCCCAGCAACTCCGGCCGGCCGTCGCGCTCGTCGTCGTCGGTCTGGGCAGCCTCGTCCTCGCCGCGCTCGGCGCCTGGCTCTGCACCCGCTGGCTGGCGACGAGTTTCTCAACCTTCCGACGTTCTTCCGAGGAGCTCGAGCGCAACGTGGCCTGGATCAAAACCACGCTCACCCAGAGCGGTCGCTGAGCCAATCCGAATCACCAACGAGCCAGGAAGCCCGAGCCTCCTGGCTCGTTGCGCGCTCCGGCCTGCATCGTCGAGCCGTCACGAGCGGACCTCGTCGGGCTGCGACGAATTGAACGATTCAGCCGTTCCCAACGGAAGCGACGGCGTCGCTCCGGCCGATGGTCGTTGGGTTCGTTCGCGCCGCATTTCCCGACGCGTCTTCTCCCGTCGATCGTCCTATACCCTCCTCGCCCCCCTGGCCTGCGTTGGGTTCGTTTGCGTCGACCTCCTCGAATCCGCACCGAATGATTCTTTGCAACATTCTTACTCCAAGCTGTTTATGTCGATTCTCCAAACCCCGAAATTGGCTTCGTTCGCTCCTGATTCCGTCCCCCGGCCGCCTTTGGAATTCCTCGCGCCGCGCCATGCGCGCGACCTGAGGACCGTTTGAAAATTGGGTTCGATCGTTCCCAATCGAGAGACCCCTACCAACTGCGGCGGCTAGGAGGCATTCTCGTAAGGGGCTGACAACCCGACTCTGTTTGCATGAGGGGGCGCCGCCGGGGAAGTCCCAACCAAAAGGGTCGGGTCGTCAGCGTAAGGGGATGGCGAGGCTCCCGCCGAGGCGCACGCGACGAGGCAAACCGGCTCGGCTGGAGCCTCGCCATCCCAAAACCACGTGCTTATGGGACGAACTCCAACGCCGGGCGTCCTCCTTCTGCGCACCAACCACCGAATTGCCAAAGACCCTCTCTATCTACTAATTATACTACATGTGACCATTTATGATCGTGGAGTTCGCTCCCGAATCGCAGCCTCCGTGGCGCGGGGATGAGAAAGGGCCCGGAGGAAGCTGGTCAAGCCTCCTCCGGGCCCAGGTTGTACAACGCGATCGCCGTCGAATCCGGGGCCTCGCGGGCTCAGGACTCGTTCCGCATGCTCAGGCGGTTCTTGTGCAGGTTCTGGATCGCCTGATCGAAGACGCTCGTGGTCGCGGCCGCGACCGCGGCGGCGGCGGCCGGCCTGGCGACGACGGGCCGCTGCGACACGGCTCGAGGAGCGACGGCGGCCGGTTTGGGATTGGCGGCAAGCGTCGGCCTGGCCGCGCGGCCGACGTTCACCGCCGCGGGCGCCTTCCTGATCAACGGCCTGGACGCCGGGGGGGCGATCTGGAACGTCGTGGAGGCGATCGGCGTCAAGGCCGAGCCGCTTCCGCCCCGAACCGCGACCAGCAACGTATAGGCGCCGTTCCGCGCTCCGGCGGGGAGCTGGAAGTAGAACGCGCCGTTCGCGTCGACGTTCGCTGATCCAACCTTCTTGTTGCCGACGACTCCCTTTCCGTTCAGGAAGAAGTCGACGACGATCCCCGGCGCGGCCGTGCCGATGAACCAGGGCTGGCGGGTCCCGACGTCGTTCGACGAAGCGTAGCCGACCGACGGGGCGACCACCGCCGGCGCGGCGGGGGCCGACGTCGACGGAGTCGGCGCCGAAGCCGTCGAAGTCTGATCGGCGAGGACCGCCTCGGCGGCCACGACGTCCGCGGACGTCGCCTGGGCCGTCGCTCGCGGGGCCGCCGCCGACGCCGCGCCGCCGCTCCCGAGCATTCGGTAAGACAGAGGAGCGGCGACCGGAATCAGCGGATAGCCGACGCCCCCCGCAAAGATCGAGATCTGGAAGTCGGGGCTGGCGGCCTGCGTCTGGTCGGTCTTGATGAGGAACTGCCCGGTGCTGGGACGGTAGACGCCCGGAGCGATCCAGCCGTAACCCTGGTAATCGCCGGGGGTCGGGATGTCGCCCGGCTGAAACGCGATCACGCTCGGGAAGGCCGATCCGGCGGGGCGGGCGATCGTGAAAACGCCCGTGTTCGGGTCGAAGACCGCGGCCTCGGTCTTGTAGGGCAGACCGTGTTGGAACGCGTACAGATTGTCGTACTGCCCGGGGACCGGGATCTGGTTCGGGGCCATCGTGGCGATCACATGCGTGGTGCCGTTCGGGCCGCCGCCAGTCGGCACGAAGACGATGAACTGCCCGGTGCTGGGCCGATAGACGGCGATTTGGTCATAGCCGACGCCGTCGAAGTCGCCGGTCAGCGGGACGTCGCCGGCCACGCCGAACGTGTAGGTGTTGATGACCCCCCTGGCGGAGGTCAGGCTCCAGTAACCGACGTTGTTGAAAACGCTGAACGCCCCGAACTGCGTGGCCCCCGGGCCGTCGAAGTTGCCGACCACCGGCAGACTTACGCCGGCGTAACCGAACGGGAACGCCCCTCGAAACATCCCGGTCGACGACGAGATGGTCCAGGTGACGTTGCTTCGATTGAACGACACCAGGTCCGCCTTGCCGTCGCCGTCGAAGTCGCCGGTCAGCGGGATGTCGGTCGAAGCCCCCCCCTGGCTCGCGAAATTGGTGAACCAAGTGGGGACTTGCTTCCAAGGGGCGTAGATGTCGTACCAATCCCCCTTCCCGCTGAACGCGTTGCGGTAGTAGAGGACCGTCTCCGACGGGGCGTACTGCGGTACGGGCGCCTGCCGCGGCGGGTTAAGGCTGCTGTAGTAGTCGATCGGGCTGCCGCTGTAGTCCATCGGCACGGAAGTGAAGGTCAGCTTCAGCACCCCGCTGGGGCCAGGCGCCGGATTGCTGGCGGCGTCGACCGCGGTGGCCACAAGCCTGATCTGACCATTGGAGAGGGAGAACGGGAGCTGGGCCGAGAAATTGCCGGAGGAGTCGGCGGTCGTCTGCGCCAGGGGCGCTCCGGACGGATTGCCGTTCGCATCAGCAACGTAGACGCGGATGACCGACCCGGCGTTGGCCGCGCCGATCGTGCCGTACAAGAACGGCTTGCGGACGTTGGTGATGTTGTCGCCCACGATCCCCGAGTCGAAGTACGGATTCAGGAGCAGGGTCGGCGCCAGGGTCGGGGGATTGGTCTTGATGGTGAAGACGACGGGCGCGCTCGGGCTCAGGGCCGGCCCCTCGTTGTTGCTCGCCCGAGCCTCGACCGTGTAAGTCCCGTCCCCCAGCGCGGGGAAGGTGAAGGTGAATCTGCCGTTGGCGTCGGCGGTCGTGAGGACGGGGGGACTGAACGAAACCCAGGCCCCCGCGCCGTTCTTGTAGAGCAGCTCGACCGTGACCGGATCGCCGGGGGCGCTGGGGGAGGTCACGCCGGACAGGGTCGGCTGTGGATGGTTGGTGTAGATATGATTCGGATCGATTCCCGTAATGTCCGCGGGGTTGAACTTGAGCGTGGGATTGATGGGGACCGTCGACGGGTTGAGGTCGCTCGCATCCAGAGTGATCGTGAGCGTGACCACGTTGCCGACCGCCCCGGCGTCGTCGGTGGCGTAGATCTGGAGCACCTTCAAGCCGTTGGTGGCCAGGGCTCGGTTGTTCATCGTGATGTTGAAGTTGCCGAAGGAGTCGGTCCAGTTGGCCGCGTTGTCCGTCGCCGGATCGCTGGGGTCGTAGCCGCCGATGAGCTTGTTGTCGGTGACGTCGAAGATCGTGATCCGGGTGGAGTTGCCGAAGCCCGTGAACGAGCTGAGGCCGTTGAGCCGGAACCGCCCCGTCGTGACGATCGGAGAGCCGTCGGGGGCGTCGCCGTTGACGTCGGCGGGGTTCACCCGCACGGTGCCGGGCAGGACCAGGGGCGCCACCTTGATCGCGAACGAGCCCCGGCCGTAGGTCGTGGCCAGCAGCACGTCGGGATCGCCGGGCGCCAGGTTGGACATCCCCGTGGTCGGATCGATGTTGCCGACCGACAGGTCGAGGTCGGTGATGTTGGTCCGCGGCAGGAAGCCCCCCTGGTCCACCGCGCCGTCGATCGCACGATCGGGGAACAGGGTCCAGGTCAGACCGTTGTCGAGCGACCGGAACACGCCGGAGTCTCCCGCCACGTAGAGCACGGGGTGGAAGCCCGCCCCGGCGGGGTCGGCCGCGGCGTTAGGGATCGTATACCGCCAGTCGGCGGCGATCGCGTTGAGCGTCTGCGTCTGGCTGAGCGGGTTCGTCCCCGTGCTCGACTGGTAGGGTTGGCCGAAGATCGTGTACGAGAGGTTCTGGAGGTTGCCGGTGACCTTGATCCAGGCGGCGGCGGCGTTGGTCGGATTCTGCGCCAGCGCGACCGAGTCCCTGATGAAGAAGACGCCGGTGGTCGTGACCGCGTAGGCCGAGTGGGAGCCCCGGGCCGGGTTGGTGACGATCTGCTTGACGAGCGAGCCGTCGAGTCCGAGCGAGATGTTGAACCAGCTCGAACCGTCGCCGCCGCCGGCCGTCCGGGTCATGTAGACCTGGCCCGTCGACGTGCCGACGTACATGAAGTCTCCGAGATTGACGCGTCCACCGGGCACGGACGGGTCGGGCGCCCCGTAGGCCAGGGCCACGCTGAAGTTGCCGGGATTGCCGAAGATGGCGGGACCGCCGATCTCGAACCAGGTCACGCCCTGGTTCTCGGTGGCGAAGATCCGGCCGACCGCCGAGCTGATCATGATCTGATCGCCGCTGACGGGGTTGACGGTGAACGGCGCGAGGCCGCCGATGGGCCACTGCGGGTCGGGCGCGTTGCTGCCGCCGCTCTGCTGGAACAGGCCGAACGTCCGGCTGATGTGGTTCACCTGGAAGAACGTGGTGCCGTAGTTGGTCCCCAGCGAGCCGGGCTGGAACGACTGGTAGAGCGTCCCGTTGCCCTGCTGGTCCGTGGCCGAACCATATGAGAGAGTTCCGTTGGGAGAGTAGCCGAAGAAGGGGTCGGCCGCGGTCTGGCTGCCGTCGAGATTCCCATTGTTCAGGACGCTCCCGTCGGACGACGGCGCCTGGTTGCCGAAGCTGCCGCCATAGAACAACGAATGGTCGAAGCTCGCCGCGACGGCCACGTTGCTGGGCTGGGCGGACCCGTAGAAGAACTGGGTGATCTGGAGGTTGCCGTTGCGGTTCGCGCCGGGGGTCGGCTGGGTGCCGACGCTCGACCCGTTGAGTTGGGCGCCGTGGTCGTCGAGCACCGACCAGATGCCCTGCCCCGTCCCGAACACCACGCGTGTCAGGCCGGTGACCGGGTCGACCATCGTGAAAAGCTGATCGTAGCTCAGGATGTTGCCGGCCCGAAGTCCGCTGTCGTCCGGCGCGTCGAACGGAGTCCAGGTGGCGCCGAAGCCGTTGTTCGTGAACTGGGTCAGGTTGCGCACGAACAGGAGGGAGTTGGACTGGAACGGATTGTTGGGGTTGCGGATGTAGTTGAGATAGGTCGTGTAGTCGGGATAAGGAACGATCCCGAAGGGCGTGACGATGGTGGACCAGGCCTCATTGAACGCGCCGATGCCGACGGGCCCGGCCGACGACAGAATGATCGCTCCGTCCCTGGCGACGTTCGAGAAGGTGGTCAGGTTGTGCGCGTCCCAGACCTTGGTCGCGTCGATCCGAATCATGCCGGTGCCGCGCCCTCCTCCCGAGGCGCCGCCGAGGTAGACGATGTTGGCGTTGTTCGGGTCGATGGCCAGGGTGATGTTCTGGAAGGCGGCGGGGCCGCCGGTCAGCGGGTAGTCGGACTGCGCGACGTCGTTCGTGGGGGTGGCCGGGATGTAGGCCGTCGTCGGCGGCATGGTCGGGATGCGCACCTGGACCCAGTTCTGGCCGAAGTCCTTGGTCATGAACAGGCCGTAGAAGCTGCTGTCCGGGTTGGTGACCGCGGCGTACAGCCAGCCGGCGTAGATCTGGTTCTCCACCGAACTGATGGTCAGGGCGGGCTTGGCCAGGACGATCCGCCCATGGCCGCCGTTGGGGGTGGGGCCGGCGACGACGCCGACGTTCTGGTTGTCGAGGATGTCGACGATCTGGGGGTTGCCCACGCCGCCGGTCATCAAGTTCCAGGTCTGGCCGCGGTTGGTGCTCAGGTAGACGCCGTCCCCCTGGAAGCCGGCGTAGATGATCTGGAGGTTCGCGTCGCCGCCGGTGGCGCTGGACGGGTCGAGGACCACGTCGGTGGCGTTGCCCGCCCGCATCAACTGCCAGTGGCCGCCGGTGTCGGTGCTCCGCCAGACGCCGCCGTTGAAGCCGCTGATCGCGGCGTAGATGATCACCTGGCCGTTGCTCGGGGCCACCGGGTCGACCACGACCTTGAACGAGGTCGAGCCCACGAAGGCCCGATCGCGAAGCGGCGAGTCGAAGGGGAGCGGATTACCGGAGGCGTCGACGTTGGTCGTGCTGTCCAGCAGGGTCCAGGTCGCGCCGCCGTCCTTGGAGAGCAGGAAGCCGACGCCCGTGGTGCCGTTGGGGGTGGTGGTGTTGCCGAATCCGGTGGACGCGACCACGATCGACTGGTTGGGGTCGTTGTTGCGGCCGAAGACCGCGATCCCGCCGATCTTCAGACCGTTGCTGGGGCCGAAGTCGGTCAGCGGGACGTAGGTCGGCCCGTTCGGCGAGGTCGTCAGGAAGTTGTTCGTCTTCCAGACGCCGCCGTTGGCGCCGCCGACGTAGAACGTGTTGCCGGTCGGATCGGAAGGGTCTTGCGCCAGGGCGCTGATCATGCCCGTGCCGACGGTCGCGCCGTTGACGATCGGGGCGGGCCCGACGGCCGTCCACGAGTCGCGCGAGAGCGGGTCGGTGGGGTTCATCTGGAAGATTCGGAAGCTGGCGTTGGCCAGGTCGGCGACCGGCTCGCCCAGACCGGAGGTCGGCAGCGGCTTCTCGAAGAACAGCGTCCAGTTGATCAGCGTCGCGGTCGCCCCCCCGGTCCCGCTGATGAGGAGCTGCCAGGTCCCGCCCGAGGACAGCCCCGCAAATCCAAGGAGGGGCTGCTGGGGGTTGTAGGTGCCGGAGAACGTCGGCGAGCCGTTGCCGATCGGCGTCGTCCGCTGACCGTTGACGAACTGGACGTCGTCGAAGATCGTGGCGTTGAACCCCCCGGTGCTGGTCCCCTGCGTCAGGCCGCTGAACAGGATCACCTCTTGCTGGCCGCCGCCGGGGTGGTAGATCAACGTGGCGGTGAGGGGAGTCACGTTGGGGGTGCTAAGGTTGAGCTGGAGGCGGATCCCCGTCCGTCCCGACGCGGTGATCCCCTGAATGGGGAAGTTCTGCGGGACGTTGATCGTCGAGACGATCTGGCCGCCGACCAGGCTCTGGTTGACGTTGCCGCTGCCGAAGCTGACCGTCGTCGTGGGGACGTTGGCCGCCTGGCCCCGAAGCACGTCGAGCCCCGCGTTAAGGTTCGAATCGAGCGCGTGGCCGTGAGTGTCGAGAATGCTGGAGGCGAGCTGGACCGTGTACGTGCCGCTCAGCGACTGCTCGGGGAAGTTGACGAAGAACGACCGAGCCACGCCGCCGACGGGGGCGTCCGCGGTCACGCTGATCAACGGCGTCACGCTCAACGACCAACTATTCAGCGTGCCGACCGTACCGCCTCGAGAATTGACGACCTGGAGCGTCCAGTCGCCGTCGATAGACTTGCCGTTGAAAACGGCGAGCCCCCCCGCCCCGCTGGGCCGGAACGTCCCCGTGAACGGCGCGGATCCCGTCGTGATCGAGTTCGTCGCCGCGTCGTCGAAGATCGTATTGATGAAGTTGGAACCGTTGTTGCCGACTCGGTTGAACAATTCCAGCTTGGTCCCGTCGGGCGCGATCAGGTTGACCGTCAGGCCGGAGTCGACCGGGAAGCTGATGTTAAGCTGCACGGTCACCTTGGTGGCGGTGAACGTGCCGTGGAAATTCCGCACCGACAGCTTGGAGTTCAGCGTGCTGGGGACGTTCTGCGCGGACGGGGCCGTGATCGCCTGGCCGGTGGCGTTCGAGTTGAAAAACTGCGGGCCCGAGACCGAGCCGGCCGGCCCCATGATCTGGAGCACGTCGGCGGCGGTGAAGCTGGACGCCGTAATGTCGCGGTCGAACGTCACCTTGAGCGATTTCGTCGTGTTGTTGAAGACCAGATCGTCCGGCCCCCCCGATCCGTTCGTGGCCTGCGTGGAGGCGATGTGGGCTCCGGACACGATCAACGGCAGGGTGGAAGTGCTGAACGGCGGCGCCAGCAGCGTCAACGGATCGGTGCCGAACGTCGTGGGCGTCCTGGGGGCGGGCATCGGCGCGACGTAGGCGTCCCCCGGCGTCAGGCCCGTATAGGCCGTCGTCAGTGGATTCTGGCCGGCGGCGGCGTTGGAATTCTGGTCGACCAGATTGCCCGTGCGCAACACGCCCCCGACGATCGACCGAATCCGGTCGGTGATCGTCGGCTGGATGATGTAGCTGTACGTCCCGACGTAGTCGCCGTTGAGGTTCGAGGAGGAGCCGTCGGGCTTGTACCGAGGATCGAAGATCACCTTGAACTGAGTGGCCCCCAGCGCGGTCGTGTCCATGGCCGCCACGCTGAAGATGGACAGCGGCACGAACCCGTGGGTGTTCACGGTGTCGTGGAAATAGACCAGGACGTCGGACGGCTTGAAGCTGGCGGGGTCGACTCGACGGTCGAGAGTGAACGTGAACGTATTGGCGAGTATCGATCCGTCGGGGGCTACCCCCGTGTTCAACGTGTCGCCGGGCGCGCCGACGACGCCCATCGTGCTGTCCACGATGCGAGGGCCGGCGGCGATGGTCATGTTCCGGACGTAGGTTTGGAACGTGTAGCCCTGGACCACGTTCGAAGCGTCGAGATAGGCTTTGTTGAAGTTGCCCGTCCAGGCCGCGTAGATCTCCCCTCCGGCGACCGCCAGGCCCATCTGGGCGCCGAAGCCGAAGAGCGTCGGCGGCTTGATGTTGATCCCCGAGAAGTTGTCCCCCTCGGGGCTGAGGACCACCTGCTGTCGGGTGATCGCGTCCATCGAGGTCTGTGACGAATTGGCGTAGGTCTGCGCGCTGAAGCTGGCGCCGCCGTCGATGCTGGTGGCGAGATAGATCGACGACCGGGCGCGGGCCGTGTCGTCGCGGGCGTCGCGCCACGACATCACCAGGGTGCCCGTCGACTGGTCGACGGCGACCGTCGGCAGGAACTGGGCGCGACCGGTGATCGGCCCGAGCGTGGGGTAGCTATTAGCCCCGCTGAAACCGTCCACCGAGCCCTGGTCGTCGTTGACCATGCCGCGATAGTTCCAGGTCGCGCCGTTGTCGTCGGAGGTGACCAGGTAGATGTCCGTGTTGTCGGCGGGGTTGCCGGTCTGGTTGAGGGTGTAGCCGACGTAAGTGACGTAGATCCGCCCCTGATTCTGGCTGAACGAGCCCAGGGTGTTGTCCTGGCTGATCGCGATCCCCGGGCCGATGCCTTGCGGCCCGGCCGCGGCGGAGGCGCGGGAGTACGAGCCGGTCTGCGAGCCTCGCACCGCCGTGCTGGCGACGTTGACAACCCCGCTGCCGGTCACGCCCGAGGTGAAGTTGAGCCCCCACGAAACGAGGCTGGGGCCGGGGTTGGTCCCGTTGTTGCGGGTGTCGGTGATGGTCAGCGTCCAGGTGCCGGTCAACTGCGCGGCGGTCAGGCCGTTCAGCGCGCTCAGGTTGTTCCCACCCCCATTATCGGGGCGGAAGGTGCTCGAATAACCGATGGCGGACCCGCTGCGGTCGCTGATGCTCCGGGCCGCATTCTGGTCGAAGGTGGTCCCAAGGAAGCCGTACGGAACATTGTTGGAAACGCCGACGACGCCGAGATTCGCACCGGTGATCCCGCGGGCGACGTCCGGATTCGGCACGTTGCCCGAGGCGTCCCGCAGATTCCTGAAGAGAACGATCTGAGTTCCGTTCGGGGCCGTCAACACGGCCTGGAGCATCGACATGTCGGACTGGAGGATCGTCATGTCGACCGTCAGGTTCGAGAGGGTCAGGAACCTGGGGTCGATGTCGCCGGCCAGGACGTTGGTCGTGAACGTCGTGACGCCGGGGATGAACGGCGCGCCGCCGCCGGGGTCGGTCGCCTGGTTGATCGGCCCCCCCGGTCCCGCCTTGCTCGAAGCGACGCCGGCGGCGACGGGGTTCGCCTGGATGGCGTCGAAATCCGTGTTGACGCGGCCGTAGTTGTCCCAGATCACCGTCGCGCCGCCGCCCTGAGCACCGTTGGCCTTCCCCTGGGCGACGGCGATCTTGGGCGTCGCATTGGCGAAGACGCCGTTCGGACTCGTCCAGGCGTTTCCCGGGTTCGGAATGTTGAGCCGATTCGCGCCGCTGAACGTCTGGCCGCCGTCCGACGAGACGATCGTCTGGATCGAGCGGGGATTCCAGGTCGCGCCGTTCACCACGAACAATCCCGTCGGCTGGGTTTCGATCGTGCTCCAGGCGATCCAGACGTTGCCGGCGTACTGATCGATCTGGACCGCGCCGGTGTCCGGGTCGGTGAACGCCGCCTGGTTGTCGTCGACCGTCAGGGTCAGGTTGGTGATCGCATCCTGCCCCCCCGTGTACTGGCGGATTGTGGTGGCGGAGCCCAACTGGATCGGCGCGTTGCCCGTAAAGTTGAACTTCGTCAGGAGCACGATGCCCGACGTATTACCGGAGTTGCTCTGCTGCGACAACATGTAGAGGTTGTGGTCGGCGTCGAACGCCAACTGAGGGCTGGTCGCCTGCGTGTAACGCACCGTTGGATTGGCCGGGGCGGCCCCCGTGTCGATCAGGCTGGCCCCACTGCCGATCCCCGTCCCGTTGAGCGTAATCCAGTTCGCCCCGCCGTCGATCGAATAGGAAGCCCGGATGAACGTCTGGAAGTTGGTGTTGTCCGTGTTGTTCTCAACCCAGGCCGAAACCAGGTGGTTCGGATTGTAGCGGTCGACCACGACCTGGGGCGAACTCATGGCCCCGTTGTTGTCGTTCGACAGATTCTGGATCGCTCCGCCGACCTGGACCGGCGGCAACACCGCCAACAACGTCCGCTCTTCCAGAAACTCCAGGACGCTCCGCCGCAGCCGCGCCTTGCGCGCCTTTTCGAGCCGGCCGTTCGAGCGAAGCTGACCTCGAAGTCCACGAGTCGAGACGTCCGACGCTCCAGTGCGCATGTCCATGTCTCCAAGTCTCTCTTACGTTGAGGGTTCGCCCTTCGCTCGGCGACGGCTGTAACGATAATTGGGATTGCGCTGCAAGCAACGACTGACTCGCGGGGTGAATCTGCGGTGAATCGTGAAAACATGCAGGCTTAACCGGTCAGAGTCAAATTCCCCGACGATCGGATTCTTCAGCCAGCCTGCCCGGTCCCCATCCCCCCCCCCAATTCCAGCTTCCTCGCCAGCATGAAATCATGCCTGCCATCATCCATCAATGATTTTAGCCGTGTCAAGGATATTCTTCAGAGAATCGAGAGAATCTCGCGCGCCGCCCTCCGCGATCGACCACGATCAGGCAGTAGATGGAGGAGGCCCCCCTCCCCTGCCCGGCCCTCGTTTTTTCTCGACGACCGAGCCTGCCGCCAGGCGAAACTCGCCTTCTGTTTCGCGCGGGGACTCCCGTCCGGCAGGTTCGTCTCTGACACTCGTCTATTGGGCCCAGAGATCAGCCGTCGCGCCAAGGGGCCATCGCCGGATGGACGCCGAGACGCATGGGCCTCGGCGTCTCTTCGGCAGCAAGAAACCAAGTTCTCAATGTCCATGGACGACCCCTGCGCCAGGGAATCAAGCCGCCATTCGCAGCTTGGAACCCTGATGCCTGAGGTGCCTTGACTCCCTGAAGCCAAGGCGCCGACTCAACACGTCCGGCTTGGTTGCTTTCCCTTATTGAAAGATGGGCGACTCGACGACTTGGTTTCAAATCGCCAATCGACCCTGGAACCTTGGCGACAAGTTGAACCTGGAATCTTGGTCCCAAGACATCGATAAACCTGCGCACGCTGAACCCTTGAAACCTTGTCGCCTTGGTGCATTGGCGCCAGGTCGCCGATAAACCAAGGCCACAAGTCCGCGAGGCGCCAATCCGCCTTGAGGCATTCAACAGCTTGGCGATGGACGGATCCTGTGCGCCGACTCGTCGCGGGACGCCCTCGCCATCTTGAAAGACCGATCGCCCGGGCGACGATGAACCAACTCGCCATGCCGCCTTGAGACCAAGGCGCATTGAGAACCAGGCCGCCGAGCCCCCACGTCACCAATCTCCTCCATGTGGCTTGGCGTCTTCGGTTCCTGGAGAACTTGAATCATTGCGACCTTGAACCACAGGCTCCTTTCAGGTCGATTCGCCTTGATGGCAAGCTTTCAGCGGCTCCTTGAAACCTCGCTTCCCGGGTTGCCAAGGGATCAAGATTTGGGATCGACCAAGGCGCCAAGTCACCAAGGCTCGCAAGGTCCATGGCCTTGCTAGGTTTCAATGGGCCTGGGACGCATGGGTTTGTTGACGTCCATGGCGACTTGACGCCTGGCGGCCTTGGTCATGTGGTTCCCTGGATTCAAGTGGACGGCTTCCCCTTGCCGACTTGAGAGGTTGATGCCGAGGAACACAGGTCTTGCAGTCTTCAATGCGCCTTGAAACCGAGGCGCCTTGAAACCGAGGCGCCGCCGTCGCCTTGAGAACAGGTCCGCTTGGAGACGGCGTGCCAAGGCGCCTTGGGCACGTCGTCGCCAAGGAGAGTCGGCGTCTTGGTTTCCTGGAGTCGAGGGATCAAGACAAGAAGGCGGCAAGGAAACGAGAGATCAAGGCGTCCAGCGACCGATATCACAGGGTGTCAAGTCGCCTTGGGTTCGATATCTCCGGGGAGCATGGAACCTGGGGAGCCAGAAACATCGGCGACTTGCGATCATGTGGCCGAGGAACCAAGTTCGCGTCGGTAACTCATGATGAATCCAGAAGTTGGCGTTGATCGCGCCGAGCGGTCGAAGGGCGGGGGGGGGAGGGTTTGATGAGAAGCATCGCGGTAACCAACGCCAAGGGAGGCGTGGGCAAGAGCACGACGGCGATCAACATGGCCGCGGCCTTGGTCGAGCTCGACCGTCGCGTCCTGCTCATCGACGCCGACCCGTCCGGCAACGCCGCGCTCGGCTTCTTCCCCCGAGGGACGCCCAGCGTCGGGCTGGCCGACGCGCTGCTGGAAGGATCGGGGCTGGTGGAGGTCGCCTCGCGCTCGGATTACGAAGGGCTCGACGTGGTCCCGCCGGGGGATCGGCTCAGTACGTGCTCGGATCAGATGGGGGGCGTGCAGGGCCTGGGGCAGGGGCGCGAGTTTCGGATCCGACGGCTGCTCAAGGGGTTGACCGGCTACGACGTGGTCATCATCGACACCAGCCCCGTACTTACCCCCTTGAACGTGGCCATCCTGTACGCGGTCTCGGAAATCCTGATCCCGATCGATCCCTGCATTGCGGCCCTGGCCGGCGTGCGAGCGCTTGAGGACCTGGTGCGCACCGTGAGCGAGTTTCGGCTTGAGTTCACCGACGCCGGGCCGCTCGAAATCACCGGCGTCTTGATCACGAGGGTCGATCGGACGCTCGTCTCGAAGCAGATCGAGGCCGAGGTCCGCAACTACTTCGGGCCGATCGTCCACGAGCGGGTCGTTCCGGCGTCGGTCAAGTTCCGCGAGGCCTACGCGCGGGGGGTTCCGTTGATCCACTACGACCGCATGAGTCCGGCGGCTTCGGCGTACCGCGAGGCGGCCTTCACTTTCCTCAACGGCGGGGTCCGTCCGGACGCCGTCGACCCTCGGCGAAGCATCGAGCCCGACGAGGCCGAGACGGTCGAGGACGTTGATCCGTACTATCGCGAAGCTTCTTGACGGCGGTCGACCCGTACCGATGTTTGGACCCTAGTTGACGGCGGCGCGCAAGCCGAGACTCGCCGGAACCGGCCGATCCCAGCGGCCGACGAACCAGATGGAGAAGGGGGGTGGCCATGAGCAGCGCGACGCGACGCGGGGGCATACCAGGACCGGAGAGCCGAACCGGATTGACCCGCCCCAGCATGACCGAGGCGGAATTCGAACGCCGGATCAGCAGCCAAGGCGCGTCGGCCGACCCCGAGCCCGACGACGCCGGCCAGTCGACGGAGGCCGAACCCGCCGTCCGGTCGTCGTCGACCACCCCCCGCGGCCGGGCTAGCCGCGCCAAGGCGTCCAAGCCCAAGCGCGTCCAGCGGATGTTCGCCATCGAGGAAGACCTCGACAAGAAGCTCTGGCTCTACGCGATCCACATGGGAAAAGATCGCTCCGAGGTCGTCAACGATCTGTTGCGGCCGCTCGTCGCGTCGATGGTCCTGTACGACTCGCGCGATCGCCGGAGCGGCCGAAACTCCGATTCGACCGCCGACCGGGGCAACGAGGCCGAGGGGGACGCCGCCTGACGCCGTTTTGCTCAAGGTCAGGCGACCGAGTCGGTCTCGGTGAAGAGCAGGGGCTGGCTGGCGGACGGCTTGAGGTCGCGAAGCCGCGCTTCGAGCACCGCGAGGCAGAGGGGTTCGAGCATGTTCTTCCAGCGGCCCAGGCCGGGATTGTCGGCCTTGACGGTCGCGAGGATGGCGTCGCGCTGATCGGTGGGGAGCTTTTCCCAGGCGGCGCGGAGCTTGGCCTCGCGTTCCTTGTCGCCACGGGCGACGGCCTCGACGGCGGCCTTGTCGTCGGCCGCCTTGGCCTCGGCGGCCGCGCGATCGGCCTTCGCGGTCTGAGCGGTCGCCGCCGCGTCGGTCGAGGCGCGATAATCGCCGGGCTCCTGGTAGTCGGCGCGGATCGACGCCACCAGGTAGCCGGCGGGGTTCTTGCCGACGCGCTTGTCCTCGTTGCGGATCAGCCAGTCGAAGACTTCGAGCTTGGTCTGAATCCGAGTCGGGGGGTGGCCGGCGACGAGTTCGTGGGCGATCTTGGCCGCGACGCCGCGGCTCCGCAGCGCGTCGACCAGTACGTCGGGCTCGGTCGCCAGTTCTTCGTCGGGCTCGGCCGGGCCGCGGCGCCCCCGAATCAAGATGATCCGCCAGGTTCCCCGCTTGACGTACGAGTACCGCTCCTCGGGGCTGAGGACCTCCAGGAACCCGAGTTGCTCCAACTCGTCGAGCGCCGGCTTGAGCCGCCGCTTGAGCTCGGTGGGGGCGTACGATCGGCTCAGGCCGATGTGCTCGCACGCGAGCGTCCGAAGATCGAAGTCGAGCCGGATTCGGCGATAGAACCGCTTGTCGAGAAATCGGTACATCCGCTTGGTCGTCGGCAGACGCAGCTTCAAGTACAGCTCAAGGTCGAGCTGCTTGAGATTGCCGCTCTGGAAGCTCTGGAAGATGACCTCGTTCCAGCGAAAGCTGGAGAGGGGCAGGGGGGGCTTCTCGGTCTTCGAGGCCGCCCCCTTGGTCGTCTTGGCGGATCGAGCCGTCGACCGCCGCCAACGCTCGCGATCGTAGAGGGTCACGTTGTCCAGGACGTGGAATTGCTCGTCGACCCAACTCTTGGCGTTGTTGTCCCACCAGGCGTTCTCGTACATCAGGACCACGCCGACCCAGCGGTGAAGCGCTTCCTCGATCCGACGATAGCTCTGCCCGCTTTGCGGCCATCCCAGCAGCTCGATCAACTCATACCGCGAGAACGGAACCCGCGCGTCGGTGAAATTGCTCCGCCGCTTGGTGAGCTGGATCAAACCGACGAGGACCTCGTCGTCGAGCGAGGTCGGCAGGCCGTGCTTGTGCGTCCCCATGATCGTCAGCCGCCGGATGATCGGCGGGCTGTCGCGCAGTTCAAGACGATCCTCGAACACCAACGTGGTCTGGCCGTCGGGGATTCGATCCGTCAACGCGGCGATCGGAAACTCGGCGAGATTCAACTCGTCCTTCCACCCGGGGTCGACCGAGGTCGAGGCGTCGTCGCGCGCGGTCCCAGCCGACTTCACGTGTTCCAACGGCAATTCCCGCTCTTTCATCCCGAGGCTCCTGCGGCTGGGCTCAATCGGCGGCGTGATCCGTCCCGGGGTCGTCTTCCTGATCCGAAAATCGAGAAACGCAGCAACAAAACCGTGCTCCGGTGTTGTTGTCTTTTAGTCTTAGCAAGAGTCTAGAACAAATTCTCTGCATCGCAAGGGGTTGCCAACCAAGAACTTACAAACCGTAACTATGTCCCGTTAATCGTTAGTGGTATGCCCGGTTAATCGTGAATGCAGGGTCCAAGTATGTCTGGTTAATCGTGGGAACCATGTCCCGTTAATCGCTAAAACGCCCTCGGTTCATGCCCGGTTAATCGTCATGGACGCATGGATACTATGGTTCCGATATCGTTAGTGTACAGAGGCTTGTGAAACAGGCTCGACGCGGCCGTTCAGCCAAGTATGCGCTATGAATCGGTATGATCGGATGATCACGATCAAAGGGGAGAGGCGGGCGGCCCGGGCGGATTCGGCCCCGGGCGAGTCGGCGGGGCGGCGAGCGGCCCCCCGAGAAGAGGCCGGCCTGGACGCGATCCGCCTTGATTTATGGGCTTGCGTGCGTCCTGGGACGAGTCGACGCGAGTATGCTCGGTTAATCGGCGTGTCTGTTTGAACAGAAGGAGGATTTGAAGACCCAGGCGCAACGGAGGAAGTATGTCCGGTTAATCGTTAGCAACCTGGAAGGTCAGGGAAAATCGGCCGGGGAGGGG
>ERZ778018.1079-NODE-1079-length-26928-cov-5.364976_pt1 | contig 26928 bp, 17 predicted proteins | sample MGYA00375748_ERZ778018 | MGnify/ENA primary metagenome ERZ778018 (study PRJEB29350, sample SAMN05509839) | bioreactor metagenome | biome: bioreactor; material: wastewater | place: South Africa: University of Cape Town | collected 2014-04-22 ... | reverse complement strand
AAGCAGAAGACGGCATACGAGTTTACAAGGTGACTGGAGTTCAGACGTGTGCTCTCCCGATCTTGAATGCAACCGCCCCACCTCCGCCGCGATCCTCGCCTTCGCCTCCGCCACCTGATCCTCGCTGACCATGCATCCCCCCGTCTTACGGTTCACCATTCCTCGGGACATGATCGCACACTCGACAGCGGACGGTCATGCGATACTCTGAGCGAAGAGATGGATATCAACCTTCTGGGAGGTGCGAACATGGCGACGCAGGTGACGACCGACGCGGCGTTGGTGGAGCGGATGTTTCGCACGGCGACGACGATTCGTCGCTTCGAAGAAACCGTGTCCGACCTGATCGACATGCGTCGCATCGAGGGGATCGCGCATCTTTCGATCGGTCAGGAAGCGGTCGCCACGGCGGTCTGTGCCGCCTTGCGTACCGACGACACGATCACGAGCACCCATCGCGGCCACGGCCATCTGATCGCCAAGGGTGGCGATGTCGAGCGCATGTTCGGCGAGCTGCTCGGACGTGAGAGCGGCTACTGCCACGGACGCGGCGGCTCGATGCATATCGCCGATCTCTCGCTCGGCATCCTCGGCGCCAACGGGATTGTCGGCGCGGGCATCCCGCTCGCCGTCGGTGCGGCCTACGCCCATGTGCGGCAGGGGACCGACCGGGTGTCGGTCGCCTTCTTCGGCGATGGTGCGGTCAATATCGGCGCCTTCCACGAGGGGCTGAACATGGCCGCCGTCTGGCAGCTCCCGGCCATCTTCGTCTGCGAAAACAATCTGTACGCGTCGAGCGTGGCGCAGGTGAACCATCAGCGCCAGCGCAATATCGCCCAGCGCGCGGTCGGCTACGGTATGCCGGGCGTGACGGTCGACGGCAACGACGCACTCGCCGTCTATCGCGCAGCCGTCGAGGCGGTCGAACGCGCTCGCGCCGGTGGCGGGCCGACGCTGCTCGTCTGCAACACCTATCGCCATCACCCGCATCTCTCTGGCTACCCCGACGACCGCCCGGCCGACGAACGGGAAGCGTGGCTGAAGCGCGATCCGCTTTTTCTGCTGGCGGCCCACGTCGATGACGTGCTGCCTGACGGCCCGGCACTCCGGAAAGCGATCGAGGACGAGATCGACGGGTCCCTCGAACAGGCGCTGGCCGCCGCCGAGGCCGCACCCCGGCCCGACCCGGCCGAGGTCGAGCGCGGTGTCTACGGCCCCCGTCCGACCTTCCCGGAGGCACCGCCGCCCGGCGAACGCGAACTCGGCTACCAGTTGGCGCTGAACGAGGCAATGACCCAGGCGATTTTGGCTGATCCGCGTGTCACGTATATCGGCGAGGATCTGGAGCGCTTTGCTGCGAGCTGGGGTGTGCCGGAGGGTCGCGTGCGCGATACGCCGATCGCTGAGGAAGGCTTTACCGGCCTCGCGATCGGGGCAGCGCTCTGCGGCGAACGCGCCGTCGCCGACCTGATGTTCATGGATTTCTCGGCGATCGCCATGGACCAGATCGTTAATCAGGCCGCCAAGATCCGCTACATGCTCGGCGGCGAGGTGAAGTGCCCGGTCGTGATTCGCATGCACATCGGTGGCGGAAATAACTCGGCAGCGCAACATTCGCAGTCGCTGGAAGCATGGTTCGCCCATATCCCCGGCCTGACCGTCGTCTACCCGAGCAACCCATACGATGCCAAGGGTCTGCTGCTGGCTGCACTTTCCGACGAAAACCCGATCATCTTCCTCGAATCGCGCCAGTTGATGCGCATGACCGGCCCCGTCCCCGAAGCGATGTATCGCCTGCCGCTCGGCAAAGCGGCCATCGCCCGCCCCGGCAACGATGTGACCGTGATCGCCATCGGCCCGCTCGTCCGCGACGCTCTCGCCGCCGCCGAAGAACTTGCGTTGGACAACATCTCGGTCGAGGTTATCGATCCGCGCACATTGCAGCCGCTCGACATCGACAACCTCGCCGCTTCAGCCCGCAAAACCGGCCGCGTCGTCGTCGCCCACCAAGCGGTCCGCTTCGCCGGCCTCGGCGCCGAAATCGCCTCCCAGCTCACCGAGCGCTGCTTCGGCGCTCTCAAAGCACCCGTCGTGCGCCTCGGCGCCCCATTCGCGCCCGTTCCCTTTGCCGGAACATTGGAAGCCGTGTATCAGCCGGGCGTGGAGGAGATCGTGGGTGCGGTAAGAGGGCTGGTGGGGTAGGCAGGTTAGCGAAACGTATGCTCGCGGTTCACTGACGGCAGGAACAACGCTTTGTGGACGCAGAAATAGACCCCTATCGTGACGCGAATTCGCTGACTCCTTCTGGTTGGGTTCTTTCTGAGTGCTTTGTCTGTGGGTGCCTTGAATCTGCGTCCTATCTGGCCTTGGTCTGCGTCTCGATTCGGACTTCGTGGCCGTGCTGCTGGAAGAGATACACAAGATTGGAGCCATCTATTAGCGTGATCGGCTTGTCCTTGGCAAACTCGCGTGAATCATTCCCATAGTGGCCCGTGGTTACGAGAATACCTTTAACCGCGCCTTCATTAATCATGGTGCCATACAAGTCGCGCACCGCTGAAACCGAAACTAACCCCGCGTATCTCTTCGCCTGAATGACGAACTTGCCGCCTCTAATGGGGTCAGGATCAAATGCTACTGCGTCAATTCCCCCATCCCGGCTCGCCTGAGTGACCCTTACCTCACTATCTTCTGTCGAGAAGATCTCCGCGAAGAGTTCACGGACCAAGTGCTCGAAGTCATCCCAGGGCATTGTCGCGAGATTCTCAAATGGATCGATGCCTTCGAGAACTTCGCGCCCCTCGATGAATCGCTTATCGTCTCGATTAATTTGCAGAATCGGCCGCACGGGGGCGAACTGAGCCAGTGGCCCTGCCTGCAAGCCCTTAAGCGTGCGGAAGGTTTCTTTCGGGTCAATCCGTGACAGGTTAAACTGCTCGAATTGGTCTCGACTCGCATGGCACGACACAAGATAAGCAGTCAGGTCTTTTCCCGTTGCTTTGTCGACTGTTGGAACCCAACCATTGAACACTACGGATTCGGCGTGCTTCGCGTAATCAGCCTCGAATATTTCGTGAATCGTGCGGATGACCGTTTGATACAGGACCGACTCGTAAAACGCGTCGAATTCCTTCGGCTTCATTTCGACAGGGTCTACTGCCTTTCGGGTTTGCACGAATCGATACTGGACAATGTGCGGCAATTCCGACGGCGTTGGAAGACGAAAATCAACAATGAGAGATTTCGGCACGGCATTGTACTGCACGATGAACTCGTGTTCGAACCCATCGGGGTACTCTGATCGGTTCAAAACCATTGTGGAGTAGCGTTCGACCGAGACTATCTCACCCGCCTCGTATGCCGCCTTGAATTTCTCAATTTCAGCGTTCGCATCAGCGAGACGCTGAACATGCTCTTTTTCCGCTTGGTTCATCCATGCTGCATGCGAAGCTCGGTTCTCAGCGTGGCGAGCCATTCGAGTTTCGTGCTCAACTTTCGCCTTCTCCTCGAGCTCGATTCGTCGCTGTTTCTTCGCTGCGAACAAGAATTCGATCCAACTCGGTTCCGGTACGTCGAGCTCAAGGGAGATGTGGGAGAGGTTCGGCTCAGGCTCTGTGAACGGAACGTGCCGAAAGGGCGTCCGATCATACAATTCCTCCCAGGCGAGGCGATCGTCAAGCGGGAGGGTATGCTGAAGGATCGACTGGTATTCCTGAATCCGCGATTGTGCTTCTTCGGTTTGCGCCTCGGCTTTAGATTTGAGGTCCTGGATTGCGTTACGGTGCCTAACCCTCTCTTCTTCCTTGGCCCATTGTGCCAGTGTCGCTGACTTTCGAGCTTGCACCTCAGCTAAGGAGTTACCTTTAATGATTTTTGACTTACCAAGAAGTGTATTTTCTATGAATTCGGAGTAAGGCATTCCACGAGACATAGTGATTCTCCATGCTCATAAGCCACGAAGCCGTATGCGCATTGTTACGACGCGAGGACGCTGCAGTCAAGTGGATATTAGTCTAACTCTGCAGTGTAAGCAACCGATAACCGACTGATTGAGACGCCGAGCGTGCGCGGGCGATCGGATCTACGAACGCGCATCTGCAAAGACAGGCGTTCGACGCGATCGCTGCGTCTGCGTAACCGCGACTGCCCCCGCCAAGCATCTTCAAATATCGGTGTACGGGATTGGAACCCCGTCGGTGGGAGTTGAACCACTTAAGGTTGCCCTCAACAGTTTTTAAGACTGCCGCGTCTGCCATCCCACGACCCGCTATCCTCTCAGCACACAAGGAAGCCAGCCGACACAGCCTCGCCTAACTGGAAGTCCCTTTCCGATCCGTGGCCATTTCGTGACCAGGCCGATCTGAGCGATCGGATCCGGTGAATGGCAGGGGAAGCGTATCGCCTTCAGGTACACACCGTACGCTTGTCAGGGAGAGCTGCTGGCTCGTTACCCGTACATGACGAGAGGGGGCCCTGAGCGAAGACGATCGCCTTCCATGTATGTAACACTCGCGAATCTCCATTGACGAGTTGATACCTGGCCGATTGCCTCGCTCTCCGCCGTTAATGTGCCCATTCCACTCTGCCGGTCGCCGGATCGTTGGCTCATCTGAGGCAACAACCCGACCGGGGGCCAGAAAGTGCCGAACGGGGCTGGGTTCCAATATCAGCCATGACCACGCGTACGAGCGACAGGAACAGCAGAATCTGCCGGCGGGTCCGATCCAATTCGCGGGCTGCGGCTCGCTGTCCTTGCCCCCGATTATGACAAAGAATACACTTTCACGAGGTCCACACGATTAATTTGTTTAGGACGATGATCATAGAACGGGGGTGGTGACTTTAAGATGTAATTATGGTAATGTGGCGGCGGCAACGAAAATCGTTGCCTCGTGGGTAGGGAAGTCGCTTCATCGGTGGACAGTGCGTGGCACGGACTTCGGGGAATGTTCATGTCTCGCGACGATGATGCGCTCCATGGATCGCCTGTAGTCGTAGCCTGTGTACTGTGGTCCCTCGTTGGCTTGGACGTAGAGAAATCGTTTAAAGCGACGAGCGCGTGTCTTCAGGAACGGAGGTACTGCGCAGCAGTGAGGAACGACGCACAGGAAGGGAGTCGATTGTGCTTGGCACTGCATACCGGTAAAACCGATATGCGGGACAGGCGAGATCAGGTCCGCGTTCGATCAGAGATTCAACTTGTCCTCGACCTCGTCCCTAGTTCATTCGTCCACCGAATCCGGTCAAAGATGACCGGCTCCCGCCCGGGGAAGACTCGGTGACGTAAATCTCACATTCAGAGTGATTGACTGTGACGCTCGGCGATCGTCGCTCGCGTCGTATTTACCAGAGCCGGTGGCTCTGGGATGGTACCCGCTTGTGCCGATTTACCGAGGCGCCTCCCGAAGCAGTGGATAACTCTTATGCCGAAACGTCGTCGACCGGTGGCGACTCGATCGTTCGCTTACAGCTCGGTAGCACCGTCACGGTCCGTCGGGCTACATCAAACAGAACGGAGGATAACGTAAGGATCGCCGGAAGCGCGTTCACGCGGCGCCAGTCGGGGGACAGTGGCGACCGCAACCACTGATCGCGCAGGTTCCGGCCGAGTACGTCTGTTTGTTGGGAAGGGTGCAGAAATGAAGTTAGAGTGCACACGTCGCGATGAAATTCATCGCCAGCGTCGGGAACTACTGCGACCGGTTACACTTCGCGTTCAGTCTGATCATCCCAGACTAGCGTTCGAACGATCGTTCAAGCCTCTGCGAGTCGCCTCAGCAATCTCCTTGATCGTCATCGCGCTCGCCGGTGTCTTCTTGATGAAGCCCTTGAGCCCATCAGCCAGCGCAGCCGCAACCACTTATTACGTCGACTGCACCGCCGGCAACGACAACAACGCCGGCACCAGCGCCAGCACCGCCTGGAAAAGCGTCTCACGGGCCAACCAGGCCACGCTTAATCCTGGGGACCAACTGCTGCTCAAGCGAGGCTGCACGTGGGCACAGCAGCTGAAAGCGAAGTGGAACGGAACGGCAAGCCAGCCAATCGTGATCGGTGCCTACGGTTCTGGTGCTCTGCCGAAGCTCCAGAACAATCAGGATGGCAACGTCCGTATCACCGGCTCATACCAGACGATCGAAAACCTACAAACGTACAACAGCCCAAGCTCGTATGGCCAGATCCTTTCGACCTGCAACAACCAGCCGGTCGGTTGGGTGATCGGATTCAACTTTGCAGGCGGCAGCAACAACACGCTCCAAAATTCGCTCGCGACCCACGCGGCGATGGGAGTTTCCCTGACGGGAAGCGCCAACAACAATCGCATCCTGCATAACCAGTTCATCAATAACGATGGAGCCTGGGAATTGCCTTCATCGAGCCAGGGCATTCGAGGCGGCACCGGGATCGGGCTCACTGGTACCGGCAATGTGATCGCGTACAACCACTTTGAGGGCAACACGACGTTGTGCAACAACGAGAGCGTCTCGATCGAGCTCTACACCGCGTCGAACTCAAACATTCACCACAACACGGCGTACGGCGACGCGAACTTCGTCGAAACCGGGAGCACCAGCAGCTTCCAATCGGCCGACAACACGATCGCCTACAACGTCCACACCACGGGCGTCGCACATTCCCGCTTCGTGGTCACGCGTGGCCAGGGCGACGCATATGGTCCGGTCTGGCGTACCAATGTGTTCAACAACGTCGTCTATTACACCGGCTCGGATAGCGCAGGTGTCGTCTGCTCGAACTGTGGCACCAATATTCTGCGCATGCAGAACAACATCATCGATGTGGTAACGAAAGCCTTCTACGTCGGGCCAGGGCAAGGAGCCATCGAGTCAAACAACATCTTCTGGTCACCCAGTGGGCAGGTACCGCAGTGGAACTTTGTCCAGAACTGGACCATGAGCTCCACTTCGCGCATCGCGAATCCGATGTTTGCGAATCCGGGTGGCAAGGACTTCCGCCTCCAATCCACGAGCCCGGCCATCAACGCCGGTACGACGGCATCCGTGAACGCCGGCTATACAACGGATCTTGCTGGAAACACCGTGCCCCAGGGCGGAGCTGTCGACATCGGGGCGTACGAGACCGGTAGCACAGCGACTTCCCCGTCGTCGTCATCGACGAACGCGCCCAATCTTCCCAGACGCATCCAAGCGGAGAATTACAGATCCGGTGGTGAAGGGGTCGGCTATCATGACACAACCCCGGCCAATCTGGGCGGTGCATACCGCAATGACGGTGTTGATATCCAAAAATGCACCGATTCGACGACAGCCGCTGGAGAGACCTGCTATAACGTCGGCTGGCCTGACGCGGGTGAATGGCTGTCCTACAACGTTAATGTCCCCACGGCCGGCACCTTCCATGTCGGCGCGCGCGTGGCATCGGTCTACTCGGGGATGAAATTCCACGTCGAGGTCGACGGGAAGAACGTGACCGGCTCAATGACCGTGCCGAACACGAACGGCTGGCAGAACTGGACAACCGTGACGTCAGGGACGTTCTCGCTCTCAGCCGGTGAGCATACGTTGAAGTTCGTGGCCGAAACCGCGGGGTTCAACGTAAATTACTTCGACGTCACCAACTAGTCAGCGTTTGTCGACCAGGCAACGCGGTCGATAACAGCAGGAACCCCGGTGCCGGACGATCGGTACTTGCTTGCAACGGTGAACGAATCACTCACTGCGGGCGAGTACGGGTCGTCCAGCACCCGTACTGCACCTGGACTGAACTAAACGATATGCAGCAGATACGCGAATCGTACCGCGATGACCGCGAAAAACAGCGCGAGGACCGGCACGCTCGCAACCGTTGTCGCCCGGGCAACTCGCAGGGCTCGCTGCCCTCCATGTGCCTGTAGCAACTCCTTCTGCGTCAGCAAACACAACACCACCAGAGTGACGCACACACCGAACGTCGTTTGGTTCAGGAAGTCGATGATGGGCATGAGCGACATACCTCTTCGCACTCGCACGAATCGGCGATACCGGCTTCGGTCGATCTCCATCGGACACCGCGCAGCTGCAACGCGGCCCCTACCAGACTCACGCTGATGACAATCGCGAGGCCGAGCTTGGGCGACCAGTAGCCACTGTACAGCAGCATCGACGCGACGCCGACGTCGAGCGAGAGACTGACGGCGGCGGCCAGGGTAACTTCCGCCCAAACCTCCCGCAGCCGGAGCAGCCGTACCAGAGCGATCCCCGGGCAGAACGTTAGGAACCAAACGGTGACGATCGGCCTGATCGGTGAGGCAACCTCGCCAAAGACAAGCACGCCGATCACAATGGCAGATGCGGTGATGATCGCTGGCCAGACCCAATGAGGAACTGTCATCAACTCACCGCCCTCCGGAAACTGGAATCGCGCTCCGTGGCGGCCGCATCGTGGCTATGCTCACCTGGGAAGAGTTGATCGGATTGCGCGGCCAGCATCCCAATCCAATCGACAAACTGATTTCCGGGGCGCCGGGCTGCGCTGAACTGATCCAGGATTCGGTGCCTGCTCAGTTCCTCCAATGCTCGCTTGACCCAGGTATAGACAAGCAGCGGCGACACAAAGCGCCGATCGACCGACAGTCGAGCAAGGTATGCCTCGACCGAGTCCCAGATCGCGCGGATAATCACATCCGTCCGATCGGGCTCCAGAAAGAGTTCGCGAAAGCCTTGCCGCTCTGCGGCTTCACCATAGAGCCGGCGCGCGACAAAGCTCCAGTAGGTAACGAAATAGAGCAGATCGCAGAGCGGCGGCCCGTCAGGATCCAGAATCGGCCCCTGGCGGACTTCCCAATCGATAACGGTCACTTCGTTCCCCCGGCGATAGACGTTCCAGGGACCGAAGTCGCCGTGCTGCCATACGATCGGCAGCGGCATACCGTTCAGCGAACGCACGTGCTTCCGTACCCGTGCAAAGAGTCGCGCCTCGCTCGGCTCAAGCCCGAAGGTATCAGCGTAGCATGCAAGAACATGCTCCATGCGAGCTGAGAAATCGGCGGTTCCCTGCTCCGATGGGCCCATCCGAACCTGCTGGTGGAATGCGCCGAGCCAATCCGTGGCCAACCGCACATCATGCACCTTCTCCGCATAGCTCAGACGCCAGCGGCCGCTGGAGACGAGAAGCGAACTTCCCGGAGCGCAGCTCTCGACTCCCACCGCGAGGTCACCATAGGAGAAGCGACCGAGCGGCCTGGGGACCGTGCAACGCATCGACCCGTCGAGGCGCCCGCGCAACTCGGCAAGCCTCTCTTGCTCACACTCGATATTGGCATTGACTTCGGGCAAACGAGCTACCTTATAGACGACTTCGGGTAGAGCGCCGTCGGTGAACGGCACGAGCGCGACGCGGCTCCCCTCGTCGATCCCCATCGTGATCAGGAACGGGCGAGCCGCGGAACGGCGTCGCTCATCCGCGCAGTCCGACTGACCGAGGACGGACGCCGGTGTGATGGTCCCTGCGCTCGCGGTGAACGCGTACCAGGGAACAAATGGGGCAAACCATGCACCACGGTAATTGGTCGCCGTGCGGACGACGCGTTCGACCAATCTATAGAATGGTCCGCCGTCGACGTAGAGGGTGGAGAAGTACCACTCCAGCGGCCCATTAACGTCAAGCGGCACATAGCGTTTGCCGGCCGCGAAGCCGGGCACGGGCCAGTAGAGGCCGGTCAACGAGAGGGAGTGGGCCTGCAAGAGACGACGCATTCGCCCCGGCGTCATCATCAGTCTGTTGATTGAGCGCCGATCGATCTCGCAATAGAGCGAGCCGCCCGGCGTGAGCACGTCGATCGCCCGGCGCACCGTCGCCGGCATTGCCGCTCCCTGAAGGATCGCCACCACATCGACCGGCTCATCCTCAGGGAGTTCATTGCTGACACGTCGCGCAACTCCGGCATCGCGGAGGCGCTCCGCCAATTCGGGATGACTGCCGAGCAGCACAAGATGCTGGTAGGAGCCATCCGCGGGAGCGGGCAGGAGGAATCTCCAATCAGCCCGGCGCAGATCGATCCGGCTGTCGGCGTTTGCGTCCTTGGTCATCCGCATTTGACTCTACGGTTCCCTTCGAGCAATGACGCACGTCGAGACGCCAAAGCGATGGATGATTGGTAGTTGTTCGATCGTGACAACCCGCTGCTTGTACCAGTGGATGACGCGCCGTGGAAGCCAGGGGTAGACCTCGAAGACGGGGAAGGCTGACGTTACTTCGACGACTTGCAGGCCTGCTTCACGGACCAAATCGGCCAGCTCGTGGGGCCAGTAATTGCGCGCGCTCATCACCTTGAGCGCCCACCGCTTGGGAATCCAGGGCAAGATCGGCACAGGGAACGGCGTCTTCATGCCGCGAACCGTCATGCCATGCCCTTCGAAAGGAAACCAGCGATTGGGACCGAACAGGACGAGATACCCGCCTGGGCGCAAGACCCGGCGGATTTCCCGAAGAGTGCAAAGCTCGTCCGCGACGTGTTCGAGCACCTCGTTGACAAAGATGCCGTCGAATGTCTGGTCGGCAAACGGCAGGGACTCCGACGCGGCGTTGACGAAGCGGATGGGATGGTCCGTCCCTACCCGACTTCGCGCTTGACGAAGGCGGGAAATCTCGATCTCCAACCCGACCACGCGTTCGGCCCCTCCGTCGGTCAGGGCAGCGGCGTAGCCTCCGTCCGCACAGCCGCAGTCAAGCCATGTGCCGCTGAGCAACTGGCGCGACTGAAGCTTGCCAAGGCGATACGATACATTCGTCGGAACGGCTGTTGAACTCCCACGCTCGAGGGTCGCGGGTCCGGGGCGGTCAGGCATGCCATGCTCCCATCTACAAATGTGTCTGCAGGCCGCTTGCTTCCAACCGGTTCCTAATCCAGGGCGTCACTGCCTGAAAGCGAAGATCTCATCGACGCTCCTCTCGTGGCGACGCGTTGATGAACATGTAGACTTTGGCGTCCGGATTCTGATAGATGATCGTGAACCGTCCTGAACTCTCAACCGCCTGTTCGAACCGCGCCAGCGTCTCCGGAGTCATGCCGGCGTAGAGTTCGAGCGTCGCCGCCGCGCTGCGTGTAATCAGGAGATAGCTACCGATCGAGTTCTTGGACATCCGCTGTTCCAGAGCGGCGACATTGGCTTCCCGCACCACCTTGTTTTCAAGCCATACGGTCCTGTACGTGGTATAGCCCTGGAACTGCCACGGCTCACTGATACCTGGCGCGACGAACTGCGAGCCTGGCGGAGCGACACCGTAGAGATAGCGCACCGCCTGAACCTCTTGCGGGGTGAAATAGTCCATGCGCTCATTGCCATAGCGGGTAAGGAAAAAGCCTCCGATGAGCGCGAGGCTTGCCAAGGCGATTGCGCTCGTCGTAAGCCACGATGAATTTCTCGACGCGCGTATGCGGACCGGTCGCCGCATCATCGCTTGCAATGGAACGATCCGAACTCGTCCAACGGATCGAACCAGGATTGCTTCTCTCTGGCGCAGCGGTGGGGCTGGGAAAAAGAACGCGGCGGAGAAGAATGCCAGGCCCGGGAGCGCATAGAAATAGACACGCAGGAACATCTCGCCGCCATATTGCGCGAGGATCAAGAAGGCCGGTGCGATTACGAGCAGAACCATCGACACATCCCGATACCCTGCGATGAAACGTCGGAATGTTCCGCTGACCGCGAGTGTGATCACGGCCGCGCTCATAGCCAGCCGCGCATGGACCACGAGTAAATGGTCGGGGCTGCCACGAAGCCGGTCGACCACACCACGTTGAACATTCTGATCAACGGCGCCAATCGTAGCGACGAGCGCATCCAAATGTCCGGCGAAGTACGCGACCGCCATGAAGCATGTCCAGGACAGAGCCATCGCCGCCATAAGGATGGGTAAGCTGTGCGGCTCGATTCGATTGAACACGACCAGCAGGCCAACACAGAGGAGAGCTGCGAACGGTGTGAGTTGATGGCTCGGAACCATTGCGGCGTAGATTGCGATCGCCGCGGCCATCAGCCCGAAGCGCTGCCACGGCCTGCTCAGTCGTTTTACCTGGTCGTCACGGTGACCTTCGATCAGCCAGAACAGGCGTGGTGCCACTCGCGGTAACCACGTTCGAATGGAATTGAGTGGTATGACATCGCCGGAATCGCTGCGAAACCACCCGAGCAAGATCCCGAGCAGCGCGAGGTAGAGGAAATAATCGAACCCTTGCGGTGAGAAGTAATCCTGACCGACCCAGTTACTCAGGTAAAAGAACCAAACGCCCAACCAAACAACGCGAGAATCTTTGGTTATCGAGCGGTAGATCATCACCAGGGGCGCAAGGTACAGCGCATTAAAGAATACGTGTGCCCAGGCAGCGAGGCTGATAAGACTCGGCAGACCGGAGATCTGGGTGACGAACGCCCCGAACGCGAAGAACCCGGGCCAGTTGAAATAGGCGTCGAACTTCGGCAGAACATTCCTATTGTGCATCACATAGTCGATGAGACCGATATGCCGCCACGTAACCGAGAGGCGCGGCGTAGCCTCAACGAGCGCGGGGGTTCCGTAGAGGATAAGGATCAGGATTCCGAGATGGAGGAGCAGCACCGGACCACGCAACGGAGAATCGCCGAGGGCCAGACAAAAGGAACATGTGAGCAAGACGATCGCGCCGATGAACGCTGGTGGCAACACTGAAATCAGTCCGAGATCGTTCATGGCGCGCAGATCGAAGCCCGGGAGCGACAAGGCCCAAACGAGTACGGCCGCGATCGGCATGCCGAACGACAGAATCGCACTGGCCGCGCGCCGCTTGGACAATTCGCCGGCCCGCACCCAAATTGATGGGAAATCAGTGAGCCGATTCGCGGCCCCTAATTCCATACGACGGATTGTCTCTTCTCCCTTCAGTTCCTCCGCACGCGTTGTAATCGCCGTTGACGTCTACCGCGCGAGCCGGTGAATGAGTTGGTGCACGCCGCCACCTTGTTCTGGAAAGAATGCCGTTTCGAACAGCCATTTCGTCATGCGCGGAGGTCCAACCGCCGCGGCAACGAACCAGATCATGAAAAGCAGGCGCGTATGACGCGGTAAATCGAAGCGTCGTGACGCCTCCTTGACGCCGAGCCAGACGAGCCGGGTGCTGGTGTCTTCTTTCAACGGATGACTCGCGGGATCAATCCTCAGCGAGGCCAGGCGGCTTGCGAGGTACGTCACCGAAAGGATCTCAGCACTGTCGGAGACGACAGGCAGACCGAGTTGGCGCGCGTGCTGGACGATAAATTGATGATTGCTCGCCGTCCTGCGGATCATCCTGCGGAGGTGATCCATGTTGATCTGAGTGGAGTAGTCATGGTTCTGGCTGTGCGCACGATAGCGGCCACCGACGATCGGCAATGAGACCACCGATCCGTACAGCGGTGCGAGATTTATGAGATAGAGATCCGCGCCCGTTTTACTGATATGCGTTTCCGGCATCGGGAGTATTTGCTGCAACGTCGATGCAGCGAAGGCATTACCACTCGTTGGCGGAGAGCAGATATCATCGGGGAACAGCAATGTATGCCGGCGCAAATCGCCGCTTGGCATCGGTATCTTCTTGGGCGGCGTATAGCTCCCGGTTGGGTGGCCGGCCGCATCGACAATCTCAAGCCGAAACTGGACCTTGGACAGTCCGGGCGCCGCCTCGAAGGCGGTGACGACAGCACCCGCCGTATTCGGCAACAGCATGTCATCGGAATCGAGGAACATAATGATCTGTCCATGACTCTTTTGGAATCCGGCAGAGAACGCCGATGCTTGTCCGCCGTTTTCCTTTAGTAGGGGGATAATCCGATCCCCGTAGTTCGCGATTACCTCGCGCGAGTGGTCAGTCGAGCCATCATCGACCACGATAACTTCGGTTGGCGCATAGCTCTGAGACAGGGCACTCTCGATGGCGTCCGCAAGGAAGTGACCGTAGTTGTAGTTGTTGATGACGATGCTGACCAGAAGCGGTTCGTGAGCAGCACGCGCACCTTGCTCGGATTCGCTCGGCTGTGCGTGGATTACCGCAGGTGTCTGGCTCAACATTCTCCTCCTCCCAACCAACCGGACGACGACGACCTACCTGGTTTAGTCCACCGACCCTGCTTCACCCCGATCGCCCGGCCAGAGCCGGGACATCTCTTCGGATGTAGAAGACGAAGGACGCTCGGTTCCGAAGCCGTAGGCATCCCGGAGTCGCCAGCCCGCCCAGAGCGAGGTCACGTATTGGACGAGCGTCCACGCGACGGCAACGCCCACGAGCCCAGCATAAATTCCGCCGATCGCGGCACCGATCACCGACAGAAGGCCATTGACAACCGACAACGCTGTCGATTCAGCGGTTCGATTCGCGGCGCGCTCTCGTGAAATGAATGCCGAGATGATCGTGCTCGGGATGACCCCGATGACCAGAACTCGCAATGGGGTTGTCCCGGCGTTGGCGTAGCCGCCGCCCATCAGATGCAATCCCCAACGAGCGAACACGGCCATGCCAACTGCCATCGGGACGCCGAGCACGAAGCAGAGCCGAATCGACTGCGGCGCGTGCTGGTTGGACTTGCCAGGAGCGTGAGATGACTCGGCGAACAGCGCTCCTGACGCGGCTTTCGGCACAGCGAACACCAGACCACCGAACATCCAAACGATGTACCAGTAGCCATTTGCCGTCGGGCTGAGCACCTCGGTCACCAGGATGGGCAGGATATAGCCGGGTGCCGCGATCGACAGATTGAGCACTGACTGTGGAATACCGAATTGGAGCAGCGCGCGCGCCGTCGAGCGGGTCGCCATTGGCCGAAACCGGTAACCGGCGACGTAGCGGCACAAGTACCAGTATCCGACAATGGCCGAAGCCACGAACGCACCGATCCAGGCAAGCAGGATCGCCGCGACGCCTTCCGAACGCAAGATGGTGCCGGCGGCACCGAGGACGACAAGCGCGGCGAGCGCCTGAGCGATGCTCCGAGTCGCGACACGATCAGAACGTCGCAAGGCGATGAAGATCGAATCGAGCAAAATCGCCAAGACCGACACGACATTCAGCACCAGGAATGCCAATGCGTACCACGGCGAGACGACTAAGAAGCGAAACTGGCCAAAAAAGGCTGCCGACAGAATGAGAAAGCCACAAGCGAAGAATACGCCGCTGGCGGCAGCCGACGTGATGGCCACATTCAGAAGATCTGATGGATGTTGTCGCTGCCGCGGAAGGAGCAATGTAACGGCGGCGCCAATACCCAGCAGAGCGATCTGGGAGCAGAGTCGAATCGACGAGATCGCTGCGGAACCGAGGCCAACCGTTGCCGGATCAAACAGTCGCGTCGCCAGCAGCCAGAATGGGTACCCGAGCGTCGCCGAGATGATCGCGTTGATCATCAGCATGACCGTGTTGACTGACATTCGAAAGCCGCGCGGCACGTATGTCGTGCCGGTGTCGGGCTTCAGGTCGCTCCTGGAGTCGGCTGTATCACCGAGCAACCACCAGACACTGGGCATCATCCGCTTCAGGTATCGATTCTGAGCGTAGCGCTCGATCGCTTTCATCCCAGATGTTCTCCCCGGCCGACCGGTTCGCGCGTGGGTGCGGGCGACGATGCCATGCTCTCTGCTCGGAACGGTGGGTGTGAGTCTGGCTGGCACAAACCATGTCCCATACCATCGAGGACTTCCCGGTATACCCCTTCGATCTGTGGAACGACTGCGTCGGCCTGGAAGAGCCCTGCTCGCCTCCGTCCGGCCCGGCCCATCCGCTGCATCGTCTCCCGGTTCCCCAGCAAGCGAGCGATGGCGTCGCGGAGTGCGTCCGGATCTGCCGGCGGGACCAGCAGCCCTGTCTCTCCCTCGACGACGATCCCCGGGATCCCGCCGATGCGCGAAGCGACGACCGGACACTCACCGCTCATCGCCTCGATCACGACGATCCCGAACGGTTCGGGCCAGATCGAGGGGACGATCGCCAGCGTCGCCCGGCGCCACGCTTCCATGACCGCCGTGTTGGGCCAATCCTTCAGCACGATCACGTTCGGTGGTAACGACTGTGGCGTTTCGGGCCATGTCTTCCCAATAAGGACGAGCGGGACCGTGGTTTCGAGGTCGGCGTACGCACGCAGTAAGACTTCGAGCCCTTTGGCACGGCGCAGATCACCAACAAACAGGAGATAGTCGGTTGCCGGCAGTTGTGCGACATAGGGGGCAACGTCGTCTGACGATGCGCGGTGGACCGGCGGAAGGAAGTTCGGGATGACGCGATGCGGCGAAGATCCATCGACAAGTCCGTTACCCGCGATCGTCGCCTGGCTCACCCCCACGAACATGTCGACGCCGTGACGTTCCATCTTCTTCCCCATCCAGGTGCCGGCCAGGGCCGGCAGCCCTTTCGCCAGTCCGTAGTGCGCGCCGGCACAGCGCGCGCACTTGAGCGGTGCCGGGCCATCGCATGGGGCGTCGTGGCACAGCAAGTTCTTTTTGGCGCACGTCAGCGTGTAATAGTGCAGGCTGACGATCAGCTTCGCGCGGCTCCAAGCTTTGAGCGGGAGAAACGAGCGGCTGAGCCAATCATGGCCATGGACGATCTCCGGGCGCTCGCGCCTGATCACGTCGCGAAGCGACCACGTCAACTCAGGATCGGGCAACGGGGGAGCCCACGGGCGTCCCGGTGTGAGAAAGAGGCGCTCAACCCGCTGGGCGCTGCCTTTCATCCGATACACCCGGACCCCGCGGTCGATATCGAGCGACGGCAAGTCGTCGCGCCCAAGCGTCGCCACCGCGACCTCGTGGCCGCGCTCGACCAGCGCGGCGCCGAGACTGCGCACGTGTTGCTCGACGCCGCCGACGAATGGGTGGTAGAAGTCGGAGATCATCAGGATACGCATGCCGGGCTCCTCACCACCGATCGATAGACGTTCAGTAGTTGTCTGGCACAATCGTCCCAGGACGGTATGGTGACGTCCGGCGGAATCAGCGGCCGGGCGAACTGTTCCAGGATCGCCTCGGCCACTTGACGTGGTGTGCTGCGTAAGGAGACCCTGGCGGCAAGCCCGCACTCGGCGATCTCGTGGAGGGCGGAAACGTCGGCAACCAGGACCGGCCGTTTGAGCTGTATCGCCTCCATCACCGCGATGCCCTGAGATTCGTACTCGCTCAGGAGCGTGACGAGCGATGCTTCCGCAAGAATGGTCGCCATCCCCGCGCGGTCGGATACCGGTAGCGCGCCGATCTCAACCCGATCGTCGACGCCCAGCTTGGACGCGAGCTGGCGAAGCTCCGCTTCAAACGGACCGCTGCCGACGATCCGCAGCCGCGTGTCTGGGCGCTGTGCAAGCACGTGGGGCAGGGCCGCGATAACCCGTTGATGCCCCTTGTAGCGTTCCAGGCGCCCCACCGAGACGATGAGCGGTCCGCTCGCCGGTCTCGGCGCGACGGCCGGTACCTCAGGCAAGTGCGCGCCGTTGGGGATCACCACAAAGCGCTCCGGCGATAGCCGAAGGCGCCTGTGGAAAAACTCAGCTTCGAAACGGGAGACGCCGATCAGGCATTCCGCCCGCGCGAGAAGCGGTCGCAGCACCTCATGCTGAACGCCGCGTAATCGCGTACGAACGTGAGATGAGTGCCCGCCGCTATGGAATGTGACGATATAAGGCATCTTCGCCCGCACTGCGGCCAGCATCGCCAGCGGCGACACCAGCGTGTGTACTCCCTGGCAATGCACGAGATCCCATTCTCCTTCTGTGATGACACGCATGAGGCGTGGCGCCAGGTAGTAATCAGCTTGAGCCGGCCAGCAGGCGACGCGGATGATGTGAACACCATCGCTCCACTCCTCGGCGGGAAAGGCGGACGCCGGGTTCGTCGTCAGAATGGTGACGTCATGCCCCGCTTGCGCGATCCGACGCGCCGTCTCATAGGTATGAATCTCAGTGCCGCCAACCAGTGGGAGATAACGTGCTGTTACAACCAGGACCCGCAGGCGCGTCGCATCGATCACAGACGTCATCCCACCTGGTCTCCCACGAGCGGAACAGGATCGGTCGTCTCCGACTGAGCGGTACGGGCACCAAGGTAGCCCAGCATCCAGAGCGCCGGAAGCGAGAGGGCATACACGAAGCGCTGCTGGTAGATCGGCATTTGTCGCCGCCACTCATCATCGGGGCGAATCTGAATCAGACCGTGTTGGACTCGATTGGGGTTACCGGCAAAGATGTGGTTCGAGGCGGAGACGAGCACCTCGTTGTCGCTCGTCCAACGCTCATCGTGCCCCTGCAAACCGAGCCGAGCAGCGAGCTGCCCCATCACCAGGCGTGGTTGACCGACAAACGTTTCGTAGTGGAGCTTGACCGACGTCTCGAATCGGCCCGAGATCGCCGCCAGAATCATGTTGCGGATGCTCCAGACCAAGGCGACTTGCATCAATTTTCGTTGCTGGAGATACCTCGGCTGGTCGCCGGCGATCGGTTCTCGTTTGAGTCTCCGCCACGAGTAGGCACAGGCTCGGCTGTCGCGGCTCACATGGACGAGGTCCACATCAATGATTGGCGACTCGTTTAAGGCCAACGCGTACGCCGCGAGCTTGGAGGAGTCAACGATAACCTCGCAGCCCGAAACCTCCTGGATCGTGGTGTACAGGCGTTCGAGAATCTCAACGTACTCACGAAATTGACGGTCAAATGACTTCGGGCGGAGACGTGGAAAGAGGACGAACGGCAGATGGTAGGTGTTCTGCACCGCACCGCGGAGCTCAGCGATATACCGAAGCAGCGCAGGTTCGGTGCTGCCGAGCGTCTGCTCAAGCACGGTATTCCAGAACTGACAATCGCGGAGCGGAACGCCACAGCTACAGAGCCGGTCGCCATCCAGGCATTCGGTCCAAAAGTCGTAGAGTTCGCCGACGGCCAGACATCCCGGGTATGATCCGAGTATTTGGCTGAGGACGGTTGTCCCGCTTCGACCATCTCCCGCGATGTATACAACGCGAACCATTTAGCCCGCCCTCCACATTCTTCCCTCGTCCGGCGCGAATCCATACTGCGTGTCGCCGGCCTCGACCGAGACGGCACACAGACCGCTGATCGGTCCTCGCCGGAGACAGCGTCCAGCCGGGCTGCAGACGTCTACCGGCACTCCGGCAGCCGGCCGCCGAACTCGGACCCGCCAGCTGCTCCAGCGTCGATGACCGAATGGACGCAGCGGGCCGAAGTACCCGCTACGAAGCTTGGAGGTCTCACCCAGCACGGGCATATCGCGCTGTCGCACTCAGGCTGAAACCTCAGCCTCGGCCGCGATCAGCACGTCGTCAGTGCGGAGAAATCCACGCTGCATCAAATGCGAGATAACCATCTCAGCGTTCTCACCGGGAGAATAGTCGACGGTATTGAGCCGCACTTCAGGCGAGAGTGGCGCCTCATATGGGTCATCGATGCCGGTAAAGTCCTTAATCTCGCCGCGACGCGCCTTGGCGTACATCCCTTTGGCGTCGCGCTGTTCGCAGATCTCAAGCGGCGTATCAACAAAGACTTCGACGAAGTGGTCCGCCCCCACCATCGCACGAACCTCGTTGCGCGTGGCTCGATAGGGACTGACGGCGGCACAGATGACGAGACCGCCGTGGCGCACGATTTCGGCGGCCACGAAGCCAATACGCCGGATATTGATGTCGCGATCTTCCTTACTGAAGCCGAGCCCCTGCGAGAGATGCGTCCGCACCACGTCACCGTCGAGCACCGTCACCTGGCGCCCCTGCTCAAGCAGCATCACGGTGAGCGCGTCGGCCGTCGTGGATTTCCCGGAACCGCTCAAACCGGTCATCCAGATGCAGACTCCCTGGCGATGGCGCGGAGGGTACGTCTCGGCCAGAATCTCTGCGACTTCAGGACGGGTGAACCACTTGGGCAAGGTGCGCCCAACACTGAGGAAGTCTTCGCGCACCTGCGTTCCGGAGATCGACGCGATGCGCGCGCCCTCCGGGATACGCGAGACTTGCTCGTATCGTTCCTCATCCGGCAGGTAGACGAGCTCGTTGAACAGCACGAGCTTGACGCCTAACTCGTCGCTGACCGTGCCAACCAACTCCTGGGCGTCGTAGGGCCCGTAGAACGGCGTCCCGGTTGAGTCTTTGCCCGGGCTGGCGTGGTCACGGCCGACGACGAAGTGGTTCGCGCCATGATTCCGGCGAATCAGGGCATGCCAGACGGCTTCCCGGGGCCCGCCCATGCGCATCGCGAGCGGCAGCAGCGACAGCACGATACGATCGGGTTCGTAGTAGCGTTGGGCCAACGCCTTATAGGTACGCACTCGCGTGTAATGATCCACATCGCCCGGTTTGGTCATCCCAACCGATGGATGCAACAAGAGGACACCGTCGACTTCTTGCGTCGCGCGCTTGGTCAACTCCTCGTGAACTCGATGGAGTGGATTGCGCGTCTGGAAGGCGACCACATTCGATCGGCCCATGCGCCCGAGCCGCTCGCGTACCTGTGCCGGCGTGAGCCGCAGATCAGCGAAGTCATAATGTTTCGGCAGTTGCAGGGACTGGAGGCGACCGGAAATATTGAATCGTCCCCAGCGATGCATCTCGGCCACGAGCGGGTGGCGCAGGTCGCGCGTCCCGAATACCTTCGCCGCAACCTCATCAACATCCCAGGGATAGATTTCCTCGACGGTCATGACCGCCAGAATCTCGTTCTTCGCGTTGCGCAGCGCGACATCCTGGTCGAGGTGAAGATCGCCTCGCGCCTCAATCGGCAAGGTGACCGGCATCGGGAAGATAAATCCGTTGGCCAGTCGCATTTCATCAAGGACACGCTGGTGATCGTCCGCACCCATGAAGCGATCGAGCGGTGAGAAGCCACCGGTGACAAGGAGTTCCAAATCGCAGACCGAGCGATCCGACAACTGTAGTGACGGCAGCGTGCTCGCGTAGCGCTTCACCTCTTCCTGGCACTCGGGTACGACCAGCAGGTCCACCAACTGGCCCCCATACGGTGAGATCAGATCCACCGTGCGTTCAACATCATCCATTGGTCGTGTTCCCTTCCGCTTTCCTGAGTCATCCAACCAGATGCTGACGGAGATCGACGGGAGCGACGCATTCCTGTCACCGATCATCGATCGGAGCAACGGTTGGACCATCGCGCGCCGCGACCCCAATCTGTCGGAGTCGCTCGCCCTCCAGTTCAGCGAAGGCTCGCGGCGCGGCGCCCGGCCCGGGGCGATCGGTCCAGGCATCCGAAACCTGGCTGATGGCGAAGCCGGCAGTCGTGGTGGCCAGCCCAACGACGATCGCCGCTGCTCGTGCCGTGCCGAGTGGATCAGCGTGGCGAACCAGGTCGCCGAGGCCGCGCAGCACGCCGGCCGGTAAGGTCCGCACGGTATAGCGCCGCTCGGAGGCCAGTCCATCGGACAATCCGACGTGCTGCGCAACCATCGTCTTGGATCGTCCCTCGGCATAACAGCGTCGTAAGTAGTACCCCCAGGTGCTGCGATGAGACGGGACCTCGTGAAATATTCGAGCCCGTGGTTCGTAGAGTAGCGTCGCCTCGGGGAAGCGCTGACGGATGCGAATGCAGAGTTCGGTCTCTTCGCAACCGACCGGCAGCGTTCCGACGCGGCCGATTCCGCTCCGAAACCCACCGATTTCATCGAAAATCTCCCGGCGGAATGCCATATTGGCGCCGATCAGATTACGAATGGGCGCCGTCGTCCGCGGCATACCGCGATAGGTGCAGCCGACCACCCAGTCGAACTCTTCGGGAAACCACGCTGGCCGGCCGGTACTCCATGCCGGCTCAATCGATCCCCCGACACCGACCACGCTCGGGTCGTTGAACCCCTCACTGAGGCAGGCAAGCCAGTCCGGCTCGGCCACCGCATCGTCGTCCAGGAACGCGATGACCTCGGCATGCGCGATCGAGATGCCGCTGTTGCGTGCGCCCGACAATCCGCGAGACGTCCGGTTCTCAACGACGATGCTCGCAGGCAATTCGGCACGAACCCGAGCCGCGAGCGCCGCGTTGTGATCGACGGCGATCACAATTTCGGCGGCGCGGTGCTCCTGGCGCTCTACTGAACGGACGGCTTTGACGAGCGCATCCCAGCGCTCGTCCGCATACGCACAGATCACAACCGAGATGGACGGGGGCGTCATAAATCACGGCCCTCGATCCAGGCCGGATCTTCCGATATCACTGAGTCGTGTATGTGCAAGTCATTGCTGTGTGGAACCGAATCATTGCCGTGGCGCAGAGACTCGGCCCAGCTGTGTACCGCGATGCGTACCGCGAAATGACGCTCCAGCCAAATCGTACGCAAGACGCGCCAGCCATCGGGCAGCGTCTTAAGCCGGCCGTCGCCATAGACGCGTTTCGCCTCGACGCTTGGGACCTCAACGACCTTCATCCCTGTCCGCAGCGCTCGCACGTTCATCATCGTCTCGATCTCGAAGCCGTCACCGTCGAGGCACAACAGCGGGACCAGGGAGCGCCAGAACGCGTTATAGCCGTAGCACAGGTCAGAGTAGCGTCCACCGAAGAGCAGCCGGACGAGCCGGACGAAGCATTGATTGCCCACCTGCCGGTACGCCGGCATGTCCGCCGTACCACCCCCGTGGGCGAAGCGTGAACCTTTGGCAAAGTCGGCACCCGCGAGCAACGCGCCGACGAAGGCCGGGATCTCGGCTGGGTCAGTCGAGCCATCGGCATCGAGCATGACGATGATGTCACCCGTCGCCATGGCGAAACCGGAGCGAAGCGCGGCCCCCTTACCATTGCCCTGTTGCGTGACGATCCGGATGCCTGGCCAGAGCCGCTCCGCGATCTCCGGTGTCCCATCGGTGGAATATCCGTCGACCAGTATCACCTCATCGACCCAGCGCGGAATTCGTGGCAGCACATGCGGCAGATTCGACGCCTCATTGAGCGCTGGAATGACCACGCTGACGCGGTATCTCGTCGGCATATATCCGTTCATTTGGCCGTTCGGACGATCGAGTATCATGCTGAATGGGCGACCGATTTTGTCGTCGAGCATATACCGCCCCTTCCATCCCAAAATAGCGAATGTGCTGTCACAGCGCGTTACTCTGGGACGCGCTCTGCGCGGAAATTCACTTCTTAATGCGGATCCTCTGGTTCGGTGACACTGCCGCAGGCTGACCGGCAATCCGACGAGACACTGAAGACACCTGCTCCTGGCCAAGAACTGCTCGCACACGATCCTCGCGGCAGGTGTGACATTGAGGCGGCGAACTTCTCGTCGTACATCCCGAGATTCAGCGGATGCACCTCCTCACATTCTCTTTGTCCAACGTTGGACGCTTGCCCCAGCACCGCTGTCGAGACTTGAATCAAGAAGGGTGGGGGGAACCGTTCCATCCACACACGAGACCACGTTCATCCTGAAGCGTTTCGATGCCAAATCTCAGTTACTAACAGTATGGATGACGCTAATGAACGTCTAGGCAGATAACATGGGTTTTGAGTTACAGAATGTATAGCGGTCGGTTCGAACACACCTGCGTGACGCTACAGTGAGGATGCACACGCAAGTCTGTCTGGTCTCGCCAATCGGGATCGCGTAAGCGGCGTCTTCACGACCGGACCGATGAGCAGACGAGCGGGCTACTTAGGAGACTGACACCATGACTTCGGGGATCCCAGTAACCTTCCGAGACATCGTCGACCAAATCGTGCAATTCACGGACTTGTCTCGGGCGGAAGTCGAGCAGCGGGTATGGCTCGAGGCGCTTAACCTCGGCTGGAATGTCGCCGCCGATGCCCGACGGTACGGGGTCACAGCGCACGTCTACGATGGGCGGATGGAACAGCTCTATCGAGAGGGAATCGGCTTCATTTTTGAGACGATGGTCTATTCAGCCCAATTCCAGCGCCAGCGCTGGACGATACACGCGCTGGAACGGGTCAACATCCACGCGACAACGCGGCGGGTGCCTACCAATCAGCTCAAGATCCTGATGATGGGTGACGGTGCCGGCAATGACTCATTGGCGTTCGCACATGCCGGATTCGCCGTCGACTACTACGACATACCGGGCAGCCAGACCTATGCGTTCGCTACCCAGCGTTTTGCCGCTGCCGGGCTACTAGAGGACCAGATTACGCTCATCCCGGGCTATGACATCGGACTATCCGGCGTCTACGATGTCGTTGTATCCTTCGAGGTTCTGGAGCACTTGCCCGACCCGCTGGCGGCGATCCGCGATATCTATGCGTTACTCAAGGTCGGCGGTATTGCGCTGGTTACCGAAGGATTTGGCGCGTTGGGTCCGCCGTATCCGACACACCTGGCACGCAACGAACGTTTCTCCGGCCGGACCCCGTTTCTCTTCGTCGAGCGGGGTTTGGCGCTTTCCTGGTATAGTCGAGATCCGCTTTTCAAGCCGATCGAGTTCGTCAAGCCTGCGGCGATCTCACACCTCGATCGATTGCGGCTGCTGGCCGATCGCAACGTTGTCATGCTCCGCCTCGGCTCGCGTCTGGGCAGAATCCGGCGCCGCATGTTGAACGGCCTCTGAACGATCCACACCACGATAGGCGAATCCGCTCCCGGCCGAACCATACGATCAGTCTGTTAAACGAAGGTGTTCCAAACTAAACGGACTGTCAGGTAAACGCGTTCGCGTGTCCATGATGCGGCGCTAGACTATCCATGGTGATCCAAAATTCGCATCTCTCGGCACATGTGAGGGGGACACCTAGATGAATCCATTCCCGCCGCTCAACCGATCAGCCCGATGTTCCCGAGGAGGATTTCGCTTCTATCAGCGATCCGCGGTCCCATTCCTCATTGCCTTTCTGCTGATCCTGAATCCGCTGACTCCATTCAGCGCTTCCGCGGCACCACCCACGGCGACACTCCAAATAGACGGTCCGACGGAGGTTAACCCCGGAGAGCCGATCAACCTGACGCTGTCAATCCGTCAAGGTCGTGACATTGCCGCCTTTGAATCCAGTGTTCTGTTCGACCCATCGGCGGCAGAGTTCGCCAATATGCAGGTAGACAATACCGTGCGGTCACTCGGACGGGATGTGGGACAGTTGGCGGCCGTCGAGACGCCCTATGGCGCGGCGATTGGGTTCTACTCCTGTCCGGTCGCCAGCTGCGTGGACGCTCGAAGCCCGCGCCATCCTCGCGGGGCCAGTGGGAACGTCCGTCTCGGTAGCGTGACGCTGATCGGCAATGCGACCGGCACACTCGCGATCACCTTTGATGCGGTCAAAGTCGTTGATGAGAACGGCAACTCGATTCCGCTCAGCGTGCCGAACGCCACGCTCCTGGTGCAGGTTGGTTCGAACTCCGAGATCGCGCGAACTCCCAACTCGGGGCCAAGTCATCCAACATTCCCCTCGCCGAACGGTCGATGGAAGCTTCGGGACGCCGGCAACGGGAAGCCTGGCCCCTTCTCGACCACCGGAACCGGCAGTGTGAGCAACGCAGACGTGATGGAAGTCGCGATGGCCTGGCAGAACCTCCGCGCCCGCGGAAATCCGTGCGGTCCCGAGGTCGATCCTCGTCTCGACATCAATCATGACGGCTGTATCGATGTCGCGGACGTGGAGGCAGTAGCGGCCAATTACGGACCGACGAACACCAGCCCGATCGAGCCTCCCGCGAGCGGCGCTGCAACCCAGGCGACCCGGGCGCAGGCGACTTCGTCGACCTTTGTCGTCAACTCGACGGGTGACGAGGATGATGTCAACAAGGGCAATGGCGTTTGCCTGACGTCAGCCGGCACGTGCACGCTTCGAGCAGCGATCGCGGAAGCCAACAATACCCCCGGACCGAACACGATCAACTTCAACATCCCCGGTAGCGGCGTACAGACCATCCACTTGAACTCGCAGCTACCCACGCTCTGGGATACAACCGGGCCGACCACCATCGACGGCTATACCCAGCCCGGCGCGTCGCCCAATACCGATCCGCTGGCCGACAACGCCGCGATCATGGTACAGGTTGAAGGAGGCGGCTACGACCAGTACGACGCGCTCGCCATCACCTCATCCAACAACGTGATCCGAGGTCTCGCCTTCTACTCGTTTCATCGCACGCTTTGGATCTACGGCAAGGGCGCCAACGGCAATGTCATCGTTGGCGACTTCGTCGGCACCGACGCGACCGGAACGGCCCACGCGACGGCGACCGGCGATGCTGAGGCCCACGGGATCAAGATCGAACAGGGTGCCTCAGGCAACGTCATCGGCCGGCCAAACCTGGCCGATCGCAATGTCATCTCGGGCAACGCCCGGAGCGGGATCGGCATCTGGCACAACACCTCCAACAGCGAGGTGATTCAAAACAACATCCTGGGCCTGAGCCCAGATGGCACGCGCCGTCTTTCCAACCAGCTCCATGGCATCGACATGAACTACGGCACGCAAGGTGACATCATCGGCGGCACAGGGCAGTACGAGCACAACGTCGCATCCGGCAACAACTACAACGGAATCGACGTTTCGCATACCGCCTCCACGATGCTCAACAAGATCGTCGGCAACTATATCGGTACCGATCTGACCGGCACCCGATCGCCGAACTATACCTATAACCTCCGCTTCGGAATCCGGGTCAAGGACGGCGTAACGTTCAATACCATTACCGATAACGTGATCGGGGGGATGGATAATCACGCCTCCGACGGCAATGGCAACGCCGGCATTGTGATCTTCGATAGCACCACCAGCCGCAACACCTTTGCACGCAACCGGATCGGGGTTTCGCTCGACGGGACCGCGATCCCCAACAGTGTGGGACTGTCGGTCTTCGGTACGAATAACACGATTGGTCCCGACAACGTCATTGCTGACAACCATGGCCCGGGAATCGAAGTCCAGACCGGTGCCGCCGGTAACACGATCACGAAGAACTCGATATTTGGCAATACCGGACTCGGCATCAAGCTCGACAGCGGCGCCAACAACGGCA